>OGYS01000002.1_pt1 | contig 137507 bp, 132 predicted proteins | sample 1576611 | NCBI WGS metagenome assembly OGYS01 (sample SAMEA3541571, study PRJEB24748) | human gut metagenome | biome: human gut; feature: human-associated habitat; material: faeces | place: China | collected 2012
GTTCAAACAGTGCCCGTGTTGGCTGCGATTTTGCAAAAAATCCTATGGAATTCTACTATTTCGTACCTCTATCTTTCTTTGTGTTTTTATGAATACCTGAAGACATTCTCGTATAAAATTAAGTATTGTATGTTGAACGTTATCGGTTTTCAAATTTTTTAGTAACAGACAAATGTTTATTATAAATGCCCATACAGTAAAACATACACACTGTGTAGTGGTTTGAATAACGTAAATTATTTGAATATTATAAAAAGAGATCATGTGTTGGCAACCGTACGGACACGTCTGCACTTAGCGAGTGGATGGTCATTAGACCATTCAGGAGCTTAGTACAGCTACGTGGGAGTCCGAACGCGAGTGGGTTGCAGACACATGATCTCTTTTTATAATATTCCGCCAATAATTTTCGTCATTCAAATCACAATTTAATCATTGAGGCTTTTTGCTTCTTCAAATTCTTTCACCATAACATCACTAGGTTTTTCTGTACATAAACTAACTACGATGATCAGAATAGAAGATACGATAAATGCTGGTAACAGGCAGTAAATTCCAAAAATTCCACCTAATTTTCCCAGAGTCACTGGCCATACAAGTGCAATGATACCTCCACTTAACATTCCAGCGATTGCTCCTTTTAAGTTTGTTCGTTTCCAGAATAATGCAAACAGTGTTAATGGACCAAAGGCTCCACCGAATCCTGCCCATGCATTTTCTACTAGTCCGAATACAGAACTGTTTTCATCCATTGCGATAAAGATACCGATCAATGCGATCACGATCGTTGTGATCCTTGAAACTAACAGTACCTTTTCTTCAGACATTTCTTTCTTAAATAATCCTTGGAATAAGTTCTTTGATACGCAGGATGATGCAATTAAAAGCTGCGAATCAGATGTACTCATTGTTGCTGCAAGAATTCCTGATAAAATAACTCCTGCCATAAATAATGGAATCAGTCCTTTAAATAAATGTGTTGTCATGTAGATAAAGATTCTCTGATTTCCATTTCCAGCTAATTCTGCTACATTGGGATAAAGTGCTGCTCCTGTAAATCCGATACATACGGCTACACTTAAAGAAATCAATACCCAGATCATTGCGATATTTCTTGATTTCTTTACTTCTTGTGGATCACGAATCGCCATGAATCTTACAAGGATATGTGGCATACCAAAGTATCCAAGTCCCCATGCAAGTCCGGATAAGATTGGGATCACACCCTGTGATACTGCACCTCCTGTTGCTGGATCATGGTACTTCATAACATCAAAGAATCCTTCCATTGCCTGACCGTGTGCAATAACATTCGCTACTCCACCTGCATTCACAACTCCAACGATCAGTACGATCACGATGGCAAATGACATTAATAATCCCTGAATCAGGTCTGTTGTACTTGCTGCTAAGAATCCACCCATGGATGTATATAATACGATAACGATCGCACAGACGATCATACTCTTCTGATAATTTAATCCAAATACAGAGTTAAACAACGTTCCACACGCAGCAAATCCTGATGCTGTATATACTGTAAAGAAAATAAGGATCATAATTGCGGAAATACTGCTTAAGATCTTCTTATCATCTTTGAAACGGTTACTGAAAAAGTCTGGTACTGTGATCGCATTATCTGCTACTTCCGTATAATGACGTAATCTCTTTGCCACGATCTTCCAGTTTAAGTATGTACCAAGGATCAATCCGATTGCTGTCCATCCTGCCTGGCTGAATCCTGTTGCGTATGCAAGTCCAGGAAGTCCCATCAACAGCCAGCTACTCATATCAGATGCCTCTGCACTCATTGCAGTAACCCATGGTCCAAGTCCTCGTCCTCCAAGGAAATAGTCTTCGGATGTCTTTGTCTTCTTACTGTAAATGACACCAATCCAGATAACCATTGCCATATAGAGAACCATTGCGATCAATATTGGTAATTTCATATGATTTCTCCTCTTCTTTATGTGTATTTATCTTCATGATCAAAGTCTTATTTGACCTGAATTTTGACATGATTGTCTATTTTATCACATTCTTTGGATTGATTCAAGAAAAAGACAATTACTCGACATGCTCCGGCATGACAACAGCTGCCACAATATATAACAACAATCCTGTTCCTGTTGTGCATAATGCTGCTGTAAGGATTCGTACCAAAGTTGGATCTACCTCAAAATATTCTGCTAATCCTCCACATACACCAAATAAAAAACGGTCTTTTCTTGATTTATATAATGTTTTCTTCATTTCCTTTTCCTCCATCTATCTGTTACTTTGTTTTACAATATTGTATTATCGAAATCGATCGTAAGATCTCCACTTCCACAATCTATATTAATCCATCTTAATGCATCGATATTTCGTTTTTTTAGATCATCTTCGAAAAGTATATCTCCAATCTTAACATCTCCATTTCCACAATCTATATTATAGTTATAATCTTTTTCTGTTCCTGCCATTGTCAATGTGACATCTCCAGAACCCAGATCAATCTCTGTCTTTGATGTTGTGATCGTTGTCAGATCAATATCTCCACTTCCACAGTCTATGTCAAGTTCGTCTGTGATATTCAAAGAATCTGACGCAATGTCTCCATTGCCACAATCCATGGAAACTTTCTCAAAGGTAACTCCTTTGGGCAGAATAACTGTGATCTCATCGTTTGATTGAAACCAAAACAATTTAAAATGTCTGCTCTTCTGCTTGATTTCAATCTCTCCATCTGACTTTAATATCACTGGCTCCCAGCTTCCTTTTTTCTTTATGATCAGATGATCCTGATTTCCATTTTGTAGCTTAACATTTCCACTTCCAATATCAATATTTAATTTCCGGATCTGATCTGCTCTTATATTTCGTTCCTCTGTCTGTAATTTGCCGCTTGTCTTTCCTTCTGTATAATTTCGGATCTGTCTTGGATCTGCACCCATAACAAATGCTGCTATGATGCATCCGATCCCTGCAACAGCCGTTACTGATATTAATATCATGCATACTTTCTTAAACGTCTTCAAACTGATTCACATCCTCTCCCAAAATTTCTGTTCCAAAATTCACGGATCTTTGCAATGATCCATGGAATGGCAGTTGCACAGATCCATACAAGGAACCATAATAACAAAATTCCACCAGCGATCATCAGAAAACCGCCGCCCATCAACAATAAACCATATGGAACTGTCGTAAACATCTTATAAATTCCAGCACCGACCAGTCCAAGTCCTCCAAACAACAATCCCACACAACTGCCAAAAATTCCTCCTGCAATTCCAATCACAATGCCAAAAATACCAGGAATCAGCCAGCTTCCCACAAAGACAAGAATTAAGATCATCAAAATGATATTCCGGTTTCTTCTTCCCTTCATATGCCATCTGCTGCCCTGTTTGGCTTCCTTTTGTGAGTCTTTTCTACTCATCTGCTGGTAATCTTCGTAAGTTTCCTGTCTATATCCTTCTTCTGTATACTCACTGCTTGCCTGATTTTCCTGTACAGAATCACGGATCATCTTCGCGATCTTCTCTGGGGAACCAAGTTCCTTGATCACCTGTTCTTCTTTCTCTTCTCCTGCTTCCTCAAAATAATCTTCATAATATGCGATTGCATCTTCAATTTCTTCTTTTGGAAGATCTTTTAGTAAAAAAGACAATCTCTTTAAGTACTCCTCCCGGTTCATACTCTCTCTCCTCCTTCGAAAATTCCAGATATTCTCTGGGAATATTGTTTCCATTCTTCTTTATATAACGAAAGCTGTGCTATTCCCACAGATGTGATCTTATAATATCTGCGGTTTCTGCCGCCGTATTGCTTATCATAAACTTCCAGGCAGCCATCCTTCTTAAGTCTCCTTAATACTGGATATAATGTAGATTCTGATACTTCTAACACTTCTCTTACATCCTGTGTGATCTTATATCCATACGTACCTTCTTCTTCTCTTGATACGACAGCCAGAACTACCGCATCTAACAGCGCAGCTCCTGTATTAAAAACCATTGGCATCCTCCTTACTCATATTATATGCCATATAATATTATATTTTTCATATTATGTCAACTCGCTGTAGATTTCTTATATAGCGTAATTTACATTAAAAGAAATCTGCTGTAACTAAAAAGAGACCATCACATATCTCTATGCAATGATCTCTGTAATATTTATTTTAAAACTGTTTTGAGCTGATTGACCGCTTCGGCACTTGTCTTGCTCTTTAGATCCTGATAGTCAAAGAATGCAAATCCATCCACATGATTCTTTCTTGCATACTGAACCTGTTTCTTTAAGACTTTGGTATCACTCTTCCATTCTTTTCGCTCTGCACGATTCTGGCCAACATTATGTCCCGCACGATATACTGCGATTCCAATATAAAGTTTAACTTTCTTGCTCTTTGCTGCCTTGATCCAACGATCTGTGACTTTATTAAATTTTGCAGTTGGATGTTTAAATCCCCAGTATACCTGTGGGCAGATATAATCAACATACTCTGTAGAATTTAGCCATTTATAGATATCTACATAATATGAATATTTACTCGTCAGATTATCAATATTTCCTGCCGGACTGATACCATATGATACATTTGGATCTACACTTTTTACTGTTTTTTTCATCTGTTTTACAAGAGTATTTACCTGTGCACGACGGTAAGTATAGATACTTTTCTTTTTCTTCTTATAAGAAGATTTGTTGTATTCTTTTGCATCAAATGCCTTTTTGACATTACGTTTTGTAAAAGATGGATAGAAATAATCATCCATATGAATTCCATCGACATCATAATTTTGTACGATTTCTTTTACTCCGTTTGTGATCAGTGTTCTGACCGCTTTTTTGGATGGGTTGTAATACAAACTTCCACCATAAGATAATACATTTCTTCTTGTAGACTTCTTGGCATGCCATTTTCTTGCCTGATTATTCTTTGCAAGTTTCTTATAATTCGTAGAACCTGTTGTTACACGATATGGATTTACCCATGCCTCGATCTTCATGTCATTGTCATGTGCAACTTCTACCATGATCTTTAATGGGTCAAATCCTGGATTTCTTCCCTGTTTTCCAGAAATATATTTGGACCAAGGGAAATACTTTGACTTATAAATGGCATCTCCAAATGGTCTTACTTGCACGATCACGCGATTCATTCCAAGACTCTTTCCTTTCTTGACAACACCTGTAAAGTAGGTACGGAAATTTGCTGCCGTTCTCTTTTTATATTTTGCACGATAAGAGTCATAATCGTAGAAAGAAAACCAGAATGCTTTATATTCTCCCATAGACTGTGTCTCTTCCTGCTGTTCCGTTGTAGTTTCTGTTGTCGCTTCTGAAGCTGTTGTTGCTTCTGCCGTTGTTCCCTGTGCCGGATCATTTCCATCTCTTGCTGCTGCCAATACCATATGGCTGCATAAATTCACAAACATTGCACTGACAACTAATAATGCGATCCATTGTATCTTTCCTAATTTTAAATGTTTCATATTTCCCTCCGATGTATCTTCTGTCTGCTGTTTTACTTTATTAAATCCATTCAAAATGTTCACATGCTTTCTTAATACCGTCATTGACATTTGTATCGGTCACATAACTTGCCATATCTTTTAAATCCTGGCATCCATTTCCCATAGCAATGGAAAACCAGTCTTTACAGAACATATCCATATCATTGTAATCGTCCCCGAATACAACCACATTTTTAATATCTGCGCCAAGATATTCCATCATCTTCACAATACCACCACGTTTATTATCTGGCTGGAACATTAAATATTCTGGTTCAAATCTCAAATGCCCGATCAACTCTTTCTTTGTAAGTTTCTCTTCTTCCTCTTTTGGAATAGCTACATAAATCTTGTAAATCGCGTCGACACTGTCAATATCTAACATATCATCGATGATATATCTGGTTGGTTCTTTTCTCTTTCCAACCTGTCTTAGAAATTTATCGTCTGTCATATAGACATCTTTCGTATCATCAAGAGCTACACACCATCCATACCCTAATTCTTCTGACTGATGAATGATCTGTAAACACCCTTCTTTATCCAAAGGAATATTTTCCACTAATTCATTGTTGATCACACAGCCATTCCCTCCACAACAAACCATATTTTTAAACCCATTGGCTTCTGTGAATTTACGTGCTTTGTAATGTGCTCTTCCAGTTGCGATCGCAACAAAATGTCCATTTGCTTCTAAACGATCCAACGCCTCTCTGGCACTTGGCACGATCTTTCCTGTCGATCTATCTGTCAATGTTCCGTCAATATCAAAAAAGAAATATTTCTTTTCCATTGTTATCTACTCCTTATAAACTCTTATCATAGCATTTTATTTATTGCAATGAATTTAACTGTTCATAAAATGTTGGATAAGACACATCCACACATTCTGAATCTTCAATCACAGTTTCTCCTTCTGCATTGATTCCTGCAATCGAAAATGTCATAGCGATTCGATGGTCGTATTTACAATTGATGCTTGCTCCATGTAATGGATTACCGCCTTTGATGATCATTCCATCGTCTGTCGCTGTCGCATCAACACCCATTTTCACAAGATTATCAACCGTTAATGCGATTCGATCAGACTCTTTTACCTTCAACTCTGCCGCGTCTTTGATCACTGTCTCACCTTCTGCAAATGCTGCTAACAGTGCAATAACTGGAATCTCATCGATCAATGTTGGAATAACTTCTCCACCAATCACCGTTCCTTTTAATTTGCTTGTCTTTACAACGATATCTGCTGTTGGCTCTCCCCCATTATCGATTACATTCTCTAATGTAACATCAGCTCCCATATCTTTACATACACGCAGGATTCCATCTCTTGTTGGATTGATTCCAACATTTTTTAAACGGATACATGAATTTGGTGTGATCAGTCCTGCCACGATAAAGAAAGTTGCTGAAGAAATATCTCCTGGAACCACGATATCTGTTGCGATCATCTCTTCTGGAGGTGTGATCGTCGCTGTTGTATCATGTGATTCTACTTTCACTCCAAAAGAACGAAGCATTAATTCTGTATGATTTCTTGATAATGCTGGTTCTGTCACACTTGTCTTGCCATCTGCATATAATCCTGCTAATAACACACAGGATTTTACCTGTGCAGATGCAACTGGAGAATCATAATGTGTTGCATTTAATTTTGTTCCTTCAATCTTCAATGGTGCACATCCATTCCCATTCACACTTGTGATCTTTGCACCCATCTGTTCTAATGGTTTGATGATCCTTCCCATTGGACGTTTATTTAAGGATGCATCTCCAGATAATACAGTTTCAAAATCCTGACCTGCCAGGATTCCTGAAATCAATCTTGTTGTTGTTCCGCTATTTCCTACATCTAATGTCTCACTTGGTGCCTTTAAGCCATGAAGTCCATTTCCATGGACTGTAACGTTTGTTCCATCCTGTTCGATCAAAACACCCATCTTACGAAAACAATCGATTGTTGACAGGCAGTCTGCTCCTGATAAAAAATTGCTGATATGTGTTGTTCCTTTCGCTAAAGATCCAAACATAACTGCTCTATGACTGATCGATTTGTCTCCCGGAATTGATAATTCTCCTCTAAGTCCCGCACTTTTTGTTAATTTCATGTTTTTATTTCCTCTCGTATACTGTGTAGTTTTTATCTCTTAAGATTTTTGTCGCCTTCTTTGCTGATTCATCATCATATAACATGATCTTTAAAACACCTTCTTCGAATTCACGGTTGTGAATGATTCCAATATTCTTGATACTTACATGATTCAAAGCAAGCAAGGTTGTCGTTGTTGCGATCGTTCCTGGTTCATCTGGAATATCAATAAAGATCTCGTAAGATTTCTGAATCAGACCAACCGCACTGTCTGGCACAGAATCTCTATATTCTCCTGCCTGTTTAAAATAATTATTCAAATATTCTCTGTCTTCCATATCAAGTGCTGCGATCACATAGCCTAAATGATTCTGTGCTTTTTGCAGTAATTCTTTGATATTCTTCTTATTTGATAAAGAAATCTGTTCCCATACGACTGGAGATGAAGATGCGATTCTTGTGATATCTTTAAAACCACCTGCAGCTAACTGTTTTAAGATTCCATCATCTGTATCCATATTACTTACGATATGTACCAGTTCTGCTGCCATGATATGTGGTACATGACTGATCGCTGCAGTATAGGCATCATGCTGCTTATAATCCAGAATGATCGTTAATGCTCCTAATTCTTCAATGAAGTTTGTAAAATCTTTCACTCTTTGTTCGCTGACTTTCTTCGTTGGCGTGATAAAATAGTAAGCATTCTCAACTAATCTGTCAGAACTGAAAGAAAAACCTGCCTTCTCTGATCCTACCATCGGATGTCCTCCGATAAAGTATTCTTCCATTCCTAATTCTTCAATCTTTAAGTGAATCTCTTCCTTTACACTTCCTACATCTGTTAAAATACAATTTTCATTAATCGATCCTTTCAGATCTTTTAGATACATTACATTATATTGAACCGGTGCACACAAAAATACATAGTTGCATTCCGCAAAATCTGTTTTGCAGTCTGTAGCAATTGAATCAATGATTCCATCCTCCAATGCACTTTTGATCGTATCCGGGTTTTCATCCATTCCAATGAGTGTATAGTTTGGAAAAACTCTTCTTATTCCCTTCGCAATGGATCCACCGATCAATCCTAAACCGATAAATCCGATCGTAAAATTGCTGTCTGTCATTGTTTTACTCTCCTTTTTTCTTGCGGTGATCACAAAATCTTCTCATTCTTTGATCACACTTAGTTTTTATTTTAACTTCCTGTATTTAAAAAGTCAACACTGACACGCTTTAAAGTGACAAAGTATTTTCTTCTCTATTTTCTTGGATTTCCTACTTGAATACCAAAAAAAAATGCTTTATGATTATCTTAACAATTATTTTACACTAACTTATTTTAATAAAGGAGTTTTCCAATGTTTGAAAAAGCCGTTATCTACGCAACAAATGCCCACAACGGTCAGACAAGAAAAGGCACCAATCTTCCTTTTATCATCCACCCTATGGAAGTTGCTGCCATCGTTGCCGCTATGACTCTCGATCAGGATATGCTTTGTGCCGCTGTCCTTCATGATGTTGTTGAAGATTGTGACGGAATCTCGATAGAGGACATCCGTCGTGAATTCGGTGATATCGTTGCTTCTTATGTCTATCAGGAAAGTGAAGATAAGAGTAAGACATGGGTTGAGAGAAAAGGCCATACGATCGATTTCTTAAAGAACCGTGCATCCCGCAACGCTAAGATCATCGCCCTTGGTGACAAGCTTGCTAACATCCGTGCACTTTATCGGGATTATAACATCCTTGGCGAAGAGTTATGGGAGAGATTCAATATGAAGGATAAGAAGATGCAGAGTTGGTATTATCGTGGAATGATCGAAGGTTTTGCTGATCTTTCAGAATTTCATGAGTATGAGGAATACTGTCAACTTGTAAATGAAGTTTTCCCTGAAGAGTAACACAAAAGAAAAAAAGACTGATTTCGCAAACATTGTTAAATGTTTGTAAAATCAGTCTTTTTTTCAGATTCTGAACTCTTTTGCCATCAAGATCGTTGCGATCGCTAGCAAAATACTACAGATAAAGATAGAACTTCCTCCTGCACGACCGGTTAAAAATCCTCCGATCACTGCTCCAATAATGAAAAAAGTAATAATTCCATAATATCGTAAACTTTTTTGTTTTAATGTCTTATCTCCTGTTTTAAAGTACTGGCACAGTGCTTCTGTTCCACTTCTTAAATTACCAGTACACATCGTACTGGCAAATGGATGCCCATGAACCCTTCGAAATGTCTCCACCTGCATAGAACATACAAAAGAAATCAGTACATTCGCCACAACATCATATTGTCCCAGCGGAATAAATCCAACAACCGTTATCAGCACAAACTCAAGTGCCACAATTCTCTGTCTCCAATGAATCTTATGTTCTTCCTTATAAAAATGCTTTATGATCTCAACAAGAATTACGCCCACAGCAAATGCAAGAATTGGAACAAAATAGTAAAATGCCTGTGTAAAATCCCGCTTTTGAAGATTCACACCAAACAATACGATATTTCCTGTCTGTGCATTTGCAAATACATGTCCACGCATTAAATAACTGTAGGAATCAAGAAAGCCTCCTACGATTGCAAGAATTGCTGTTAAGAAAAAACTCTCTGACATCTGCAAACGTTTTTCTTCCATTAAATCTGCACTTCCTTTCCAAGCTCATAAAAAGATCCCATCAGTGTGATCATATCATCTAAATCTTTGCATCCGGCAGTTTCGTATGTTGAATGCATGGATAGCTGTGGAAGTCCGATATCTGCTGCCTTGATCGACACCTGTCCAGTCAGGATATTACCAAGTGTTGAACCGCCTAACATATCCGAACGGTTAAAGAATACCTGACACTTAATCTTTTCTTTTTTACACAGATATTTTACGAGTGCCGCTGAATTCGCATCGGTTGTATATTTTTGTGATGCATTGTATTTTAATACAATTCCTTCATTGATATACGGACGGTTCGTAGGGTCTGTCTTATCCTGATAGTTCGGATGAACTGCATGAGCATTATCTGCAGATAACATAAAACTGTCTGCCACCGCCATATAATATTCTTCTTCATTTTTTCCACAAAGATAACTGATCCTTTTTAATACCTCTGGAAAAAATGTTGATCCAGCCCCCTGTTTTGTACCACTTCCGACTTCTTCATTATCAAAGACCGCACACACTGTGACATAATCTTTGGAAAGCTTTGCATTTAACATTCCTTCAATGGATGAATATGCACATTCAAGGTCATCTAATTTTGGTGCTGCAACAAATTCTTCGTTGATTCCTAGTGTTGTTCCTCTCATTCGATTATATAAAAACAGATCATAAGATAAGATATCTTCTTTCTCAACTCCTGATTCTTTGGCGATCATTTCCTCAAAACCATCTTTTGTAAGATTTCCTCCACATAATGGCAGGAGATCTTTTTGTGGATTTAACTGTTTTGATTCATTTGAAGATCTTGACATATGAATTGCAAGATTCGGAATGATCATAAGATCTCTGTCAACATTGACCAACTGATCTTTGATCTGTCCGTTTTCTTCTATTATGATGCGTCCTGCAACAGACAATGGACGATCAAACCATGTTTCCGGGATCATTCCACCATAACGTTCAATATTTAATTTCGTATAATGTTTCTCAACTGACATCTCGGGCTGTTCTTTGATCCTGTATGTTGGAGAATCACTGTGGCTTGCCACGATGTGAAACCCTTGAAAATCCTTCTTTGGAAGATGGAATGCTATCATAGAACTTCCATTTCGTTCTACAAAGTAACTTTTTCCTTCTTCTAAATTCCAATGTTCTTTTTCTTCTAACTGTATAAAACCATGTTCCAAGAACTGTTTTTTTGCATTTTCAATCACATGAAAACAACTTGGACTGTGATCGATAAACTGAATTAAATTTTTGACACTGTTTTCCATTTTTTAATTCCTCCAAGGCAAAAATTTTTCTAACGCTATTCTATCACAATTGTATACAAAAAGAAAGAAAAGCACTTATATCAATTTGATATGTTTGTAATATGATTTTACTCATTTTCTTATTTTTTTGTAAAAATAACAGGCTTTTTCCAAGTTTTTGGATATACTAAAATCAACTTAACAATATGCGAAACAAAAAGGAGATTTTATAATGAATGCATATCCATATATCAAAAATATTGACCACGAAAAAGTACTCAAAATTGCTGACCAGGTCAATGCAGATGCTGATCAAGTTGTAAGCAAGACTTTAGCACAAAATGACTTTGTCAGTGTTACACTCTTTGCTTTTTCCAAAGGAGAAGATATTTCTACTCATGACTCGATCGGAGATGCAATGGTAACTGTCATTGAAGGCTGCGGAAAATTTATTGTAGATGACAAAGAATATATCGTAAATCAAGGGGAATCTCTTGTCATGCCTGCAAAGAAACCACACTCTGTTCATGCAGTAGAAGCATTTAAGATGATGTTAGTTGTCGTCTTCCCATTAGAACAGGATTAATCTATGGAACATAACTTATCAAACAGAGATGAACTTCTAGGTTGTATCATCGGACTATCCAGAGTCTGCTCCATGCATCAGAAATCTGATCGCACAGACTTACTGATCCTGCAAGGATTGATCGACTCCTCTGATATGAACTTATCTGATGGTACGATCCAGAACACTACATTTCTTATTAAATCCGAAAAATCAAAAATCGCCCCAATGTGCGAAACCTGTGCCGCACGTTGGGGCAAGACTTGGATATAAGCCAATTATCTTTGGTATTGAACGAATCCCTATATAACTTCAATGTGTAATTTTTCGATACTATCTTTTAATTCCTTTGATATTTTATCATCCGTGATAATCACATCAAACTCTTCAATCTTGGCAAATGAACAAACTGTTTTCGTTCCAATCTTACTGCTATCACAGAGTAAATATCTCTGATTCCCAATCTTCATCATTTCACGTTTGATTTCTGCATTGTCAAGATTTGGAGTTGTTGCTCCCTTTTGTAAAGAAAGGGCATTTGTTGTCATAAACACCTTATCAACAGATAATTCTTCTAGTGCTCTGATTCCCATACCTCCAACGGTACACTCAAATGATGTTCGAACTCTTCCACCTAATAAAATTAAATGAATTTCTGAATATTTTTGCAATTTTAATGCGATCTGCAGATCATTTGTAATTACTGTAAGATTATGAATATCTTTCAATAACTCTGCAAGATCTAATGCTGTCGTTCCACTATCTAAAAGAATTGTATCTCCATCTTCAATCTGAGCTCGTGCTTTCTTTGCAATACATTCTTTCTCTTCTTTATTTTTTTCTCGTCTTGATGATATCGAATCCTCTCCATAAACTGGATCTTCTTTTAAGATCGCACCTCCATGTGTTCTTGAAAGCAAACCTTTTTGCTCTAATTCAGTCAGATCAATTCGTATTGTTGTTCCACTGACTCCAAATTTCTTGATCAATTCTGTATTGCTTACACGCTTATTAACTTTAAGCATTTCTAAAATCTTTTCTTGTCTTTCTTCTGCAAACATGTATGACAACTTCCTCCTTCATCTGACTCATTTATTTATTCAAATTTTAACATATTCTATCTAAAACTTCTATGAAATAAATATTTTTTCAAAAAAGATATGCTCTTACAAATTTATGCATGAACATATCTTTTAAATCAAAATCACTACTATCTTGTCTCTTTTATTTTTTCTATGATTGCATCGTATTGTTCTCCCTCAAGGAAATTTTCTACAGAATAATGAATCGCATTTGGTCTGACAGCTATTGCACGATCTGTTAGAGATTTATGTGTAACTACAATGTCTACATCTTCTGGTAAAGATGGAATTGATACATTTTTTACTTCAATATCATCAAATCCAGCTTCTTTCATTTTCTTTCTAAGAATAGATGCTCCCATAGCACTAGATCCCATTCCTGCATCACATGCCACATATACTTTTTTAATTACTTTTCCAGATAAATCTATGATCGTTTCTTTCTTTTCTTCTTGTTTTCCTTCAGCTTTCATTGCATCTTTCTTTTCTAATGCATTATCATAATCATCTCCACCTTTAGATAATTTCAAAATGATTGATCCAACTGCAAATGACACTGCTGTTGACAATAACATTCCTGCAATGATCGGAAGATAATCTGATTTTGGTGCAACTGCAAGCACTGAGAAATAACTTCCAGGAGAAGCTGTAGCTACTAAACCACAGTTAAAAAATTCAAATACAAAGTTTCCTGATACGGCTCCACAAATTGATGCAATTATCATCTGTGGTTTCATTAAGATAAATGGAAAATATGGTTCATGAATTCCACCAAATGCATGAATGATCGCTACTCCTGGTGCTGTTCTCTTTGCTGTTCCTGTTCCAAAGAATGTATATGCTAATAATACTCCAACACCTGGTCCTGGGTTTGGCTCTAAAATAAATAGAATTGATTTTCCAGCTTTGGCAGCCTGTGTAATTCCAATTGGTGATAAAATTCCATGATTGATTGCATTATTTAAGAATAATACTTTCGCTGGTTCAATAAAAATACTTGCAAATGGAATTAGTTTATGTGCAATGATCCAACTCACTCCACCTGACAATACAACATTAATTGCCTGAACAAATGGTCCGATTGCATAATAAGCAGCTAATACAAGAAATATTCCAAGAATTCCCATAGAAAAGTTATTTACAATCATTTCAAATCCAGGTTTAATCTTCCCTTCAAATAACTTATCTACCTGTTTCATACATAATGCTGCCACCGGTCCCATGATCATAGCTCCCATAAACATAGGGATGTCTGCTCCTACGATCACGCCCATGGTCGCTGCTGCCCCAATAACACCGCCTCGATCTCCGTAAAAATTCTTACCTCCCGTATATCCGATCAAAATTGGAAGTAAGTAAGAAAGCATTGGACTAATCAATTTTGCAATATGTGCATTCGGATGCCATCCTGTCTGAAGAAAAATTGCAGTGATCAATCCCCATGTAATAAATGCTCCGATATTTGGCATGACCATACCACTTAAAACACCACCAAATTTTTGGATTTTAGCTCTAAACCCTGTATTATTATTTTCCATAGCCGTTCCTCCTATAGTTTTTTAATCTTCTTCTCCTTTAATGATTCATTTCCGATGCGTACAATCCTTACTGCCATTTTCCCATCATGCCCTGTTGCTTTTACTTCTGTATTATCAAGAATTGCTCTTACAAATGCCGTATCTTCCGCAACATAGGCATCTTTAAATAAATATGTCCAACTATGCATGGTTGGTCGTTTGACATTATGGTTCTTTGTACAAGTTAATACTTTCTTTTCATGAACATCTCCAAGACAGATCACTCCTTCTGTCCCAAGGATTTCAACCCGTGCATCATATCCATATTGCACATACTGTGCTCCCTCTACCACACCTTGCATTCCATTTTCGAATTCTACACTCATGATTACATTATCATAAAAATCTGGGTATTTTTCTGCGATTTCTTTATTTCTATAATTTCCACCAATTGCATATAAACTACTAATTTCACTTCCACTAAACCATCGAACTGTATCAATATCATGACTGCAAACTTCCCCAAGTGGCCCATTACTGATTGAAATATCATACATCCATTCTTTTGGTTTACTTGGTCCTCTAGTATGAGATTTTACTGAGACAACTTCTCCGATTTCACCTACCTCTATCATCTTCTTAGCCTCTTGAAAGCTCTCATCGAATCTTCTCATAAAACCAATCTGTAATTTTACATGATTCTTCTCTGCAGCCTCAATCATCTCATCACATTCTTCTTCATTCATTGCCATTGGTTTCTCGCAAAAGATGTGTTTTCCTGCATTTGCAGCTGCTACTGTGATCTCTTTATGAAATTTTGTAGGACATGCTATAATCACCGCATCAATATCTTCATTTTTCATAACGTTAAGATATTCTTTGTAAAAAAGATCTATTCCCAACTCTTTTGCTGCATTCTCTGCCACATCACCTACAGGATCACAAACTGCGATGATCTTACCTCCTGGTACACTTCCTGCAAAATTATGCCCATGTATCATACCTGCACGACCCGAACCAATCAGACAAACCTTTACTTCATCCTTCATGTAGAACCATCTCCTTTTTTATTTTTGATTATTATATTCTTCAACAATTGCTACTCCTGCACTTGTTCCTAATCTCTCTGCCCCTGCCTCGATCATGGCCAACGCTGTTTTTAAATCTCTGATTCCACCTGCTGCTTTTACTTTTACTTCATCTCCTACCACAGACTTCATTAATTTAACATCTTCCACTGTAGCTCCACCTGTTCCAAATCCGGTAGATGTCTTAATAAAATCTGGTTTAACTTCTTTCGCAATTTCTGCAACTTTTCTCTTTTCATCATCTGTTAAATAGCAATTCTCAAAGATAACTTTTGAAGTTTTTCCAGCTTCTCTGCAGATCTTTACGATTTCTTCCATTTCTTTTTTTATGTAATCATAATTTTTATTCTTTAACTCTGCCACATTGATCACATAATCGATTTCATCTGCCCCTTTTTCAATCGCATCTTTTGTTTCAAAAATCTTACATTCCAAAGTTGTCTGACCTAAAGGAAAACCAATCGCTGCCCCTACATGAACCGGACTTCCCTCAAGTTTTTTCTTACATCTTACCGTCTGAGCGGGGTTGATCGCCACCATTTTAAAATTATACTTCTTCGCCTCATCACATAACTTTTCAAATGCAGCATCATCTGCAAATGCTTTCAAATTTGTATGATCTATCATGTTTGCTAACTGTTCTACTGTAACCATTTCCTTTACCTTAGCTTTCATTTATTTTCATTTACTGTTGTTTATGCTGTTATATTACATCATTTTATTTCACTTGTCAACCATTTATTGAAACTTTTCAAAACTAAATAAATCTAAATGCAATCATACAAAAGAAAACAAATTTCAAAAATGGCATCCAGCACCCTACAGCAGCCATAATTTAAAAGTGTAGATACAAAAAATGCAAGGTAGTTTATGATCCGCTCTCGCTCAGATGAATTACGTAGCGGTACTAAGCTCTTGAATAATCGTTCAATCATCCAATCGCTAAGTGCCGACGTATTCATATGGTCATAAACTACCTTGCATTTTTTGTATCTACACTTTTAAATTATGCCAAAACTTTTCCTTCCGGAAATGCAGCTCTAAACACAAAGCGCACAACTGGTCCTGCAATGATCAACTGATAAGGAAGTGCCATTACAAAGTTCTTTGGAATATTTGTAAGCCACATTATCAGTAAGTTTGAGAAATTCCCCATCTCGATACTAACTTCGACTGCTCCATAAAGTGACATAATGATCACCATAGGTACAACCATACAGCAAGATACTGAAATAACTTTTCTTAAAACAGAGCTGTCTGGTTTTACAAGATACTTAAACGCAAATCCTTTTGCGATCTTAGATACAAAGAACCAGTCGCAGCACATTGCAAAAATATATGCGATCGGGAACCCTAACCATCCGGCTTTGATGGATTCCATTGATAATCCTCCCATATGTAATGATACGTTGTATATGCTCATCCAAAATACCATCATAAAACACATGATGAATGTATAGATAAGGCTTTCTCTTTTATTCTGTGGCATTTTCTTTTCTCCTCTTCTTGTTGTGATAAATTGTTGCTTTTCTTCAAGAAATAAGGCAAAAAAATAGTGGAGACCCTCAACCAAACTCGTTGCGGATCTCCACTTTCTATCGTGTGCAATCTTCACTGCGTTCTTTCCTGCTTATTTCTTGTCAATGCATTATTATACACACTTTTTATGTCTTGTATAAGCACTTTTTTTAATTTCGTCACATTCTTTAATTTAATTATTATACATACCATATTTTTGTGCATTTTCTACAATAAAATATGTTAAAATATAATCAGAAACAATTAGCTTTCATAATTTTAAGGAGGGATTTTCTTATGAAAAGAAATGTATACAGGATTTTAGGTTGTTTTCTTTTTGCTTTTACATTATGCATTATGACACCATCATTTGCAAAAGCTTCTGTTAAAAACATACCTCAAACAAAAACTTCTGGAACTTATGTTGGTAATGTTGACCTCACTGGAGACGAAAATGCTGATTCTGTGATCATCCGTACAACACCCGATCAAGAAGGCTGGTACATCAACCGTTTTACGATCTATCTAAATGGAAAAAGGACCACAGAAATATCTCTCCGTGATCACGACTGTTATGACCTCACTGTAAAATATGCAAAAATGAGCACACAACATACATTTATCCAGATCATTGGCCGTGGTGAAAATGACTACGTTACTTATAATGAAATCTTTACTTATAACAAAAAATCCAACCAATTTCGCGTTGTAAAATCTTTTAATGACCGCTCATCTTACGCTGAAGAAATCGTTACTGCCAATAAAAAAGGGATTACCGTTAAACATCGTGTACAACCTATGGAAACCGGATGGATCAATTGGACATTGCCTTTTAAATACAGTAAGCAAAAATTCATTAGAACTGCATCTTCTACAAAAACGGTACGAAGCGAACTTGGACAAAACAGAAAAGATAAATATTCCAAATATTTTGCAAAAAATAAGTTTATCACTGCCAAAAAAGTAACTTTTTATAAAAAAGCTGGCAGCAAAAAAGTTGCTTTTCGTGTACCAAAAGGGAAAGCTGTCACTTTAAAGAAATTAACTTATTCTAAGAAAAAGATTTATCTACAGTTTAAATACGGGAAGAAATATGGCTATCTTCGTGTAAATCGGGCAAATTATAACTTTGAAAAACCACTTTTTCAGAATGTTAATTCACGATTAGCTGGCTGATCATTTTCAATACCAACAAAAAAAAGAAAAGAACCACCATTTTGATCCGTTCATAATATGGTGATCCTTTTCTTTTTTAGATTTTTCGAATTATATGTGTTTGAGTTTTATATGTTTTTTGGAGTTTTATTTTTTTATATTTTTGGAGTTTTCATTTATGATTATCTTTGTTTATGTTATATGTTTCTTAGGAGTTTGGCGATTTTATAACATCTACCATAAATTTTTATAAATTTCTTTTACATCTTCTGCTGTGATCGCTTTTCTTGTATTGGATGGGCTTCCACTTTCCATAGCATCTGCTGCCATTTTATCGATCACATTAAAGAATTCTTCTTTGTTGATTCCGTATTCTTCCAGTGTTGGTGTTTCAAGTTCATCGCAGATATCAACAACCGCCTGAAGGAATTTTTCACTTGCTTCTTTATCAGAATCCGCATCATTTGCAGCTCCAATCGCTCTTCCTAGATCTGCAAATCTATCGTAAGCACCATCTAAAGCATAGATGAAGCATTGTTTTAATAACATCGCATTGGATAATCCATGCGCTACATGGAATAATGCTCCGATCGGACGGCTCATTCCATGAACTAATGTAACAGATGCATTGTTAAATGCGATTCCTGCTTCTAACGCTGCGATTGACATCTGTTCTCTTGCCTCTACATTCTTTCCATCATGGAATGCAACTGGCAGGTATTTAAAGATTCTTTTGATCGCTGATAATGCAAATGTATCAGATAATGGCTGTGCAAGTTTGGATGTATACGCTTCTGCTGCATGTGTCAGTGCATCTAATCCTGTTGCTGCTGTGATCTTTGGTGGTGCAGTCATTGTAAACTGTGGATCAATGATTGCATAATCTGGCATTAACACTGCACCTTTTAATAACATTTTTACATCTTTTTGTGTATCTGTAATGATCGTAAACTGTGTTGCTTCTGATCCCGTACCTGCTGTTGTTGGGATTGCAACAGTTGTTGGAAGTTCCCCACCAATGATCTTTCCCATATAGTCGGAGATATTTCCACCATTTGCAACGAGTGCTGCGATAGCTTTCATAGAGTCAATCGGACTTCCTCCACCTAGTGCAACTAAGAAATCGCATCCGTTTTCTTTGTAAAGCTCTAATCCTTTATTGATCATAACATCAGTTGGTTCCCCATTGATCTCATGATAAACAACATAATCTACATTTCCGTTTTTTAATGCTGCTTCTACTTTTGCACAGTTTCCAAGTTCTACCATTACATTGTCTGTAACAATCAGTGCTTTTTTACCAAGCTGTCTTAATTTGTCTTCTGCCATATCAAGTGCGCCGGCACCTGTAAATATATTTCCTGGTGCAATAAATTCTCTTGCCATGTTCTTTTCCTCCTGTTTTTATTGATTAAAATTGTGCATCATGAAGCCAGAGATATCTCTCATCTTCATTTCGATCTGTCTGTAACCAAGGGTTTCCATCCAGATGGCGGATCATCCAGCATGTATACATCTGGAATCCTGGTGCAACAGCCTGTGGATGTAATTCTCCACCTGGGATTGCTGAAAAACTTCCATCTGTACTTTTAAATACCTGATCACCTACGAAACTTGCTCCAAATCCTTCCGGACGGTCAAATTTAAAGTAGTAAGTTTCTGGCTGTGGGTGTCTGTGTGGCAGATATCCTGACCAGTTTCCTCTGTCATTTAATACTTCTCCAAGTACCATATTAGAATATGGAGCGATATCATGATCAAAGATCGTATTTACACGGCGTTTTGCCACATTTCCAAATTTACCAACAGAAGAATATCCCCATGGAGCATCTTCTGGTTTATATAATTTAGTGTCAAACTTTGTATCATTCTTTGTTGACTGAACAAGGATCTCACTATCTGCAAGTGCCTTAACACTTACCTTAGATTCTGTTGCTGCATGCACACACCAAGGTCCTTCTGTGAAAACATCCTTTCGATCTGCTTTCGCTGTCACATCATCAAATACAAATTCAATAGAACCGCTTAATAATAAAACTGCTGTTTCCTCACCTGTCTTTTGAAAACTTTTTTCGTCTCCTGCCTTCATTCGATATACTCGAACATCCATTAACATATCCTTATATTCATTGTCATAAGTTGTTAAGATCTGTTCTCCATTTTCATCAAATTCAGGATATCCAAATACTTTACCCATTGTCTCTTCCTTCTTTCTATTAGTAAGCTCTTGCTTCTTTTCTTCCTTCCATAACACCTTCACATGCCTTGCGAACGCTTTCTTTTTCAGAAGTTGTAGCAATTCCGACATTCCACCATGATTCATATCCATCTGTCATTGTCTTTGGAATTACTTTTAAGTCAAATAAGCATGCAACGCTTTGTTTCTTGGCATCTTCTAAGGCTGCTCTTAATTCTTCGATCGTCTTACATGTATAAGATTTTAATCCATATCCTTCTGCAACTTTTGCATAATCAACTGGGATCAGATCTCCGCAAGGTTTATTTCCTTCTCTGTAACGGAATTCTGTTGCAAGGGATCCAATACCATGATTCATCTGCAGATTATTGATGCATCCAAATCCACAGTTATCGAATACTAAGATATTTGCTTTCTGTTTTTCCTGCATCATTGTCATGATCTCACTGTGTAACATCTGGAAACTTGCGTCTCCAACAACTGCATAGACTTCATTGTCAGGCTCTGCAAGCTTAACTCCGAGTGCAGCTGCAACTTCATATCCCATACAGGAATATCCGTATTCTGCATGATATCCGCCACGTTTATCTGTTGTCCATACACGCTGCATACAACTTGGTAAGCTTCCTCCTGCTGTGATGATCGTTGCATCTTCATCGATCACATCTCTGATCGTTGCTAATGCTGCTGTCTGTGTGATCTTACCTTTTGTCAGTTCCACGAATTCTGGAATTGTTCTTGGATCCATATTTTTGATCATTGGTTCAAATGTTTCATCATATTTGTACTCAGCCAGACGTTTCATTTCCTTATCCCATACAGCCTTGGCTTCTTCAATCTCTCCGTTATAAGATGAAACATAGTTCACTGCTCTTAATTTTTCAGCTAATGCTTTCACTGTTACTTTTGCATCTCCAACTGCTTTCACAGAATCTAATTTATATGCATGATATCTGCTGTTATTGATAGATACAAACTTCACATCAGGATTTGCAAACTGTCTCTTAGATCCTGTAGCGAAATCGGACATTCTGCTTCCGATCGCAATAACTACATCCGCATCTTTTGCAAGAACATTGGATGCATAAGTACCTGTAACACCGATTCCTCCCATGCAGTATGGATGACTTGATTTACATGCACTTTTTCCTCCCTGTGTCTCACCAAATGGAATCTTGAATTCTTCACAAAATTTTTCTACTTCTTCCCCAGCTTCAGAGTAACGAACACCTCCACCAACGATAACAAGTGGTTTCTTCGCATTTGCGATCACATTTGCAATATCTTCAATCTCTTCTTCTACTGCCACTGGTCTTGTAATTCTGTGAACTCGTTTCTCAAAGAAATATTCAGGGAAATCAAAAGATTCACCTTCAACATCCTGGCAAAGACCGATGCAGCATGCTCCTGTTTCTGCTGGATCTGTTAAAACTCTCATTGCATTGATCAGTGCTGTCATGATATGTTCTGGTCTTGTAACTCGGTCCCAATATTTGCACACTGGCTTAAATGCATCATTTGTTGTTGTTGATAAACTATTGCTCTGCTCTAACTGCTGAAGAACTGGGTCTGGCTGTCTTGATGCAAATGTATCTGCTGGAAATACTAATAATGGAATATTATTCACTGTAGCTGTCGCACAAGCTGTTACCATATTCGCAGCTCCAGGTCCTACAGATGATGCACAAGGAATGATCTTCTTCCTTCCATTCTGTTTTGCATAAGCTGTTGCAACATGACACATTCCCTGTTCATTTCTTCCCTGAAGAACTCTTAAGTTTCCTGGATTGGTATCAAGTGCTTCTCCAAGTCCAACTGCGATTCCATGTCCGAAGATTGTGAAGAATCCTTCTACAAATTTTGTTTCTTCTCCGTCCATTGAAACATACTGATTATCTAAAAACTTTACAATTGCCTGAGCAACTGTCATTCTTACTGTCTTTGCCATCTTTCTATCCTCCTGACTTTTTGATCCCTATACTCTTGCGATCATTTCTCCGTATTTTTCTTTTGTTTCTTTAATGAAGTCTTTTACCTGCTGTGGGTTTGGAAGTTCTTCGGAACAAGAATTACTTCTTACCATCATAGATGCTTCTGCTGATCCGAACTCTAAACAGTCGATAACTTCCCATCCCTGATAGATTCCATATAAGAAGGCTGATCCATAACCATCTCCTCCACCGAATCCTTTTCTTGCATTGACTGGGAATGGTTTGATTGAGAAGTTCTGTCCATCAATCGTGTATGCTGTAGATCCTTTCATACCATGTTTGATAACAACGATCTTCGCATTGTATGCATGCCATGCAGCTGCTGTTTCTTCATCTGTTCTTCCTGGCTGGATCAGTTTCTCTGTTAAGTCAAACTCTTCTCTGGATCCCATGATGATATCTGCTTCTCTTGCTACCATAGAATAGTAAATAGAGATTTCATCTTCACTCTTCCAGTTATATTCTCTATAATCAATATCAAAAATGATCTTTGTATCATTTTTCTTTGCTAACATCACTGCTTTTAAAGCTGCTTCTCTTGATGGGCTTTCTGCAAGTGCTGTTCCTGAGATCAGGATTGCTTTTGACTGTTTGATGTAATCTTCATCAATGTCATCGACAGATAACTGTAAGTCTGCGATGCAATTTCGATACATCAGGATGCTGCTTTCTTTTTCTGATAGCATCTCTGTAAATGTAAGTCCTAGTTTTTCACCGTTTGTACATTTTGTAATGTGACTTGTATCAATTCCTTCTTTATTGAAAAAGTCAACTACGAATTTACCAAACTTATCATCAGATACTTTCCCAAGAAATCCTGCTTTTAATCCATGTCTTGTAACCCCAACTGCGATATTTGCTGGAGAACCACCAACATACTTCTTAAAAGTTCTGACATTCTCAAGTGGTCCGAATGGCTCATCTTCTGATGGATTAAAATCAATAGCGACACGTCCTAATAAAATTAAATCCATAGGTCTTGTTTCATCAAATTCTACATATCTCATAACCTTCACCTCATACTATGTGCTTTGCGTGCTTTTTATTTTTGTTTTGCGTGTTTTCTTTATGTGCTTATATTATCACGCACGCATTTAGTGTGCAAGTGTTTTTTATCATTTTCTTTCTTTTCATCTTTTTGCACAATTACATCTTGCTGTTTTTGTGCATTTTAAATAAATTAGGCTCCATTTAGCACGCAAAAGCACACTTTTAATCTTTCCATATTCGATTTGTTCTCAACTGCTTCTGCTTGAATTTTTCACACACCAAAAAGAGGTTTTGAAATCTATTGCAGATTTCAAAACCTCTTTTTCCTTTATTCTCTTTTACAAATTGTACTTCGTCTTTATACTAATATCCGTATAAGCATACTCTTTCTCTATCTTCTCGCCTTTTCTTATCATATTATATAACAGATGTGGTGGACGATATCCTTGTTCAAAGCCTTCCTGATCGATCAGAAAATCATAGGTTCCTTCTTTCAATGCCTTGATATTTGTCGGTGTCACATCATACCCGATCACATATGGGCGTGTTTCCATGTTAAGATTTTGCATTGCTTTGCATACACCCGCCTGACCACCGGAAACTACAAAAATGCCAGCAAGATCTGGAGCGATCTCTATCGTATTCTCAACGATCTTCTCCACTTCACTCATCTCATCAAAACTGCTCTGAACTCCCAGAAGTTCAATCTCTGGATATGACATTTTTAATTCCTGAATAAACCCATCCACACGAAGATTATTGACACTGTTTGTAAAGAAACCCGTGATCACTAGGACTTTTCCAGTTCCACGGGTTAACATCCCCATAAGACCAGCTGCTGTCATACCACTTCTCTTATTATCAAGTCCTACGTAGCAGACTCTGTTTGTGCCAACGATATCTGAGTTAAATGTTATGATCGGAAGATCATTCTGTTCTGTCATATCATTTAACTTTTCCCGAATTCGTTCAGACTGAACTGGCATGATTGCTAATCCATCGATCTGTTCTTGCGAAAGTTCTTCCAACGCTTCCAATTGGGCGTCTTCACTTACTCCATCAATCTGTTTTCTGATAATCTCTACACCGAATTCTTCCAACTCCTGTTCAGCCTTGTCGATTCCTGCATGAATCGTCTTTACAAAAGAAGATTTTGCTAACTGGGTAATGACACCAATCCTGATCTTCTTTCCTTGATTATATACTTTCTTTTTTCTCTTTGGCTGATAGTTCATCTCTCTTGCAATCTCAAAAATACGTTCTGCTACTTCTGGATTGACTCTTCCACGGTTATTTAACGCTCTGTCAACTGTTCCTCTTGATACCCCTGCCTTCTCTGCAATTTCTTTGATCGTTCCTGCCATGTGCTTTCTCACCTTTCTTCTTATTTGCACACAAATAGCACATTCTTTGTTCCATTATAGCTTTTGTACATAAAAAAGTAAAGAAAAACTGTAGAAATCCCCTATATATCGTGCTATGATAAAAACCACAAAATACTGAATACAATATTCGTTTTAAAGGAGTTTTTATTATGACACATACAACAGAGTTTAATCATGAGTTTTCAAACAGTGAGAAAAAACTTTCTCTCAAAGAAAGATTTGTAAAATATATCACAAGCAGAGAGTCTGCAGAGGTTTTCAATAATGCTCTTGCAGCTATGAACGGTGGACATTATGTTCCACTTGATCGATAATTTTCTATTATTGAATATACGCAAAAAGAGAAAAAGAATGTTATATACTCTGACATTCTTTTTCTCTTTTTTTACCATTTATAGTATATTATAATAATAGAGTCTATATGAACAAAACTATTTAAAAGGAATTATTATGAGAACAAAACGAATTGATGAAATCGAATTATATATCCGCGAAAAAAAATCTGTCTCTCTTGATACGTTATGTGAAGTATTTAATGTATCAAAGAACACGGTCCGAAGAGATATCGCAACTCTTGAACAATCTGGGAAAATCAAGAAAGTTTATGGTGGAGTAACAATCGCAGACACTCCTGCATCAAAGACTTTGCTTCCTTTTTCCAAACGCCATCAAAGTTTTATGAAAGAGAAGCGACTAATCAGCCAGTTAGCTGCATCTCATGTTTGTGATCATGATACGATCTTTATCGACAGTGGGACAACATGTCATAATATCATTGACTTTATTGCCGAGAAAGAATGCACGATCCTTACCAACAGCCTGCAGGTTTCTCTAAAAGCCATCCCTTATGAGAATTTAAATGTAATTTCTCTTCCTGGATTCTTAAAGAGGGAAACTTTATCTTTTGTTGATGGAAATATCGCAGAATACCTCAAAGCTTACAATATCACCAAAGCTTTTATGTCTTGTACTGGAATCTCCATTCAAAATGGACTTAGCAATGCATCTTCTGAAGAATATCTGGTCAAGAAATCTGTGATAGAAAACAGTACGATCCGTTTTGCACTTGCAGACCATTCCAAATTTGGAGATTTTTCATTGATGACATTTTGTCCGTTTAAGGATATTGATCACATTCTTACGGATCAACTTCCTAGTGAAGAATTCTGTGATTTTGCCAAGATGCATTCCATCAATATAGAAACACCGTAAGCAAAAAGAAGCAGGAACAACCATAATTTCCTGCTTCTTTTTGTCTATTTTCTTAGGATTTCAATTTTGCTTTCTTTTTCTATCTTTGGAAATTCTTTTCCTTTTACACGAATACTTCCAGGGAGACATTCCCCTTCTTCCGTAAAAAAGATTGTAATATGTCCAAGTGCAGCCAGATTATCTGATGCAATTTCACCAATTCTTAAAATTTCATATTCCTGATCATCAATTTTCAGTATATCTCCAGCCCAAATCTTCTTTTTCAAAGGTGTTACATCAATAAAATAACAAAAATCTTTTAATGTTACCAATGTTTTATGTCCAAAAGTGATCAAAAAATTCTTCTTGTCAAATGCACCTACATCACAGCCACAGTCTTTTACAATGGTTTGATAAATTGTTTCCATCTTCCATTCTCCTTCTTACAAAAGTTCTCTTTCGATTCGTTCTCTTGCTTCTGGTGCTTGCTTGTCCATTTTCTCTGGGAATCCAAACATGGATACACATGCGATATTATCTCCACCAACTTTTGGTGCATCCGCTTTTAACTGGCGGTTTGCAAAATCCATCTCTCTTAATGTCTCAAAGATTCCATCAAAATCTACATCTCCTTCTCCCATTGCTAAATGCTGATGGATCGTAACATCTGATTTTCCTCTCTGGTTTAACCATGGTGGATTGGCAATATAACGACAGTCTAGCGTCTGGTTAAATGTATCTGCAAATAACACATGAGTTAACTCATCTCCTGCATATTTGAGCATGCTTCTTACGTCACCTTTTCCTTCATCATAGAAGAATCCATGTGGGGAAGAATAGACATATCCAAGATTTGGAGATCGGAATGATTTTACAAGATCACAGGCTTCATTATTTAATTCACAAAAGTCATATGGATGAGACTGTACTTCCACTCGCAGTCCTTCTCTTTCGATGATCGGTAATAATTCTTCCATGGAACGATACCACATTCCGTTGCAGATTTCCTGCTGGTTTGGATCTCCAGAAAATTCTGTATTGATGACTGGTACTCCCATATCAACAGCGATTTCTATCATTCTCTTCCAGTTTTCAACCGCCATCTTTCTCTGCTCTTCGGTTGGTCCTGACCAGCGATATACAACGATAAAAGAAGAAATCTCTACTCCAGTCTCTCTAAGTGCTTTTCTATATTCAGCCTCACATTCTTTTGAAAATAATGGATGCTTGTAAAATGGATTGATCCGTGGGTGTGGAGACTGTTCGATATATTTATAACCCCAGTCTGCTACCTGATGTACCATGCGGTTAATATCCATCTGTTTTGCAAGAACATCAACATCAAATGCTATTTTCATCTGTCACACCTCCATTTTTATAATCCTGTTTTCTCTGCAATATATTTTCTTGCTTTCATTGCATATTCTAATGGATTGGCTTTTGCTGGATCTTGTTCTGCTTCTACCACAACATATCCTTCATATCCACTTTTTTCGATGATATCAAAAATTGGTGCAAAATCTACATCTCCATCTCCTGGAACTGTAAATGTTCCTTCTCTGACACCTTTTAAGAAACTCCAGCCTTCTTTCTTTGACTGTGCTACAACATCAGATCTTAAATCTTTTAAATGGATATGTCTTGTACGGTCAATATATTTGCTTAAAACTTTGACTGGATCAATCCCAGCAAATGAGCAATGTCCACTATCAAATAACAGATAAACCAGGTCTTTATCAACTTCGTTCATAAAACGATCGATTTCTTCTTCTGTCTGTATCACTGTTCCCATATGATGATGGAATGTTAACATCATTCCTTTGTCTTTTGCAATCTGTCCAAGTTTATTTAACCCATCTGTGAGCAGTTTCCATTCCTCATCATTCATTACATATTTTCCTTCAAAGATCGGCTGGTCTTTGCCCTGAATGCTATAACTTTGCTCAGATACTCCAATGACTTTTGCTCCCATTGCCTTTAAGAAATCTGTCTGTTTGATAAATTCTTTTTCGGTTTCTTCATATGGTCTGGAAATCAAGAAACTAGAAAACCAACAGTTACAGATCTGTATTCCTCTTAAATCTAATGCCTTTTTTAGTGTTTCTACATCTGTAGGATATTTTCCCCCTACTTCAGATCCTGTAAATCCAGCCAATGCCATTTCACTTACACACTGCTGAAAGGTATTTTCTTTTCCAAGATCTGGCATATCATCGTTTGTCCATCCAATTGGAGCAATTCCTAATTTTACTTTTTTCTTATCTAACATATCCTTCACCTTTTGCCTTTCAAAATATGAATCCTTCATCTGTTTTATAATTTTCCTGATAATTCTCTTACAGACAATTCTGCCATCATCTGTTTATATGTTTTATCTAGTTTGTAACACATAGTGATCAGCATCATCACAACCCATACGATGATCGGTACATACAGATATGTAAACTTGATCACTGAAATAGCTGCTGGTGCCTGTTGTGCCGCTGTCTTAGCCATTCCGTTATATCCAACCATAGATAAAACTGCACCTAGAACTGCATTTGTAATTCCTGCACCGAATTTCTGTCCAAAACTCATGGATGAGAACATAAGCCCTTCAATTCGTTTTCCGGTCTTCCACTGTCCATATTCGATCGCATCACTTGGAAGTGAATACTGTACCCCGTAGAATGGAGACATACCGATTCCACGAATAACAGAAGATACGATTGCTAATGGAACGCTTGTATCGTTAAATAAAAACATCACTTGTCCTACGATTCCAAGAATACATCCTGATACGATCAGATTTCTTTTACCATATTTAGGAATCAATTTAGGAAGTAATAAGATAATAAAAATCATTGGAATTTTCTCTGCCATAGAAAGCGGCATTACAAGATTTACATCGTTCATAACGTATTGACAATAGTAAGTAAGATCAATTCCAAGAATGATCTGGTAGACTGTATAAAATAACATAAGTCCAAGAGATATCAGGAAATATCGATTCTGTACCATTAATTTCAGTGCTGTGAAAACTGGTATTTTTTCTTCTATTTTTCCTGCAACAGCTACACGTTCTTTACAACAACGGAATGTATTGAGCAAAATAAATACTGAAATTGCTGCAAACACACCGGTTACAATGATCCATGCAAGCTGTGTATTGTTAATTTTATCTGCTGTCCAGTTAATGATCGGCAATGTCCATGCTGTAACGACCATACTTGCCGTGATAGATAAAGCCATTCGGATATTACTGATTGTTTCTCTTTCATGCTTATCGCGGCTCATTAATGATCCTAGTGTATGAAATGGCTGACTGATTCCTGTATACATCACAGTGTTTAGCAGATTATAAGTAATAAACACATAGATTGCCTGCAATGATGTCGTTGTGTTTGGCACAGTCATTAATAATACTGCTGCGATCGCATACGGCACTACAAGTCTTAAGATCCATACCCTTGCTTTTCCATATTTTGAGTGGGTACGATCAATGATCGTACCCATGATAATATCAGAAACACCGTCAAATCCTCTGGATAACAGCATGATCATACCAATGATCCCGGCAGATAATCCAATGACATTTGTGTAAAAATATACAAGCAGTGTATTTGCCAGTGTATAAATGACTGTCAATGCCGGATCTCCTACACAATATGCCAATTTCTCTGATAATTTTACTTTGGCAAACTCATTATTTAATTCTTCGAAATTTTTCTCCGGGTTTACATGGAGTGTTTCTTCATATGCTGTCATCAGTGTTCCCCCTTTTTAGAAATATTTATTTACGAATTCTCTTGTCACCTCTGCTGCCTTTTTCACATTTTCATCATGTGACATTTCGTAATATTCAGGTCTGAATTCTTCAATCGTGCAAACTCCATCAAATCCAATTTCTTTTAATGCTGATGCAATTCCTTCGTGATCAACAACGCCTTCTCCTGGCCATAAACGTTTATCATCTCCGCAAGATCCAAGTGGCAGGTCTTCACAATCATTTAAGTGATATGCAAAAATCTTATTACCATCTGCTGCTTTCAGATCTTCTAATTTTGAACACATTTCATGGAAATGGAATGTATCAACCGTAATTCCAACATTGCTTCGATCAACTGCTTTCACTACATCATATGCTGTTCCAAACTGATTAATAGAGCAATTTGGAGCCCCACAAAATTCCAGTGAAATTTTAATATCTTCTCCAACCTTATCAGATAAATAGCGTAATCTTTCGACTGCTTCTTCTTTGATCTCACTGACTGATTTATCTTTAACATCAAAGGATGGAACTGTAATCAGCATCTTCATACCAATAGCTTTACTTACTTCCATGATAAATTCTGTCTCTTCATCAATCTCTTTCACTCCTGCTTCATCTCTCTGATTAAAGAAGATCAATGTATTATAAGCCCATGGTTTTAAACGATGATTCTTAAACCAATCTGCTAATTCTTCCAATGTATGTTCTTTTAAATAATCCTTGATGCAATCAAAACGGATTTCAATATAATCAAATCCATATTTTTCACATGCTTCTAAATCTGCAATCAAAGACTGCCCTTTACACTCTAATGCTGTTGCTTCATTAAATCCAATTTTCATCTTTTTTACCTCCCACTGACTTTCAATTATTTATAAAATTCTGGTTTTTCATCTGTATGAATTGGTTCAATCTGTCCTGTTTCCTGTGCTTTTACCAAAGCATCTGCTGTTACTGCTGCAAGATATCCATCCCATGCAGTTGGTCCATTGATCACTCCGTCTTTTGCACAATCTACCCAGTTTTGTACTTCTGTATCATAAGCATCTTTAAATCTTACAAAGCAATCTGTATCGATCTTTGTTGATACTGCAGCATCTTTTCTGATTGATGGATAAGATGGCTGCGCCATTTTGATCGCTCCGTCTTCACATACAACTTCACAGTTGATATCATATCCAAACTTACAATTTACAAATACTTCTACATCGATGCAGATTCCTCTCTTTGTGCGAAGCAGCATGATCTGAGGATCTTTCAGTTCTGAATGAGAATATTTTGTAACTTTTGGCATGATCACCTGTGCACTTTCATATTCATCATCGACTAACCAATGTAATGTATCGATTTCATGGATCGCTGTATCGTGAACTGCCATTGGTGTATTGTAATTTGTTCCTACTTCAGGATTTCTATGTGTGCAATGTAAGATCAATGGTTCTCCATATTCTCCTGATTTCAATGCTTCTTTTACCTGTACATAACCTTTGTCATATCTTCTCATAAATCCTAACTGGATCAGATGTTTTCCTGAAGCAACTTCTGCTTCCACGATCTTTTTGCAATCATCAGCTGTTGTAGCTAATGGCTTTTCACAAAAGACTCTCTTTCCTGCTTCGATTGCCTGTAATAAAGATTCTGTATGAGCAAATCCTGGTGATACGATAAATACTGCATCTACATCTGGATCGTTGATCAGATCTTTTCCGTCTGTATAAACCTTTGCTCCTCCTGCGATTTTCGCAGCTTCTTTTGCTCCCTCTTCAAACACATCAGATACTGCTACAACCTGTGCTCCCTGAATTTTTTCTGTGAGACGTTTGATATGATCTCTTCCCATTCCACCACATCCGATTACACCTACATTTAACATTTTTCTACCTCCATTTTGTGTTTATGTTTTTATTTTGTTTTCCTTTTGATGTATTTATCTTATCATTGCGTTCACGTGCACGCAATATCAAAGATGCACAATGTTTTGTTTTGATATTTGTGCAATTTTATCAAAATCTATCCTTTTACCTTTGTGAAAATCCTATTTTGAGTACAAAAAGAGGAGAGAAATATCCTTTCTGTATCCTGAATATTTCTCTCCTCTTTACAGATTACATCGTGTTTTGATCACAATATCTTCATAGCAAAATTCTTCTTTACGCTCTGGATTTCCACAAAGGCTATGAAAAATCTCCATTACCGACTCGTATCCTTGTGCATAAGCATCCTGTCTTAATACAAAATCGATTACACCTTCTTTCAGATTCTTCTTATTCTCTCCCTCATAATCATGTACGATCACCTTGATCTTCTTCTCTAATTCATATTTTTTAAGAATCTTACATACCCCGCTTTCTCCCTGTGCTGGCATATAAATCCCTTTCAGATCCGGTGTGATCTCTAACTGTTCTTCTAATAATTTTCCTGCTACCCAGTTATCATCATATGCAAATCTTGGCTCAATAATCTTGATCGATGGATAATGATAGCTTAATTCCGCCATAAATCCTTTGGTTCGCTTCACAGTTGCTGTATTGTCTGCAGATCCTGATATGATCATGACCTTTCCACCATCAGGAATGATTTCTCCCATCAGACCTCCTGCAACACAGCCTCCTGCATAATTATCCTGTCCCACAAAGCAACGTCTCTTTGTATCTTCAAGATCCGAATTGATCGTTATGATCTCAATTCCATCATCCACATAACGATCGATCGTATTCTTCAGCATCTCATCATTCGATGGCATCAATACGATTCCTTTCATACCTGCTTCTTTATAACCCCGCATAATGTCCAGCACCTGTCTTACATCTCCACCCTTGATCTGATCGATCATCACTCGTCCGCCAAACCGTTCTACTTCTTGTTTTGCGTCCTTAGCTCCTTCTAATACTGTCTGGATCGTCGGGGTATCTGCGTATTGCAAAATAACTCCGATCCGCAGGATCTGATTGCCTGACGATAGTGCCTTTGCCGCAATATTCGGCTGATATCCAAGTTCCTTTGCGATCATCTTGATCTTCTCTGCCACTTCCGGTCGAATACGTCCACGGTTATTCAACGCCCTGTCTACCGTTCCTCTTGATACACCTGCCAGATCCGCAATCTGTTGCATTGTTACTGCCATTTCTTGTTCTCCTTTCTTTGCGTTATCGTGCACGCATATATTATAACTCGTTTTTTATTTTTTGCAAATAAAAAACAGGTATTACACTTTTCCTCATGCAATACCTGTTTCATATTATATTTATTTACAGTTAAATACTTCAATATGATGTTTTACATTCTTATATGTTCCAAGTACCATTGCCTCATTCATATCAAAGTAATTATGTGCACCTTCTGTTGCCAGATAGTTTTCTACTTCTTTTGTCAAGCTCTTAAAGCTTGCTGTTGCAATATTGACTTTGCGGATTCCAAGTGAGATCGCTTTCTGGAAATCAGCATCTGTGATCCCGCTTCCTCCATGAAGCACAAGAGGGATTCCTGTTTTATCATGGATTTCTTCTAACACACCAAATTCTAACTGTGGTGCAACTGGATAATCTCCATGTGCATTTCCGATCGCTACTGCCAGTGCATCAATTCCTGTTTTTTCACAAAAGATCTTCGCATCTTCTGGGTTTGTACAACGGATTCCATGGTCGCTTTTTCCATCTTCACTTCCACCAACAAGTCCTAATTCTGCCTCGACAGTGGCACCGTATTTTGCTGCAAGTTCTACCACTTTCTTTGTTTTTTCAATATTTTCTTCAAATGAATCTCTGGATGCATCGAGCATAACAGATGTAAATCCATATTCTAATGCTTTTTTGATCGTCTCAAATTTTAATCCATGATCCAGATGTACCGCAACATCTACTTTTGCATTTCTTGCTGCTTCTAACATCATAGGTCCCATCAGATGCAGTGGTGAATGGTCTAATCTCACTTCTGCGATCTGAAGGATGATCGGTGTATCAAGTTCTTCTGCTGCCTTGATCGCACCTTTTACCATCTCCATATTTCCTACACTGAATGCTCCACATCCTTTGTTTTCTTTCTGTGCTCTAAGAAGCAGATCTTTCATTTTAACAAGTGCCATAATTTTTTACTTCCTTTCCTGATTGATTTATCTCTTTTTTTAATAACATACTAAATCCTAATGCGATCACTGCAAAACAAAATCCTGTCATAAATCTTACTACCTCTGACAATTCATGGATCAGTATCATATTCGATATGACCGGCGAGGTGATCGTTACGATGATGATCCCTGACATGATGATTCCATAATTCTGTCCTGCATATCGAAGCCCAAAAACCTCACTTGATAATGATGGAAAACTTCCCATAATACCGCCAAAACATCCATAGGCTAGGATAATTGCCATTGTGATGAGCCTGTTATTTCCACTGATTAAAAAGAGCATAGCAATCATTGCAACAAACAAAACTCCTTGAATACAAGTAATCCTTCCTGCTCTGTCTGCAAGTGTTGGAAGGATCAGTCTGATCCCTGCATTCAGTATAGATCCTGCCATCACGGAACCTACAGCAACTGCCTGTAAGATTCCTCTCTCAATCTGAATCGTCTGTGAAATCGGTGACACCAGATAATACGGCATCAGACCACACATCATCGTGGCTACAAGATAATAAAACTTCTTTGTTCTGATCATCTGAACTGATGTATATTGTTGTCCTGCATATATCTGATTTTCTTTTGTTTCTATATTTTCTGCCTCTGGCTGTCTGACAAAGCAGACAGCACAAACTGCTGATAAGAAAACCAGAAACCCAACAGATATCAATGCCATTCTTACTCCACCTCTTTCTAATAAGAGCTTACTGATCGGAGATAAGATGAATCCACATAATCCATTCGCCGTGATCACAACTCCTGAAGCAAATCCGGTCTTATGAGGAAACCACTTCTGTGCTGTTGCAAGTACGACTGCATAGATCATTCCTTGTCCGATTCCCTGCATGACACCTAGCGTCATATAAGTGATCATTGGATGAATTCCTAAAGTCAATGCTGATAATATGATCCCACCTGCAAATACGCTCCCTCCGATTCCGAGGGTTATTCTTCCATATCCTTTGTCATAGATTCTTCCACCAAATATATTACCAACTACAAAAAACAAAGTTGGAAGATAAAAACAAATTGATACCATACTTTCGCTCCAGCCTGTCTCAGAGAGTACATATGGCTGATAAATTGACCATATATGTGGAAATCCGGTAAACAAGATCGCGAAAGCTCCTGCTGCCATCATCCCATTCCTTTTTTTCATCTCATTTCTCCTTTTTTGATTATCTATTGAGTATTTATTGGTTATCTTTTGATAACAATTTAGCACTTTCTTGTAATGTTGTCAATCAATTTGGAGTTTATTTTCTTTTTTCCATATAATCAAGGATCAATTGTGCAGCTTCTTCTGCTTCAATGGTCGCTAGATTGATCGCAAGATCATAATTTTCCATATCATACCAGTTTCTTCCAGTATAATAACTGTAGTATGATGAACGCATCTTATCTTCTTTTCGGATTTCTTCTGCTGTTACCGCTCTTCCTTCTTTTTCTGACAGATGCTTTATACGGTAAGATTCCTCTGCATAAAGATACACGGAGCACACTCCTGGTTCATCTTTTAATACGTAATCTGCGCATCTTCCTAAGAAGACGCCAGATCCGTATCCTGCTAATTTCTTTATGATCTTAGACTGTTCTTTGAACATCTGATTATAAACTGGAATATGATTTCTTGAACCTGTCATGATACTAAGTCCTTCCATATATTTGGAAGCCTTTTTATAATTAATCTCATCCATGCTCTTTTCATCGAGAGAATCATATCCGATCTTATCTGCGGCAATATAAAGAATCTCTCTGTTGTAGTACCATATTCCTAATTTCTCTGCCAAAATCTGTGCTACTTTTGTTCCACCGCTTCCATGCTGTCGGCTGATCGTGATCAATGTATTCCCCATAATATGCCTCTTTCTCCTGGTTTATAATCCAGTTTTTTCTCTGATAAATTTACGTGCTTTGATCGCATATTCTAATGGATTTGCTTTTGCTGGATCTTGTTCTGCTTCTACAAGCATATATCCTTCATATCCATTCTCCTCTAATACTTTAAAGATCGGATCAAAATCAATACATCCATCTCCAGGTACTGTAAATGCACCTCTTCTTACTCCTTCAAGGAAGCTTAAATCGTTGTCTTTCACTTCTTTTACAACTTCTGGACGGATATCTTTTAAATGCACATGTTTAATACGGTTTACATATTTTTTCACCATTTCTAATGGATCTGCTCCACAGTAAGTAAAATGTCCTGTATCGAATAATAAACTTACGTATTCTGGATCTGTATTTGCCATCATGCGTTCTACTTCATCTGGGTCTTGTACGACTGTTCCCATATGATGATGGAATGTTAATGCGATTCCGTATTCCTCTTTTGCAATCTTTCCAAGATAATTCATTCCGTTGCAGAATGTATCCCATTCTTCATCGTCCATCACATATTTATGTCCAAAAACTGGTGTATCTTCCTGTCCCTGTACACTGTAACTTTGTTCAGAAGCTCCGATCACTTTTGCTCCCATTGCTTTTAAGAACTCTAACTGTGCACGGAATTCTTTTTCTACTTCCTCTAATGGTTTTGTGATCAGGAAAGATGAAAACCACTGATTACAAATTTCGATTCCACGAAGATCTAATGCTTTCTTTAATTCTGCTGGATCTTTTGGATATTTATTTCCTACTTCTGACCCTGTAAATCCTGCAAGTGCCATTTCACTGACACACTGTTCAAATGTATTTTCAGCTCCAAGATCTGGAAGATCATCATTTGTCCATGCGATTGGTGCAATTCCTAATTTTACTTTATTCTTATCAAACATCTTCTATTCCTTTCTTGTGTGCGAGCACACACTGTGCAAAATTTTTATAATTCGCCTCTTGCTTCTCTCTCTTCTAATTCTTTCATGATCATTGGATATTTTTTATCCAATCTGTACAGAAGTAAGATAATAACGACTGTTACCCATACGATCAATGGTCCTACTTTATAGATATTCATGATCATATTAACAACTGACTGTGGCTGTGTTGTAACACCAGCTTTGCTGACATATCCGCTAAATGCTAATAACTGTGTTAAAACTGCAGCTGTGATTCCGTTTCCAAGCTTTGTACCAACAGATCCGATCGCGAAGATGAAACTCTCCTGACGTAAATGTGTTTTCCACTGACCAAATTCTACAACATCTCCTAACATTCCGAAGATTACAGAGTTTAATGGTGCAAAACAGATTCCTCTGATGATACAACATCCAAGTAACCAATAAAAACTCTCTGGCTTGACCATGAATACGAATTGTCCGATCAGACATCCGATACACCCGATCAAGGACATATTTCTCTTTCCAAGTCGTTTTAATAATAACGGACTGCATAAAGTAGCTGCGATCAATGTAACTGTTTCTACCATGTATAATACACTGTACATCCATGTATCATTTCCAAGAATATACTTACAGTAGTATGGAAGGATCGTTCCTGTGATCGATGTGATGACGTTCTGCATCATCCATAAGATCAGTACTGCCCAGAAATACTGGTTTTTCAGTAATGCTGAAAATGTCTTTCCTACAGGGATCTTTTCTTTTTTCACTACTTTGATCTTAACTTTTTCTTCACAGTTTTTAAAACACGTGATCAGCATCAGGAGTGCTAAGACTGCCCAGATCGCCATTGTCTTTACCCACGCTGCCTGGTCATCCCCAAATAATTTAACCAGTGGTGTTGTAAATGTAACTGCCATGATTCTTCCGATTGGAGAAAGTGCCATACGAACGATACTTAACATATCTCTTTCTCTGGAAGATCTTGTCATCATCGCTGATAAACTTCCGTATGGAAGGTTCAATGCTGTATAACAGATTGTTGCTGTAAAGTTATAAGTTACAAAAATATAGATCAACTGTATATTAGTTGCAGTATGTGGTACTGTGAATAACAATACTGCCGATACTGCATATGGAATCGCCATCCATAAGATCCATGGTCTGGACTGACCATATTTGCTGTGTGTTTTATTGACAACGAATCCCATGATAACATCGGAACATCCATCAAAAATTCTGGATATCAGCATGATCACACCGATCGCTGCTGCACTGATTCCAACATAATCAGTATAAAAGATCGTTAACAGGCTTCCGATCATTCCATATACAACGTTACACGCTGTATCACCTAAGCCGTAAGACACTCTGGTCTTCCAGCTAAGTGCTCTCATCTGATCGTCTTCAACCTCATTTGTATGTTTTTCCATATACACTCTCCTTCAAATTAGAATTCAATTTCTGAAATTTTTACTGGACGGCCTTCTTCTACTGATTTCTTTGCTGCAAGTCCCATAAGTACTGGTTTTAATCCATCTTCTACTCCTAATGGTGTTTCTGTATCATTTTCGATTGCATCAATGAACTGAACCATTTCTTTTCCGTATGCATCCATATATCTTTCAAGGAAGAAGAACTGTGGTTTTTCTCCTGTTACACCATCTTCGTTGCTGATCACTGCTGTAGAATCAGAATCATTCTTGATCGCTACCATTCCTTTAGATCCGAATACTTCTGCTCTCTGATCATATCCATAAACTGCCTGACGAGAGTTATCGATCACTGCAAGTGCTCCATTTTCCATCTTCAATGTGATGATCGCTGTGTCAACATCACCTGCTTTTCCAATCTCTGGATCTACAAGATTTGCTGCCTGTACATAAACTTCTTCTGCATCACATCCTGCAAGGAATCGTACCATATCAAAATCATGAATTGTCATATCAAGGAACATTCCTCCAGATACTTTTACATATTCAGCACTTGGTGGCTCAGGATCTCTTGATGTGATCTTGATGATATGAGGTGCTCCGATCTTTCCATTGACAACAGCTCTCTGTGCTGCTTCAAAGTTGTGGTCAAATCTTCTGTTAAATCCTACCTGATATTTAAGTCCTGTTCCTTCTAATGTTTTGATAACTTCTTTGATCTTGTCTACATCATGATCGATCGGTTTTTCACAAAATACATGTTTTCCTGCTTTGATCGCTTCAATTGAGATTGGGGAATGAGTATCTGTTGATGAACAAATGATCACTGCATCAATATCTTTGTCTGCTAAGATATCTTTGTAATCTTTTGTTGTATACTCTGCTCCAGCTGCTTTTGCTTTCTTGTCTGCTTCTTCACTTAAGAATGGATCTGCAACTGCTTTGATCTTTGCATTTGGTACTCTTGTTAAAATGCTGTTCATGTGTACCTGTCCGATTCTTCCTGCTCCAATGATTCCTACGTTTACCATAATTGTTTCTCCTTTTCTAATACGCTTTTGATTTGTTTTTTTGTGTTTTGTGTTCGAGCACATCTCTTATGTTTTGAATTATAGCACTTTGTGTTCGAGCACACAATTGGTAAACTGCACAAAAATTCTTCCTGAATTTTGTGCAAATGTACGAAAATAAGAACAAGACCAAGGATATTCCCCTGATCTTGTTCTTATTCTCACTTACATCATTAAATATTGTACTTTGTTTTTACAATAATATCTGTATACTTATGTTCTTTTTTGGGCGGCTCATCATTAAATAATAACCGATATAAGGTCATGACAGCTTCATATCCTTGATAACGTCCATCCTGCCCGATCAGATACTTGATGTCTCCATTCTTTAGATATCTGTAATTCTGCCGTGACAGGTCACATGCAATGATGGTCACTTTCTTCATCTTCTTATGTTTCCTAAGGGTATCACATACCCCTTTTTCTCCATGACAGGTAATATAAATCGCAGATAAATCTTCGTAACGGTTCAAAATACTCTCTGTCAGATGTGCTGCGATCAGATCATCCTCAAAGCAGTATTTTGTATCTAATATCTCAGTCTTTGGTGAAATTTTCTTCATCTCGTCACAAAATCCATAGATTCTGTCACTTAATGAAGTATTCGTCTCAATTCCAGAGATCACTGCGATCGTTCCTTCTTCTTCTCTTAGAATATCATGCATTAATCCTGCTGCTGCCCTGCCGCTTTGTACAGAGTTCTGTCCAACAAAACAAATTCTCTTTGTATCTTCCACATCTGCATTCACTGTGACAACGGATATCCCATATTCTTCTGTAAACTGATCGATCTTCTGAAGAACTCTCTTATCATTGATCGGCATCAGCACAAGCCCTTTGATCCCTGCTTCTTTCAGCTTATTCATTGCCGCTAAGGTCTGTTCTACATTACCATAATCTACCGCTTTCACAATGACAGTTCCACCAAAATCTTCTACTTCGCCTTTTGCCTTCTTGATCCCATCCGATAATGTTTTTAAATAAGGCGTTCCTGTATCCTGAAGGATCACACCGATCTTGATATTCTCTTTCATCTTGATCAATGCACGACCTAAAAGATTTGGCTTATATCCAAGCTCCTCTGCTACTTTACGGACTCGTTCTTCTACTTCTGGACGAACTTTTCCCCTGTTATTCAATACACGGTCTACCGTTCCTCTGGAAACTCCTGATTCTTCTGCAATTTGTCGAATTGTTACTCTCATACTTATCCCTGTCTGTCATGACCAGAGTTCTCTTTATTCGTCCTCCAGTCCACCCAGAATCCTCAAAGCTTTCTTCAGTTCACTTTGTTCTTCCTGCGACATCTCAGACAATACATCTTTATTCACTTCTTCTACCGTCGCAAGGATCGGATTCTGTAATGCTTTTCCTTTCTCTGTTAATACAACTTCTATAAATCTACGGTCTTCTTTGCTTACCTGACGTTCGATCAGTTCCTTCTTCTCCATACGTTCTAAAACTCCGGAGATCGTAGAGTTCTCTAGCTTTAATTCTGCTGCGATCTCTTTTGGTTTTGTTTTTCCTTCGATCCATAAACAATACATGACACCATACTGAACTGGTGTTACATCAAACTTTTCAAGTCTGGAACTCATCTCCTGAAAAACTTTATGCTGTGCTGTTGTTAATAAATAATTAATACATTGTGTTAGTTCCATATAATTTCTCCTTTAAATATTTCGCACACTAATATTAGTGTAGCTTGCTTTTTTTTATGTGTCAAGTAATTTAGTTTTCTCTCCTTTTTTGTTTCATAGTAGATTTCATTAAAATTTTCTATGAAGAAATAGAAAAAAGTTATCAGATAGTTCAAACCTATCCGATAACTTTTTACTTAAGGAGAAGAAATTTTTAATTTTATATTCTTTTCTATCGGAAGATTGCTCCGCTTACGATCAGTTTCTGGATTTCATTTGTTCCTTCGTAAATCTGTGTGATCTTCGCATCTCTCATCATACGTTCTACATGATATTCTTTCATATATCCGTTTCCACCTAACATCTGTACAGCTTCTGTTGTAACATGCATTGCTGCTTCTGTACATAAATATTTTGCTTTCGCTGCTGGCAGTGAGTATGGTCTTCCTTCCTGTTTATCTGTTGCTGCTTTATATAACATTAATTTCGCTGCTTCGATTTCCATCTCAAGTTCTGCCATCTTGAATGCAAGATACTGATTTCTATATAATGGTTTTCCAAACTGTTCTCTTGTCTTTAGATATTCTTTGGCAATCTCAAATGCACCTTCTGCGATTCCAAGTCCCTGGGCAGCAACACCGATACGTCCACCATCCAATGTTTTCATTGCAAGTTTGAATCCCTGTCCAGATTCTACAATCATATTTTCTTTTGGTACTCTTACATTCTCAAGGATCATCTCTGATACCTGTGCAGAACGGATTCCCATCTTATCTTCAATCTTTCCAACACTGAATCCAAGTGTTCCTTTCTTAACTACAAAGCAAGATAATCCTTTGGCTTTCTTTTCTGGTTCTGTCAGTGCATAAACCGCTGTGTAATCTGCTAATGGTCCATTTGTATTAAAGCATTTTAATCCGTTTAAGATGTAATCATCACCATCTTTTTCTGCTACTGTGACACATCCACCAGCATCAGACCCTGCGTTAGGTTCTGTCAGTCCAAAGGAACCGAAGCATTTTCCTGATAATACTTCCTCTAAGAATTCTCTCTTCTTCTCTACTGGTGCTGCAGAGTTCATGATACTTCCACCATAAAGAGAAGTTACAACAGAATATCCAATTCCCATAGATGCATCAACTTTGGAAATTTCTTCAACTGCTAATACATAGGAAAGATAATCTGCACCCTGTCCTCCAACTTCTTTGGGATATGGAAGACCGACTAATCCAAGTTCTCCCATCTTATGAAACTGTTCGACTGGGAATTCACTGTTTGCATCTCTTTCTAATACTCCTGGAAGTAATTCTTCCTGTGCAAATTTTCTTGCTGTTTCCTGAATGGCTGCCTGCTGTTGTGTTAATTCAAAATTCATCGTACATCTTCCTTTCTTCTTACTTAGGCTTATTCTCTTTTATTATCACTTTATCTGAACGCCTTTGTAATTGTTTGTTTGTCTTATTACTTGCGTGCAAATACTTTGTGTGCTAATTATATTTTTATTTGTTCATTTTGTCAATACATTTTTTTATTCTTTTATTTTTTTATATATTTTCACTAATTTTTATTGACAAATTAATAACAAGGGCGCATAATGTAGGCACAAGTTATTTGTATGCTAAATATTCGTGTTGTCAAAAATTGCATACATTGTTTATTATTTTATTATTTATTTTTAATCTATGTAGGAGGATATGTTATGAACAATTTATTAATGGAAGTGGAAAACGAAATCGCCGTTGTTACTATTAACCGTCCAAAATCTTTAAACGCCCTAAACAGTGAAACTTTAGCAGAACTTGATGCTTGCTTCTCTGAAATTTCTGAGAGAAAAGATATCAAAGTTGTGATCTTAACAGGTTCTGGAGCAAAAGCTTTCGTTGCTGGAGCTGATATCTCTGAAATGGTAAATGCAACACCTGCAGAAGGTAGAAAAATGGGAATGCTTGCAAAAGAAGCTTTCTTAAAACTTGAAACAATGCCTCAGGTTACGATCGCTGCTGTCAATGGTTTCGCATTAGGTGGTGGGTGTGAGATCTCTATGGCTTGTGATATCCGTATCGCATCTGATAACGCAAAATTCGGACAGCCTGAAACAGGACTTGGTATCCTTCCTGGTTTCGGTGGAACACAGCGTCTTGCTCGTCTGGTTGGTAAAGGACGTGCAAAAGAATTGATCTTTACATGTGATATGATCGATGCTAATGAAGCTTACAGAATCGGACTTGCTAACAAAGTAGTTCCTCAGGCTGAATTACTTGATACCTGTAAGGCAATGGCTGAGAAGATCATGAGCAAAGGAAGCTATGCTATTTCTCTTGCAAAAGAAGCAATCAACACTGGTACAGAAACAGACCTTTCAAGCGGATTAACATTAGAAGCAGACTTATTTGGTCTTGCATTCTCAACTGATGACAAAAAAGAAGGTATGACAGCTTTCTTAGAGAAACGTAAAGCAAATCTTACAGATTTCTAGAGTGATTTTGGGAGGAAAAAGCCATGGCTAAAGTAAAAATTTTAACTGCTGCTGAGGCTGCAAACTTGGTAGAAGACGGTATGACCGTCTCTACCAACGGTTTTGTAGCATGTGATCTGCCAGAAGAATTAACTTCTGCGTTAGAAAAACGATTTTTAGAAACCGGTTCCCCAAAAAATCTGACTTACTTTTATGCTGCTGGACAGGGAAATCGTGATGGAAGTGGTGCTGATCATTTTGCACATGAGGGTATGACATCAACGGTTATTGCTGGTCACTATAATATGGCTCCTAAACTGGGTGAGCTAATCATGCAAAATAAGATCAAAGCCTATAACCTTCCTCAGGGTACTTTATCACAGCTTTATCGTGATATTGCTGCCAAGAAACTTGGTACTTTAACACATGTTGGTCTTTATACATTTGCAGATCCACGTGTAGAAGGTGGAAAATTAAATGATATCACAACCGAAGATCTTGTAGAAGTTGTTAATATCTGCGGAGAAGAACGCCTCTTATATAAGGCGATCCATGTCGATGTCGCACTGATCCGTGCTACTTATGCGGATGAATATGGAAACATTACAATGGAACATGAATGTTGTACTGCTGAAGCTACTGCGATCGCACAGGCTGCAAAAAACTGTGGTGGTAAAGTTATCGTACAGGTAGAGAAAGTTGTCACAGACGTTGATCCAAAACTTGTAAAGGTCCCTGGAATCTACGTAGATGCGGTTGTTGTCACAGAGAACAAAGAAAACCATACACAGTGTGTCGGATGTGAATATGATGGTTCTATGACTGGAGAATTTCGTGTTCCTCTTGGAAGCCTTGAAGCTCCTTCTCTTTCCCCTAAGAAGATCATTGGACGTCGAGCTGCGATGGAATTACGTCCTGACACCGTTGTAAACCTTGGAATTGGTATTCCTGAATATATCTCTATGGTTGCAAATGAAGAAGGTATCGGAGATCACTTTACTTTAACAGTAGAAGCTGGTCCTGTCGGTGGTGTACCTCAAGGTGGACCTCAATTTGGCGGGGCTGTAAATGCTCAGGCGATCTTAGACCAGCCTGCACAGTTTGACTTCTATGATGGTGGTGGAGTCGATGATGCATTCTTAGGTCTTGCTCAGGCAGATAAAGATGGAAATATCAATGTCAGCAAGTTTGGACCACGTATTGCAGGATGCGGTGGTTTCGTTAATATTACTCAGAACGCTAAACGTGTATACTACTGCGGAACATTTACTGCCGGTGGTTTAAAATGTTCTACAAAAGACGGAAAACTGATCATTGACCAGGAAGGAAAATCTGATAAATTCATTGATACCGTAGAACAGATCACTTTCTCTGGTAAATATGCCAATAAAGTTGGCCAGCCAGTTATGTATATCACAGAACGTGCTGTCTTTGAACTTCGAGAAGATGGCGTTTATCTGACTGAAGTTGCACCTGGAATTGACATCCAGACTCAGATTCTTGACCATATGGGATTCGTACCAAAAATGGATGGCGAACCGAAACTCATGGATGAACGGATTTTTAAAGATGAGATCATGGGTCTTGAATAACTAGTTTATTGTCCCCCAAAAGGAGATTTATATGAATATACATATTTTAGTATTGGTCATTGCTATCATCTTATTTGGTTTATTAGCTTTTAAACAGATGAGTGCTTTGATCCTCGCTCCTCTTGTAACTTCCTTTGTGATCATCTGCTCCGGCATGCCGATTCTTGACAGTTTAAAAAACTTATTCATGCCTGCCGCAGCAGAATATGTCACAAGTTACTTTTTGGTATTCTTTGTAGGAGCTTTGTTCGGAGCTGTTTACCAGTATACTGGTGCAGCAGAATCGATCGCACGTGCGATCGCCAGTTTATGTCACGGAAAATTTGTAGCACCGATCATTATGATCATCACTGGTTTATTAACCTTTGGTGGTGTCAGCGGATTCGTTGTATTCTTTGTTATTTACCCTATCGCACTTAATCTGTTCAAAGAAGCAAATCTTACCCGCCGCCTGATCCCTGCTGCCATCTCTGCAGGATGCTGGACTTGGTCTATGAGTGGACCTGGTTCTCCTTCTGTACAGAATGTTATCGCTATGGATAGTCTTGGAACACCATCTACGGCTGCGTTTGTTCCATCTTTGTTAACTGCGATCGCAATGTTTTTGATGATTTTCTTCTGGTTAGAATTTCGTGCCCGTTCTTTTACTAAAAAAGGGTATGGATTTTTTGACAGTACTTTAAAATATCAATTATCTGAGGATGAACTGCCTTCTGAAGAAGAAAACCCGGATCTTCCACATGTTGCCATCGCAGTCCTTCCGATCATCGTGATCTTAGTATTATTTAATAATCCATGGCATCCTTTCCCTGTTGAAACTTCTGTATTTGCAGGTGTTGCACTTGCCACGATCTTAATGTTTAAACGAATCGACGGCATGACGGAATGGATCAATATCTTTAATAAAGGTGCCGCTGATTCTGGAGTTTCTATCCTTAACACAGCTATCGTTGTAGGATTTGGTGGTGTTGTTGCAAAAACACAGGGATTTACTGATCTTGTTGCAGGATTAAAACATCTATCCATGCCTCCTTTAATCTTCGTTATGGTAACCGTTGCTGTTTGTGCTGGTGCCTGCGGATCTGCTTCTGGTGGTATGGGAGTCGCTTTTAAAGCATTAAAAGATACTTATTTAAAACTTGGTGCCAGCCTTCCTGATATCCATAGAATTTCCACGATCGCCGCTGGAACTTTAGATACCCTTCCTCATCAGGGAGCTCAGATCACTTTATTAGGTATCTGTAAATTAACACATAAAGAAGCATACTGGGATATCGCAGTCACACAGATCTTCATTCCTCTGATCGACTGTCTTGTATTCATTGCGTTAACCAGTATTTTCTAAGACTTACCTTTATATTAAAAAAAGTATGCTGTATATCAAAACCAGATACACAGCATACTTTTTTATCCATTTTTATAAGAATTCTTTTCCTTCTTCCATCTGTTTTAACATACTCTCCAGTAATTTCTTTGCATCCGAAACCACACCATAATCACTGTATGCAAAGATCGCAGCCCTCGGATTATTATTGACTGAAATGATGCAATCTGCATCAATTCCTGTCATATGCTGAATTGCCCCGGCAATCCCAAATGCAAGATACAGTTTCGGTTTTACGGAGATTCCTGACTGTCCTACCTGCTGTGTTGGAAGCATCCATCCGGCATCTACACATGGTCTTGTACATGCAACTTCCCCTCCGATCTTCTCTGCAAGTCTCTCAAGAAGCGCAAATCCTTCTTCTCCTTTCATCCCACGGCCACCGGAAACTATGATCCTTGCTGTATCCAGATGAACTTCTTTTCCACTTTTTCCTGCCACTCCGTGATAGATCAGATCTTGTCGTTCTTCCTTCAGACATTCTGGATATACATATAACATCTCACCTTGTTTGTCTTCCTTGTATTCTGCTTTTCCCATCACTCCTGTACGGATCGTGATCACCGATGTCAAGGATGGATTGATCACAAAGTCTGCCATATTTTTTCCATCGAATGCCGGTCTTGTGATGATAAGTTGTTCCTGTTTCTCATCGTATGTAAGTTTCGATGCATCACAGACTAATTCTGTATCAAATGCATAAGCTGTCTTTCCTGCAAGAACTCTTCCTGATGCTGTTCCTCCGATCAGTATCACTTTCGGATCCTTTCCTTTTAAAACTTCTATGACAGCATCATGATGCAGCTGCATATGTCCTTCTATTAATTTTTCATCTTCGATACAGAGGATTTCATCAACTCCGTAATTGTAAAGCTTCTTTGCCTCTTCTTTGATCCCACATTCTGATAGAATAACTGACAATGAAAGATCTCTTTCCTTCGAAAGTTTTCCTGCTGCCCCGATCAATTCCAACGTCAGCGGCATGATCTCTCTCTTTTGAATCTCTCCAACAACAACGATTCCTTCTTTTTTCCCTAAATTCATCTCCATACACCTCCTAGATCACGCTCTTTTGCTTTAATAACTGAAGAATCTGTGCCGCTTTTTCTTCTTCGTCTTTTCCACCGATCATAACAAGTTTTTGCTGTTTGCTGCTTTTGACTTCATATTTTCTAAGTTGCGTTACTTTTCTCTTGGTCACAGAAAAATTCAGGTCTTCATTCGTCAATATCTTTGTCTTATATGTTCCATCATATGTTTTCATGATATCTGGTACGGATGGAAAACGGTTCTTGTTCTTCTCTCTGATAGAAAGTATCATTGCTGGAGTTTTTGCTTCTACCTTATATGCCATCTGATCACCCATACATGTTGCGAAAACACTTCCATCTTTCATCTCTGTGATCTCGTCAGAATACGCGATCAATGGGATCTCCAACGCACAAGAGGTCATAGAAGCCATATGGGCACTATCTCCATCAATTGCCTGCCGTCCGCATAAGACCAGATCATATGGACCAAGCTTTTTGATCACCGCTGCGACGATCTTGGCTACCTGTGATACATCCATATCTGCGAATTGGGAATCACTGATCAGGAAGGCATCATCAATTCCATAAGTAAGCGTCTCTTTCATAACATCTTCTGCAGATAATGGTCCAAATCCGATCACATCTACAGTTCCACCATAGCGGTCTCTTAAATCCAGTGCTTCTTTTATTACGTTCTTATCACTGTCATTTAACTGATCCACATCCTGATATTCTTTTTTGATCGAATCATCTGGAATTTGTTTTAAAATCACAACAAATCTCATCTTATTTCTCCTTTTGTTTATTTTGCAAATATTTCGTACGCTAATTATATTTTGTATTGTAACATTTCAACAATTCTTCGTCAAGTATTTTTACTTTCCGAAAAGCAGAAAAATAGACGGTTTTCACGCCGTCCATCTTTCTGTTTTTTGGAGTTTTTAATTTTTTGAGTTTTTATGTTTTTAGGAGTTTTCATTTATACTTTATTTTTCTTTGACTGCTTTGATCGCATCATTTAATTTTGGAAGGATCTTCTTAATATCACCCACGACACCAAGATCTGCGATATCAAAGATCGCTGCGTCTTCATCTCGGTTGATCGCTACGATGAATTCTGAATTCTCCATACCTGCTGCGTGCTGGATCGCTCCAGAAATTCCACATGCTAAGTATAACTCTGGACGAACCGTCTTACCTGTCTGTCCAACCTGACGGTCATTGCTGATCCATCCTGAATCTACAGCTGCTCTTGATGCTGCCACTTCACCATCTAATGTATCCGCTAATGCTTCAAGATCTTTAAATCCTTCTGCATTTCCTACACCACGTCCTCCTGCTACCAGGATCTTAGCTTCTGTGATATCTACAGATTTGTGTGTTGTTTTTACAACTTCACGGATCTTAACATTCATATCTGCATCTGTAAAGTTTACTTCAACAACTTCAACCTCACCTTGTCTGCTTTCATCAGCTTCTAATGCTTTCATAACACCAGGTCTTACCGTTGCCATCTGTGGTCTGAAATCTTCACAGACGATCGTAGCCATGATATTTCCACCAAATGCTGGTCGTGTCATCATTAATAATTTTGTTTCTTCATCAATATCAAGTTTTGTACAGTCTGCTGTTAATCCTGTGTGGATTCTTGCAGAAACTCTTGGTGCAAGATCTCGTCCGATCGATGTTGCTCCATAGAGAACAATCTCTGGATTATGGGACTGAATGATCTCCATCATTGCTTTTGCATATGGTTCTGTCACATATTCTGCCAGCATTTCATCATCTACTACTACAACTTTATCTGCTCCATGAGCGATCAGTTCACTTGCTTTGTCTTTAATCTGATTTCCAAGTAAAACTGCAACTACATTCTGTCCAAGATCATCTGCAAGCTTTCTTGCTTCTCCGATCAGTTCGATACCGACTTTCTGAAGATTTCCATCTCTCTGCTCAGCAAATACATAAACATCTTTACACATTTTGATTGTCCTCCTTACCTTAAATGATGTGTTTTTCCTGTAATTTTTCTACGATTGCGGCAACTGCTTCGTCATCGGAGAGATCATTTAAGATCGTTCCTGCACCTTTTGCCTGTTTTGTAAAGGATTTCTTAACTCTGGTAGGAGAACCTTTTAATCCGATATTTCCTTCATTGACTGTATCTTTGATATCTTCTAATCCCCATACTTTAACTTCTTTTTCACGATATGCATCAAATACACCGTGAACAGACATATATCTTGGATCAGCAAGTTCAGCTAATGCTGTTAAAAGACAAGGTGTCTTCACCTCGATGATCTGGTGACGATCTTCAAACTGTCTCTGGACAACTAAAGTATCTTCCCCTTCTACATCCATCTTCTCTACATAACTTACCTGAGGGATTCCAAGGTGTTCTGCGATCTGCGGTCCAACCTGCGCTGTATCTCCATCGATTGCCTGACGACCTGTGATGATCACATCATAGTCTAATTTCTTTAATGCTGCTGCAATTGTAGAAGAAGTAGCCCATGTATCTGCTCCTCCAAATGCACGATCTGAGATCAATAATGCATCATCGCATCCCATTGCTAATGCTTCTCTTAATGCAACATCTGCCTGAGGTGGTCCCATAGAAACAACAGTTACTGTACTTCCTGGGCATTTTTCTTTTAACTGAAGTGCTGCTTCAATTCCTGCTTTATCATCTGGGTTAATAATACTTGGAACACCATCACGGATCAGTGTATTTGTCTTTGGATCTAATTTTACTTCCGTTGTATCTGGTACTTGTTTTGCACAAACAACAATCTTCATTCTCTTGTCTCCTTCTTTCTTATCTTAATAATCCACCGCCAACGATCATCTTCATAGCTTCGGATGTACCTTCATAAATCTCTGTGATCTTTGCATCACGATACATTCTCTCTACTGGATATTCTCTTGAGTATCCATATCCACCAAGCATCTGAACTGCTCCTCTTGTAACTTCAACAGCTACATCAGAAGCAAATAATTTACACTGTGCTGCAAGTGGTGCAAAATTTTCATGATCATCTTTTGCTTTCGCTGCTCTCCATACCATTAATCTTGCTGCATCAATCTTTGTCTGTAATGCTGCGATCAAGAACTGTGTATTCTGGAATTTTGCGATTGGTTTTCCAAACTGTTTTCTTTCTTTTACGTATTTGATCGCTTCATTTAATGCACCCTGTGCAATACCAACAGACTGAGCACCGATTCCGATACGTCCTCCTGCTAAAGCTCCCATAGCGATCTTATATCCCATTCCTTCTCTTCCGATCAGGTTTTCTTTTGGAACTTTCACATCAACTAATGCTACTTCTGCGTTGGATGCTGCTCTGATTCCCATACGAGGAATATCTTTGCTGACTGTTAATCCTTCGCTGTCTCTATCTACGATAAATGCAGACATACCTCTTGTTCCTGCACTCTTATCTGTGTAAGCAAAAATAATGAATGTATCTGCAAATCCAGAGTTTGTTGTAAATACTTTCTGACCATTTAATACATAATGATCACCGTCTAATTTTGCAGTTGTTTTAACTCCGCTGGCATCTGTTCCAGCTCCTGGTTCTGTCAGTCCAAAACATCCAATCTTACTTCCGTCAACTAATGGACGTAAGAATTTCTGTTTCTGTTCTTCTGATGCATAGTCGTTAATACAAGAACAGCAAAGAGAAGTATGTACGGAAATTGTGATTCCTGCACTGGCATCAACTTTGGATACCTCTTCCATTGCTAAAGCATATGTTAATACATCTGCTCCCTCTCCACCGTATTCTTTAGAATATGGAATTCCCATCAGACCGTATTTCTTCATCTTATCTAACAGATCCATATCAAATTTCTCTGCTTCATCCATATCTCTGGAAATTGGTTTGATCTCATTCTCAGCGAAACTTCTGAACAATTCCTTTGCAAGCAGTTGTTCTTTCGTTAATTTAAATTCAACCATTCTTTTTATCCTCCTGTCTGGTCAAAATAATTTGCCTGTTATATTCTTCGTATGTTTTATTTTTCGTGTACCAATACTTTGTACGCTAATTATATGACTAAAAAAATATGTTGTCAAGGATTTAACAAATATTTTTTCATGTATACTGTGTTTTAATTACGTTCTACGATCTCCTTTTCTGATTTAGGAGTCTCGGAGATTTCTTCTACTACAAAAAAGAAGAGCCAAATACTACATTCAACTCTTCTTTCTTCTATGGTCTATAAGGATTTATTTGATTTATTTCTTTAATGTCTTCATCCATTCATCCATCTCAGCTCGATCTGCCATGGCTGCTAATGCACCTTCTTTTGTTGTTGTGTTCGCTGCATAAGCATTGGCAAAATCAAGGTAGTTTCTTAATGTGTCATCACTTACGGACTCCAAATCTTCTACTTCATCATTTAACAGACAGTATAGGAATGCTCCGATAAACGAATCTCCAGCACCTGTCGTATCTCGGACATCGATCTTATATCCAGAAGCTTCTACCATTCCATTTCTCGTATACACTTCTGCTCCGTCAGCTCCTTTTGTGTAGATAACGTATTTTGCACGATCAGCAAATAAACCGTCCAGAGCATCTTTGATATCTGTATGTCCTGTGATAAATTCCAGTTCTTCGTCAGAAATCTTGATGATATCTGCGTATTTTAAGAAATCATTGACTGTCTCTTTTAATTGATCAAGATCGTCCCATAATGAAAATCTTAAGTTTGGATCAAAAGATACTTTCACATTCTGCGCGATCGCCATATCGATCAATTTCTTGTGAGCTTCCTTCATTGGAGATTCCACAAGGTCTACACTGCAAAAATGAATCATTCCACAATCGTTTAAGATATCTGCCGGGATATCTTCTACACTGTAGCGTAAATCTGCACTGTTTTTTCTATAAAATTTGAAATCACGATTTCCGTCAGAGGCAAGGGATACAAATGCTAAGGCTGTTTCCCCTTCTTTGTCTCTTGCGATATTAGAAGTGTCGATTCCTGCTTCATCTAATACTTCCACGATATAATCTCCAAATGGATCATCTCCAAGCTTTGTTAAAAATTTGGATGGAATACCAAGCTTCGTAACTGCCCCGACTACATTGGCAGGTGCTCCTCCCGCAACTCTTTTAAATGAAGGTACATCTTTTAGTCTCTGTCCCTTAACTTCTGGAATAAAATCGATCAGTGCTTCTCCGATCCCACATAATTTATTCTTCATGTCTTCCTCCTTCAATTTCGAATGATTTTAATGGATATACAGTCATTATACCAGAACATTCTCCATTAATCAGTAGTCTTCCATAATGATTGTAGATTCTTGTTGTAAAAACTTCTTCTCCATGATTCACAAAGATTTCTAAGGATGAAGTATCCGCAAAAATCTGAAGATGCTCTAATTTTTCTAATCTGACTTTTCTTGTTGATCTTCCACTTCCATAGACCCCAAGATTTAAGGTCAGGATATTGTCTTTATAGGAAAGAGTGATCCCTTCGCGCAGTGTCATTACCATTTCTCTGCATCGTTTAAAATCTACAATAGCTTCATAGATGGCATTTTGCATGATGATCGTCTGTCCATAACAAAATGTACAAACTGCTTTGTCCTCGCTTCGAAGTTGTTTTAATTCTTCGATTGGTTCCTGAATCAGTTTTCCGTCTCTTACGGATAATTCTCTTGGAATCGTCAGTGCATGCTGCCATCCAGCTTCTTCGGTTGGATTCGTATAGTCTGCATCTGGGATTCCCATCCATCCGATCAGAATCCTTCTTCCACTTTCATCCTCAAAACTTTGTGGTGCATAGAAATCAAATCCTCGGTCAAAAAGTTTGATATCTGTGATTTCATATTCATCGGTATCAAAATCATAGTCTAATTTCATTGCTGTGACCTGATGAACATTTTCGTAATCAATGCCTTGTGTTTCTACTCCCTGTGGGCAGCAGATGATGTATAACTGTCCGTCCATCTCAAACAGATCCGGACATTCCCACATATAACCAAACTTCTGTGGAGTTGTGATACGATTCTTGTATGTCCAGTTCTTAAGATCTGTAGATTCATATAGAAGGATCATACCCACACCTTCAACATCCCTTGCTCCAAGAACCATGTAATATTTCTCATTTTTCTTAAAGATTTTTGGATCACGCACATGGTTGCTCATGTCAGCCGGATAATCGTCGGTTGTCATTAATAATTCCTTTTTGGTAAACTCATAGCCGTCTTTACTTGTAAATGTGATCGTATTACTTCCACGTCCACTGTTGATATAGTCATAATCATCTCTGTCAAAATATTTTAAATTTCCTGTGTAGAAATAGTGGATCGTATCATCTTCAATAAATGCAGAGCCGGAATAGACACCATGGGCATCAATGTCTTCATCTGGGAATACGACTGGTCCAAAATCTTCATAATGAATAAAATCTTTTGTCGTATAATGTCCCCATGTCTTTAACTCACCAGTTGGTTCAAATGGAGTGTACTGGTAGTAAATATGGTATGTCCCATTAAACTGGCATAAACCATTTGGATCATTTAACCATCCTGTCTTTGGCATTAAATGGAATTTTAATCGATCTTGATCTGCTGCCACACGTTGTCTGTAAGCTTCATTTTCTTTATACCATTTTTCATAATCTGCCTTATAGACTTTCTTGTATTTTTCAAACATCTGCCCTGGTTTCCTTTCCTTCTTCGAATAATGATTATTTTAAATTCATGATCTTCGTATTATTATCTGCATCCGCTGCTTCAACCACTTCGACTTCTTTTCCTTTCGCATCTGCAACTAAGAACATCGTCTGTGTCTTGTATCCTTTTTCTTTCACAAGATCCATGTCAAAAGATAATAATTTATCACCTTTCTTTACTTTGGCTCCTGTTTCTACGAAAGTCTCAAAACCTTCGCCATTCATCTTAACTGTATCGATTCCTGCATGGATCAGAAGTTCTACTCCTGAGTTTAATGTGATCCCCATTGCATGTTTTGTAGGGAAGATCAGACTGATCGTTCCATCGGCTGGTGCATATACGATGCCTTCGCTTGGGTTGATCGCTACACCTTCTCCCATTGCCTTACTTGCAAATGCTGGGTCTGCGGACTTTGCTACATCTAAAACTTCACCTTTCATTGGTGCATATAATTCATTTGTTTCTTCTGTTGTATCTGCTGGTTCCTGTACTTCGATTTCTTTTACTTCTTCTTTAACCGGAGTCTCTGCTTTGTGATCTTCTCCTTCGACGTTAAACTTCTTCCAGAAGACTGCAGTTAAAACTGCGGATACTCCCATGGATAAGAGCAGTCCGATCACGAAGTTTAAGTAATCTTTTGGAAGCATGGACAGGAATCCCGGAAGTCCTGCTGCTCCTAATGCCTGTGCCAAAACTCCTGTTGCTGCACAATATGCATTACCTACGGCTGAACCGATGATGGCAGCGTAGAATGGATATTTTAATTTCAGTGTTACACCGAACATTGCTGGTTCTGTGATTCCAAGTAATGCAGAAACACCTGATGCAGAACAGATTGATTTCATCTTCTCATTCTTTGTTAAGAATAAAACTGCTAATACGGCTGCTCCCTGTGCTACGTTGTTCATACTTGCTGTTGTGAAGATAAAACTTCCACCTGTTGTTGCTTTGGCTGCGATCAGCTGTGTCTCGATTGCGATAAAGCTGTGATGCATTCCTGTTAGACAGATCGGTGCATATGCAAGTCCGAATAATCCTCCACCGACAAATCCAAGTGTGTTATATACCCATGTGATTCCATCTGCTAATAAGTTACCTGCTTCTCTTAACACTGGTCCTACGCAGATGAATGTTAAAAATGATGTTACCATGATAGAGATCAATGGTGTTGTCAGGTTATCTAACCATGTTGGTGTTACTTTATGTAACTTCTTCTCGATCGTTGCTAAAATAAATGCAACTGCTAATACTGGAAGTACAGTTCCCTGATATCCGATCGCCTGGATCTTAAATCCAAAGATATCCCATACTGGCGCTTTGGCGATACCGATGCTGTATGCACTTAACAGATCTGGATGAACCATGATCATACCCATGGCTGCTCCAAGATATGGATTCCCGCCAAACTTCTTCGTTGCGCTAAATCCGATCAATACTGGCAAAAATGCAAATGGAGCACTTGCAAACATGTTGATCGCTGTTGCCAGACCCTTAAACTGTGGGTACAGATCAATAACAGACTTTCCACTAAACATCGCTGCTGTCAGGATATTGTTCACTCCCATTAACAGACCACCTGCTACGATGGCTGGAATGATCGGTACGAAAATATCACTTAATAACTTTACTAATCTCTGAAGAACATTTCCTTTCTTCTCTTCTTTCTCATCATCTGCTGATGTATCGACTGAGATTCCTAACTGCTTCTGTACTTCGTCGCACACTAAGTTTACAAGTCCTGATCCGAAAATGATCTGGAACTGTGACTGTGTTAAGAACACTCCCTTAACTCCTTCAATGTCGCTGACTGCATCTTCATTGCGAAGATCGTTGTCTTTTAACTGTAAACGAAGTCTTGTTGCACAATGCTGAACTGACTTAATGTTTTGTTTGCCACCAACATGCTCGATGACCTGGCTGGCGATTTTTGCGTAATCCATATCTTCTCTCCTTTTTTATTGTGAAACTTATTATGGTATCGGTTCCATATCTGTATCTTATAACTTTCTCTTCTATTTGTCAATAGTATTTATGGAATCGATACCACATTTTTTATTTTATTACTTTTATTTGTGTTTTATATGAGACGACTTAACAAAGCAACAGGTAAACGGCAAAGCCCTCCGTTCCGAATAATACGGAAGGAGGGCGATATTATAAGCACATATGAAGAATTTATGATCTGACACTTCCGCCTTCAATAAATTCATATCCCACAATCTGTTTCTTGGATACTGGTTCTCCTGTGATCATCTTAAGGATCGTTTCCGCTCCAAGGTATCCCATTCCATAGGAATCAAACTTTAGCGTTGTAAGCTCTGGCGTCAGGAGGGTACTTTCATCATATCCTCCAAACGCTGCCACAGACACTTCTTCTGGAATCCTCTTCTTATGTTCGTGTAAAATCTTATATGCACCAAACGCAAGCCGATCTGTTGCACAGATGATCGCATCTAAATCTGATTCCTTCTCAAGTAATTCTCTTGTAACCATCTGTCCACCAATAAAACTATAATCACTCTTCCCTGTCACCGGTGTGATCCCATATTCTTTCAATCCATCTAACACGCCATTTCTACGCTCGATCCCAACTGCCTGGTCTGTCTCATAGACACCAATATATCCAACCTTTTGATGTCCTTTCTTCCCGATATACTCTCCGATCGTTTTCCCTGCATGATAATCATCATAAATAATGGAAATTCCATCTTCATAATCCTGTGTTAAAACAACCACTGGAATTCCCGCTTTCTTTAACAGCTCTTTGTGGTCCTTTGTGATCGCTATGGAACTGATCAAGATCCCATCCACATTTAACTGGATCAGGCGCTGGATATTCTGTAATTCCTGATCAATATCGTGGTCTGAGTTCTGAATAAGGGTTGTATACCCCTTTTCTCTTAAATACCGATCGATACTTGTGATCACACGGCTTGTGATCTTAGAATTTAATGTCGGCACAACTACACCGATCACGTTGCTTTGTTTCGCATTCAATCTTGCAAATGCATTCGGTGTATAGTTGTATTCTTCAATGACCTTCTGAATCTTCGCTCTCGTCTCATCCTTTACATATCCCCCGTTAAAATAACGAGATACTGTGCTTTTTCCAACTCCTGATAAATTCGCGATGTCTGCCATGGTCATCTTCTTTGCCATATATTTTGATCTCCTTTGTTACTTTATCTCTCATTATCTTAGCACAGAAAAAGCTATAAAGAAATAAGATGATATAAAATTTCTTTCTCATCCAATAAACGAAGTATTTCTTTCCTACCCGTAAATAAAAAGATCTGACGGTCTGTATGGTGACTTAAATACTGCATCGTCTGTGCCAGTCTTTCGTCATCATAATTACCGAACACATCGTCTAAAAACAACGGAAATGCGTCATTTTCATACAAAAGATCTGCCGATGCAAGGCGCAGTGCAAAGTATAATTGTTCTACTGTGGCATTGCTTAAATACTTCATATCGACATGATCAAATCCATCATAAACCATCATCGAAAGATTCTCATCCATGACTGCCTGCGTATATTTTCCATTCGTCATATCACAAAAAATCTCTGAGATCTTCTCATTTAGTTCCTGTCCAAAAGTCTTTTGTACCTGGCTTGCAGCTTCCTCGATTGCTTTCATTGCAAGTTCTATCTCGTGAATCTCAAGTTCTTTCTTCCTTTTCTGCCCCAGCAAAATCTCGTATTCCTGCTTTTTCTTATCTGCCTCTTCCTTTTGCTGCATAAGCTGTGCTTTCTCGATCTCTATGATCTCTAAGCGATGTCTTAGTTCTATTTTGCGAATTCGTTCTTCATCTTCCCCACCAAATAACTTTCGAAACCACAGAAAAATCTTCTGAAGCAGCGTCAACTTTCTCTTTTGTCTTAAACCTTTCCGAATCTCTCTCTCTTCCTGTTCATATTCATTCAACGCTTGTGCATCATACTGCCATGACCCCTGCTGTCTTCGCAAATTGTCAATCTGTGCAAACACAGAATCTTTTCGCATTTGTCTTCGTCTGGCTTTCAAATGATCGATCGCTTTTCGAAGGTCGATCGCGGCATCCTTGCTGCTTCGCAGATTCGCCATGGAATTTTGCAAAACTTCCTTCATCTCTCTACCTGTACGAATCTCTGCCTGTGTCATCGAAACCGTATTCTCAAATGCCTGTTGATCGGATTCGAATAAGTATTCCTTCCCCTTAAGTTCCTCCATCGTATCTGCATCAAATATGCGATACTCTGTCTGCCCTTGTGCGAAGTTTCGCATGATCTTATATCTGATCCCGTCCTTTTCAAAGATCATGGAGCCACCATAAATACCGCCATTTACTGGCTGATATCTGGTGAAATCATCATATCTTGCAGCGAGTCCTCTTGATTTCTCCAGTCCAAACAACATTGCGATCATAAACTTACGAAGTGTTGTCTTGCCAGATTCATTCTTGCCATAGAAAACTTCTAACTTCCCAGATGTCTGGCAATGATATTTATGAAATTTTCCAAATCCATCAATATTGATTTCCTCAATCTTCATCTTTTACTTCTCCCTGGCATATGTTAAAGCTTCCATCGCATAACGCAAAGCCTCTGGTTCATCTTTTAAAATATCTGCAACCTTCTGGATGATAAAATCATCTTCCTCTGATAGCTGTTCGTATTCCCATTGATTCTTCGTTTCATAAATGATATCTGTGACCATATATTGACTCGTGATCTCATAAAAGTCCAGATGGATCTGTGGATCAATACTTCCTGTCAGTACAATCTCATATATATTCTCTCTTCCACGATATGAAAGTTCCGTTTCTACCCGATCTACGATCTCTAACGCTGACATCTCATCGGATATCATGACTTCCACTTGTGTATACATTCTTTTTGCAAAGGGAACGAATGTTATCTGTTTCTTTTCTTCGCTGATCTCCCCTTCGATCAGCCCATGGTATCCCATCTCTGTGTGATCCAATGGTTCCAGCGATCCTGCATATGCCATCAGATCTTCGAAAATGATCTCTGGTTTATGGATATGTCCAAGAGCGATATAGTCGAATCCAGACCATTTTAACGCTTCTCTCTGAATCGGGATATGACTTTCATCCCCTCCATGTGCCAGCAGGATTGAAAAATCACTGCTTTCGCTCTCATCTGGTTTCATGCGATCATACAATGGTTTTGTAATCTGATTCTTCCAATAACTAAAGCCATAAATGGTCGTTTCAAGATCTTCAAAAGAAATATGATCTCTTTGTTTTCCATCCAGAAGATAAACTTCCGAATTCCATTTATACTGGGAAAATACATCATGCGGTTCCAGATGATCGTGATTCCCTGCGATCAAAACCGTTCTTGTATGATTCAATCTGGACAACAGATAATCCACTTCTCTCAGCTCCTGCTGCGTTGGCGGCTGATCAAACAGATCCCCTGCGATCAATAACAGATCTACCTGTTGCTTATTCGCATGATCAATGACTCTTTGAAATGTCTCTTTGATCTCTTGTTCTCTGATCCTTCCAAATGTCTGCTCTCTCTCTGGTCTGGCTCCCCAATGGACATCTGCGATATGAATAAATTTCAAAAAATCACCTGCTTTCTGATCATCTTCTATGATCTTATTCTGTCATCATACGATCGATATTCTTTAATAATTCTTCGATCTGTTCTCCCGTTATATGATCCATGTGCACCCCGCCTGTGCATACCACTACTTTTCCTGTTTCCCTGCATCGATTCTCAGCCAGTCTGCGGCATAGAAATTCGTCTTTGTGACCTGTCAGGTTGATCACAGATGAAGTGACACTGATCGTTCCGTCACCACTCAACGAAGGGCGTGGAACTGCCTGAACAACACAGCCAATATGCGGTTTCTCACCACCGCTTAGAGTTAAAACAAGATCTTCTCCTATTGCTTTTTCACAGATCTCTATCGTAATTCCCGCAATTGTTTTGCTATTTTTCATTTTGATCCTCCTTATTCTATTTCAAAGCGGACCTCACCAAAACTTCCTCTGAAATAAAACAGGCAGCCAGTTCAACACTGACTGCCCCCTAAATTATGCCATGTATCTTAGCCCCATAAATTCGCTGGGTAGACACCTTCTTTGATCAATCCGGCAAATGCTTTCTGTACAGCTTCCTTATCTTCCTGATAAGTTACACCGAACCATCGATCCTGTGTCTCTAATACTTTGACGTTTGCACGTCCTTCTTTCAATAATTTGTCTACGATGTTTGGTAATAAATATTCTTTCTTCAGATCTCCTTCTTCTACTTCACTTAAGAAAGTCTTGAAGTCTTCTGCAAGGAACTCTAAAAATTCTGGATATGCAGCCCACATATTCATAGAAACCTTATCCTCTGGACTGATCCATTCCTGAACATCTGGAAGATCACACTTGATCTTACCATCTTCCCCCATCGTGATTCCTGTTGTCTCATGAACCTGGCTTAATAATCCATTCTCATCTACAACACTAACTCCTCGTGTGACAGTTCCATTGTCACTTAATGTATTCTTCAGGATAAATCCTGCCATTCCCATTGTGAATTCTCTTCCAAGATCTTCTCCAGATACCAAGAAATCATGAAGCTTCACAAAAGCTTCCTTTCCATAGTAATCATCTGCGTTGATGATCACAAATGGTTCCTTGACAACATCCTTGCAGCAAAGAACAGCCTGTCCTGTTCCCCAAGGCTTTGTACGTCCTTCTGGTACTTCAAATCCTTCTGGAAGGTCATCTAATTCCTGAAATACATATTCTACATCAATCTGATCTTTAATTCGGTTGCCGATTATCTCTTCAAATTCTTCAAAAATGTCCTTACGGATAATAAATACAACCTTATTAAATCCAGCTTCTTTCGCATCACGAATTGAATAATCCATAATGATCTCACCATTCGGTCCCATCTTCGCAAGCTGTTTGATTCCTGCACCGTATCTTGATCCGATTCCGGCTGCCATAATTATTAATGTAGTATCCATAAATCTCCCCTTCAGTCATCTGACCTATTTTGTTACCTGTATACTTGTTATATCCTGTGTAAAACATTTCATATATTTGTCTTCACATATACCTTTTATTATAAATATTATTCTCTATAATGTCAATAGATTCTGGCTATCCTTTCCTTAAATACTTCCTTATTGTAATGTCAAAAAGAGCAGGTACTCTGTTTCGTACCTGCTCTTTTATCTTGGTCTTATACTTAACAACTTCTTAATCTTCTTGCCTCTGGCTCTCTAGATGTCTTATCTTCTGATACCCATAAATCTTTGTAATTTAATTTTAAAAGCCCTGCGATCATTAAGCTTAACACTAAGATCATTGCAATTGTTCCTAATAAATGCATAGTTATTCTCCTCTTTATATTATGTTGTATTATGTATCCTGTATTTATGCTTTATATTTTATCAAATTAATTTCAGAGAATCAATATGTAGCATTATTTTCTAGGAAATTACAACATTTCATTTGTATTTTCCCTCTGGTGTTAGCAAAATTTTCAGTAATAAATCTGTCTTTGTTATTGTTTTTGTGCAATTTGTAGTACCAATTTCTGAGTGGGGTGTTTGTGTTTGGTCGTATTTAATTTCTCATTCGTCTAATCCGTTCTGCCATGGCATTCACTAGAAAATAAATAATTCCTCCTGCTAACCCTCCAATTGTATTAAAAAATAAATCTGATATTTGAAATGTTCCTAATCTTAAAAACAACTGCAACAGCTCAATTGTCAGAGATGACAAAAACGCTATTTGGATACTTTTTAATATGATTTTCCCTATATACACTTTCTTACCAAATATTTTTTCTTCAAAATTCCAAAACATTAATACTATATACGGCATGAGCAGGAAAAAATTTTCTATACACTCTGATGTTAAAATGCGCTGGCCTGTCACTGTATTATATCTGTATATTCCCCATACTCCCCACACATCACATAATGGATTCATCCACATATCTCGGTTGATCAATGTCTTAAATAATACCATGGTAATATAGAAAAACAATATATATTTTTTACGAAATTCTCTATCTCTTTTAAAATAATCGATCCATGTCCGGATAGCTGCTTTCCATCCCTTACCTGCTCCTTCTGGACATTTTACATACAAATAAAAGAACATTGTCATTATTGATAACAAAATTGCAAACCAAAACGGCTGATAGATTGATGTTAGAATGTCTATTGTGATTTTTCCTATGATAGTCTTCATTCTTGTACCTTCTCCTGTTCTCCAGTTTCTTTTTCAAATGATATTCCATAATCTTTATTAATAATGTATCCTATTTCATGTAATAGTGTAAACCAAAATGTATCTGAATAAAGTCTTCTGTCATTTACCATAAGCATAATTCATGGGATACCCTCTTCTCTCGTAGATCTATGAGAAGATTATACCAGAAAAAGGGCTCAGCTGACAGGTGAAAATATAAAACAGGTAACAATAACGATAATCCCTAATGGATACAGACTTTTTGGAGTCATTGTCGTTTTAACTTCACGGATTCAGGACTATTTTATACTCTTGTACATCAATTGGAAATAGCTTGTATTTCTTCCCTCCTCAGTGTTATAATTTGCTATAGTCACAGCCATCACAACACATATATAAGTTTACAAGATTTGGCTTTGAAAAAGAAAGGAATTTTTTTTATCATGTTCAAATGTCAGCCCGGATATACACTTCGAAAAATCAAAGGTATCAATTATCTCTTACCTTATGGTCAGCAGATTGCCGATCTGAAAAAAGGCTTTGTGCTGAATGAGACCAGTACTTTCCTGTGGAATGTACTTCAGCATCATGAAGGTGCCGAACCGCAGCAACTGGCAGAAATACTTGCCAGGACTTATCAACTGGATGAGTCTTATTATCCTGAACTTCTGAAAGATGTGACAGATTTTCTGACACAGCTTACAGCCATGGGAATGATCACAGAAGATCTCCACCTGATTTCATCAATCCCTTCTGTCTCTATGATAATCGCAGGAATCTGCATAAAACTATACGGTTCTGCAGAACTGATTTCCCCAAATTTCAAACCTTTTTATCATGAATTTTCGGATGATGATACCTCACAGGAAATCGAACTGGTCACCACGCCTCCGCCCAGCCGTTGTTACGGACAGGTTCTTCTGCAGAATTCTGAAATGACTGTTTTTGAAAATCCCAACCGTTATGTTGTCCTTTTTCCACAGATGCAGAACCTTTACGAAGCTCATATGCTGAAAGATGGTACTTATGTACGGGTTTACTGCCACCCACAGGTTTCTGAAACAAATATAGAAAATTTATTTCACGCCATACGACTGTTTTTCCTTTTCACAGCACAAAGAAACGGACTGTTTGCAATCCACTCAGCTTCTGTTCTCTATCAAGGAAAAGCATGGCTGTTTTCCGGTCATTCCGGAATGGGAAAATCCACACACACTGCTCTGTGGCATGAGCTTTTTGACACACCGTACTTAAATGGAGACCTGAATCTTCTCGGATTGCATAAAGATCATATCATCGCCTATGGCATCCCCTGGTGCGGAACTTCCGGGATTTTTACTGCTGAAGCATATGAACTCGGAGGAATTATCCTCCTTGGGCGTAATCTGCAGACAGATTATCTGGAAGAGTTAAATCCTTCGGAAAAAATCCTCCGTGTCATGCAGCGCATGATCTCCCCTGCATGGACTGAACGCCAGCTTTCAGAAAATCTTTTCTTTGCCGGGGAAATCGCTGACCGCGTGCCGGTACTGCATCTTCTCTGTACAAAGAATTTTTCTGCCGCCTGCGTGATGAAAAATACCATTGATCAACTGGAGGAGCTGCAATGAAAGAAAAAATACTCCTGATCTGGAAGCACCTGAAACAGGGAACCCTGAAAAAAATGTGGAAACAGACATTATGGATCTATCAGTACGGCAGACGTTACTGGAAAGCCATGATCCTGTATACACTGCTTGGTCTGGTCGGAACAGGTGTCTCTCTGGTTTCCAGTCTGATTTCCAAAGATCTGGTAGATATTATTACCGGACACCAGACCGGGAAACTTATAAGTACCTTTGCCGCAATGATCGGCTTCTCTGTCGCAAACATTCTGGTTTCGCAGGCATCCGGATATGCCTCTACTTTCATTAACCTGAAGGTGGACTCCGAAATCAAGAACGACATCTTTGCCAAAATGCTGGTAACTGACTGGGAATCCCTGACCGATTACCACACCGGAGATCTGGTGACACGCTGGAGTTCCGATGCCTCCAATATTTCAAGCGGAATCCTGAACTGGATTCCCAACCTGATCATTTATACTTTTCGTTTTATCAGTGCACTGGCAATCGTGCTTTATTATGACCCTACTTTCGCACTTTTTGCTCTGCTTGGAATTCCCTTCAGTGCTCTGCTTTCAAAGCCGCTGCTGAAACGAATGCGTGATAACAATCAGAGAAGTGCAGCTATGAATGCAAAGCTTTATGGATTTAACCAGGAAGCTTTCTCCAATATCCAGACGATCAAGGCTTTCGACCTGATTCACTTTTATACAGAGAAACTGAAATCTCTTCAGAAAGATTATATTAACATGAGACTAGACTTCCAGAAGATGTCCATTCTGACTTCTGTTCTCATGTCCATTATCGGATTTATCGTATCCTACAGCTGTTATGGATGGGGAATTTACCGTGTATGGAGCAATGCAATCAGTTACGGAACTATGACCATGTTTCTGTCTTTGTCCGGTACATTGACAAGTTCGGTAAATTCTCTGGTAAGTCTGATTCCGTCAGCCATCTCACTGACTATTTCGGCAGGAAGACTGATGGATATCGTGGAAATGCCGCAAGAGGACTACAGTCAGGATTCTGCTGTACGCAACTTCGAAAAGCAGCATAAGCCAGAAGGAATCGGTCTGAACATGCAGGATCTCAGTTATACCTATCATAATGGTACTGCTGTTTTCGCCAATGCTTCCATAGAGGCTTATCCTCATGAGATCGTGGCTCTGGTAGGACCTTCCGGTGAAGGTAAGACAACTATGCTGCGCCTGATCCTGTCTCTTCTGACACCGCAGGAGGGTTCTTCTCATATATGTGCCGGAGCAGATCATGAACACATGATTGATATGTCCCCTTCTACAAGGAAATTATTCTCCTATGTACCACAGGGAAATACAATGTTTTCAGGAACAATTGCAGAAAATATGCGAAATGTGAAACAGGATGCTACAGATGAAGAAATTATTGAAGCGCTGAAACTTGCCTGCGCATGGGATTTTGTGGAAAAACTCCCGGATGGAATTGAAAGCATCGTTAAGGAACGGGGCGGCGGTTTCTCCGAAGGTCAGGCACAGAGGCTCTCCATTGCCAGAGCATTACTGCGCAGATCACCGATCCTGCTGCTGGATGAGGCTACTTCCGCACTGGATGTAGCTACTGAGCGAAAAGTCCTGCGAAATATCATGCAGGATACCTATCCCAGAACCTGTATTGTAACCACACACAGACCTACGGTTCTGAATATCTGTAACAGGGTTTATGCAATACGGGATAAGAAATGTGAGATACTAAATGACGTGGAAATTCATGAAATGATACAGACATTTTAAAATTAATTTCAGGGATTGAGTTAAACACTCTAACTCAATCCCTTTTCCTGTCAGCCAGATATTCTCTTTAGTTCACAGAATAAGTAAATCCTGTCATCTTAAGATCATCAATGCTTGTTCCATGATCTATATGCACTCCAATAGTCAGTGGATTTGATGCTGTACTTGCAAATGTTAATGTTGCAGTATTACCTGCACAGGATGCCTTCACAGAAGCATCATCTGTCTCAATCTGATCTATTGTCTCATTAAAAGTGATATTTAAAGTAATTGTTCCATTAAGATCTGACCAGTCTGCCATTGCCAGACCCTTGCCGCCATTAGTTCCCCATCTGTCCCATACTCCATGATATGTTACATTTAATGTTCCATGGCTTGCACCACTTGCTGCATAAACACCCTCTGCCATTCCTGCGTCAACAGTTACTACCGGCTTCTTATATGTTTTCATAATTAATTATCCCTTCCTGAAATATGACCTTTACATTGGTTTTATCTTTTTCTTTATCTTATCCATATTCCCTCAGAAAGTCAAGTATGCTTACGCAAAACATACAGTTTTTTATTACAACTGGAAAACACTTTCTGTTGTCCTTTTGTTTTCTTAATGTTATAATACGCCTGTTCAGAACTTTATTTCTGAACATCAGCTATTTTTATAACAGGAATAAGGACAAATACTATGAATACCACAAAATCAGACCCAGTTAAAATCGATCTGGAGCAGCTTCTCCGGGAGGAAAATATTATCCGCATCAAGCCTCAGGGTTACAGCATGTACCCTCTCTTTATTCCCGAACGGGATGAAGCACTGATCCAGCAGACAGACTACACAGACTGCCACAGGAATGATGTAGTCCTCTACAGGCGTGATCAGGGCATCCTCGTGCTTCACCGCATCTGCCGGATAACATCTGACGGCTTTTATATGGTAGGCGACAACCAATACGAAGTGGAAGGTCCTCTGCGTCAGGATCAGATTATCGGAAAACTGATTGCTGTAAATCGTAACAGCAGAGAATTTACTGTAGGAAATCCTTTCTACAAATTTGTTTCTTCCCTGTGGCTTTTTATGCTGCCTGTTCGCCCCTTCTGTTTTAAACTGTCAGCATTTCTCAGAAAGCTTCATCACTCATGATCATCCATTTTTCATAGGAGAATTCATTGACTTCTTCTGTTCTTCTTCCTGACGGAAGTACGAGATATTCATCCTCCAGTCTCCTGACTACATAACCTTCTGTCTTTTTCATTTTCCCTTTTTCTCTTCCTTTTCCTTTATTTCCACGCAATAACATGATATACTTACTATTATTTATTACTACCATTCAATCTCTGAACGGTACCCATTTTACGCACTTTCAGGAGACTCCTATGGAACGAATATACAATACTTATCTGAAAATAATAAAAAATATCTGCACCGGTTCTGATCATTCTGTTTCCGTACATCCGGAAGACCTTCCTGCTCTGGCAAAGCTGGCACAGGAACATTGTACTGTCCCATTTGTACTGCCATATCTCCGGTCTGCTTCTGTCTATCCTGCCATGAAGCAGCAGGTAAAAGGCATGATGCTGAATTATTATCAGATTGAGCATTTCACCCGGCTTACCGTCTCTCTTTTAAGAAAGAACAATATTGACTGTTATCTTCTGAAGGGTCTGAGTCTGGCTGACTGCTATCCGGTTCCTGAATATCGTAAGCTTGGAGATCTTGACCTATATCTGGCTGATCCTTCTGACCTCGCCAGAGCACAGGCAATTCTTGAAAGCAACGGATATATCTCTGAAGATGAACTCAGTGACCACCATGTAACCTACCGTTATATATTTCCCAAAACCGGGCGCCGTTTTCTCCTGGAGCTTCACTATCGTGTAGTTGGCCAGTACCAGTACAGCCCCGCCAACAAACTTGTGGATTCTGTCTTCTCACCGGAATGTCTGAAAGCATCCACACAGACAATCCACGGATATACTTACACAGTCCTGCCGCCTACAGAATATACTTTCTATATGCTTCATCATATGCTGAAGCATTATCTGTACAGCGGATTCGGTATCCGCCTTCTCTGTGATTTTACCTTTTATCTGAAGCGTCATGAAAAAGAAATCAATTTCCGGCAGATTCATGAATGGTGCAGAGAATCCCGCATCAGCCATCTGTACGAAATTATTCTGGAATGCTGCAGGAAATATCTAGGTCTTCCGGATTCTATAGACGCCCGGACACAGTACAATCCACACGACTGCCATGATTTCATAATACAGATTCTTAAAGACGGCGATATGGGAACCGATATTTCCCAGTCACTGGTTGGAAGCGGTTCGTATCAGAAGGTTAACTTCGTTACTTATTTCAAAGAAGGGCACATCCAGATGAAGGTCCGCTTTCCAAAAGCCAGCCATTATCCAGTCCTCTGGCCTGCACTCTGGTGTATCACATTTATCTGTTTTATCCGCAACACCTACACAGTACGAAATACAACATTCCACCAGACCCTTCACAGCTTTAAGAAAATCAATCAGAAGACAAAATTAATCCATATTTTTGAAAACAGTGACTCCTGACCAGGAGCCACTGTCTTTACTTTTTCCTTATTCCAGTATCAGAAAGCCTTTCATCTACCCGGCAGGAAACCAAGATCTTTATTCCCACAGACATCAACAGATACCACCTCCATTTCATTCCCAACGAAAATGTCCGGATCATAATCTTCCACAATTTTTGCGTGATCTGCAGTTTTTTCCTTCTGTCTGCCAACTCTGTAAAAGCCTTTCTCCCCATCGGATTGCTTCCATATTTCTTAAGAACCTTTCTGACAGCCCACAGAGATTTTTTATGCTGCATATATTCCATTTTTCCGTCAAAAAATGCCGCAAAAATAAGCAAATATCCAATCAGTGAAGTATATTCTTTCGGATCCTTGTCTTTTTTCTCTATCCAGCTTTTCAGTTCATATACAAGTTTGAACCAGTTTTCTACAGAATCCGGACGATACTGCCAGGAAACTGACATATCATTTTTTCTGTAAATATACCCTATATCTTCCAGAAATGCATACTTCGCATCACAGATATAACATTGCATATTAAACAGTTTATCTTCTGCATAAGAAAGATCCGCAAAATAAATCTGATGATTTCTCAGGAACTCTCTTCTGTATAATTTCCCCCACGCATAAGAAAGTGTTCCTACTGAGAAAAATCCCTGAAATCTGAATTCTTCAGATGATGGACTACATAATGCAAATGATTGATGTTTAGTGGCCGGCAATATTTTATCTTTCCACAATCTTGCATAATTGCTGACAACAATATCCGCATCTGTCTGCTCTGCAAGATTTATATATTTACAGAATATCTCCTTATCAGGAAGATAATCATCTGCATCGGCAAACACAATGTAGTCACCCTTCGCAAGCTTCAGCCCTCTGTTTCTTGAAGCTCCTGGACCCTTTCCCGATCCTTCAATCATATGGATCTCCGGGTATTTTGCTTCATATTTCTGTATAATATCAGGACTTCTGTCCTTTGATCCATTATCTATCAATATAATTTCCAGATTTTTATAACTCTGCTTTATAATACTGTCCAGAGTTTCTCTGATGTACTTTTCTGCATTGTATACAGGTATGATCACAGAAATCTTTTTCTGCTGTTTTTCCAAAGCTGTCATCTTTTATCTCCTATAAAAACTTTTTCTACAATTTTTTTCAGTAAATTCCATAATACTTTCCACTCTGCAGTTCTCCTGTAGGCAAACCACAATAAAATATTCGGCACAATCAGGCAGATTCCCAGTCTGCATACCAGAATCATAAATGCCTGTCCGGAAATAAATCTGCAAAAATATTCCGTTATTCCCCATACTGCAGCCATCACCCCCAGATATCCTGCATATTTTACAAAGAAACCGGTAACAGGCTTTTTCAGTCTGTATTTATAAATCACATAGGGTTCTACCCATACAGAAGTAAGTACTGTACTGCAGAATGTACCTGCAAATACTCCTGCCACACCAAAATATGTAACCAGCAGAATGGAAATTACCAGATTTAACACTGCTTCAGCTATCGCTTTGTATCGATCATTCCAGAACAGTCCCATAGATTCCTTAAAAATCATCACTGCACGTCTCATCCCATTAATAAAAAAATTAATACACAGTATCAAAACAATTTCCTTTGGAAATAAATATTTTTTACCAAATGCCAGCTTCACAAAAGGATTCAGCAGTTCCAGCAAACAGACACCTGCAAAACCAAACAGCCAGTACCCTATAAAAAACAGACTGTCAAAAATCCGTCCTATCTTTTCGTTCTCTTCCGTCACACCAAGATTTCCCACACTTGCCGCAACTCCCAGCATTGCCTGCTCCAGAACCTGCCTGACTGATCCTATGATCAGATAATAATTGGAATAAATCCCTGCACTGATAATTCCCACAAAACTTGAGATCAGCAGATTATCTGTATTATTTACTACTACATTACCAATTTTATGCATCAGCATTGCCTTTACATTCCTTAAAATATCATGACGTTCTTCCTGTGGAAGCTGCTCCTTACACGGTTCTTTCAGATATGGGAACAGCCTGTCTGCCTTTCGGGACATACAGATATTTCCGATTATAGTACATACAACCGCAATAACAAGAAACAGGATAAAGTTTCGTGTCAAAAACAATACTATAATCTGAAGGATATCTTGTAGTACAAGAAAACCATTATGATACATCACCGTAATATAATTCATCTGATGGGCATCTACCAGTGTTTTTTTATAAATCAATAAATACGAAACAACGGAATTAAGCAGATACAGAAGATAAATTATAATCAGATGATTCACATCTGGACGATCCTTCATCAAAATATCCAAAAATGGTATCAGGCATAAGCCGGCAAGCACAACAAAGCCCGCTGTTATCCTGTAGAAATTCCGAAACATCCGCATCAGGATCTGTTGTTTTTTTATATCTCTTCTGGCTATAGGAGCGTAAAGAGCATATGTGATTGCTGTTCCGACCCCAAGTTCTGACAAAGACAATATATTTAATATATCTGTAAACAAACCATTAATTCCTACATAACCTTCACTGAGAGTCCTGGTAAAAACAACTCTTGTAAAAAAACCCATAAAAATTGCCAATGTCTGTGCCAAAAAAGCTACTGTCGTATTCATAACAGAATATTCTGTCCTTGATTTCTGTTTCACTCTTCACTTATCCTTTCTTTTTGGTTATAATACATTATAGTCAATTCATAGTTATATGTATAGATATTTTTAAGTATAAGGAGCAAATATTCATGAAAAAAAAATCATCAATCATCCTGCACAGTCTTTTTTTTGTTATCTGCTCGGTGCTGGCTGTATTATGTCTCTACCACATAATCTCCATCAGACGGCTAAATGTAAAATACACTCCTGCAATGACAGAAGAATCCTCCCATGAACTGGACAACCCATATCGTGGTTTCTATCAGTTGAGCGGATACATTCTTTCAGATAATCAGAAGCCGGAGAAATCTGCTGCCTGGTGCAGAAAAAGTTGCGCTTCCAATCCATATCCTCTAATGCTTCTGGAGATTAATCTGAAAAATTACTCCAATACCAGCATAAGCACAAATGCCCAAAATCAGTTGGATAAAATACTGGAAGAATGTGTTCGGGCAAAAAAACAAGTTATCCTCCGTTTTCTGTATGACTGGGATGGACAAGCTCTGTCCACGGAACCATCTGACCTGCCTCAGATAAAGAATCATATTTCCCAGATTTCTTCTACTGTCAACAAATATGCAGACTGTGTTTATATTCTTCAGGGTACTCTGACAGGAAATACTGGAGAAATGAATCATTCCAATTACGGAGATATTAATCAGATAAGACAGATTATAGAAGCACTTGATCAGAATATTTCCTCTGATATTTTTCTGGCAGTCCGCACTCCTGGTCAGCTGCGTGGCATACTCCGCACCAGAACGCCCCTGTCCAGTACAGATGCCGGCAATGGCAGCCTGCAGGCAAGACTCAGTCTTTTTAATGACGGCATGCTTGGTTCTGTTTATGATCTGGGTACTTACGATGATACCCCTTTACAGTCGGACAGTAATCTGGATGAGCAAGGCACACGAAGTGAGGAACTTCTTTTCCAGTACAAACTCTGCCAATATGTTCCTAATGGGGGTGAGGTTACAGTTGATAATGAATATAACGATCTGAACAATGCGATTGCCGACCTTTCACAGATGCATATATCTTACCTGAATTCCGAACACGATACCGCAGTTCTGGATAAATGGAAGAATTCCACTTATACAGGATCACGGACAGACGTTTTTTCCGGATGTACAGGGTACGATTATATAAGTACACACCTTGGTTATCGGTATGTTATGAAAGAATCCTCTGTTGATTTTCACTCCGACCTGAGTGACACAGCCTCTCTTTATATAACAATTGCAAACACAGGATTTTCTTCCGCATATACCAGATTCGATACTGTTCTGTTCCTCACTGATGAAAGTACCGGAAAATCAAAGAAAATAGAAACAAATATTGACAACCGTACCATAGCAGGCAATGACTGCTCCACATTTAAAACAGATCTGGATATCCGTTCCCTGAGAAAAGGAACTTACTCCATTTCACTGCGTATGGAAGATCCATACACAGAAAATTCTATCCACTTTGCCAATCAGGGGGCAGAAAACAGCAAGACAGTTCCTGTAGGTACTCTTATTCTTCACTAAGATAAATTTTTCCACAGTGCAGACTTCCCAGGTAAAGGGTGTCTGTACTGTTTTTATTTGCAAAATGAATGATCCGTCCATCTTTTTTTCTCTGAAGTTTCAAGGATACTCTGCCCTCCATTAATTTAATCACTGTTTTTCCACATATCCTGGTTCCTGCCTGGATTTTTCTCATATCCATGGATATCGGAACTTCTCTGGTCTCATTCCTGTTTTTCATTATCAGAAACAATTCTGTTTCCTGAAATACCCTTCCAAACCCGGTATTCTCAATTTCAAACATAAATTCTGCTCTTCCTCTTCGAATCGGTTTCAACTCCACAGTTCGCACTACAAGCCGATATCCCAGGTGTTCTCCTATATACTCATAGAGGCTGTATCCCTTCCATATTTTCAAATTATCAAATCCATCCCACGATATACTTTTCCATAAATCCAGTGCTTTCATATCATGGGTACTGTCCAAATAAGTAATATGCATCTTTTTTAACTCGTTGACTATGAACTTTGCCTCATACATTCTGTCGTTCTCAGTACAGGCTACTACTTCTCCACCACATGGCATATCTTCCGTAAGACAATTAACAAATTCCATTTCCTCTTTTCTTGTCCACGCCTGTGCCCAGCCTGCCGCCTCCCTGAGTTCAGTTCCAAAGGTTCCCAGATGAGTCATGGAACCCAGAATCCCATCATCAAATAATGCCAGATGCGCATATTTCTTTTGTCTGAATTCTTTTTCACTTCTCAAAGTTCTCCACTGCGCCGGAGTACGTACAGCAAGATATATCTCATCTCCCAAATACTGCCGCATACAGTTCCACATTCGATTGATACACTCTGGTGACAGATATCTAGAATCATGCATTTCTCCCCAGCTTCCGGCAAGCATCCCCTGGAAGATGAATACCGAATGTTGCATATCCCGGAGCAAACCACCAATCTGCTGTAAATGCTCCAGCACCTGTTCAAAACTATCCGGCTCACATTCACGCCCTTTTCCTTCCCGATCATAAACCGGCCGCAGAATCACATCTTTTTTGTAATACATAAAAAAACTGAGAATGCTTCTGATATTATTCAGGGCATTCTCATCCAGTTGCATACTGCGATATATGCTGATATCCAGCAATACCAGTGCAAGAAGTTCTCCATCTCTCAGACTCCATCTCAGTTCTTCTGGATTTATGGAATCCTGAACAACAAACGTATAGATTCCATACCATCCTCTGCCTGGATTTTCCAGACAGACATTACTCTCGATGAGTTCCACCTGTTGGAATACCCAGTTGTTTTTATTCATTATATTTTTCCAGTTCACGTATTTTATCCTCATCCATCTTAAGAATCTTTTCCCTGATCCACACAGCCAGAATAGAAACAGTCATCCTGAACATATAGACGATCGGTTTAAGGCCGGAATGCATACTGACACCGGCAGTTCTGACATGCATCACTGCCGGAATCTCTCTGACTCTGAATCCCAGCAGCAACATCTGCATAAGCATATTTGCATCTGGATATTTGTCATCAAAATTATTATATTTTGAATAAAAAAGAAAAGTTTTCCAGTTCAGTCCCTGAAGACCTGTAGTCGGATCTGTTATTTTTTTCCCTGTTCCAAGTTTCAGAATTGCACGAAACCATACAAATGCAATTTTCTTTGCCCATGAGACCGTATATTCAGAACTTCCTTCCATAAATCTTGAACCAAGGACAATATCCGGCAATTTCCCATTCTCATCCTCTTTCTGCAATTCCTTATAGATTTCCAGAAGGTTACATACGTCATGCTGACCGTCTGCATCCATTTGTATAACATAGCTGTATCCTTTACGCACCGCATATTTATAACCAAGCTGCAGACCACTCCCATAACCCAGATTAAATACATTGGTAATCACCGTATGGTTTCTCTTTTTAGTCACATGATTTGTCTCATCCTGAGACGCATCATTCACGACCAGTATATCTGCAAACTGTGTAATCTCCGGCTGTTCCAGTTTTTCCAGAAGCGGTACAATGTTTTTTTCCTCATTATATGCCGGAATAATAATTAAAACTGCTTTTTTTGATTCTTTTCTGACGTTCTCTCTGTTATCCATAGATGCCTCTCTCTCTTCTTATACTATCTCAAACAGTTTCAAGATATCTCCCTGTTCATCGGATATCCGGACTGTAGCTTTTTTTCCATATTCTCTGCATTTCTCTTCATTTCCCAGCAGTTCAGCTATCTTCCTGCTGATATCCTCCGGTGAAAGCTGACACAGTATACCATCCGTCCCATTCTCCACCTGTTCCCGGTTTCCGCTGCAATCAGATACCAGAATCGTACAGCCCAGAACCTGAGCTTCCTGTATTGCAATACTTTTCCCCTCAAACCGGGTCGCATGCACATACAGATCACATTGCTTATAATATGGATAAGGATTCTCCTTCGCACCCAGCAACAGAAAATCTTCCTTCAGTCCAAGACTGTCTATTTTCTGCTGAAGCTTATTTCGTAATTCTCCCTCGCCCAGAACATACCAGCGTGCTTTTATCCCCTGATCCTTCAGGAGCTTCATCGCATCAACAGCTACTTCATACGCTTTCTGTGCAGTCAGCCTTCCCACTGTCAGTATACGCTTTCCGGTGTATGTATCACTGAATCCACCGGGAAGTTCTGATTTTCTGTATATTTCCTCTCTGTCGATCAGATTATGGAAAATAAAGGTTTTATTCCGGCATTCCGGATATACACTGTCAAATACACTCTTTACTTCCCCTGATACTGTAAAGATCCTGTCAAAGTCCAGGTAACAGTCCCTGTCCAGTCCCCTGCTGTAGCCTGCATATTTATAATCAACATGCAGGAATGTGAACTTCTTCCTGGCCTTAACATGATCATGGACAAAATATGTAGCCCCACCTTCCAGATAAGCAACTGCCATATCATAGCTTTTATTCAGTTTCATACCACTGTCTGACATGATACGCCATAAAAACTTGTCCGGATATATTTTTTTTCTGCCAAGCATGGAAAACGTATTTTTTATAAGATATGGTATATTTTTCAATAATGCCCTGTGTATAAATAATCGTCTGAGAACCTTTCTGTTCAATTCTTTCTTTCCCTCTGCTGAAAGAACTGATTCTGCCGTATAGTCCCTGTTCAGAATATTTACATAACCCGGCACCTGACTGATCAGTTCTCCCTGTCCCAGAAGCACGTACAGATCCACCTCATACCGGTCCGGGGTAAATCTTTTGAGCAGTTCCAGTAATGCCTTCTCTGCACCTGCACCTCCAAGAGTATTAATTACAAACAGTATTCTTTTCATATTTTTATTTTTCTTTCTCTAATTTTTCCAGTTCTTTGATGATTTTCTCGTAATCATTGTTTAATAAAGAAACCTGCATGGCAAGCTCCCGATTTTTTCTTTTCAGGATAGAAACCTGCGTACTGATAAACCATAATCCCCACAGAACACCTGACACAATTATTATAGTCAGAATCAGTCCGCGTGTACTGACATAACGCTTCATCTGAGATGGATTTAAAAGTGCACCTGAAAGAATCATTAATGCAGACAAAAACACCCATTCAAGACAAAATGGTTCTGTCATCTTTCTCTTTGCAAGTGACAGAATTGCCCTCACAACCATAAACACTCCTGATACGATTACAAATAACCTCAGTATATCTCCCACTTCCATTTTTTCTTTCGTTCCTTTCTTACTATTCATATCTGTCAAATACTTTTGGTGACGGACAATCACCTTTTTTCTTCTTCAGCAGATGACCGTTACAAAATATATGAACATCCAGATGTTTCTCCATCCACCGAAGTCTTCCATAAGCCACTGTCCATCCGGCAAAGCTCCCGACAACAAGCCCCGCCCCATACCATATCTCTGTAAAATGAGAAGATATTATACTTCCCACCAGTGTGATAAGGCAAAACACCAGTCCCGTCAATACGCAACCCTTCATGTCATTAAAATAATACATGAAAATAATCTCCGCATACATCAGAAACAAGATAAAATATCCTGACGCCAGACAGGGATATATCCTCATTGTCATTCCTCCAAAACCAAGCTGCGGAAGAAAAATCATACAGATCAGAAAGATCACCAGCGTAATAATAAACTGCACTCTGGCAAGACTCATAAGCTCTTCGGAAAGAGCACGGAACATCCCCTTCTTTGTAATATCAATATCAGCTCCTCTTCCACCGATAACGGCTTCTGAGTATGCTTTATATCTGCCATGAAAATACATCTCAACTCTACTGATAAAGATAACACTTGCAGAGATATTTGTAAACATTGCAAGACAGGTTGCCATATCATATGTTGTCACACATACAAAAGATTTTACTACTATCATGTGAAGATCTGTTGTCCAGAAAACAAAATTGTGTACATAAAGTCCTAAAGTGTAAAGAAAATTTGTAACCACCAACGGCCAATATTCCTTAAAATAGACCAGAACCTGTCTGTATTTTCCACTGTTTTCCTTAAAATAACTCCGGACTACCGACATTTCCAGACAGGCGATCAGCCAAAATCCAATTGTCAGCGAAAACAGCATTCCATATGTAATACCCCAATGAAATACTTTTACAAGCAGAAAAGATAAAAACACTGTCACTGTCATACCAACGGCAAAGAAGAATGATATTTTTTTGTAATCCTTACAGATAGACAGGTACAACATAGAATAGAACACAAGAACCAGGGCAATGTATCCGCAATAACCTGTAAAAACATAAATAATGCCCACTTTTCCAACCAGATACTCCCGGATACAGAATGGAATTCCCACAAGAGCACTCAATGAAATATTCAAAAGCATGCCCACATAATAGCACGGCAAAATATCTTCATATGACTCTTCATAGATCACATCTGACATATATTTGGATAATACAGAGTTAAATGGAGACGCCGTAAGCAGGGAAAAAATAAATATATACAGAACCGTACAGGAAAACAGTTCTCTTGTAACATAATCTACTGAAGAGAAATCCAGAAAATACTCCATGATCATAAGCGCACCGATCACCAGCAGCATGGGGGCGATTGTAACGACCATACTGTATCCCGCACCTATGATATCAGTAGTCAGCGTATTCTTTTTATAGATATTTGTAAGTTTTACACCTATTCCTGCCATATGTCCTCTCCATCCCGTAATTGCTTATCTTATGTTTGTTATCCCGATCTCAGTCACATTATGCTTTCATTTACATCATCTTTTCATACACACTGATCTGAAAGGGTTCCTCTGTCCACGAAAGATTCTGTCTATCTGAAAATCCTTTGTATATTTCTCTGTATACTTCCTTCATCTGATCAATCCTGTAAAGTGCATTTACACGTCTGTATCCTGCTTCTCCCATACGCCTTCTGTCTTTCTCATTTACAGACATGGTAACCATTGCATGGGCAATCTCTTCTATATTCATAATGTGTGTGAGGATTCCCGCTTCCCCAAATCCGTCATTATTTCCATAGATCAGTTCCCTGCAATTTCCCACATCTGTGGCAATTACAGGTTTGTGAGCCGCATAACTCTCAAGGATTGTCAAAGGCTGTCCTTCACTGATACTGGTAAGCAGTGTGAAATCCATCTTGCCCAGATAATCCTTTACATTAACCCTTCCTGTGAATTCCACATCCTGAACCCCAAGGGATTCTACCAGATCATAACATTCTTTTGCATATTTTTTATCTTCATCTGCCGGTCCCATAATCCAGAGCTTCATATTTTTTACTTTTTTTTTGGCAAAAGCAAATGCCTGTATCATGGTTTTAACATCTTTGATAGGAGTTACACGAAGTACAGCCCCGGCATTGATAAACTGCTTCTCTTCTTCTGTCTTGCCAGGAAGATCCGCAAGCGTCTGTGTATTGATCCCATTTGGTGTCACCCTGATCTTCTCAGGCGGACATCCCAATTCCATCTGCAGGTCCTTTGCATGGTCATACAGACAGGTTACCATATCTGCCTTTTCATATGCAAGAAGTGACATCTTCTTAAACTGTTCAATCCAGATATTCTTATATACTCCCCTTACCCAGGAAGCTTTGATCAGTTCTTCCTCCCTTTCTCTGGTATAAATCCCATGCTCGGAGATCAGTAATGAACTTCCATGAAAATGTTTTGCCATACTTCCAAGAATTCCAGAATAACCGGTGGCCACACAATGATACAAATCCGCCTTCGGTACATCCATTCTCAGTGTCCAGAACATCGGCAGATAAATGGAGCGCAGCGTCCAGAGGAAATCCGAGAAATTAATATTTGAATAATTACGGTCATAGCACTCCCTGGCAATCCTGAAGAAATCCTCCCCCATAAGAAAATCATCTACAGAAAGATGCTTTCTGTGAAACAGGTCAAAAATCACACCCCAGTCTGTCCTCCGGTTCAGCACCATATTCAGCATTTCGTCATATTCTTTATGAGAGAGATGGACTTGCCTTAAAGATTTTCTTTTTCTGTTTCCGCTTTCCCATTCACAGTCATCCAGATATACTTCATAAACCTGTGTAAGGTTTTCCGGCAGCTCATAGACAAATTTCCCCCTGAAGGATCTGTTCGCCACAATTGCCAGCAATATAAATTCTACATTCGGAAAAGATCTGATCAGACTGTTGATCCAGCCGGAAACACCTCCGACCACATATGGGTAACAGCCCTCTGCCACAATACAAACTTTCATACTTTTCTGCCCATTTCCTCTCTGTCATAACAACTATCTGTCATAACAACTATCTGTCATAATGAAGTCCTGATGTTTTTATCTGAATCTTCACAGTAGTATCCTGCGCCTGGATCAGATAAGTTCCATCTTCTATTTCCTTTTCTGTACCGCCTTCTATTTCTGCGATTTCTTCTCCATGCGTCCTGAGAAGAAACCAGCTTCCTTTCTCAGAAGTTTCCAACGTAATCTCATTCTCTGTTCTGGACTCTGAGAAATCCAGATTCAGAAAAGTTCTGATTCTAGTGTTGCTTTCTGAAAGAGTCATACTGTCAAAACCTGTAAAGTTTTTCCAATAGGTAAGGATATTACTGGAAAAATGCTTCTGCATAATCTGCCATCTGTCAGTTTTCTGCTGCGGCCAGAAAATATCATGCATATTTAACATAACATTCGTATATGCCAGCGAACTCTGGATACTTCTCATCCGAATATCATCACTATAACTGTAATTCATCCCATCACTTGTCACAGACTGTAAAGTTACAGAATCCGTACAATAAGAAACCACCGGCTCTTTCTCTGTATATTCACATACCAGTGTACTAACATTTTTCAACAATTCAGTATTCATCAATCCTGTTATCGTATCCAAATCCCTTTCTTCCGCAAAAGCAGCTCCATATTTATAACTGCTGTCCGATTTCTGAAAAAAGTCTGCATCCTGATCCAGTTTTTCCCGCAAAGAACCTGCATTTTTATACTCAAGAGAAAGTCCTACTTCCGCTTCCTGCTCTTTCATCTGCTTCAGGTAAAATATCATATCTTTTGTATCCGGCTCTATACCATCTTCATAATCTGCCTGTGGCTGCATAAAGCAGGTCATTTTCAGCTTTCCTTTTTCTACAATGGATATCAGTGATGGCCACATAATATCTCTGGTCATACCTGTCACAGACTGACTGTACAGTTTCATCATTTCTTCATCATTCTCATCTGCAAATGCCGGAAAATTGATCATTGAGAGATTCTGGGCATTTACTACCGGATAAATATAATACTCAGAAGCCTCTGTTATCATACCATTCAACAGTCCCAGTGCTGTGCTGTCCTTCATATAGTCTCCCACTATACAAAAAACACTTCCACCCTTGATTCCATTTCTCCACAAAATCGTAGGAAGATCTTCATTCTCCACCTGAGTTTTTTGTTTACTATGATCCAAAAGTCCGACCATATATGTTTTCGTACCGCTTCCTACCTGATACCATGGTATCTCCAGCTGCAGATCCTGACGTTCTTTCTCTTCTTTTTCCTTCGGAGTTTCATAGACTACTTCTCCGCCCAGCAGAAGACCTTCAAAAAGTTTCACACCTGTCAGTTTTGTTTTCTCAGACACAACCTTATAAATCCCCAGAAAATCCATCAGTTCCTGATTTTTTTCAATATTCTTTGGATTTTCCAGACATCCAAAAACAATGATCACACCTTTTTGTTCCAGTTTCTTTAATTTTTCCAGATTATCACCAAGTGCATATTTCTCTGATTCCAGTATCAGCATCCCCGGCAATGCCTTATCATTCTCCTGGTAATCCTCCAGATTTCTGCACTGTGCCATATCCCACTTTGCATAAATGCACCATCTGCTTACGGCTGTAGCCATATCCGATGAACTGTCTCCTACAAAAAGGGCATAGCTTCTGTCTGTTGTTCTGACAGCCACAGGATCTATCTGTTTATTTTTCCAGACATTTTTACCATCTTTCTGCCTTGTCGTGAAATTTGAATTTACATCATATGTGTTCTGTCTGTCTCTGATAACCATAGAAAACTGAAACAAAAACAAAAGAACAAACATCATGATTGTAATACTGAAAAAATTTCTTTTGGAAACCATTATATTAATTTTTATCCTCCTGTGTCCGGAACTGATTATAACCGTAATCTATTGCAAAATTATACTGATGATACATATTTTGTGGCATTACATAACACACAAAATCTTCTGATTCATAATATACCTTCATATCATTGGGATATCTCTCCTTAAATGCCTGTGCCCAGTAATACATCCGGGACATCAGAATCCATCTTCCCTCCCCTTGATACATAGTTATTCCACCTGAATTTGGTAATGACTGGCTGGCTGCCTTTTTCGAAATGGACTGACCACTGCCTGAGTAAAGTACCGCATAATTCAGCGGGATTTTTTCTATAAAGAAGTATACATTCTTTGTCGGAATAATCAATTTAGTGTCTTTATTCATATACTCCATATTTCGAAGGAAGCTAATTGTCTCGTAATGCCAGCCATGATCAAGCCCCATCTGTGTCTCATCATTTGCTGATACAATCGTCCATGTCTTGTCTTCATTTTCTTTAATAATATTCGACAGACACGTCAATGCTCCATTAGATACATAATCTGAACCAAATCCCGGCATTTTGATCATTCCCTGATGGATCATACTCCCAACAATGGACACAGTCAAGATAAAAGATAACACATTTCGCGGAATTGTAAATAAACGACGCATAAAAATCAGATAAAGAATTCCATCCATCAGAACTGTCAGCGTTAATATCAGAAGATACACATAATAAATACTACATCTGGCAGGATCCATCAGCATCGGAAGTCCGAGCCCTGATGCACAGAGCAGCAATGTGAGAATTCCCATACAGAATCCTGCTGACATAAGCATCTCACCATAAGTAGTCTTTCGCAGGATAATAAATATCAGACCAAGCAGAATGACAACTGCAATTCCGATAAGTACCGCATATGCACACCATTGTTCCGGCAAGTTTATGATAAATTCCCCGATACGCTGAGCCATCATATTCCAGGTGTTTTTTATTTTCTCCGGAATTTCTCTGACTTTATCTGCAAAAGTGGATTCAGGAGTTTCCGTCATAGCAGGAATCCTTTTTGTCTGCATTGATTTCGCATTATTACTTTTAATATTATTCTTCGAGTTTTCATTCAGACGCGCTGCCATCTCTTCCATGGTTATATCCTGGATTGTTTTATCCTCTGAATCCTCAGTATCTGATTTGCCACCATTGATGACGCTTAATCCCCAGCCAAGTGAGCCCTGCAGAGGTGTTCCTCCTGCAAATGCAATCCCCATAGGAAGCACAGCCAGAAATACACTGATAATACCAGTCATCATAATTCGTTTAAAATACTCTTTATTCAGGAAGCGCGGACAAAAACCGACAGCAATTCCAATACAGCAAAGCCCTGCAATCATAGTTCCATAAAAATGAATCGCCAGAGTCAGCGAAAAAGCCAGCGCAAAGCATCCTGAGAGCAACTTTGTTTCTCTGGTTTTCAGTTTCTCCTTCTCTGTCTGAAAAAACCTGATCAGGAAGTAAACAGACGGAATCACAAAAATCATTCCGAATTCCTGGGGCAGTGATGCCCCAAAACGACTATATGTCTGTTTTGCCCAGAGATTTCCCAATATATATACAAGCACTCCTGCATATGGCAGATACAATGATCTGCATAACAATTTCATCACAGCAAGAAGTACCATGTGAATAAACAATACCTGTACAAGATAGAACACACACAGAATCGCATACGTATCAACCCTGAAAACTGTATGAAGATAATATATCATACAGTGAAATCCAAACGGATATACACCATCGGAAAAAAGATTTCCTCTGACCATCTCATTAATCCAGTTCAAATGTACCGGTATATCTGAAGCACAATATCCATAAGTGAGCAACAGGTTTCTTCCATAAATCCAGAACAAAGCTATAATAACTGCCCCTACCAGAATCCACTGAAGCGTATTACAGATTACTTTGTAATAAAACAGACGGACTGAGCGTTTTAATACTGTCTTAATCCTGTTACAGACTCTGTATAAAGCCCCCCTCATTCCCATACTTCCCTGAAGTATTTTCTTACAGATAATTCCTGTCTTTATGCAGAGTTCTCTTAGAGAAACCCTGTTCACCCTGCTCCAGATCAGAATCCCTGGTACAGCAGTAAACAATACAAGTGCCCAGAAACCTGAAATATGCAAAAGCTGGACTGCAAACACAATATTTATAATATAAAAATTTCCAAATGTATAACACATCAGAAACTGCTCTGACAGTCCTCTGCCTACCAGTATCCGACGAAACATAATCGCAGGTAACAAAACTGTTAAACCTGTATAAGCAGCAAATATACCTGCAAATCTTAATATAACCAGAGTTGTCATTGACATATCTGTTCATCCTTTTACTCTACATAAATGTTCTGATCAGTTCAAGGGTTTCATTATCAATCGCAATATCCGAATCTCGAAGTTCCTGCATAACCTGAAAGAACTTCTCTTTCTTTCCACATGAGAAATAGAGTTTCATCTGACAGGTATAGCTAGACAAAACTCTCGGATATTGTTCCATTGCCCGGTCACACCACAGTGTGCATTTCTCATAATCCTTTACTTCCAACAGGCGCTGGCAGACCTTTTCATAGACAGTACTGCTGATTTTTATCTTATCAAATTCCCAGGCTTTTTGCAACACCTCCTGCATCCTCTCTGCCATGGAACGCTGTTCCAGATTTGTAAGTACCTGCTGTTCCAGAATCGGATTCATATATTCAACAAGTTTTATACAATTTTCCACCTGCTGTTCATTTTCTTCCTGGCATAAAAGATAATCTGTCTGTACTTTACTTCGAAAATCATTCAATACATCCTGAAGAACAGATGCTGCATAATGGGCAGTCTCTGAATCCTCGCTGTTTAATGCCAGATTAATCGCCGCAAGAGAATTGCGGTAATCTCCTCTGATCACATTCAGCATCAAAGTACGAAGGCTCTTCTTATCTGTAACTTCCAGGGCTTCTTCCAAAGAGACCATATTTCTCTCCATTTCCTCATCAGGACGGAGGAAATTCTCTTTCCTGTCTTTGCTAAATACAACGTCCGACAAATCCATACCCTGGGAAGAAAATAACTTAAAAAGCAGGAATGACAGGAATACAAACGCAGGACCTGTCACCGGACATAAAAGCATCATAACTGCCTTCATCCATACACTTCCGATTTTTTCTTTTCTGCAGATATAATTCCAGATCAGATAGAACACAACCACGATCAGATTTATGATCAGCAGGAAAATAAACAACTTCATTCTCTGTGACATACTGACATCATCTCCACGTATTCTGTTTTATAGCCATTCTTCTCAAATCTGTCCTGTACAATAACAGCACCCTCTCTGGTTGTGTTGGTAAGCAGGACATACAGATTTCCATCAGGCAGCATTCCCATGTAATCACTGTCCCTCATATATCCGGACATCTGCTCATCCGTTTTTTGATATTCCGAGTTCTGAACATCTACTTTAATTAATACACATTCTACAAGATTTTTCAGTTTTGCCTTCATATATGCCTGAACCAGGGACTCAAATGCTTCCGGTTCCAGGATTCTGGAATTCTGGCTATAACGCTTCTCTTCCAGTGCCTGCATATATCTCTGTGCCCTGAGGACTGCATTCTGAATCAGATAGCTGACGACTGTAAGAAAATTGGCTTGTCCAAGGGTCATTTTTTCCCAGCTTAGTCCCCACATCATAACGATCATCTGTACCTCTTCACCTTCGTAGATTCCTCTTGCCATAAGTGGATACTGCTCATCCATTTTCTTATTAATATATACCTTCTGCTCTTTTAATGCATCATAAATGTCCGTCATCTCCCTGTAACGGATTGAATTTCCAAGACTTCTCGCCTTTTGGGAACTTGCAGAAAAGATACGGGCATAATCTTTACTGACCACATTATAGAGGGCTACATCCTTTGTCTTCATAAGTTTTCCCAGCATTTCCACTGCATAGAAAATAACCTCATCCGGCATACGCTGTTCCAGTCCTGCTGTAATGCTGTAAATTTTACCGATACTGTCCTTATGGTCGATCAGCTGCTGCTCCATGACCTCTTTTACACGGACATTACTTTCATTAATATCCTGGATATTCACAATCTGTCTGTGCAAATGTTCTTCCAGTTCCTGACTCTCCAGGCGCATGATACGTATCTGGTCTCTCATATATCCTACTACAAGCCCCAGGATAAAAAGCTGTGCGATCCAGACATAAGTGTTATAATCTATCAGTACCTCAAAACTATTTCTGGTATACATCTGCCGGAACATATAACCTGCAACTGCCAATATTGCAGAAAACGTCGCCTGCTGCTGCCCATATACAATTGCAAATAGCAGCACATACAAAAGAAACGGATCCAGATTTGCAAAATATTCACTGCCCACAGTCCTGTTATTCATCATGAAAAACGGAACAAAACATACCAGATTCTCGAAAAACGGAAAAAGTGTCCTGATCAGCCATTTCCATTTTTCATAAAACATTTTCCACCATGAAAGCTTTAAGTCATCCCCCTTCAGGAAAACTGATTCATGTTTCTTCATATAAGAAACCATGTCTTTTATATTCTTCTCAAGATTACCAAATGCATGAACTCCAAATTCTCTTTCAAAACGATTGCCCGACAAAACACATCTTCCATTACTGTCGGAAAAAGCGACAATATTCGATTCGATTTCCATAGCTTTCTGAATCATAGCTGCAAGTTTTACTTCACTCACTACATCATTAGAAGATAAATTATAAAGACTATATTTGTGGTTGCTGGTTTTTATAAACTGGTAAATATACTCTACTGCATCATTTTCATAGAGAAGTGAAAATGTATGGTCTGTTTTTGCCTTAATATGCCCGTCACACATGCAGTTCAGACACATATCTGCACAAATATTATTTACGTCTTTTCTCTCTTTCGGAATATTGTAGAGATGATCCAGACGCAAAGTTATAATATCCAGACTTCTGTTGATTCTGAAATTATCGCAGATATCTTCTGCCTGTGACAGTGCATCCGCTCTGATTCCCACTCCGGAAAAGGGTTCTTCTTCCTTTATATCTTCCGTGTAGTTTCCATTATAAATTTCATCTGAAGAAAGAAAAATCAATCTTTTTTTGTTTTTTACTGAATAAGCAACCAGAATATTGACAAGATGAGAAATAAAAAGAACTGTCTCTCTTTCCTCCCCATCCCAACGGTAATTTGTATCAAACGCACCCATAAGAATTGTTACATCTGCATTTACACTTTCCAGAATATCATTCAGATTCTCGCAATCATAAGAAAACTCGTATTTTTCAAATACTCTTTCATATTTATTATGTCTATATTTATCTCCCGTCAGCAGAAAAATTCTGTGTCCCTCTTTTCTTAATTTCAGGATCATACTGTTTATCAGGCTGCAGGAGCCTCCGACCAGCAGAATATTCATTTTTATACCTTTCTTATCTTAATTTTGTAACTCCAATATTCAATATATTTCTATCATTCTTCCCATATATATCCACTGCACATTACTTTGAACATAAGTATACCATATCTGTTTAGCTTATGGAATAATAGCTGAGTAAATTCTATCATAAAAGAAAATACTGCTACAACTTTTGTGGCTTTCCAAATGGTCTTTCCAAATCTAATATTCTCAGATTCATCAAGTAATTCTTTTTGAAATGCCCAGAATAGTAAAATAGAAAATGAAACAAATAACATGAAATTCTCTATATACTCCTGAGTATTATCTATACTCCCATCATCTATAATTGTCCATTCGTCTACTGTTGGCGGGCGGGTTCCGACTAAGGACATATCGCCTCCTTATGTCAACTCAGGAACAACTTTTTTTCAAAAATTTTTTATAAAGCACAGTATTATCAACTTACCCTCAAAATAAGGTAAACGGTAAATCAGTGTTACCGATAAATTTTTGATCACTGGATTTTTATCCAGTGATCTTATTTTTTACATTCTGTTGGCAGGTGTTCTGACCATGGTACAGAGGGATCTGTTGAGGTCGTCCTTTGGATTCCTGCATCATCTGAAACCATTCCTGCAATTGAACCTGTTGCGTGACTAAAGTTGTTTTTGACATAAACTATATCGTCTCCTAAAAAAATCAAGAATGTTAAGACTCAAACTTTTTTACAAGTCAAAAAAGTTAAGGCTTAACATTTTTGACACTGTTTAAAATCTTGAGTTAATTATCTCAGATTATTTTAGGATTTTGTAGGAAACACTGATTTACCGTTTACCTTCATTCTTGTGCCTTCTCCTATTCTGTATGTTAAATGCGTATTTTGTTTGGAATATTTTTAATAGATTTCTTAATGTCCTTTGGAGTTTAGCAAACAAAAAGGCACCCACTCGGATGCCCTTTTGTTTGCTACTGCTTTTAATGTAATCAAGCTACCACCCTTAATTACAATTATTAATGGTACAATGTACTATTTCTTTGTTGTATCTACTACACTTCTACTATAAATCATTAATTGCAAAAATGCAAGCATTTTTAACACATAGCCTAATCATACAACGACACTTTTTCTAATACGGTTATCTTAGTGGTAGTTAGATAATACGATATTTTTATGTATTAAAAATACTATTCTGCATTTTCTAGATATTAACTAAATATTGTATAGATTAGCTGAACAACTAATCTCACAATATTGAGTGCTTTACAAACACTCTGCCAGTCAACATTATGTAGTAAGTCAACAAAGATTTTGTGCATATGTACCTCGTTTCCGTATCTGCCGCAAGGCGCTGAGAGGCGTGCAACATCTTTTTAAAGATCAATCAGCTCACTTATTATATCATAAAGTAAATATAAGCTCCATATGCAAATACATGTATACATTAAATGTGTATTTTGTTCGGAATATTTTTAATAATTTTGTTTAATGTTGCAATTTATTTTGTAGACTGATTTCTTAATGTCCCTGGGACCTTAAGGTTTTGCGGCTGGTGGGCTTTTTATTTATTTTCGTCATAGTTTACTTTCTTATACAATAAAATTCCAGAGGCGAACAAACAAATGATAGTTAACAAAATTAAATATTTCCAATCATTTATCAGATTATTTTTAGTTGCCTCAAACATCGAATCTATTTTAAGTTCTGGACTAACTTTCAACATCAGGTCATTTAACCTTGAAATACTTCCCAGTGCAGAATATCCCCACTGTGCTGTTGTATATTTAGCAAATGGCTTCATAAATCCTTTCAATTCAAATAAACAACCACTAAATAAGAACTGTGCAATTAACAAAATTGGAATTAATGCCATAGCCGATGTAATATTCTTTACTAGCATTCCCGTTGCAAATCCAAGCATATCCGCACTGATTGCAACCAAAATAAATGTAATCAAGAAGTCAAAATTAGGATTATGAAAAAGCACCCCTTTAAAATTAAAATCAAAGAATAACACAAAAATTGTTGTACTTACAATCCCTTGAATAATACATAACACGACCTGAATAATAAAATTTGCAATAACGTAATCCCGTACAGAAATCAATTTATCCAAATCATCCAGCACATACTCTGATTCTGAATAAAAAAGAGCAATCGAATTAAAAATTCCTGACCATATCGTACACATAAGCAATGTAAACAGACAACTCTTGGTACTGCCATATACTTCAAAAGCACCATCTTTTACTGCATTGCACGCAAAGCCAAAAATAAAAGCACTCGTGATCACATTCTTTATAATATATGGAATATTCGTAGAACACCACCGTTCCAAATAATAAACAAGACCTTTCATGATTATATGCTCCTCTCATACTGATCAATATAAAAATCAGCTAGATTTTCTCCACCCTCATCTTCACTGTTTAATTTCATTAAAATATCAACGTAATCATCTACTTGAAAAAATGTTTTCATCTGATATGGTGATCCATGATATGCTATTCTTCCTGTTTTGTTACTATCCTTTACCAAAACAACAACATTATCATATAATTCAATATTCGTAAGATTATGAGAAATTACAATAACCGTCTTTTTTTCCTTATGTGCAATCTGATTTAACATATTACATAACGATCTTGCAACACCACAATCTAATCCCGTGTCAATTTCATCCGCAATCAAAATTTCTTTATCACGAATCAATTCTTTCGCAATTGCTACACGCTGCATCTGACCACCAGACAATGCTTTAACCGGTTGTTTACAGACATAATTTAATCCAACATCATTGATACATTTTTCTGTCTTTTTTAATAAATTTGCTTTTGACTGCCTTAAAAAATTTAACCTAGCAGTCCAATAAATAGATTCTTCTACTGTCTCATTTTTATTTAATGCAGGATGTTGTGGTATGTATGCTATCTTTTCCAGCATTACTTTATGATCATATTCTTCATCAATGATTGTTCCTTTAAACTTTGTCTGATGAATCAGGCATTTTATCAATGTGCTTTTACCCGCACCAGAAGTTCCAATGATTAATGTTGTCTGATGTTTTGGAATATCAAGTTTAATATTCTTTAATATTTTTCGTTTTCCGTCATAAGATTTTTCTTCAATATTAACTCTCATTTACTCACCAAGCCAATCTCCAGAATATTTTACATAAGCATCTGGATATTTCTCTTTCACTTTGCTCAAATTCTCATTTGCTGATTCCTTTGTTTCATAAACACCCGCTGAAATCACATACCATTTTTCAGAATTTAAATTGCTCCACTGAGTTGTTTCAATCACCTGTGCATCAATGCCATATTTTGAATATTCTACTGCTTGCTTTTGTGCTGTTGTACGCTTCTTATAAGCATCACACCAAATACCATAAAATGCTCGTGGTTTCTGTTTTTCTGTTGTTGTAACAGCCTGCTGTGTGCTTGACGGAATTTGATTTTGCTGATCTGTTGCTTCTGCCGTAGTTCTTGTATTTTCCTTCTCTGTCGCTGTTGGCTGCTCTGTTGCTTTCTTTACTTCTGTCGTTTGTTCAGTTTTTGTTGTTTCAGTTTCATCCTTCTTATCTTTTGAATTATCCTTTGAAAGTATCACTATTCCTACAATTACTACTATCACTGCCAAAATAATGTACAATGTATTTTTCTTGTTTCTCATAATGTTCCCCTTTTTTCATTTGTTTCTTTCTATCTATATCTTTATTTCCCAATATCCATTCTTCGGTGATCTATATTTTTCTAATATTCCATATTCTTTCAATTTTTTAATATTATTCTCTATACTACGACTCGAAACTCCTATTTGCTCTGCCATTATTTTAGCTGAACATTAATTATTTTCAGCTAAAATATCGAGGATTTGCTTTTGAATATCGGTTAATATCATCTTTTTAATTTCAATCTGATTTTTCTCCGAATCTTCTTTGTTCTTTCTCTAATCTTTCTTCAACTTCTCTCTTAATCTCATCAATACTGCCATCCCTTGTATTATCGTACGAATATTCTTCATTTAATGGCACAATAATTCGAAATACGTCCCCTTCAATAAATTCTGGTTCTTCTCCTGAATAATATTTAAAAACGACGGACCCAGTTATAAAAAGTTCCTGGATTGATGTCATGTTACAAACACCACTGGTGATCAGAAAGTCTGCTCTGTCTGCATTCCATGATGATCTCATACTGTTCCTGTTTGGTACGTCTTTTTGCCCTCATTGTACTCCTCCATAATTGTAGTAAAGTACTAGCATTTTCATTCATCTAGCAAACGATGGAAGTAAAACACTAGCATCTAGCAATCATTATGACAGGATTTGTGTGGATTGAAAATCCACCCTTAGATAAAGCGCTTACCCCCTTTCTACTAATTTACACCTCTATATTAACACAGATATGCATTTTATTCTATGCAAAATCCATATATAAACATAGCCAATAAAACATGATCCTAATAAAAACCACATCCTACTGGCTACCACCTATTCATCTACTCCCAAAGCATCTCCGCATAAACTCCATCAGCAATCAACTCTCTAAAAGCTTCCTGCACAGTTTCTTTATCTTCCTTATATGTAACTCCAAACCAACGATCTTGTGTCTCCAACACCTTCACGTTCGCTCTGTCTTCTTTCAAAAGCTTGTCCACGATGTTCGGTAACAGATATTCGCTCTTTAAATCTCCTTCTTCCACATTCGCAAGAAAATCTTTGAAATCCTCTGCTAAGAAATCCAAAAATTCTGGATATCCTGCCCACATGTTCATGGATACTTTATCTTCTGGACTGATCCACTCCTGTACTTCTTCGCTGTCACATTTGATCTGTCCGTCTTCTCCGGATACTAAGAAATCATGCAGTTTCACAAATGCTTCTTTTCCATAATAATCATCTGCATTGATGATCACAAATGGTTCTTTCACTACATCTTTGCAGCATAAAACTGCCTGACCTGTTCCCCATGGTTTTGTTCTTCCTTCTGGTACTTCAAAACCTTCTGGCAGATCATCAATTTCCTGAAATACATATTCAACATCAATCTGTTCTTTGATCCTGTTTCCGATGATCTCCTCGAACTCCTTGAAAATATCTTTGCGAATGATAAAGACTACTTTATTGAATCCTGCTTCTTTTGCATCATGAATGGAATAATCCATGATGATTTCTCCATTTGGTCCCATCTGGGCTAACTGTTTGATTCCTTCTCCAAATCTAGAGCCGATTCCAGCTGCCATGATAATTAATGTTGTATTCATTCGTATTTTCTCCCCTTTACAATATAGAAGTTCCTTTTTTATAAAAAGTGAACCTATTTTTCGAATTTTTTATCTAATAAAGACTGATTTCTTAAGGTCCCTAGGAACTTAAGAAATCTCTAGTTTTCAAATTTTTTTATTCTCCATTCAATTCAATATTTTACTTTATAGACTGATTTCTTAATATCTCAGGGACTTAAGTCATGGGGTATAAATTTATACATTCTTCTCTTTATTTAATTCATCTATAATCTCCTGATATTTTTTAGGATTCTTTTTTCTTAATTTCTTCAACATTAAAATATATGTTCTCTTTGTTGGCAAGAAAATTAAATATATTCTTGATGAAAATGTATTAATTGTTGTTGCTATTGCAAATATTGTTGCTATAAACATATTTATATCCATATTTTTCACAAATATTGTTTTCACTAAAAATGCTAATAAAAATGTTAATATATTTTCTTCCATGCAAAATAAATATATATCATTCATCTTAAAATATGCTTTATCTCCAACTAACCAAAGAAACATCAAATATGTAGGCAATGAAATTATGCATGATAATAATAATATTTTTTCAATACTAAGTTCCAAAAATAATTTAAAATTAAATATACAGATACTTGTCGTTCCACATAAAATTATTCCTGATAATAAAATTATTATTATTCCTACTTTATCTTTCAAATATTCCGCACATTCTTTTATGTCTTTTATTTCCATTTATATTTCCTTAGCCTCTCTTTTTCCTTCATAATCCATAACTATCCTTCATAATATACAAGTCCTTTTTACAAAAATTGAACCTATTTTTCAAATTTTTTCTTATTTTTATTTAATATAACATTTTACTTCTAATGATTTCTTAATGTCTACGGGACCTTGGGGAAATCATTTTATTTTTTAACATTGAAATCAACCACTTAAATTCCGTCGTAAATGTAAACAATGTATCTGGCTGTATTGTCGATGGAACATGTTCATTATTTACTTTGTGTTCTGTTTTACTTACCTTTCCTAAATCCATCAATAAATCTAATCCCTTCATAATCTAAAAAATATAGTATCTTATCCAATATTGACCATAAGGTTTCCTTTGTTTTCTCCCAGACGATAAAATACTTCTTTCATCTCAGTTCTTGAAATATTCCCATAATATTCTTTTTCCATTGGAGAAACTTCAAAACCTAAAAATAATTCTCTCATTTTGTTTGCTAAATCTCTACGATCTACTTTTTCAATAATATCCGACAAATTTCCAACATTAATTCTCAATGGCTGTTCATCGGCCACCCCATTATTTACTACGATTCTCCATTCATTCTGATTTTTATAATAGTCACATTTATCAAAAGCATCATAATCAATTTTTTTGCTACGCTTCAAAAAATCTTTAACTAAAACAGGCTTATCTAAGCCAAGAGTCATAGAATGCTTATTGTTTACAGGTTTATTATTTAATGTCATTGGATGATAATTCACGTCTCCACAAATATATTGATAATTTTGATTACTAATTGCATTATCAATCCTTCTAATAAACTCTTTTGGATTTTTTACTATTATCGCATATTCACCAAAATCCTTCATATTTGGTTCATTCCAATCAATGCTCATTTTCTCCTTAAATATTTGCTGGCAATATTCCATTTTACAAAAACACATTACATTGCAATAATTGTACCCCAATGCTCGTATCATTACATCTGTACACATAACCTCTCTCATCTCAGTTGGAAACTCTTTAGCTTTTGACTAGGAGGAATACTGGCAATTGTTCCTTCTAAAACGTCTCTTTGACTTTTATTTCTTTGCCTATCTAAAATACCCTTCGCATACCTATCTCCCTGAGCAGCCGCTTCTATTAATCCTCGTTCTGCGTAAGTTTTTGTAAATGTAGCCAAACTTGATAAATAAAAATTTCCTTTTATAAAATCTTCTTGATAGCTCTTTTTTTCAAAAAATTTTGTCAAAATATATGGCATCCAAAATTCCTCCCCCCCAACTTAAATACCTAAATCATCTTCCCATAGATTTCCATACAGCGTTCATCCCTATATCGCTTATCCTCCGATTTAAAGTGTAATCTTCCTCCTATTGGCTTTAAAAGATCTTTTCCATCATATTTTTCATTAACAGACTCTAACGCCTTTTCATCAAGCAAATATTGTACTTCATCATCTTCAATATAATAACCTTGTTCTTCTAATTCCTTCTTTACATCATCAACCGTTGGAAACAATTCTTTATTTACCCTGTCCATATCATAAGCACGCATTAAATCATCATATGAAAATCTCTTGGTATTTTGTATCTGAATTAAAATATCTCTAATTTCTGTAATTCCTTCTTGCGGAAAAACTTTTTTTCCTCCATCCATCATTTTAAACACCCATTGTGAAAGTTCTACTGATTGCTTAAATCGCATTCTTTCAAATCTTCGGTCCTCATTCAATGATACTCCATATCTAAGTGGATACACATATCCACTCTGATGATGACATCTCATCAATGGCTGATATCCAATCTGAAAAGCCATGCCATCAAGATCTCCATTATCCAATCCATACCAACGATCCTCATCATTCATATGCTGAAAATACCATTCTGAACTTCCACCAGGACTAATAAAATCTAATACCCAATTAGGAGCATGATAAATAATCCCGTATTTATGATTTTCATTTATCTCTTGTTCTGTTAATGGTCTAAAGCAATCTTGTTCCGGAACATACTTGCATGTAGCAAAGAACAATGCAATTCTAAAATCATTCGTAAGATCTAATAAATTCGTATCAAATCCGTAATGTTGTGCCAGTGCTTTATAATTCACATCACTTAATTTTGCCTCCCAATAAGGGACAACGTTAATATTATTCCAGAGTAATTTTGTAAATTGCCAAATTCTCATATTAGCAACTGTCCGCATTAATTCTTCCTGTTTTTTAGACATTCCCATAGTTTTTCTTCTTAATGACGGAATAGAATATGGAAAATCCTGATTCTCACCTCGAAAAAATTGTCTTTTGCTACAAAAAGTAATTATCCTATCTCCATATGGAAACAAAATTGTAGTTCCACTGGCATTCATGACACGAAATTCATCAATTATAAAATCTCCTCTTTTTTCCGGATGCTCATCTCTATCCTGTACCATTTTTTGTATATTATCAGCCCAACGATCATCTATATCTGCACAATTTAAAAGATATTGAATATCATCATATGAAATATCATGTGTCTTCAAAGGCTGATTTGGAAATAACCAATTATCATCATTATATACTATTGTATTCATAATCTTTCTTCCCTCTCGTTTTACATTTAACTCATGGTCAATCCCAAAATTTTGTATCAGGATTGAAATCTCGATATTTAAGTGCAATTCCCACCTGATTAAAAGCATCTTCCAACATTTTTTCTGCTTTCTCATCATGCCAATATACATGCCAAATTGTTTCTGCTTTAACACTCTCTGCTACTTTTCTTAAATATGGAATATCCACTCTCCCCACAGACCAACCAACAATCGTTATAGAGTCAATTTCAGAAAGTTGATCAAAGAACCTTTGATTATTTTTTATAATCTTATCCGTATCTTTATTTATCGGTTCTAAAAATTCAGCAATAGCTTTCTGAATACTTTCTTCACCCTCATCAAAATATTCCCCCGCCTTATTAGCTGCTACTTTATGCTTTTCTATATTTTCTCTATTATAGTGCCCCATAATAGGTTCTACCCAGGAATTTTTACAAACACTTCCATGAATATGAAGTACATCCTCAATATGATATACGTTTTCAAGTGTATCTGTATAATTAAAGCTTAAGCAAATACATTCTTCATCATTTACCAGTGTCCGTTTTCGTGGAACAATATCTTTTGTAGATATTTGCTCCATCCATTCCTTTACATATTCTGGAAACTTTTGTATAAATCCATATTCATCTCTCCAATACTCATCCATTGTATCTTCAATTCCGATATTACCACCATCTAAATTCAAATTATCCAAAATACATTCAGATGTATTCAACATACTTCCAATATCAGGGTTTCCTATTTCTTCTTCAAAACTCTCCCACAGCTTGCTTTTTAAATCTTTTTCCCATTTCTGTTGAGCATCTTCTCCTACATATGGATCTCCAAAATCAATTGGATAAAAATTATACATTTTTTCAAATGCAATCAAAAAATCCAAATGATTTTCTTCGAGATATTCTCGAAAATTCCAATATGCCGTTTTTAAACCATGTTCTAAATCAAAACCATTTCCCACAATTAACATTCTATTCATTCTCTCTTCCTCCACTTTGCCGCTTTTCTCTATATAATACCGCCGGTCTGTGTCCTGCATCTCCTGTCATTTCTCCAGTATCTTCAACAAGTAAAGCTACTTTTCTACGAAATGCTGGAACTAATAATTTTGTATCCAAAACAGATTCATGAATCTGATATACTTAAATCAATACATAAGAAAGGATTCAGTGTCATGTCCAGAAAAAGAAGAAATTTTAGTGCAAAATTCAAATCAGACCTTGTAATTGAGCTACTCAAAGGAGAAAAAGATCTCAATACCTTAGCAACAGAAAACAATATTCAACCAAATCTTCTCCGTAACTGGAAAAGAGAATTCTTGAACAATGCTTCTGCTGTGTTTGACGACAAACGTGAGGAAAATCTCAAGGAAAAGCTTGTCGAAGAACGCAAGGAAAAAGCTGAGTATGCAAAAAAGGTTGGTCAGTTAACCACGCAGGTGGATTGGCTCAAAAAAAAATCTGAAGAAATTTGCGGACCTGACTACGAGAGTAAATTTAGTCCGAAACCTTTTGACGACTAAAGAACTTCCTGCTTCTGTTGGCGCCAGCTTACTTGATATCAACCGTACAAGTATTTATTACAAAGGATCTCCAGTATCTGATGATGAACTGGCATGTAAAGAGATCATTGATCATCTCCATACGGATAATCCAACCTGGGGTGCAAGACAGATGTCTGCACAATTAAAAGCCAGAGGATATAGAGTCGGTCGTCGGAAAGCCAGGCGATATATGAATGAAATGGACATTCATCCAATCTATCCTAAGATGAATCTGTCTAAGCGTATGCAACAGGCAAAATTCTGTCCTTATCTACTCCGCAACGCTGTCATCGATAAGCCAAATCAGGCATGGTCCATTGACATTACATATATCCCGATCAAACACGGATTTCTGTATCTGACTGCAGTGATCGACTGGTACAGTCGCTGTATCGTCGGATAGGAAGTAGATGATACTCTTGATACCCGAATGGTGCTCAATGCATTAAGTAAAGCATTTAAGATAGCCAAACCTCAGATCTTGAACTCAGATCAGGGATGTCAGTTTACCAGCCAGCAATATATCGATTTTGTAAAAGAAAATGGTATCCGTCAGAGCATGGATGGAAAAAGTCGTTGGGCTGATAATATCATGATCGAACGATGGTTTCGAAGTTTTAAGTATGAAGAAGCTTACCTGACACAATATAATAATATCAAAGAAGCCAGAGCAGCTATCAAACGATATGTTCACACCTATAACTTTGAAAGATATCATTCTGCATTGGATTATCACACACCAGCAGAATATTATTATCCTGCAATGCTGATGTCATATGTAGCTTAATTATCTGTAAAGAAAACTAGTTCATCCTACGTACGTCTCTACAGATACAGTAACTTATCAACCTATCAGTTCATTATGAAAGTCTTAGATTTTTGTCTTGACAACTGAACCACTATAAGGAATGCTCCTTATTATTAAATTTCATTCTATGAATATTATCATCATAATGAATACTTAGCCATTATCTCTTATTCCCTTAATTATGTTCTGGATTTTTCTCCTATATAAAATCAATAAAATTAAAATTATCAAAATAAGAAAATATTTTACAACCAAATTTTGATTAATAAATGAAATCACAATACCAGCTATAATTGTACTAAATGAAATCATCACAATACCTTTGATATCATATAACTGTTGTCCGCATAATTCTTCTTTGCAAACTTTTTTATAAAAGAAATAATGAATAACACAAAATATTAAATAACATGCAAAAGTAGTATAAGCAGCTGCCTGATAACCATATAAATTAATAAATATATAATTCAATAATAAGTTTAATACTGCACATAAAATGGATGGAACAACAATAGTAATTTTTCTTTCATAATATTCTTGAACACGTGCAAATAATTGAAATAAATAATTGAAATATATTCCAATGCAAATAGGAATAATAACTTCTGTACTTTCCAAATATTTTTGACCGCCAAATATTAAAACGATTTCTTTACTAAACAGCATAATCCCAGCTAACATAATCGTTACAAAAAGTAGGACTTGATTAGCTACCTTGGCTAATTTTTCATAATTTCCTGCTTTAATTTGCTGATATTGATATGGTGCAAATGTTGAATTAATTGCATTCGTAATTAAATTTATCAATGATCCAGCAGCGTAAGCGATACTATACATCGCAACATCTCTTGTTCCACACATATAGTTTATCATCAATTTATCTGAACTTTGTAAAATAAATTCCGATAAATAATGTGGTAATAGCGAAACACAAAAAGATAATGCAAAAATCCACATTTTTTTATTATAAAATGTATGGTTTTGCTTAAATATTGATAAATATAATATTAACCCAATTGTTGCAACCACCGCAACCTGTGGTATTAAACGCCCCTCAGCACTATTAGATAAGCACAATACACTTACTACTCCTATCACACTCGAAAACAGCGTCAGCGCAATAGTTACCACAATTAATTTTCTATAATTAAAAATATACCGTTGATATAAAGACCAGCAATCAATAACTCCTTGAAAAATAAATGAAAAAAATAAACAAAACGTTAATTCTCGAGACATTTGTAATAGTCCCGCTATTTGTTTTGAAAAAACCAAATACACAATGAACCAGCATGTTGTTACCAATAAAGTTAATCCACTAATCGCCGACAACACTTTCTCTTTATCATCGTATTTTACATATAAATTCATCATCGCTTTATATAATGATAATGATGATAACATCAATAATAATGTCTGCCATGAAAAGTAGGTGCTAACCATACCATAATCTTCTTGTGATAATACACGAGTAAAAATAGGGGTAGTAATCATTGTAATTCCTCGCTGCATGAAATTACAAATGGTAAACCAAAAACCAGCTTTTATCGGTAATGACATTAGCGAATACTTATTTTTAAATTTTTGAATAAAATTATTCATTCAAAAAAACCTCCAACTCTTCTGGAGTTCCTAATACATGTACTTTTTTCTTATCAACAATACTAATTGTGACCTTCATTTTCTTCTCAATCATAAAATTATATAACGGGGCAATATATTTTTCATTCTTTTCTAAATGGGACTCATCTGAATAATATTCATTATATAAATCTGCAAATAATTTTGCTGATGCGAAATAGTATGCCCCTAATGTACAATTATCCGATATTCTCTTTTTTTCTCGAACTTCAACGACATTTCCATTATCATCTAACTTTGCAAAACTCCAATGATTTCCCTCAGCATGAAAACATGGAATATGCCCATCACCATCAATATCTTTATACTTCATTTCATAAGATTCTACATATGTATCAATATTATAAACCATAATAGATTCCTTACTATCACAATATGGTATCGCTAACATACATGTTGTTGCCTGTCCGTCTGTCATATAATCAATCTCAACAATTTCGACATTACTAATTCCATATTTTAAGCAATGTTCTTGAATAAATTTTCTTGTATTATCCTCTTTTCTAACCACAAAAATATATTTATTGACATATCTATTATAATCTAAAAGACTATCCATTGACCAATCAAATAAAGTTTTCCCCTTCGCTTCTATCATATATTTAGGACAATTATATCCAGCTTTTTTAAAACGACTTCCTAATCCTGCCATTGTAATAATAATCGTCATTTTTATCTTTACTCCTTGCTTTTTATTAACGCTTCAACAGAATCATACTTATCTTCATTAACTAAAGTTGTAGCATTTATAGATTCATACGCATCCTCATACCCTTTAGTCAATGTTGAATAAATTATCATTTCTTCTTCTGTTGGAATCCTTCCATTTTTCATCTTAAATCCTAAAGCATAATTCTTCGAAAATTCATAAAATTTCTTTTTCAGTTTTTCCTCATGTTCCTCCAATGTACAAATTACTCTTGCTGGGTTTCCTGCACAAACACAATTACTCGGTATTTTCCCAGACACTATAGAACCTGCCCCCACAATAACATTATCACCTATTTCTGCTCCCATTAATATAATAGATCGCATCCCAACAAACACATTATTCCCTATTTTGGTAAATTTTTGTGGACGCAATGATACTGGCTCTTCGATATTTTCTAAAACTTCATAACTATAATCATGTGCAAGAATAATAACATCTTCTGTTAAAACAACATTATCTCCCATTGAAATAAAAGGGAAACTCGTACTATCAATAGTTATTGATGTCGGACCATAAAATCTACAATTTTTTCCTATCTGTCCCCCCCCGGAACGAATATACTTAACATATGCCTCTGTTGAATATTTATGTGGATATACCAGCTTCTTTAATAACTCTCTAATCATCCTACTTTGAATCCTTTCTGGAATTAGTACATAATTGATCAAGCTCACCTACTGAATATTTAAGAAATTCATCCGGACGAATTGTACGATCGTCTACATAAAAACCTTTATGACCCGGCCATGGTTTTCCATATAAAATCTCATCATATGGTATTTCCCATTTATCTAACCAATCCAACAATATTTTTGCAGTATTTTTATTAATAATTCCTAAATTTCCCTGATAAGAATTCATATTACGTGACGTAAACAAAACAATCCTTGCCCCATTTTCCTTATAATACTTCAGCTTATCTATCATATTTTTGTATGGAACTAAATCTTCATATTTCTCATCTTTTTTCTTAATAGGGCAAAGAGTTCCATCTATATCAAATACAAACGAATATTCTTTAAACATTTCTATATCTCCTCAACATTAATAACTCTATTTAAAATTTCTAAACCTGTTCCCAACATGACTAATTGATGTTCAAAACTTTCATTATGTAATGGAATCATTGTTAAAAATAATAACGCTTCAATCAACTCAATTTTTTTTAAATCATTTCCTATTGCTTCTTTAAATACCTCTAAAAAAGTCTGATATAAATCAAAAGTTCGTACTCGATTAATAATAGAGTAATTTACCTCATTTTCTTCAGATTTATAGTTAATTTTAAACAAATCTTTTATAATAAAATCATATTTTCCATCCACGCTATGAAAAAGTTTTGCTAATTCATATCGGAAGTCTCCATAAATATCAAAGTTTCCAAATTTTCCACGTGGATCTATCACTTTAATAAAAGAATAATTTTCATCAACCATTATATTTGCAAAGCATAAGTCCCCATGTATAACGCTAAATTCGTCTACATCAAACAGCATTTTAGGAACAACTCTTTGCAACTCTTCTTGAACTGAATTTAAGCACTTGTATTTTTTCCCATTTACTGTAATTGGTTGACCAAAAAATTTAATAAATCTTTCATCTTTTCGCATCCTGTCAAATCTTTGTACAGTTTTATTTAAATACATATCTTCTAACGAATTACGGATAAATTCATTTTTAACTGTATACTTCTTAAAATCTTCACAAACAAAACAAATTCTTTTAAAAACATCAACCCACTGATGTTTATTTAAATCTCCATAAAGTGCAAGCTCATGTAACGTATGATATGCATAGTATTCCATTTCAACGTATGGATTATTATACTGTGTAGAATACGAAAAAATTCTTGGCCGAACATATTCTATATTTTTAGGGAGTTTTAAATACCATAAAATTTCTCCAATGAATTTGTCTTTATCATCACTAGATTTTCTTAAAATTCCTCGATTCTTGTCAATTGTAATGTGATTAAATTCTCGCGCTTTTACTTCCAATTTTGAATTATAATACGTATCCGGATGCCCAATATCAAACCAATTCGTTGTCTTAATATCTTCGAATGGATACATCTTACTATACTCCATTATTGCATAATAAAAATTATTTATTATCTCATCATTATTTTGAAAAGCTTTTTTCAAACACTTTTTAAAATAATTTGTATTCAAAATCTGAAAAACACCCACAAAAAGTTTTCTTTTTTCTTTATTTTTCCAATCAATTTTATCATATATGTTCGAAATAATACCATCTTTTATATCATAGAATGTCCAAATATCTGTTGCAAAATCTTCTGAATAATAAAAAGCATCTTTTTCTACTTCAAAAATATTATCAAACACTATTGTATCTGAAAAGTTAATAATAATTGGAGAGTCAATATCTTGAATTGCTGAATAAATAGTATATCCTAGATCCTGCAATTCATTTAAATCTATAATGTTGACTTTTCTTCCTTCATAAGAGCGCAATCGTCGATGAACCTTATCAGCAGCTTCATAACAAATTACTTGAATATCCTTGCATACGTTCTTATATTGTTCATACAAATAGTCAAAAACTATTTTTTGATTTACTGGATATATTACTCCTGGAAACTTTCCAACTTTCTGTAATTCTTCCGGAACCAACTTTGCACTTGGAATAATCAATGTAGGATTCATATATACTATCCCCTTCCTTTACTTAAAAACTATATCTGCTAATTTTTCATATTCTTCTTTGTATTTTAAAGTACCAGAATATAAATTAAGCCAATTTATAAAATCAAAATTAACGGTTTTCAATTTTTTTTCATCATCATCTGAAAAATAATCTCCATAAAATGTATTTATACAATACTTGCCTTCATATTTAGGCCAGATCAAATCAACTGATTTCATATCTATACATATCAAATATTTTTTTACTGCTGACCAATAATCTTTTACCGTACCATCTCCAGAGCATCCACACCTCATTAAATAATGCTTCATAATATAAACTTCCGGTGCATACATAGCATTTGAAAAAGCCCTTTTGCTTGATTCTAATGGCATATCAAACTTTCCCCGGTTGTCCAATGGTAGCGAAAATAAATCTAGCATATCTGAAACCGTCCCAAAATATAAAAAATCACTCATAAAATATGGATAAAATAAGTTTCCATAATTCATAGAAAGACTAACTAATCTTTTTTTCTGTTTTGATTCCGAATCAGGTTCAAAAATATTTATTAAATCTATCATATACCCAAAGATTCCCTCTTTATTTAACCTTTGATCTGTACGAGTTTTAGCAACATAATCTACTTTTAAATCGCGTGCCTTTTTAATCCCTCCTAATGAACTAACAATTTGAAAATTATCATTTAAATGTCCCCCATCTATTGGTTTTTCATTTAAAACAATAGTTGCTCCTAATTCCTGTATTTTTTCTATGTCATTTGCATCTTCATCAATCCATGTAGATACTATTACTTTAGCATTAGGATATATATCTCGATAATATTTTACTGTATTATATGTAAAATTATCCTCCTTTCGTATAGGACCTTGCATCACAATAGCTAGATTGTCAACCATATATTTAAGAGACAAATTTGTATCCTTAATTTTAGGTAATATCTTAAACGACACATCATATTTCTTTGAAGATAATACTTTACTAACCTCATTTAAGATGAAATATTCTGAATCTTTTTTCAAATGACGTATACATCCCCATAAAAGGGTAATATTCCATCTTATTGTCTTTTTTAAACCATCTGATAATTTATTTTTTATTGCCATACAAACCTCTTTTTATTTCATTGAATTATTATAGGGAACTTGTTTGCTTGCATATTCAACAATAGCAATACAAAAAGGAACTGCCAAAAGATAGATTCCAAAAAACATATCTATATTTATTATTGTCAAAATAATCGCTAACACATTTCCATACACTAATAAATATAAGTTTGAATCCATATCTCTATTTTTAATTTTTTTTCCAACATAAATACTGCGAACTATGTATAATAAATAAAATACAATTACTGTTACTCCAACCTGCACAAAAGAATATAATATTCCCATATCACTTAATGTTGCGACAATATATCCTACTTTCCCAGTAAACTGTCTCTCAGCAAAAGATAAAAAACCAGTTCCTATCCAAAAATGTTGACTAATCATACTTGTATAATATGCTAATGCTTCAATTCTTCCTGTTGTTGAACCCGCATCTCCTCCTACAAAAAAACTATTAATAAAATCATTTCCTATTGAAGAATTTATAAAACTAATACAACCTAACGCTATAAATATAAACAAACACATTTGTTTTTTTGTGCTTTTCTTTTTACATAAAATTATAAATACTAATTCAATGATTTGATAAACAGTTACTGAACGGGCGCCGTGTATAAGAAAACTGTATATTAATGAGAACACTATATAAAAAATATACTTTTTCTTTTTTTTCTTTACTTTCTCTTCATAACACAAATACATTAATATAGGTATTATTATCACCGAAAAAGCAGGTGGATTTACCCTTAACCATCCATTTCTTATCCATCCCTCAGTAGCATATTCCATTGCAAGTGTCGGAAAAAGCACTATGCCTGTAAACTTTTGTACTAATGAAATGCTTGTTCTTATTAACATTGACAGCATTGTTATCTTAACTATTAAATTTAAAAATTCACTAAATTTCCAAACTTTATTATATAAAAGTTTATAAATTGGAAATGCTAAAAAAACATACGAATATTTATATATGGGCATTCTTACATCATAAGAATAAATATTTTTTCCTGCCATTACTGATGTACGGATTCCTATTACTAATACTATAAATACTAGTAATAAATACAGATAAATCATATCGTATCGTGGTCTATACTTAATTAAATAAATAACGCATAAGATAATAGAAAAAACACCTGTTTCCATTATAATATTGTCTGTACTTCCCCAAGTTAAAGATCCTGTAAATGGTTTTAGTAATCCTACTCCTAATATCATAAAAAATATAATGGCATACACTGGCAACATTTTTATTTTTATTTTCATAAGATGGCCTCTTTATTTTCCAAAAAACTTATCTTCTAACATCAAGCACCAGCAATGATATACAGGCAAATGTAATTCCTGAACCATATAAGTTTCAGTCTCGGGAACTTTAACACATACATTTGCTACTTGACTTAATTCTCCACCATTTTCTCCTGTAAGACCTAAAACTTTGATTCCTAATGCACGTGCTACCACCGTAGCACTCATTACATTTTGGCTATTTCCTGAAGTTGTAATTCCCAGGAAAACATCTCCCGCTCTTCCAAAACCATATAATTGCTGTGCAAAAACACCTAATCCATCAACATCGTTAATATATGCTGTTGTTAATGCTTCATGAGCTACTAATGGAATAGCCATTAATGGGCGCTCAAGATTTTTTGATAAATTTTCCCCTCGTACCGAATCAATTTCTATCAATTTCTTTTTTAAATCTTCTGGTATCGAACGAGGTATTTTAAACCTTTTCATCAGTTCTCCTGCAATATGTTCACTATCAGCAGCAGAGCCTCCATTTCCTGCAATAAGAAGTTTTCCACCATTTTTGTAGCATTCTTCCATCAATTCATATCCACCTATAATTTCCTCTTTACAAGCTTCTAAAACTGGATATCTTTTCATTAATAAATCAATATGTTTTTGTAATTTTTTTTCTAACATAATTATAAAATCCTTTCTATCAGATCCTTTAATGATTTTCCTGACAAGTCTTGTCCAAAATATTCATTTCCAATAAAAGCTGTTTTACATCCAGCATTTTTACCGCACAAAATATCATTTTTACTGTCACCTATCATCCATGAATTATTTAAATCAATATTAAAATCTTTCGCTGCCTGTAATATTAAGCCTGGTTTAGGCTTTCTACATTCACAATCAATCTTTAAATTAGATATTTCTCCCTCAAATCCTTTATGTGGATGATGTGGGCAATAATAAACTCCATCCAAGTAAGCACCACTCTTTCCCAATAGTGTCTCCATTTTATTATGTATTCTATCTAATTCTTCTGTCGTTACTTCTCCTCGTGCAATTACAGGCTGATTCGTAATTACAATAGCTAAATAACCCGAATTATTAATCATCTTGATAGACTCATCAACACCATCTATAAGTTCAAACTCTTCAATATTACGTAAAAATCCAACATACTTATTAATTGTTCCATCACGATCTAAAAAAATAGCTTTTTGCATATTCTTTAAATTTTTGTTAGATACTCTGCCTTCTTTAAAATCACAACAAACGGAATAATACCTATCTGGAGTTCCCATATCTTTAACATATTCTGGGCTATCATAACAGTACATTTTTCCTGAACCAGCTAATGGCTTTAGCAATTGTCTATCTAAATCTATTTTTTTGCTGCTAATATTTTTTTCTAATATCTTTGTATTAATCACATGTAAACCAGCATTTACACGATTTTTATAAAATTCTGGTCTCTTATCCTCTTTAGCCAACCATTGCTCTACTTGTTTGTTTTTATTTGCAATAATAAGCCCACTATCATATGGATGTGAATTAGGATGTGTAAATAGTGTAACTAAAGCTTTATTTTCTTCATGAAATTTGACAAACCGTTCAAAATCCACATTAAACATTGCATCCGCATTCAATAGAAGAAAATCATCTGTTAATTTATCCTTTATTTTAAATAACGCACCTGCATTTCCGAGTGGCTCATCTTCAAAATAATATTCTATTTTAACTCCAAATCGAGATCCATCTCCAAAATATTCCATTATGATATTTCCCAAATGAGAAACTGTGATAATAATATCTTTAAATCCTTGATCTTTTAAGCACTCTATTTCATGCTCTAATACAGGTTTTCCCTCTATCTGAATCATTGGCTTAGGTATATCATTTGCTATACTGGAAATACGTGTTCCTTTTCCTCCAGCCATAATAACTGTTTTCATGTAATATTACCTTCTTTATCTCAAAATTCACTTTATCATTATTCATTTTTCAATGGTTCATAAGCTTCTGGCCCATAATAAATAACCTGTGTGCCTCCATCCTCAAACTTAAACGGAATATACATTAAATTATGCATAGCGCATCTAACAGCTTCCTGCTTTTCTGGTTGTACATAAAATACTAAAAAACCTCCTCCTCCTGCACCCAGAAGTTTTCCACCTAAAGCACCTGCCTCTAAACCTCTATTATATAATTCATCAATACTATCTGTTGAAACAGCACTACCTGTCTTTCTTTTTAGTTTCCAAGTCACATCTAATAATCGCCCAAAATCATCCAAGTTTCGAGTTTTATCTGTAAGAATCATTTCTGCTCTATCAACAAGCTCTAACATTTGTTTTAACTGTTTTTCTTTACTTTTCTCATCCAATTTATTTGTTTTTTGAATATCACTAGAAAAACGAGTAAATCCTGTAAAAAACATCATCAGGTTATTATTTAATTGACGTTTGCGTTCAGGCGAAATGATAATAGGCAAAACTTCATAACCATCTGCATTAAAATTAATTCTGTTAAACCCTCCAAAAGATGCTGCAATTTGATCCTGCCACCCTCCTGCTTCTCCACATAAAATTCTTTCTAAGTATACTGCTTCATCTGCCAATTGTCGTTTAGAGGCATACTTACCCTTCAAAGCATAAAAAGCATTTAGCATTCCCACAGCAAAAGAACTGCTTGTTCCCAAGCCAGATCTTGCTGGAAGATCTGCCTCATATGTCAATCGAATTTCATGCATATCTAACATTTTCATGGCATTTCTAACTGCTGGATGTTGAATCATTTCAACATCTGTTACTCTCTCAGTTTTTGAATAACTAATTTCCGTTGAATACTCAAAAAACCTTGGTAAATGCCTAACATTAACATAACAATATTTATCGAATGTTGTGGATATTACAGATCCACTATTTTTCTTAAAAAAAGATTCCATATCTGTTCCACCACCAAAGAATGACATTCTAAATGGTGTCTTTGTTATTATCATATTATTTTGACTCCTTATCAATCCTTTTTAACTGTTCCTCAAATGATTTTTTCATAGTTTCATATGAAAAATGTGAATAAAAATCATTAAACACTGTCTTATTAAATTTATATGTATCTTGAGTTGCCAATTTATTAATTATTGCAATCCACTCTTCTTTTGTATTAACTTTATAGATAAATTTATTTCTAACTGAATCTGAAAATTCTTCCCAAAAACCATGTAAACTTTCTTCTGTTCCTACAAAACATTTTCCATAAGATATCGCCTCAATAGATTTTACTTTCATGCCACCTCCATCAAATAATGGAGCAATAAAAATATCTGCATCTAAATAATATGGTACTGGTGTTTCTACAGTCCCCACAACGTTTACACGAGAATCCTGAAATTCTTTTTTTAAAAATTCAAGTCCTCGCCCAACGATAATCAGTTGGATATTCTTGTCTAATTCTGGCAATACATTTTTCACAAACCAACGGATTCCAATTACATTTGGATAATAAGATGACCCAACAAATAATAATTTCTTAACTTTATCCGATTGTATATCTTCTTTATCTTGTATTCGCTTTATTGCGGCAGGCACAGGCGATGCTAGTGGAATCATTACATCGGGATCAAAACCGTAAAATTTGTTAAATTTATTAAAATCCGCCTGATGAAATACCCAATTATAATCCCCATATTTAACACACATTTTTTCCTGATAAATTGATAAACTATTCTCTATTTTATTCAATAAACCAGGCTGCTTTCTCCACTGTCTAAATAAATCAGCTCCAATGTCATGGTAAAATGTAATAATTTTTACATCTTTTTTCGTTTTCTTAACTTGTTTGTAAAAAGCACCTAACGTAGATTCTTCTGAAAAAATTATATCAATGTTTTCATCCTTCACTATATTACATAAGTTATTAATAATTTCATTATTAATAATCATTGTATTTCTCTGTATCACACGTTTCAGTCTTTCCACTCGTCCACTATATTTTCCGTAACATATATAATTTTTTTCATTTTTAGGTGGCATACTAAAATTAAAATCAATATATATTACATTTTCTTCTCCATATATGTCTTTCAACGCTTGAAAATGTGTAACTGATCCAATATCATATTTCGAACGTTTTGAAATATATAAAATCATCTTATTTCCTCCTTAGCATTTTTTTAACATATTGTTTTAACTCCCATGGCAACAAAGCCATAAATTTATTTTTATAGTTTACAACATTTGTAGTCCCTAAAACCCAACCTTTAAACTTATATTGCTTAAATACTACGTTAGCTACTAAATCAAAATTCTCCTTCTTCTGATATAAATTTATAAATTCATCATGTTCTTGAGATGATTTTGAAGGATAATTAAACTGTGGCTCATTCTGCAGTGGTTCTAACAACGGTCTTTCAATTACTTCTATTTGTTCATTCTCAAACAACTTATTTAAAAGTGTCTTTCCTTTTTCACTATTTACCAAAACACATGATACTGACTCTTTGTTTCCATTATAAACAGACACTTTTCCCAATCCATGATAATCAGCTATCGTTAAATCTCCGGTTCTTTTTCTTTGTGCATATCGACATTGATAACAACAATCCCTATATATAAAAGCTTTATGATAACCTATTTGATAATTATCTTCGCTTAGACTATTTTTTTTATAAAATATTCTATTTTTATGAGTTAGTGTAAAATAGAAATTATTTGTATTAAATCTTGCATTCCTAAAAGATACATTATCTGCAATTTTATTTTTCTTCTTTTCAATTGTTTTTACATGTTGCTTTAAAAATTCTGGCGATGGAGTTCCATGACATGCTAAATCTATCAATATTAAATTTTCATTTTCACCAATATAATTTCTTAAAGCAGCAATTTGACATGGCAGACCAACAAATAAAATTTTTTCGTCCTTTTTTAACAGTTCTTTGCATTTTAAATATATATCATCCATATAACTAAATGTATATTTAGAATTTTGAAATTTTTCTATACTATTTTTATTATTTACTAATTCAAAATGTGCTTCTAAATTCTTATCCATAGAAACACCTGCAAAATACATTTTCTTATCTACTGCATAATTATACAACTCAGTAGCTATTCCACCTGATGCAGAATTCTTGTGTATTTCTTTATCTGTTGACCATGCTGCATACGCCTTTTGTGGGCTATATAAACTAGGAACATGATTATTAGGACAAACTTTCAAACAACGATTGCAATTTTTGCACTTTGTATCATCAATTTGCATATACCATGAATCATCTTTTCGCTTAGTTCTTATTATCGCTTGAAAATTACAGGAATTTTCACATGCCCCACAAGCAGTACATAAGGAATCATCACAAATATTTTTTATCATTGATCTTCTGCCTCTCTCAATACATTTTCCAAATAACTCCATGATTCTTGTCTTTTTTTATTAATTACTGAATCTACAAACCCATAATCAATGACAGCATCCATGCTTAAATTAATAGGTGTTCCTTCTCTATTCTGAATTTTCAACTCTTTACTTAACGATATCATCCTTGATTTATTTCCTCTATTGTAGAAAAAAACATTTTTATGAAAATATAATGAAAATAATAATCCATGGTATGATGCCGAAAAAATTGTATCTGCATTTTTTATCAGTGAAATAAATTGTTGAATAGATACTGGTTTAACAACACTCAATCCTTTAACTGGCTTTGTTTCATAAAAGTCAATATAATATGCTTTTATTCCTTTTTTTCGGGCATACTCAATTCCATCTGTAATATTAGATTTATCATTCATAGCCATATAAATTAACACATATTTTTCTTTGGGTAAAATTTGATCATCCGTATATCTACTCCAATACTTAGAATCCCACAACATAGTGGGATCACAAGTAACAGGTACTTCTTTATCAATCGTTTCTTTGACCCATTCCGATGCCAATTGTTCTCTTACACTTATATTATCAAATCGAAGTAAATTTTTCTTAATTTCAGCAGTAAATTGTTTCTCCCATGCAGTTCCAATAGATGATGAAAAAGAAATACGTTTTTTATTTTCATCTGTAAAGTCTAAAAAATATGTGAAATCATTTCCTGTAATATTCATTCCCCAAACAATATCGCTTCCCACAATAAAAGTCTTATAAATATCATTTGCATCTTTAATATTATCTCTATTATACGAAATTGAACTTAGTTTCATCTCATTGCAAATAAAACCATCAAATTTTTCCTTTTTTTCCTTCAATTTTTTATGCCATAAAAACCATCTAATAATATCTGAGGCTTTTTTTATCTCAGACAAAGAATATGTGGTTTCCCGTTCGTAAATTGCTTTACATTTATAATCTATAACTTCTACTTCATAGCCTAGCTTTTCTATTGCAGCATATGTTGCAAATGTTTGTAATAGTGAGCCGTAGTTTATAGTATCATGCATCGTAAGTAATCCTATTTTCTCTTTCACTTTTATTCCTCCAATAATTTATAATATCTTAAAATTTCTTTTTCATTTCCATACTCATGTTCTTTTAAATAGTTTTGAATAGAATTATATAATTCATTATCTTTCCTCAACATCATTACTCCATCTGACACTGCCTTAGAAGTCATGTCAACGATCAACCCTTCTTTTTTATTTTTCAATTGATCTTTAACAGTTGAATAATTCGTTGCAAGTATTGGTTTTTCCAATATTTTTGTTTCATCTAAAACCACAGACTTTCCTTCCCACCTGGAAGGTTGTACTAACAAATCACAATACCTAATATACGGATATGGGTTTGCTTTTAAGCCTAAAAATGTAATGTATTTTTCCAGTTCATTATCTTTTACCTGTTTCTTGAGTTGATCTTCTAGTTCTCCAGCACCTATAATCCACCAATGAACATCAAAACATTCTTTCTTCAAAATTTTTAATGCATCAATTGCAATATCATACCCCTTTTGTTTTGTTAAACGCCCTATTGATAAAATATTAAATTTATTCTTATCAAATTCTGTCACATCATACTCTTCTGACATCTTTTCTATCAAATTGCTCGAAGTTAAATTTGGTAAACATAAAAATTTATCTTGCATATGAGGGTAATTTTGTTTTAAAATCTGTACACATTTATCGGAAATACTAACAACATTGTTGGCTTTTTGAAAATATTTCTCATAAATACCCGCATCTTCATTTTGCTTTATTTCATTAAAATCATTATGAATCCAAAGTATTTTTTTCAATGCATTTACTTTATCTATAACATAATACGATGCATCTCCTTCTAAAAATCCAATAGCAACATCATATTTTCCTTCTAAATTTGGTAAATGTCGTTTATAATATTTAATCCATCTCTGCTGCCTTGCATTTTTCCTATAAAATAATTTACATACAAACGTACTCATTACTCTTAGCATTCCTGACTTCATACCTGAAAATGAATTAAACATACTTTTATTGACCTTATAAGCATATTGTAATGAGTCTGTAAGAGGTAAGAGATTAACCTCCTTCGGAATCTGATTCAAAAATAATCCTTCCTGTTTCAACAATAATAAATCTATATTATATTTTTTATAATCTATGATGTTCAATAAATTTACTAAACTTTTTTCTGCCCCACCACTATCCAATGATGGCATTACAAACAATATTTTCTTCATAACTTTCCTCTTTATAGCTTTTAAGAGATACTACTCTAAATACTTATTCTGAATGTACCTACTTGGATTATTATAATTCAATACCTTTGCATAATTTCCTGCACATGTTGAATTATCAGGTAAATCTTTGGTTACTACACTTCCTGCCCCGATTGTCACATTATTCCCTATCACAACATCTTCTACAATACAACAGCTAGGACCAATATATACATTATCTCCTATTATTGCTGCCTTTCCTTCGTTAGAACCTATTGTTACAAATTGAGAAAGATTGCAATTATCCCCTATTATTGTGCTTGGATTTATTACAACCGGCCCTCCATGGCTAATATACAATCCATACCCAATTTGAGTAGTACGGGCAATTTGTATTAATTGTTTATTTCTAAAAATCCATAAAATAATTCCTAAAAGTTTTGCCCCCCCCCTTGAATTTATAAGTCTAAATGCCACAGAAAATCTAAATCCTGCTTCCTTTCTATAACAATAAAAAAAAGATTTTAAACTTACATTTCCAGCATAGCGATACAAGTCACTTTTTATAAATTTATTCATATATAACCTCTTTAATTTAATTTATTATCAACCAACATCCCATAAAATGTAGGAATTCCATCTTTTTCTTTTGGATATTGATACTTCCAACTCAACTTAAACAAACATGTATTTTTCTTTAGCTCATTCCATTTATTTTCATTAAATTTCTCACCCATTATCTTATATAACTCATCACATTCTGGATTATTAGATTTAATATTCTTAAATTCTTCATCTATCTGTAAATCATATTTTTGTACTAAAACTATTAAATAATCTAAAAAAAGATAATCTGTCATAATATCATTTTCTTTCCAATATTCTAAAAGAAAATCTAAAATAACCTTGAAAATCCACCTATGTTCTTGATCACACGCAAATGAATAATTTGCAAAATATCCGGCTGCTATTGAAGCATGAAAATAGTCCGGACGTTTAATTGACCATAGAGATACCTTAAAATATTCTTGTAACTCTATTCCCGTACAGAAAAAGGTAGAATCAATCCACATACCTCCATGTTGAGCTAAAAGAGAGAGTCTTAAAATATCTGAATAATGCGTTCTAGAAATAATTCCTTTATTTCTTTTTTCTTCCACCCACTTTGGAATATCCACATACTGCTTGTAATTATCATCCGTCAAAATAATTACTCTATGATTTCCTGCATTTCTTTTTATAGAGTCTACACAAACTTTTACAAGCTCTGGTGCCCGTTCAAGTCCCTGCCACCAACAAACCCATATGCAATCCGAATACTCTGATTTAGGTAGCTTTTTATTTTTATGATCATAATCATATGTCTTTAAAAAATCGCCAAAAGTTTTTTCATAATAACGAATCATAATATCATGCTTACGTAATAAATGATTTTTTCTAGTTTCATTTTCATAATATCCATTACGATTCATAATCTGAATATCAACTTTTGCTCTAAATGTCTCAAATCCTTCTTTTAATGAAGTAACTTTCGCTATTCTTCTTGTTGCATCTACTTCTTCAGCACAACGATGTATTATTCTTTTAATACTTTTGTGACCTGCCATCTTATAGTCCTTTCTTACTTGCCATATCCAAATAATAATTTTGTAATATTGCATATGCTTTTTTTATGTCATACTGGCTATTTTCTAAATCTTCTGCAGCAATGTTTTTTTCTGTTCCTTTATATTTTCCAATAGCTCTTATCCAGTCTTCTAATCTTGAATTCAAACCAACAAATTGTGTTTTACTACTAAACTTCACCTCCACCGGAACCTTATCAGAAAACACACAAGGCAAACCAGCAAACTGAGCCTCAACTCCAACCACTGGAATTCCCTCAAACAACGAAGGCATCACAAACACATCCATCGCCTGATACAGCTCATTTACATCATCTCTGTTACCTAAAAATTTTACACATTCATCTAATTTCAACTCATGAACCTGTTTTCTAATTTCATTTTCCTTCTCTCCAACACCAATCAATAATAATATTGTATTAGCATCTTTCTTATGAAGCTCATTAAAAATTCTAATCAATAATTCATGATTCTTCTGATAGCTCAATCTTCCAACATGTCCAACAACAAATTCACTTGTCAATCCAAGATCTTTTCGTTTTCTATCTCTTACTTCTTCATTATACAAAAATTTATCTACTTCTATTGCATTGGGTATAAATGTAAATTCTTTTCCCGGAAATAAAAATTCTCCTGCTTCTTGACCACATGCACAATAATAATTAGCTGCCTTTGTAACCTTCTTTCTAAAATACTGTTTTAAAATATACTTAAAGTCCTTATCAATAGATGTATTATGACTATGTGCAATTCTAATTGGAACCCCTGCTTTCTTCGCAGCTAATAAAGGTAAATAACTCATAGAATCAATATGAGAATGAACTATCTGATATTCGGGATGTTCTGCAAAAAACTTTTTCATATATTTGAAATATGCTGGATAATTCTGTGGATATAATCTTGGTGCATAATAAACTTTTCCACCAAGGCTCAAAATCTCGTCATCATAATCACTCTTATCTGGTCTATGTGTCAAGAAATCAAATTGAATCTTTGTTCGATCGATATTTCGATAATAATTCATAAGCATCGTTTCTAATCCAGCTCGATGCATATCATTTACACACTGTAATACTCTAATCATTTTGTTTTCCTTTCACCTTAATAACCTCAAATAGAAGCCACACTACTATTCTCTACTAATTTTCCTTGCAGCTTTTCTTTCCTCTATAAACCTCAACAGTCCTACTCACAACATCTTCCCAATTATACCTACCACAAATATATCCAGACGCTTCACTCTTATACTTTTCCACAAGTTCCACATCATCACAAACCATCTGTAGCTTTTCCTTAAGGTCTTCCACATTAGCCTTCTTAAACAATATCGCCTTATCCTCAACCACGTCAGCAATCTCAGCAATATCAGACCCGATCACGCAGTTCCCATAACTCATAGCCTCAAGCAGACTAAGTGGCATACCCTCCAACTTAGAAGGCAACACATAAACATAAGCATTACTATAAATCTCTTCCAGTAACTTTCCAGAAACAAATCCAGTAAAGATAATATTCGGATCATCTCCAGCCATCTCTTTCAGCATCTTCACATACCCATCCGTATCACTCGTAGCCCCAGCGATCACTAGTTTCTTATCTGTTTTAAGTTCCTTATACGCCTCAATCAAGAAATGAATTCCCTTTTCTTCTGTCAGTCGTGATAATGCACAAATATACTCATCCTTATGAAGTCCAAATTTCTGAGTGATCAAATCCGCTTTCTGATTCTCATGCGTCATAACCCCATTCGGAATCAAAACAGTATCTCTATCATAAAACTTCTTAAAATACTTCTGTACTTTTTCACTTAATACAATCACTTCATCTGCATACTTTGCTGCAATATATTCCCCAAACTTAATATATCTGGAACCAAATCCGTGTTTCCATTTATCTCTCGCCCAGTCAATTCCATGAATCGTTACGATACAGCGCTTTCCAAACAGTTTCGGAATCCATAGAAATGCACTTGGTCCTTCTGCATGAAAATGTACAATATCATATTTTCCAAATGCTGCACAAATTGCAGCAGAAAAAGAGGATGTCATCGCTGCTAATCCTCTTTTATTGATCGTTATTACTTTCTTTAACTGAACTCCCCTATACTTTTTCCTTTTTACAGTTTCTACATATTCATTTTCCACTTTATCGCCAGATCGGTTAAAGCATGTTACTTGGTGGCCTTTTTTTATCATTAATGGACACATAATCGTCAATACACGTTCAATTCCACCTCTTCTAGATGGAACAACCTTATGACCGATCATCGCAATTCTTAAATTCTTGTTACCTCTTTTTTTCAATTTGATAGTCCCCTTCATTCAATCAACAATCAACTAATCCACAACTCCACACTCTCAAATCTACCTACTGTGCCCCATCATCCCCACAAACAACAAGCCACACTGTCTTAATCAATATCCCAATATCCCTCCAGATAGACCAATGATCGATATAATCAACATCCATCTGAACAATCTCCTCAAAGTCTGTGATCGTGCTTCTTCCGCTAACCTGCCAAACCCCAGTCAGTCCAGGCTTCTGGCAAAGTCTCTTCTTATGGTAAGCACTATACTGTTCAAACTCATCCACTGTAGGCGGCCTTGTCCCTACCAGACTCATATCCCCCTTCAGTACATTCCAAAACTGTGGAAGTTCATCAATACTTGTCTTCCTGATAAACTTTCCAACCTTGGTAATTCTCGGATCGTCTTTCATCTTAAACATCAAGCCGTCCATCTCATTCTGCGCCATAAGCTCTTTCTTGCGCTCTTCCGCATCCTGATACATCGAACGGATCTTATAGATTTTGAAGATCCTTCCATTCTTCCCAACTCTCTTCTGTGAGAAGAACAGCGGCCCCGGTGATTCTAACTTCACCAACGGTCCAACAATGATCACTGCGATCGCTGTGATCAACATTCCAACCAATCCCCCGGCAATATCCATTGCTCTCTTCATCATCAGCATGACAAATGATACATTATGACCAGAGAAACTTACACTTTCATAAGGACCAACTTTCTCAAGTGATCGTTCCAGATTCTCATTGATCTGAAACTGGGAAATGTTAAGATTCGTCTTAATTCCCATGTCCTCAAGGTTCTGTATTGTCATCGCGATTGGAAATTCGTCATCCATCGGTATATATAAGAATACTTCATCTACAACCGACCGCATCGCATATTCAAAAATACTTCGATATGAATGTGCTACAACCGGAATCTCGTTGATAAGCCATCCTGTCATATCTTTGTCCACAACTGCAACACTTGTGATCCACAGATCCCAGTTCTTCTCTTCCATGATATTCCCGATCACTTCTTCTGCATGATCACTCGTTGTGATGATCATCATCTTTCTTGCATAAGAATGATCCTTTCTTCTTGATAGCCAATACTTCCGATAAACTCGATGTGTGATCTGCATCCATACAAAACTGAATCCAGAAGTAAAGATATAGATAAATCTGGAGTAATCTTTTGCATCTTGGATCAGGAATGCAACCATCGCCATTCCTGCTGCCATCAGAATGACCGTCTGCAAATTCATTCTCATTTCTTCTATAAATTTGCGCTTAAAAAAACCACGATTCGGACGAAACAGAAAGTAGATCATCATAAGTACTACAATTGCAATAAACCAACGATAATACGTATCGTTCCCCATCACGGTATACCCTGTTTCAATATTTCCAAACCGCAGCCATACTGCTGCAAAATAACCAACAGTAACTCCCACCAAATCTAATAAAAAGATCAGGAAGTTCTGCATCTGTAATCTTGTTGCTTCCATATTCTATTCCATCCCCATTTATTTTTACACTTTGTGTTAATTATCCATACTTTTCAAAGTATAGCATATATTTTCTAAATTTCAATACGAATCTTTGTTCTTTTTGTCGAACTTTAATTTTTTTTCTTATTTCGTATATTGTTTCTTTGAACTTTTGGCTTTTATTTTGAACTTTCCATTGAACTTTTCTTGTTTTTGTGCTATATTAAACAAAATCATTTGAACTTTGAATTTTATTTTGAACTTTTATCGGAGGGTGTTATGAATCAGACATTTACCTTTGCAGATCGTTTGAAGTCTGCAATGGAACAAAAACATATGAAACAGGTTGATCTTATTCATGCAGCAGAGACTGCCGGAGTCAAGGTCGGGAAGAGCCATATCAGCCAGTATGTCAGTGGCAAGACGGTTCCTCGCGCGGAGATTCTTCATTTCTTATCTGAAACTCTTGATGTCGATGCTGACTGGCTTTCTGGAAATGGAGGGAATGCTGTGAATCTGGAAACTTCTCCAAGGAGAACATTTAGCAAATCTACCAAATTAGATAATGTACTTTACGATGTACGTGGTCCTGTCGTAGATGAAGCGAACCGCATGGAACGTAATGGAACTCATATCCTGAAATTAAATATCGGGAATCCTGCCCCATTTGGTTTCAGAACCCCGGATGAAGTCATCTATGATATGAGACATCAGTTAGCTGACTGCCAGGGATATTCTGCTTCTCAGGGATTATTTGCTGCAAGAAAGGCGATCATGCAGTATGCGCAGCTTAAGAAGATCCCAAATGTTGATATCGACGACATTTATACTGGAAATGGTGTCAGTGAGCTGATCAATCTTTCAATGTCTGCTTTATTAGATGATGGGGATGAGATCTTGATCCCTTCTCCGGATTATCCTTTATGGACGGCTTGTGCAACGCTTGCTGGTGGGAAAGCAGTTCATTATATCTGTGATGAACAGTCTGAATGGTATCCTGATATGGAAGATATCAAGCGAAAGGTAAATTCCCGTACAAAAGCGATTGTTCTGATCAACCCTAACAATCCAACGGGAGCTCTTTATCCAAGAGAAGTCTTACAGCAGATCGTTGATATCGCGAGAGAACATCAGTTGATGATCTTCTCTGATGAGATTTATGACCGTCTGGTGATGGATGGAGAAGAGCATGTATCTATTGCTTCTCTGGCTCCAGATCTGTTCTGTGTGACATTCTCTGGTTTATCCAAGTCTCATATGATCGCTGGTTTCCGTATCGGATGGATGATCTTAAGTGGTAATAAGGCGATCGCGAAAGATTATATCGAAGGTTTAAATATGTTATCAAATATGCGACTTTGTTCCAATGTTCCTGCACAGGCAGTTGTCCAGACAGCACTTGGCGGCCATCAGAGTGTCAATGATTACATCATTCCTGGTGGACGTATTTATGAACAGAGAGAGTTTATTTATAATGCGTTGTGTGATATTCCTGGTATCAGTGCAGTGAAACCAAAAGCTGCTTTTTATATCTTCCCGAAGATTGATACGAAAAAGTTTAACATTACAAATGATGAGCAGTTTGCTCTGGATCTGCTTCGTGAGAAGAAGATTCTGATCGTGCATGGAAGCGGATTTAACTGGAAAGATCCGGATCATTTCAGAGTAGTTTATCTGCCTCGTGTGGAAGTGCTTGAGGATGCTTCTGTGAAGCTGAGGGATTTCTTGGAGTATTATAGACAGTAAAAACTTACTCCATTATAAATTTTTGAAGAATGTACAATCAAAAAGAGAACTTACCCGCTTGTATGTAAGTTCTCTTTTTTATTATCTCTTATTATACTATCATTATCATTTTTATCGATATTTTACTTGTAATTATTTTACATTACAAATTCATATAAAAATAAACAAACACCGGCATAGTAACCACCGCCAGCAATGTTGTCATTACATTGATCGCGCTTGCATATTTCGAATCGTTTCCGTACACCTGACACATCTGTGTGATCGTTGAGGCGCATGGTGTGATCGCCGCCATGTATGTGATCAGGATGATGTTTTCTGCCTGTGGGTGCCAGTTTTTCATTCCTAATAGAATAATGACTGCAAGTGCTATGATCGGTTCGATCACTAATCGGATGAATGTGACCAGGTAGATTCTTTTGTTTGTAAATACTTTCTTTAGATCGACTCCTGCGATCAGCATTCCTGTGACGATCATACTTAATGGTCCGATCATGCTTCCAACAGATGACAGGGTATTTCCTATGATCTCTGGAAATCTGATCTTCGTGAAGAATAGGAATACTCCTGCGAATACAGAGATCATATTTATATTTAACAAGATCTTCTTTAAGCTGATCTCTGTTTCTCCACTGATCTTACATTTGCAGTGGGTCCAGATGAAGAATAATTGAACACTCATGAAGACGCAGCCGTAGATGACCCATTCTTTTCCTAAGATATAGGTGACTAATGGTACGATCAGGTTCCCTGAGTTGGAATAGTAGGCAGATGTGTATTCCACCGTGTTTAAATGAAACATTTTTCCCATGATCCATGTGACAAACAGTAATAAAAACTGCAGGATCACAGATGCGATACATGCAACTGCCAGTCCTTTCATAATGCTTGGGGTATAGTCTACCTGAAATGCGGTGATGATCACAGATGGTACGATCAGATAGAGTATGATCTTTGAGATAACTTTGCTGTCTTCTTCTTTTAAAAATTTGATCTTTACCATAATGTAACCCATGAGGATCATCAGGAATAGTTGTACGATCTGTTTTAGCAGCAGAATACTGATTTGCATGGTGTTTTCCTTCTTTCTTTCGTGTGTTTTCTTAATGTCTCATCCTAGTATATCATTCTGCTTTTTTTATACAAGAAATGTTTCAAATTTGATACATCTTTCTTCGTTATTTTTCCTGGAATCATCTTGATTATCTTCCCAAAAAGTATTAGAATCTGTATAGTTTTTTGAAAGAGGGTATTGTATATGAAGAATTCTTCGAAACAGTCCGTGAAGATGGATATGCTTCATGGAAGTTTATTCGATAAGATGTTAATGTTTGCTATGCCGCTTGCTGCCTGTAGTATCTTACAGCAGCTTTTTAATTCGGTCGGTACTGCCGTTGTCGGACGGTTTGCGAGCAGTGAGGCTTTGGCGGCAGTTGGTAGTAATAGTTCTGTAATCGCTTTGATGGTTACATTGTTTTCTGGAATTTCTCTTGGTTCTAATGTTGTGATCGCCAATTATATCGGACAGAATGATACGAAGCGGATTCCTCGTGTGGTACATACCGCTGTGTCTCTTGCACTGCTTAGTGGTGTGTTTTTGCTGATTCTTGGACAGTTTGTGGCTCATCCGATCCTTTTGCTGATGGGTGCACCGAAGGATATCATTCATCTTGCAACGTTATATCTGCGGATTTATTTTCTTGGAATGCCATTTTTTATGTTATATGATTTCGGTGCTTCCATTCTTCGCAGTATCGGAGATACACGTCGTCCGATGTATGCTTTGATCGTGTCTGGTGTTGTGAATGTGATCTTGAATCTTCTATTTGTCGTTGTATTTCATATGGGTGTTGCGGGTGCCGGACTTGCGACGGTTGGTGCGAATGCAACAAGTGCGATTCAGATCCTTTATTTTCTGACGCATGAAGAACTTCCGATCCGCTTGTCTTTTAAGTCTTTGACGATTGATCATGATGCCGTTTCTAAGATCCTGAAGATTGGGGTTCCTGCGGGACTTCAGGGAATGGTTTTCTCTCTTGCCAATGTCTGTATCCAATCTGGGATCAACAGTTTTGGAGCTGGCGGGATCGCGGGTTCTGCGGTGGAATTAAATTATGAGTATTTTGCTTATTATCTGGTCAATGCCTTTGCTCAGACGGTGGTTACATTTACCGGACAGAATTATGGGGCGAAAGATGAGGGGCGTTGTAAGAAGATTTTTCGCCTTGGAATGTTGTGCAGTGTGATCTCTTGCGGAATCCTTAGTACGATCTTTGTTGTATTCCGTACGTTCTTTATTGGATTATTTACAAGTGATCCATCTGTCTATCATTATGCTCAGCTTCGTTTTTTGATCGTTCTGACATTCGAGTGTCTGACAAGTTCTTATGAGATCAGTGGTGGCTGTCTGCGTGGATTTGGACGTTCCATGACTCCTGCGATCCTGACAGTGTTTGGATCTTGTGTATTACGTTTGATCTGGCTTGCAACGGTCTGTAACTGGTTCCATGATTATAAACTTTTGATGGCGATCTATCCGATTTCTTGGGTATTGACTGGAACGATGGTTCTGGTGGCTTATTTTAGGACACGTAAGAAGCTGTTTTTATAATTTGATGATGTAATTAAAATGTCTGTTATACCTATTTGTTTCATAATAGATCTAACAGACATTTTTCTTTGCTATTTTTAATATTTAACACACAAAAAACCGAACAATTTACGTAAATTGAAATCATATTTACGTAAATTGTTCGGCTTTATTTCACTTATTTACTTCCTATTCATCTTCCTGCAATGCATATGCTCTTTCTTCGATCGGTTTCTTCTTTGTTTCTTCATAGTTCTTTAACTCTTTGATCGCCTGTCCTGACATTGCATACAGGATGAAGATATTAAAGATCGTCATTAACCCAATTCCGACATCTCCTAAATCCCATACGAATGTATAGGTCTGGATTCCTCCGATAAATAACATCACAAGTGCTAATACTTTATAGGCTGTCTGCCATCCCCATTTGTCACCGAACAGGTAGGCGACGTTGGATCTTGCATAAAATAAGATTCCAAGGAATGTCGAGAAGCTGAACATCCAGAGAATCACTGCGATAAATACAACTCCGAATCCTCCTAAATGGTAGTTCATTGCTGTCTGTAACAAGTTCATACCGGTTAATCCATCGGTCAGATTCTGTGGTGCTAATAACATCAACATTGCCGTACAGCTGCAGATTACGATCGTGTCGATGAAGACTCCTAATGCCTGTACCAGTCCCATCTGTGCTGGGCGTTCACAGTCTGCTGCTGCGGCTGCACATGGTGCGGATCCTGATCCTGCTTCGTTGGAGAATAATCCTCGTTTCACTCCGTTCATAAGAACTGCTCCAAATCCTCCGGCTGCGACCTGACGGATTCCAAAGGCTTCTTTGAAGATTCTTGCAAAAACCCCTGGAATGCTTGGCAGATTCGTGAGGATCACAAAAATTGTAATCCCGAAGTAAATGACTGCCATGATCGGTACCACGATATCTAATACTTTGACCGTTGCATTCTTCCTTAGTACGATCACTGCTGCCACAATAACAAGCACGATCGTTGTATAAAGTGTTGGGATATGGAAGGCATTGTGGAATGATTCTGCCACGGAATTACTTACCACCTGACTGATCCCACACCAGCAGATCAATCCTGAAATCGCAAATAAGACAGCGATCAGCGTGTGTTTTTTCTTCTTTCCTTGTCTCTCTTCCATAAAGTGGTGAATATAATAGGCTGGTCCTCCTCGATATCCACCATACAGGGGGTCTTTTTCTTTATGTAACTGTGCAAGAGTTGCTTCGATAAAGGCTGTCGATGATCCAAGCAATGCTGTGATCCACATCCAGAATACGGCCCCTGCTCCACCTGCGGATATTGCTGCGACAACTCCTGTCAGATTCCCCATTCCGACACGTGTTGCTGTTGATACGATCAAGGTCTGTAAAGAAGAAAGACTGCTTTTTTCATCTTTTCCATTCTTATTGTTTGCTGTTAGTGCTTTGACCATATCCGGGAACAGACGGATCGGTAAAAATCTTGTTTTGATTGTAAAGACGATACCTGCTGGAAGCAGCAATATAATGAGCAGCGAAAGTCCCAGGCTTCCACCTCCTGGTAACGGAACATGAATCCATTCTCCCCATAAAAACTGATATATATTTTCTATTAGCTGAACAATCATTGACTTGCCTTTCCTTTCATTGTTTTTTCCAAAAAAGAAGGCATGCAGTTTTATTCTGTTATGCATGCCTTCTTTTTATTATATAAAATTTTCTGATAAATGTCAAAAAATTTACTTCGTATACCTGCTTATCAGTGCAAGGATCAAGAAACATACCACCTCGAGCAGTACGATCGTTCCTCCTGGCTTAAGACCTACATAATAAGACAGTGTTAATCCGATCACTGTTGTGACCAATGCTGTGATCACACCGATGATCATGACTGCTTTGTAGCTTCGTCCTACCTGCATTCCGCATGCGATTGGGATCACAAGCATGGATGAGACGATCAGTGTTCCAACCGTTCTTGATGCGATCGATACCGTCAATGCGGTCAATAAAGTAAAGATAAAATTGATCGTCTTGACAGGTACACCGCTGATCCTTGCTGCATTTTCATCAAATCCGATATAGAATAGTTCTTTATATAGAAGCAATACACAGAGCAATACTAACACACTGATCACACATACGATCTTCAGTTCGTCTTTGCTGATGGATATGATACTTCCAAATAAGAAACTGTTAAAGTTCGTTCCGTTTTTTACGAATCCGGATAGGATACCGGCAAGTCCAATCCCTGTTGACATAATGATCGATATCGCCATCTCAGAATATCTTGGGATCTTTCTTCGGATCGCTTCAACTCCCAGGGCTGCAAACAGACAGATCCCCATTGCTCCTAAGATTGGATTGATCCCTAATAACAAGCCCAGAGCAACACCTGCCAGGGATGCATGAGAGAGTGCATCTCCAATCATGGACATTCTCTTTAAGACGATCGTGATTCCGATCAATGGTGCGATCACGGCCAGTAAGATTCCTGTAATAAATGCACGCTGCATAAATCCGTATTGTAACATCTCGATCATTCTTCCACGATCCTCCCTTCATCCATTCTTAAAATACGATCACATCCTTTACATTCCTGCAGTCTTCCGTGTGTGATCATAAAAATGGTCGTATTGTATTTTGTATTGATCTCATAGAGCATATCGTACAAGATCTTTGTTGATCTTGCATCTACTCCCGTTGTTGGTTCATCTAAGATCAGAAGTTTCGGATCTCCGATCATTGCTCTTGCGATCATCACTCGCTGCTGCTGTCCACCAGATAATTCACCGATCCGTCTCTTAAGGAATTCTTCCATTCCAAAATCCCTTAGTGTCTCTTTGATCTTATTCTTATGTTTTTTATGTGGCAGATGAAACAAGCCAAGTTCCTGATAAAGTCCTGTGATCATGATCTCTTCTACCGTTGCTGGGAAGCTCTGGTTCTTACTGATCCCATTCTGTGACACGTAACCGATCCGTTTCTTTAATCTTGGATCGTTATTCATCAGGATGATTTCTCCTTCATCTGGTTTCATTTCACCTAAGATCAGACGCATAAGTGTACTTTTTCCGCTTCCATTTTCACCAGTCAGAACGACATATTCGCCTTCATGGATCGTCAGATTGATCTCTTCTAAGACTTCCGTATCACTGTATCCGAATTTTACATGATTTAATTGTATCATCTGTTTTGTGTTTGATTCACTCATTCGCTTAATGCCTCTTTGATCGCAGCGAGATTTTGTTTCATTACGGAAAAATAATCTTCTCCTGCTTTGATTTTTTTGTTACTTAGTCCTTCCAGGGGGTTTAACATCTTTGCATTGGCTCCGGTCTCTTTTGCAATGGTTTTCGCTACTTTCGGACTCACCAGTTCTTCAAAAAAGATTGTTTTTACCTGATGTTCTTTTGCAAAGCGGATCACTTCGCTCATCTGTTTGGGATCTGGTTCATCGTCTGCGGATAATCCCTCAATTCCCATCTGTTCTAACCCATATGCGTGACATAGATAGCCAAATGCTTCATGTGCCACAACAAGTTCTTTCTTTGTAAATTTGGATGTTTCTTCCTTATATAATGTATCTAATTTGTCACATTCTTTTGCGTATCTCTTATAATTCGCTTCGTAATAATCTTTATTCTCTGCATCCACTTTGATCAATGCTTTCTTGATCTTGTTCATCTCATACTTTGCATTCTGTGGATCTAACCAGACATGGGGATCATTCTCACTGTTGTGTTCGTGATCGTGTTCATGTGCATCCTGATCTTTTAGTAACTTGATCCCTTTGGATGCTTCAACGCTTGTAAGTTCTTCCGTATCAAGGCTTTCCAAAACGTCATCTACCCATTGTTCCATGCCGGCTCCATTATAAATAAAGATGTCTGATTTTTCCATCTCGATCAGATCCTTCGTTGATGGTTCCCAGTCATGAGGTTCTGTTCCTGCTGGTACTAAATTGATCACTTCTACTTTGTCTCCACCGATCTTCTTTGCAAAATCATACATGGTGTAAAAACTTGTTGTAATTCTTATCTTGCCATTCGATTTCTTCTTGCTTGTATTGCCAGTACATCCTGCCATGCAAAAACTCATGGATATGATGCATACCAGGATCATCCAAATCTTTTTTCTCATTCTTCTCTACTCCAATTTCTGCGGTTTCTCTCTGGTATTTATAGCAAATCTTTCTTGGTCGTGTCAAGCGTGGTTCACGAATGATCGCTGAAAATAGACGTGCGAAATGCATTCTGTGACCATAATTCATTCCCATAGATGATCCTGTAACATCCAGTATACATCAGGGCTGCGAGCACTACGTCCACCACACTGTGTTGTTTTAAGAACATCGTCGACATGATAATTAATATCGTTAAGACAACACATGCTGTATCGGTGCTTTTCTTATATTTTCTCTGATTCTTCAAAATCGCACCACAGCATGCCAGAGAGTTAAATACATGGATACTTGGAAGTACATTCGTCGGAGTATCCGTGTGATAGATCATCTGTACTGCTTTGATAAAAATGCTGTCTCCAGTAAGAACTGGTCTTAGATCCTGTCCATTCGGAAATACTAATGAGATGATCAAAAACAGGGTCATGCCTGTTCCAAGTGTTATGATCAGCTGATAATATTCTTTCCATTGATTCTTATTAAAAAACATAAAATAAAAAACTGTAACTGCTACAAATAAGAACCATAATAGATATGGTACGATGAAATATTCACAGAATGGTATCTGATCATCTATCGTTGTATGTATGATGTAATGATGCACATCTCGATCTTCAATGTAGGAAAATGTGATCATATAAACTATAAAAAATACTGCGATCATACCAATATGTCCATTCTTTATGATCTCATTTAATTTTGTTCTCAATTGTGACTCCTTTCTTCAAAATCATTGCCTGTTAGAAAGTGTATACATATAGTAGTACCACGATTTTGTAGAAATTTCAAATCTTTTATCGAAATAGTTGTGGCGGGATCTTCTTAACTAGCACTCCACTTAACACTCCGATGATGATCCCTGCGATCGTTCCTGTGATCAGTAATACTGGTGCATAATAATAAATCTTTGTATTCTCCATTAAGAAAACAGCAACACTGAGCTGCCCAATATTATGCGCTACTCCGCCTCCAACGCTGATTCCAATGGGTGAGAATCCTTCGATCTTCTTTAGAAGTCCCATGATGACCAGACTTAAGATCCCTCCTGCCAGACTGTAGGCGATCGTCATTGGATTTCCAAACAAGAATCCTGCCAGTACAACTCGGATCACTGAGATCTCAAGTGTTCTTGTCCATGTTGTAAAGAATAACAAAACCATGATCACTCCATTGGCAAGTCCTAATTTCACTCCGGGAATTCCAACTGGTACCGGGATCAATACTTCTATATAGGATACAACAAGTGCCAATGTTAAAAACATCGCATCTGTCGCTAATCTTTTTGTTGACATATATTTTATTTCTCCTGTTGTTTTCTATCTCATCTGATGTTTATTGTGTTACCCCGTCTAATTCCTGTTCTTTGCCATCTTCTGACCGGATCTCGATCACTACTTTATGTGGCAGACATACGATCGTTTCTCCTGATTTCTCGATTGCTTTATGGTCTGCACAGATCTGGTCTTTACAGTCTGCTTTTTTCATTGTAACTTTTCCATCTTTGATCTGCATGACGTTCGTGCCGTTTTTCTCTGGAATCTGATAAATTTGATCTTTCTTGATGGATGTTTTGTACACTTCTTTTCCGTCAACTGTCACGATCACTTCTTTTCCGTCTTTTTGTGTCATCTTGATCGCTGCCAAACTGATCAGTGAAATTGCCAGTACTGCTGCGATTAAGATCATATCTTTTTTCTTCATCTTTATACCCTGATTCTTCCCAGTACTTCTCCAATTGGGTCTGTAATGCACAAATCTGCCTGTTTATCTCTGCTTGTCGCATCACGATTCAGTACTGCAAGATATTTTCCTTTAAAATAATCAATCATTCCAGCGGCTGGATAAACAACCAGTGATGTTCCTCCAATGATCAGCATATCTGCCTTGGAAATGGCTCTGACTGCTCCGTTGATCGTCTGAGAATCTAAACCTTCTTCATATAATACAACATCTGGTTTGATGATTCCCCCACATTCATCACAATATGGGACTCCTTTGGCATTCACGACATAATTCACATCGAAGAACTTGCCGCATTTCTGGCAATAATTTCTGTGAACACTGCCGTGCAGTTCAAAGACATTTTTACTTCCTGCTGCCTGATGAAGCCCGTCGATATTTTGCGTAACGATCGCAGACAGTTTTCCCGCCTGTTCCATCTCTGCAAGTTTTAAATGTGCCTTATTCGGTTTTGCATCCAAGAAGATCATCTTATTCTTATAAAAATCATAAAATTCTTCCGTATGCTGTGTATAAAATGTATGGCTTACCATAACCTCGGGTGGATATTTATAAGTCTGGTGATACAAACCATCCGTGCTTCGAAAGTCTGGAATATGACTCTCTGTTGAAACACCTGCGCCACCAAAGAATACGATATGATTACTTTCATCGATCATCTGTTGTAATTTTTCAATCTTTTCGTTATCCATGACTTTTTCCTCCTTGAAATCTAATTGATCAAAAATCATCTACAAAGTTAGTTGTTTATAACTTATTTTTATATACTTTATCTTTTATTGTACAAGAAAAAAAGGCCTCTTGTAAAGAAGCCTTTTCATTTTTTTAATCATTGCTTTGTTCTTGAATCTTACTGATCTGGTGTAAAGTCTGAAAAACTGCTGCCATATCGTCTTTGATCAGTTTTCTTTGTTGTTCATAAATACTGCGATAGTATTTTGTTCTTATTGGATCAGGTTCATAAATTTTCTTGATCTTTCTTGTTTTTTCAAATACCTGACTTGGATCTTCCAGATCTCCTACCGCATATGCTGCGATCACTGCATCTGTAAGAACTGCTCCTTGTGCATTTTCTAATGTGGCACTCTTACATCCTAACATGTCTGCTTTGATCTGGTTCCAGACTTCTGAATTACTTCCACCTTCTGTGATTGTCATAAATTCAAGTGGCACGCCTGCTTTTTTATAAATATCTGTCACACTCATATAATCGTAACCGATTGCTTCTAAAACTGCACGCCACTGTACTCCCTGATCTGTGTCCATCGTCATATTCAGGAAACAGGCACTTGCATTGGATGTTTCTCCAAATCCTCCTGTTAAATATGGAAGGAACAGGACTCCTTTGGATCCGCATGGCACATTTTGTGCTTTCTCATTTAATTCATCAAAATATGCTCCATTTCCTGCTTCGTTGCATACATTATCTCGATACCAACGAAGTGCTAATCCACCGGTTCTTATGAATCCCCAATAAAAGTATGTATTTTCTAAAGTTCCGCTGTTAAAGATCAGTTCATTTTCTGGTTTGCTTAATTCTTCATTGATCCCATCGGTTGCGATACAAAACATCGCACATGTTCCTGCTACGTCGGCTGCCTGATCTGGTTTGATCACTCCGCATCCGATCATAGACTGCATCGTATCTCCAGCTCCCGCACAGATTGGGATTCCTGGTTTCAATCCGGTTTCTTTTGCAAATGTCTCTGATAATGTTCCAATGATATCCCATGGTTTTTGAATCTTTGGCATCATTTCCATTGGAATTCCAAGGATCTCTAATTGTTCCTTGGACCATTTTTTCTCTGTTACACGGTATCCTAGTCCCCATCCAGACATTGTTCCCCAGTCAATAAATGCATCTTCTGCAGACAGTCCTGCAAGATTGGCCAGGATATATGGGGCATTGTGCATGAATTTTCTGCCTTTTTCTTTAAAGCCCTCACAATTGTTCATCATCCAACGTGCAAACATCGCTGGAAACATACAGTTTGGCTGAGGATTTCCAGTCTCTTTTGCCCAGATCTCATAATGATGGGATGCTAGTTCCTCAACATCTTCTTTTGTTCTGGAATCCAGATAATTGATGTAAGGTGTGATCGCATGGCAATCCTTATCAACACCGACAATCCCGCAGATGATCCCATCTCCAAAAATAGAGCGGATGTTGTCTGGATCCAGATTCTTTTCTTTCATCTTTGTAACGCAGTTTCTGATCCCTGTAACCGTTGCATGAAGATACTGGTCTGCATCCATTTCCACCCATCCCGGATGTGGATAATTTAAGATTGTTGCATTGGTATCCTGCACGATCAGGTTCATATCAATATCATAAACTGCTGTTTTTACACTTTGTGTTCCTGCGTCAAATCCTAAATAATATTGTTCCATACTAACTTCCTGCTTTAATTTCTGATTCTTTTTATGCTTCTACTTCTTTGATCAGCTGTACCATTTCGATTGCAGATAATGCACAGTCATATCCTTTGTTTCCTGCTTTTGTTCCAGCACGTTCAATCGCCTGCTCGATATTTTCTGTTGTAACAACTCCGAATAAGACTGGAATTCCTGTATTTAATGATACCTGTGCGATTCCTTTGGATACTTCGTTACATACATAATCATAATGGCTTGTTGCTCCACGGATCACTGTTCCAAGACAGATCACTGCATCGTATTTTTTGCTTTTTGCCATCTTGTCTGCGATCAGTGGAATCTCAAAAGCTCCTGGTACCCATGCGATATCGATATCTTCCTCTTTCACATCATGTCTTTTCAATCCGTCTAAAGCTCCGGATACTAATTTGGATACGATAAATTCATTAAATCTGGCTGCTACGATTCCTACTTTTAATCCGCTTGCTACTAATTTACCTTCTAATACTCTCATTTTAATTACTCCTTTTTTCTTCATTAATTTCGTTAATCTTAAGGTCCCTGGGACCTTAATTTTTTTAATTTTTCTGTTAATTTAAACTTCGTATGTTGTCATGTGTCCCATTTTCTTTTGCTTTGTCTGCATATAATATTTATCAAATGGATTGATCGGCATCTGGATTGGTACTCGTTCTACGATCTCGAGTCCATATTCATTTAATCCGTCAATTTTGGTTGGATTGTTTGTCATCAGTCGTAGTTTTTTGATTCCTAAATCCTGTAAGATCATGGCTCCTGCACTGTAATCTCGTTCATCATCTTTAAATCCAAGAGCTAAGTTGGCCTCGACTGTATCCATTCCCTGTTCCTGTAATACATAAGCTTTCAGTTTATTGATCAATCCGATTCCTCGTCCTTCTTGACGCATATATAAGAAAACCCCTCGTCCTTCTTTCTCGATCTGACGCATTGCACGGCTTCGCTGTTCTCCACAATCACAGCGTAGAGATCCAAAAGTATCCCCAGTCAGGCACTCAGAATGCACACGGCATAAAACTGGTTCTCCGTCTGCGATATCTCCTTTGACCAGTGCTACATGATGTTCTCCACTTCTCTGGTCTACATACCCATGTGCCTCAAATGTTCCATATTTTGTTGGAAGCTGTGCGATTACTTCGCATACTACATCGCTCATCTTGTCTTTCCCTCCTCGTTTTTTATTAAAATCCAGCAGTTCTTAACATTTCCATTGTTAAGGTGCTGTTTGTATGTTTGTCGTTTGTTTCCTGCTGATCAAAATGCAACAGTTTATCTATATATTTCCCAACCATGTCATTCTCCAGATTGATCTTATCTCCTGGTTTTTTATATCCAAAATTGGTATTTTTTATAGTATGTGGGATCATGGATACGGAAATGGTATCATCGCTTAACTTAGCGATCGTCAGGCTGATTCCATCGAGTGCAATCGATCCTTTTTCAATACAGTATTTCATGATATTTTCTGGGGCTTTGATCGTAAACCATACAGCATTATCATCTTGTTTTACACTAACAAGTTCCCCTGTATCGTCCACATGGCCTGCTACCATATGACCTCCGAACCTTCCATTGGCTGCCATCGCTCGCTCTAGGTTGACGACAGATCCCTTTTTTAAACTTCCAAGACTGCTTCGGTTGAATGTCTCATTCATCACGTCTGCCTGAAATGTATTGCCGCTAATGTGAGTCGCTGTCAGGCAGACACCATTAACTGCTACGCTGTCTCCCAATTTAAGATCTTCAAAAATAACATTTGCTTTGATCGTAAGGACTGCTGCTTTGCTTCCTCGCTTCAGGGATATGACTGTTCCTAATTCTTCTACGATTCCGGTAAACATGATCTCACCTTCCCTTCCAGTAATATGTCATTTCCAAGTGGTGTTGCCTTTAATTCATCAAATACCAAAGCTTCTTGGATCCTTTCGATCCCTTTGCCTTCTACAGGTGTTTTGGCCTTTTCTCCTCCAAATAATTTTGGAGCAATATAGGCGTAAACTTTGTGAACACAGTCGTTTTTGATCAAGGATTCATTCAAGATTCCACCACCCTCAACTAAAACACTGTCAATTTCCATATTTCTTAACTGTTTTAAAACTTCTTTGACATTGACCTTTCCATCTTGCTCTGACGTTTTTAAGATCTTGCATCCTTTTTGTTCTAATTTTGCTATTTTTTCTTGATCCTTACTTATGGTAGCGATGATCGTTGGAATTTCTCTGGCTGTTTTTACGATATTTGATCCTTCCGAAATCCTTAAGTTTGAATCACATATCACACGAATTGGATCATTCCCATGTTCGATTCGTGCATTTAACATCGGATCATCTGCTAAAACCGTACCGATCCCTGCCATGATCGCTGCATACTGATGTCGTAATGTATGTACATGTCTTCTGGCTTCTTCTCCTGTGATCCACTTAGATTCACCAGTTGCCGTTGCGATCTTTCCATCCAATGTCATTGCGTATTTTAGTGCTGTATATGGAATATCATTCTGAATATAATGAAAAAATATATCGTTTAACTGTCTGCACTCTTCTTCAAGAATTCCTGTCTCAGTTTCTATTCCATGATCATTCAGGATCTTGATCCCTCCCCCTGCTACTTTCGGATTGGGATCTAAATTCCCGACATATACTTTCTTGATCCCTGCTTCGATCAATGCTTCCGTACATGGTGGTGTTTTTCCATAATGGCAGCATGGCTCCAATGTTACATAAATCTCAGCTCCCTCAGGATCTTCTATGCAGTTTTTTAAGGCATTTCGCTCTGCATGTAATCCGCCGATCTTCTCATGATATCCTTCCCCAATAATCCTTTGATCTTTTACGATCACTGCTCCGACTAAAGGATTTGGATTGGTATATCCACAGCCTTTCTTGGCAAGTTCGATCGCACGCCGCATATATTCTTCTTTCAAATATTTTTCTCCCTTCCCTTCAGGTTCTTTGATTTTGGGAGGTTGGATTTTGATTGGTATTGAAATCGGAAATATAAAAAGGAGCTCCTGATCTTTGTTCTAATTCTTCAGGAACTCCTTTTTGATATCTTGATATTTCTTTTTGAAATAAAAAATCCTGGAATTATAAAAATTCCAGGACATGATGATCAATATCACTTCTTAAATCTTCTTCCATCCAGACTGTACTGTCGGCCTTGGAATCTCACCAAGTCATGCCATATAAGGCTCGCGGGCTATAACCGCCGGTAGGGACTTGCACCCTGCCCTGAAGACATTATGTAATTTATTTATAGAATAGCACTCGCTAACTGTTGTGTCAAGTGAATTTTCTATCACTTCAGCATAGCGTTTTTTACATTCTCTTTCGCATAAATACTACAAGTAAAGCAAAAATCACGACTGCAGCTGCTCCGATCGCAATCCCTGTTGTGTGTTTTTTCTTTGTTTCTTTCTGCTCTTTTTTCTTTTTTTCTTCTTTTTGTTGTTTCTGTTCTTTTGTTTCTGTTGTCACTTTGGTCGTTGTTGTTTCTGTTGTTCCTTGTGTTGTTGATTCTTTTGCAGATGTTGTACTGTTGTTTGTCTGTTCTGTAGATGAATTTTCTTGTTTTGTTGTACTATTTTTATTGGTATTTTTAGATTGTTTATCTTTTTTTGTTTCTGTCTTCACAGTTGAATTTTTCTTTTCTTCTATGTCATTTTTCTGGTTCTTTCCCATATATGCATCTGCTTCTGGAACATCAATCTTTCCATCCATATAATCCTGATATGCCTGTTCTGCCCCTGCTCTTGTTGGTGGATAACCATGCGAAGACAGCCATGATTTCGCCTGCTGCTTTTCTTCATCTGTATATGCATAAGTCGCCACCGGACGGCTTGTGATCATTACTGCTCCCAGAATCAGCATTAAAACTAATAATAACCTTTTCATTTGATACTCCCTCTTTCATTTTGAAACTGTTTGATTAATCTTGTATATTATAGCATAATTTAGTAAGAATTCTATAGATTATTCGTTTTTATACAATCCTGATTTGAAGTGGTAGTGTTGGTCATGTATGAGTCAGAAAGAAGATAAGAAGAACTATTTATAAGGATCCAAGGTGACACTCCGCATTTTTGAAAGCGTTTTTTACAAATCGCCGATCCGCGCCTGTTCCTTTGATAACTTCCTGGCTGCGAGCCAAAATGCCCGCAGCTACGGTCAGACAATCAACCACAGGGCGCTGCGAATTTGTAAAAAACGCATTCAAAAAGTGCTCATGTTGTCATCCTTTTTTCTTATAAATATTTCTTCTTATCTTCTTTCTGACTCATATAACGAAACGCTATTCAAACCACTACACAGTGTGTATGTTATACGGTACTGGTTGATGTTTTTTTGTATTCGTTGACAGAAGATGAAAGAAACTTACGAACACCGATTTCTCGAGATGTTTATGAAGCATAATAACATTACCTTCTGTCTGAAAATTCCCTGTTTTACAACCAATGCTATTCTCCATACACACCACTTAAGTTTTCCAATCTTGTAATTGTCCACACTTTAGACTTCAGGTATATGATAAAAAATAAATAAACAATTGGAAGAGCAGCATTAGAATTTCATTGCTTATAATCTGTGATCGAAATTCCTGCGATTGCAACATTGATCTGTTTATTCTTTCATAAGATCTCAAGTCCAATTACAGTCTGAAGCAATCAAAATTGACCTCTTATTTTAATTTTACTTTTCACGCCATATATAGGCACCATATACTGATTTTATTGTAAATGGTCCTATTTTTGATGTTAAGAATTTTGGATTATATGTAGTCACATTATAATTTTTTTCTACGATAGGTTTTTTATTTGTTCCGCCTCTTGGAATATAATATTTTTGAGCTTTGCCTACTGATTTATCCATAATCGGAACAAAAGTTACCCATACTGTTTTTTTAGGTTTTATCTTTACGTCAAAAGTTTCATTCTTACTATATGAGTTTCCCCAACTTCCAAGTGCTGATATTATTGCATTTTTATACTCTTTTGGTACAGATGGAGATACTGTCCATGATTGAGAAACACTAAGCTGCATCTTATAGCCTTGAGTTGTAGAAGAAAAATTTGTTAGTTCATTAGTAACTGATCTTTCCAATCCTGTTCTCCTAACATTTTTCGTATGCTTAGATTCAACATAACGATATTTATAGTAAAAATGAACCTCTAGCTTGAACTTCGTCTTCGTTATCAGTTGATTGCATTGATGATTCTTCTTCAGTTTCTTCTTTATCTTCTTCAACAGCTTTATTATACCATTTTTTTGCTTCTTTACCCTTTAATGTAGTAAATGTACCATCTTCGTTAGGAATATCAATTTCTGTAACCTGTCCTCCTTGATTAATAGAATCATCAATTATATTACTTGTTTTTGATTCTGTTGCAAAGATACAACTTTTTAACGATAACATCATTGTAGCTGCTATGGCTATAGCCATGGTTACTACTAATATTTTTCTAATTTGTTTCATAAATAATATATACCTTCCTCTCTTATTGCATCGATTATATATTTTCTGTTTAAAATGCATCTTATCTCATTGCTTCTTATATTGATATTTGTTATCATAATGTTATCCATGTGATACAGCTATCTGTAAATATTACAGATAGGTAGGTTAGCGCCATTTGTATTACATGGATTTTTATTATTTCATAAGGCCTCACTTCCTCATATAAAAAACAGAATCTTTTTATAATTATAGATTTAATTTTCTTACTCTCAGCTTTCATATGTACAGAATACACACTCGCAAATGTTCTTATCCGCAATTACAGATTCTAAAAAAACAACATATTCTTCGAATTGTTTTATTCCTGTTTCTGTTATTTGATACTGTGTTACACCTTTCCCATTTATTAGTTTTTTTTCGGACTTAATATACTCCCAACCTTCTAATTTCTTCAGCTGTACACTCAAATTACCATCTGATGCATTCGTTAATTTTTTTAATTCTGTGAAAAGCAGTTTTTTTGAAACTAGGTTACTTATAATCTGTAATCTGAGTTTAGAACAAAAAGCTTCCTGTATTTGATATCCTTTCATTCCTCACTGTGTCCTCTTCTAATTATTAATCATTCTTTTCTTATACACTTTGCCATTACCATATAGCCCAAAACAAGCACAATATAATAATATAAATCTTGATAATGTATTATTATATTTCCTATTGATAATTCTTTATCTATAGCAAGCACTATCAGATAAACAGCTAAATTAGCTAAAGCACATATTGCACATACTTTATTACTGCATACAAAGCTAACAACTAAAAATGATATACTCAATAATACAATTGCTGAAAATACTTGTAAATTCACTAGCATTTCCAACATTTTGCTAACCTGATGACCTTCGTTATTCGAAATAACTAATCTTGTAATTCTTGCAATCCATAAAATTACTGGTATTACAACCACAACGATTCCATAAATATAAAGTATTGCTTGATAATATTGATTTACATTGCTTTTTTCTTCTTTGTACATTCGAATAATACAATATGCCAGATAAACAAAACATATCATTTTGACAATATATATCTCCATTGCCAGCCCTTGATATAAATTAACAATTAAATTTAATGCAACAATTATAATATTAATCATTGCATAGTTTTTAAAAAATTGTCCCAATTTATCAATTGGATTCTTTGCACTATCAATTGCAGTTCGAATGATTTTAAAGTCTTCTTCATATCTTTTACTTTCCATTTTTCCACCTCCATTCTTTTATTTTTAAAGTAACTTTATTTTTTAAAGTTTATATTATTATATTTTATTTATATTTTTTTGTCAATACATTTTATTTACCTATTTCAATAATATTTATTCTTTTCCAACATGGTGTTTTTCTTTATTTTGAGCCATTGACTTTGGTACTGATCGAATTTTTGATGGGGTGGATCTTTCTTTACTGAAAGAAAAAGTTAAGAGGATTTTGGCTAATTATCAGAAGCTTGATTTATTGGATTTAATACCTGTAAACTTTAGGTATCTTAGGA
>OGYS01000007.1_pt1 | contig 96244 bp, 105 predicted proteins | sample 1576611 | NCBI WGS metagenome assembly OGYS01 (sample SAMEA3541571, study PRJEB24748) | human gut metagenome | biome: human gut; feature: human-associated habitat; material: faeces | place: China | collected 2012
AAATTTCAGCAATGATCTTACAGAAATTAAAATCAGATGCTGAAAACTACTTAGGAGAGAAAGTAACAGAAGCAGTTATCACTGTTCCAGCTTACTTTAATGATGCTCAGCGTCAGGCAACAAAAGATGCTGGTAAGATTGCAGGACTTGATGTAAAACGTATCATCAACGAGCCAACAGCAGCAGCTTTATCTTATGGACTTGATAACGAAGAAGAACAGAAGATCATGGTATATGACTTAGGTGGTGGTACATTTGATGTATCTATCATCGAGATTGGTGATGGTGTCATCGAAGTATTATCAACAGCAGGAGATAACAAATTAGGTGGAGATGACTTTGATAACGTTATCACACAGTATATGTTAGATGAATTCAAGAAACAGGAAGGTGTTGACTTATCAACAGATAAGATGGCAATGCAGAGATTAAAAGAAGCAGCAGAGAAAGCTAAGAAAGAATTATCTTCTGCAACAACAACAAACATCAACCTGCCATTCATCACAGCAACAGCTGAAGGACCAAAACATTTTGATATGAACCTTACAAGAGCGAAATTCGATGAATTAACAGCTCATTTAGTAGAGAGAACAGCAGGACCTGTAAACTCCGCATTAAACGATGCTGGAATGACAGCTTCTGAATTAAGCAAAGTATTATTAGTTGGTGGTTCTACACGTATCCCAGCCGTACAGGATAAAGTACAGCAGTTAACAGGAAAAGAACCATTCAAAGGAATCAACCCAGACGAATGTGTAGCGATCGGAGCTTCTGTTCAGGGTGGTAAATTAGCAGGAGAGGCTGGTGCCGGTGATATCCTTCTTCTGGATGTTACACCATTATCACTGTCTATCGAGACAATGGGTGGAGTTGCAACACGTCTGATCGAAAGAAATACAACAATCCCTACAAAGAAGAGCCAGATCTTCTCAACAGCAGAAGATAATCAGAGTGCTGTAGATATCAACGTTGTACAGGGTGAGAGACAGTTCGCAAAAGATAACAAATCTTTAGGAAGATTCAGATTAGATGGTATCGCACCTGCAAGACGTGGAGTACCTCAGATCGAAGTAACATTCGACATTGATGCAAATGGTATCGTAAATGTATCTGCAAAAGACCTTGGAACAGGAAAAGAACAGCACATTACGATCACAGCTGGATCTAACATGTCTGATGAAGATATCGATAAAGCTGTAAAAGAAGCTGCTGAATTCGAAGCTGCAGATAAGAAACGTAAAGAAGCGATCGATGCAAGAAACGAAGCTGATTCTATCGTATTCCAGACAGAGAAAGCCTTAGAAGAAGCAGGAGATAAAGTAGATCCTACAGAAAAAGCAGCTGTAGAAGCTGACTTAAAAGATTTAAAAGATCTTGTAGAAGCTACAAAAGATCAGGATATGACAGATGCTCAGGTTGAAGATCTGAAAGCTAAGAAAGACAAACTGATGACAAGTGCTCAGAATTTATTTACAAAGATGTATGAAGCAGCAGCACAGGCTCAGCAGGGAGCTCAGGGAGCAGCAGATGCAGGAGCAAACCAGGGAGCAGCAAACGATGATGTTGTAGATGGTGACTACAAAGAAGTATAATTTTAAAGAGAAGGTAGACTAAAAATGGCGGAAAAAAGAGATTACTATGAAGTACTAGGCATTGATCGTAATGCTTCAGCATCAGAAATAAAGAAAGCCTACCGAAAACTCGCCAAGAAATATCATCCAGATACGAATCCTGGAGATAAAGAGGCAGAAGCCAAATTTAAAGAAGTAACAGAAGCTTATGAGATATTAAGCGACTCTGAAAAGAAAGCGCAGTATGACCAGTATGGTCATGCTGCCTTTGAGCAGGGTGCTGGCGGATTTAATGGCGGCGGATTTGGCGGTTTTGATTTCGGTGGTGATATGGGAGATATCTTTGGTGATATTTTCGGAGGTATGTTCGGTGGAGGAAGCCGTGGCGGAGCAAGACAGGCTAATCGTCCGACACAGGGATCACATATTCGTGCAAGAATCCACGTAACATTTGAAGAAGCAGTCTTTGGTACATCAAAGAAAATAGAAATTACATTAAAAGATGAATGTACAACATGTCACGGAACCGGTGCAAAACCAGGTACAAGTCCAGAAACATGTCCAAAATGTCAGGGACGTGGTCAGGTTGTATTTACACAGCAGTCTATGTTTGGAACGGTGCAGAATGTTCAGACATGTCCAGATTGTCATGGAACAGGTAAGATCATTCGTGATAAGTGTCCAGATTGTCATGGAACAGGTTATGTAAGCAATCGTAAGACGATCGAAGTGACAGTACCAGCAGGTATTGACAACGGACAGAGTATCCGTATCCGTGGAAAAGGAGAACCAGGTACAAATGGAGGCCCAAGAGGAGATCTGTTAGTAGAAGTGATCGTAGAAAGACATCCAAAATTCCAGCGTCAGGATACAACGATCTATTCAACAGAGCCAATTTCCTTTACACAGGCAGCACTTGGTGGTAAGATCCAGATTCCTACAGTCGATGGACCATACGAATACACGATCAAACCAGGAACACAGACAGACACCAGAATCCGCTTAAAAGGAAAAGGTGTGCCAATGGTACGTAATAAGAATGTACGAGGAGACCACTATGTAACACTTGTCGTTCAGGTACCAGAACACTTAAACGGAGAGCAAAGAGCAGCTCTTCAGAAATTCCAGGAAGCTATGGGTGAAGTTCCAAAGAAGGAAGAAGCTCATAAAGAACATAAAGGTTTCTTTGGGAAACATAAAAAGTAATTTGAATGATAATCGTTCAAATGTATATGATAAATAATAAGGATCTCTCGACCATTAGAATTCGGCATGTCATTTTGACAGAATTCTAATGGTCGGGAGATCCTTATTATTATTTATCATATACATAGACGGCTATTCAAACCACCACAGGTGTGTATGTTAAAGGTTATTGGCGTACAATTTATTGATTTATATTATCACTAAAATATAAGTTCAATATTGAAAATTAAACATAATCATGCTATTGTATAAATATAAACACAGAGAAGGAGGATCAATGGATGGCAATTGAATATTTAACAGGATTAAATGCGATTGTAATGAAAGCTATTTGGAATATTGAAAAGAGACAGGGCAGAGTAACAATACAGGATCTGGTGGAAGAAATAAAAAGGAATACAGGGAAAGAATATCATAGGAATAGTGTTTCGACTTATTTGAGAAGATTGGAGAAGAAAGATTTCATAGAGACAAAGAAAGAAGGAAGAAGAAGTTTTATTTATTCGAAAGTTGATGAATCAGATTATCATAAAGTGCAGTTTGAGCAGATGAAAAAAGTATGGTTTGATGATTCATGGGATGAATTTTCAGTAGCTCTTTCTGATGTAGTAAAACAAGAGGAGAATGATAAATTACGGAGGTTGATCGATGATCTGGATGATTCAGCAGATTAGCATTTATATATTGTGCTATTTATTTATCTGTCTTCTCATAGGAAGTATATTGTTTCTTATATGGAAGATGCTATGTAAAAAGATGGAGGAAAAAGGATTTGTCAGGCTGAATTATGGATTGTTAAAGATTGTCATCTTGTTTTTTTTGATTCCTTTTCCAATTGTAATCCTAAGGACGGTTCTTTGGGATGGAATTACCTTTTTGGTAAATGACAGGATAGGAAATTTTGCAATATGTATGGTAGGGATATGGGGAATAGGATTTGGAATCAGCATATGGAAAAGCAAATGTAAGGAGAGGATATTTTTAGATATCTGTCAGTCAGGAAAAACATGTAGAGAATGGATTTCAAAGCAAGCGCTAGAATTAATGGAAAAATTTGAGATTCATAATTCTGTAAGTGTTGAATGCAATCCATTTGTACAGACACCGATGGTATATGGAATAAGGAATCCAAAAGTTTTACTTCCGACAGAAGAATATACCACAGACCAGCTAAAGATTATTTTATTGCATGAACTGACACATATAAAACATAAGGATATCTTTTGGAAACTATTATGCAGAATGATTTTACTGATTTATTGGTTTTATCCATTAAAACGTCAAATATTTAAAGCAGTGAATGAATGGAGTGAAGTCTATTGCGATTTTAGTGTGATCAATGAGACGGGAAGCAAGAAGGGATATTTTAAGACAATCTATGATATTATGATTCATCAATTTCAGTTCCAGGAATATATCTGTGCAGGAATTGGGGAATGTAACTTGGAACGAAGAATCTTAATTGCAAATAATATTAGGAGAATGAATACGGAGAAATGGATTATAGGTTTTATTTTGAGCATGTGTTTTATATTATTTGGGGGAATCAGTGTTGTTACTGCAATGGAGTCAATGCAATTGGGATATAGAATTTTAGATAGAAATACATCAGAGGAAATTGTGGTAGATGGTACACCAGAGGTTATGAATTTAGTTGTACATAAAAGATATGGATATGATCCAAGAATTTTCCATACTAAATATTTGGAAGATGATGGTTCAATTTATGGGGTGGATTTTCTGAAGAAGAAAGAACGAGTACAAACGAGATGGACGTATTTAAAGAAAGGACAAAAAGTATTTTTTAAAGTCTTTGATATGACTGATAAAGATACAAACAAAAGAAAATTAGAAGTAGGAATACGGGATTTTTCAAATAATATAAAATATGTTAATAGATCAGAAGAAATTGATTATAAGTTTTCAATTGAAAAAAGTGGAAAGTATCAGTGTTTTGTTAGTAATTATAATGATCAAAATATTGAATTATTAGGAGAAATTGAAATTTTAGAGAGATAACAGAGGAGATATACAATGAAAAAGTTTTTTGTATTAGTTTTAGGAATGATAATGTTAATGCTTATTCCTATTAATGTAAAGGCAGATGATGAAGTGGAGATAGGAGTAGATCAAGAAGAATCAAATATAGAATATGTGGAAATAGATCAAGAAATGGAACCATTTTCTGTGGGGCATAAGGTATCGCTTAGTATTAATCCTAATGTTGAAAAAAGAATTGGAAGTTATAAACTAGAGGCTAATAAATATGTTAGATTAAAATTTGTATATTCTTCAACCAGTAAGGTTAAAGTTGGAATAGTCAATAAGAGTAGAAATAAGGTAACATTAAAGGAAATAAAACCAAATGACATTCAAAAGATAAAAGTGCCTAAAAGAGATACATATTCTATATATATTCAAAATAATTCCGGTAAGAAGATAACAGTAAGTGGAGTGATTATTATATTGTAAAAATTTATAAAATACAATATGGAGAGGAATTCAAAATATAGAAGTATCATATGGATCAGAGGTAACGAATTATTTATTGAAGGGCGGTGATGCTTATGATTTAGAAAAAATCCATATAACACGAATGGCGACCAACCAAAAATCCTTTCAAAAGGATAAGTATTATATGGATATAAAAAATTATATCAGAAATTGCACATTAAAACAAAATATTCAAAACATTAATTATTAGTATATTAACAGAATAGGAGAAAATATGAAAAAACAATATGCATTAATAGGATTACTAACTATAGTTTTGGGAAGTACAATCAATGTATCAGCGGCACAGACAACAACAAATTTTTCCAATAATAAGAATAAAGAACAAATTTCTATCAATTTAAGTTCAGAAGAACAGAAATTAATTACACAAGAACAAAAATCTGTAGTAAATGAAATAAAAAAATTGGATGTTGACGATGAGAAATTTTCTGAACAATTAAATAAAACAATAAATGAAAAATATAATAAAATAGATGAAGAGGTTGAAAATAAGGCAAAAGAGGAAGGTATTGATAAAAATAGCATTTCCAATGTTGAAACAAATCTTAAAGAAAAAACGTATAAAATAGATGATGATAAAGAGGTTAATTTTCAAGGGACCACAGTTAGTGTAGATGTATTGGAAGAGAAGGATAAAGTTACGAATGAATTAGAAGACGAAAGTGAAGGATTGGAAAGTGCTTTAAATTTTATAAAAAGTAATTTTATAAAATCCGTTGAAGCAGCAACTAAATCTAAGACAAAAGAAGTTACGTATAAAAAATATGTGACAGATTCAATTATAAAATCATGGAAAACAGCAGTTTATTATATTTCATGTGAATTTACATATAATGGTACAAAAGTAACAGCACGACGTACAGGTAATTATGTAAAGCCACAGGGAGTAGTCCTAAATGCGTTATATTGTACAGTAGATAAAGAAAGTGCTGTTCAGAAACCTAGTAGCAAAAGAAGAATTGCTTATGTAAGTGGAACTTTAGAAGGTGGAATTCAAATTAAGGGAACTGGGTTGATTGTAGATAGATTTTGGGGTAGAGCAGAAATAGAATGCAATAGTAAAGGAACAATTAGTAAACGATTTAGACATTCATAATAGGAGGATATTGTTGATGAATGTAATTATAACTTTGATTATTAGTATTTTATTTATAATAGGAATTATTTTATTAATAATGGGACTAATTAAATTGATAAAAAAATAATAGGGGGGGGGAGACAAATTCCATGACTAACATAAGTTAGTCTAGAATTTGCCTACATTATCCTGACCAAAGTAATGTGCGTAAGGCGTCGTAGACCTTATGAAGTTAGAAGGAATTGTGTTAGATGGTACACCAAAAGTAATGAATTAAAAATTTTAGAGAAATAGTAGAGAAGGTAAAAATTATCAAAATGAGACAAACGGAAAGAAATTCTTAAGAGAGGAGGAACAACTATGGAACATATTATAGTTTTATTTATATTAGCACTATGCTTTTTTTCATTTTTTTATTTTTTATATCATGTGCTTGTGAAATTACAAAACAAAGAAAACTTTTCCGATGAATATAAATTAATGGTTGCTTCGTGCGTTGTTTTTGTTTTCATACTGTTATTTTAGTTTCATACATGCAGAATGGGGGATGCTATAAATAATAATATGATGTGGGTGTCAAAAGTAATGATTTTATAAATTTGCTTATGATTTAGGAAAAATCCATATAACACGAATGGCGACCAACCAAAATCCTTTTAAAAGGATAAGTATTATATGGATATAGAGAAGTATATCATAAATTATAGTTTAAAACAAAATAATTATAAACAAAGTTTTCTCAGGTTCTCTGAAGAAAGGAGACAAATATGTTTAAAATCGCAAAAAAATTAACAGTTATAATGTTATCTGCAAGTATAATATTTTCTTGTTCTGGGATCATTGCACATGCAGAAGGGATAAAAGATAAAAAGCAAGAATACTATCAGGAATATAAAAGAATTATTAGAGAAGCAAATGAAAAAATAGGAAGTAAAGATTTTGACTTGCTTCCAATTGATGAAATTAATGAGGATGATATGTTAACACCGAAAGAATTTCAAAAGGCAGTCAATGCAGCAATTCAATTAGATACTCAAAAACCTGTTATAGATGACAATGGCGGGGAATATTCCAATGAATCGAATGATAATATGTCTGCCAGAGCTTCTGGAGAAACAGTGACAGAAAGTCAGAATAAGAAAGTATCTGTGGCTGATAATCATTCTGTTATAATGAAATGTACAGCAACTTTTGTGACACGCTATAATGCATCTAAAAAACGTAGATTTATAACACAAATAAAAAGTGCTAAAGTAACAGTAAGTGGTTATGGATTTTCATGGAAGAAGTCACCTACAATTACAAAACGTGTGATCGATGGTGGCAGAACAGGAGAAATTTTATGTTTAGGAGTCATAAAAAATCCTTCTGGTTTTACAAAGCAGGTTTCTCTGTCATTTGAATTTTATTGCAATACAGGGGGAGGAATTGAAGTTCGTTAAATTCCATAAGTTCTGTAAATCTTAAGTCAATCTAATAGCAACTTAATAAGTGTTGGAGCGGGCTGCCATTATGGCAGCCCTTACTTATTTTATTAAAACCTGACACAATGCATCAAAGATTAAAGGCAATTGTTCAAGATCAATCGAAGAATAATTCATAACATAAACATTCTGAAAGTTCATATTGGATGTCTGGTCAACAAAATATTTTGATAATGGTGCAAGTTTGATCCCTTTTGATTTAGCATCAGATATCATATCCATTTCTGTTCTGTCTGTCTTTAATTTCATCATAAAATGAACCCCGGAATCTTCTTCTTTAATCGTAATATATTGATCCAAGGGCGCAGTCTTGAAAATTTCTAAAATAGCATCTCGTTTATTCTGATAATAATTACGCAGCCGGTTGATATGTTTTTCAAAACTTCCACTTTCCATAAAACGAGCCAGAGTATACTGTTCAAAATTAGAAACTGTACAGGAATAAAAAGATAGTTTCTTATAAAAAAGTTCTGTCAAAGAAGCCGGAAGTACCATGTAACTGATTCTTACGGTAGAAGATAATGTTTTTGTAAAAGTATTCATATAAATGACTTTATCAGAGACATCAATACTTTGCAGTGTAGGGATCGGTTTTCCGCCAAGGCGTAATTCACTGTCATAATCATCTTCGATAATATAACGGTTCTCATCCTTAGAAGCCCAACCAAGCAATTCATAACGACGGCTGATCGGTGTGATGATACCAGTTGGAAAATGGTGGGATGGGGAAAGATGCATAATGTCGATCTGATGATCTTCCAAGGAGTAGATGCAGACACCATGCTCGTCAAGATCGATCGCGGAATAAGACACATGCATACTATCATAGATCTTAGCAATCTTTGGGTAACCAGGATTTTCAATTCCATAAATCTTATCATCTCCAAGAAGCTGGGTCAAAAGACCATATAAATATTCTGTCCCAGCTCCAACGATGATCTGCTCTGGGTTTACGACCATCCCGCGAAATGCATGAAGATAATCGGCAATCGCCTGCCGAAGTGCCATAATACCGCCACAAGGTGGGTTTTCCATCAATTGCTGCTGGTTTTCATTTAATAATTCACGCATCGTTCTTGCCCAGATTGTAAAGGGGAAGATCTCACTGTCTGTCTGATTACTTGTAAAGTCCGCAAGATAAGGAACTTTTTCTTTAAAAGAAAGTAATGTACTGCTAGGGCTTACAGAAAGAGTCTTTGTAAGATTCAATTCCCGAAGATCGGCAACGTAAAATCCTTTCTTTGGAATGGAATAAATATATCCTTCCGCCATCAACTGCTCATAAGCATTCTCAACAGTGATCACACTGATACCCAGATTTTTTGCGAAACTTCGTTTGGAAGGAAGTTTTTCATGAACGTCAAGATTTCCCAGTATTATGTCATTTTTGATGCATTTGTATAAATATTCATAAAGGGAATCTGACCCTTTATTTGCAAAGTTATAGGTTAACATGATATGTAAATTCTCCAATCTGGCCTTATTGAACATATTCAAATTGATGATTTTAAAAAGACCACAAATTGATTATAATCAGTCCCATAGCATATGTAAAGAATACATAGCAAATGAATTTAGAAAAATACAGTGGAGGCTTACAACATGGAAACAACAAAGAGATACGAATTAAATAAAGAACTGGCACAGATGTTAAAAGGTGGAGTGATCATGGATGTTACAACACCAGAACAGGCAAAGATCGCACAAGAAGCTGGAGCATGTGCAGTTATGGCATTAGAGAGAATTCCGGCAGATATCAGAGCAGCAGGTGGAGTATCAAGAATGAGTGATCCAAAAATGATCGTAGGAATTCAGGAAGCAGTCACAATTCCAGTCATGGCAAAATGCAGAATCGGACATTTTGCAGAGGCACAGGTTTTAGAAGCTATCGAAATTGACTATATCGATGAAAGTGAAGTATTATCACCAGCAGATGATGTATACCATATCAATAAAAGAAACTTCAAAGTTCCATTTGTGTGTGGAGCAAAAGATCTTGGGGAAGCACTTCGAAGAATCAATGAAGGAGCATCCATGATCCGTACCAAAGGAGAACCAGGGACAGGAGATATCGTACAGGCAGTGCGCCATATGAGAAAGATGAACAGCCAGATCGCACAGTTAGTCAGCATGAGGGAAGATGAATTATTTGAAGCTGCAAAACAGTTAAGAGTTCCATATGATCTTGTAGTATACGTTCACGAAAATGGAAAACTCCCAGTCGTAAACTTCGCAGCAGGTGGAGTCGCAACACCAGCCGATGCAGCCTTAATGATGCAGCTAGGAGCAGAAGGAGTCTTCGTAGGATCAGGAATCTTCAAATCTGGAAACCCAGCCAAACGAGCAGCAGCGATCGTACAGGCAGTGACAAACTTTACAGATGCCAAACGAATCGCAGAATTATCCAAAGACCTTGGGGAAGCAATGGTAGGAATCAACGAACAGGAAATCGAATTATTAATGGCAGAAAGAGGAAAATAAGATGAAACAAGTCGGTGTTTTAGCATTACAGGGCGCATTTATCGAACATGAAAAAATGCTTGAACAACTAGGCGTTTCCTGTATTGAATTACGAAACAAAGAAGATTTAGAAAAACCATATGATGGAATCATCCTCCCTGGCGGTGAAAGCACTGTTCAGGGGAAACTTCTAAAAGAACTGGATATGTTTGATACGATCAAGAAACAGATCGAAGCAGGACTGCCAGTCCTTGCAACCTGTGCAGGACTTATTCTTCTTGCAAAAGATATTAAAGATCAGGAAGAAACATACTTTGGAACAATCCCAATGTGCGTCAAACGAAATGCATATGGAAGACAGCTCGGAAGCTTCTTTACAACAAAAGAAGTAGATGGAGTCGGAGAAGTTCCAATGACATTTATCCGCGCACCATATGTGGGAAGCGTGGAAGATGGGGTAAAAGTATTAGCAGAAGTTGACGGAAATATTGTTGGGGTAGAATATGGCAAGCAGATGGGATTTGCATTTCATCCGGAATTGGATGGGGATTTGCGGATACATCAGAGGTTTGTGGAAAAATTTTAATTTTTGTAGTTGGCCAACTGTAGTCTTTCAGTATATGATAAAAAATAAATAAGCATCGCTTTCGGTTGCTTATTTATTTTTTATCATATACCTGAAGTCTATAGAGTGGACAATTCACAAGATTGGAAAATTTAAGGTGGTGCGTATGTTTTACTGTATTGTTTATATATTTAGGTAATCGATAGCTGAAAATTCTCGCAATTTAAGGTTTCGTAGAAATTAAGATAAGAGAAATTTCAAACATCTCGATAAATCGGTGTTCGTAAGTTTCTTTTATTTCTGTCACATACATGCAAGCCTATCCACAAATCACAACTTATTTATTTTATCAATCAATTTATTAATACTTTCAGATATCCAGTTCTTAAACAAAGTCCAAAGTTCAACAACAGCTTCTTTTTTACGATATAAGAACAAAGCAATCAAGATCAATATAACGACCGGCAGAATCCATTTCAAGGCAGTCAGCCAGAAACTGCTAGTAGTACTTCCTTTATATGTCATTTTAAAAACATTCCCATTCAATGAAAAATCACAAAGATCATGAATATTTTCATCAGATTGAACAAGGGAAGAAATTGTTTTTGTTAATGTATTTTGTTTTGCCTGATTTTTCACAGCACTTTTCGGTGTCACGATCACAGAAACAGATTCTTTCGAATTGACGGATGCAAATGTATAATGTCCTGAGATCGTTTTTTGATACTGATTCTCAGGAAGACAAATCTTATCTTCAAAAGTTATCTTTTTCCCACCAGTAAAAGAAAAATGCTCTTTTGCTTTCATAGAACTATTCTTAAATATCTTTGAAAAATCCTTATGACAGTCAGCAACGCTTCCTTTTTGTAAGATTGAAAGTGTGATCGTCTGATTGTCATTTATAGATACATCGCTGATCGTTGATCCTTTAATCTGCTTTTTGATCACAGATAACTGATGGTCTGTGACATTTTTTTCAAGAGTCAAAGAAATCTTACGACGGATATCCTTCGATGTATTCCATACTGTTGCAATTTCATATTTAGAAATTGGTTGCTGAGTAGTGGAAGTAAAGGTAATTTCTTTTTCTTTGACAGATCCATCAAAAATTTGTTTTCCATTAAAAGTATAAGTAACTGGAATGGAACCTTTTTTCTGTAGGAAGTTTGACAAATCTAAAGATTCTTTGTACTTGATCTTTAGTTTAAAGAGATTATTTTTACTGCATGTTGCCGTATAAGTTCCAAAAGAATTCTTTGAATGAAGAACTTCCCTTGTTTTCTGTGCAAGATCAGAGAAATTATTCGCATCAAAACTTACGCATAAAATCTTTCCATCGGAAGTATTCTCCCATGTAATATCATTTCCTGCAAAATAAGAACGGATTTTCCCAGAATTTTGATCCATTGTTTTTTGCGGAATATGGAACTTGATTGTTCTTGTAAGTTTTCCAGTCTGTTTTGTCTGTGTGTCGATTGTAATGGATGATAATGGAACATAAGACATTTCATCAATGTTGATCTTATCTTTCGTCTCATAAGTTTTTCCAAGGAAAGAAATCTTCGTACTTTTTAAATCCCATAGGTCAGAAGAGGAGTCTTTGTCAATATATTTTCCCTCATACAAAGCTGTATAAAGCCATGTCATCAGATCTTTGGATGTGAAATTTTCTTTATAAATAAGACCTGAGACAAATGGAGAATCTCCATATTCATAAGTGATCTCTGGGGAAAAATTAAGAAGATCACGAACTTTCTTCTTATAATCATCAAGAGAAGAAAAACGAAGATAGAAAGTATACGTATCGTTTCCGTCAGAAGAAGATGAAGTATAAGTAAGAGCATCCGGGCAGGATTCTTTGATAAGTTTATTAAGATCTTTTTTGCTTCCATTGAAATAAGTATGAAAATCGCGGGAAGAAAAGGTACAAGACATCACTCTTGTACCTAAAAAGTCTTTATTTAATTTTACTGTACTGGTAAGATTCACACCACATCCGCATAAGAGAAGCAGTGAGAACAGTAATCCAAAAAGAAAAACTTTTTTCTTCATAAGGGTCTCCTTATTATTTGAGATTAGCTAAATAAGTATCATTGATCGCGATAACTTTTTTCATAGCATCACGTCCTGGAGCTCCGATCGTATTACGTTTTTCAACGCAAGTTTTCATGCTGATGGCATCATAAATATCTTCTTCGAAAGCAGGGCTGATCTTCTGGTATTCATCTAGAGGAAGTTCATCTAGAGAAATATGTTTATCAAGACAAAGAAGTACAAGCTGCCCAACGATTCCGTGAGCATCGCGGAAAGGAACACCGTGATTTACAAGATAATCCGCAGCATCAGTTGCATTTGTAAATCCGTGTTTTGCACTTTTTTCCATCTGTGGTTTGTTAAATGTCATGGTATTCATCATTCCATTAAATAAAGAAATACATCCTTTGACAGTATCAATCGCGTCAAATGTAAGTTCTTTATCTTCCTGCATATCTTTGTTATATGCCAGAGGGATTCCTTTCATTGTTGTAAGGATAGAAGTTAAAGCTCCATAGACACGTCCTGTCTTACCACGAACTAACTCAGCAATATCAGGATTCTTTTTCTGAGGCATGATACTGCTTCCTGTACTGAATCCGTCATCAATGGATACAAATTTGTATTCGTTAGAGTTCCAGATGATAACTTCTTCACTGAAACGGCTTAAATGCATCATGATCGTAGATAGAGCAGATAAAAGCTCAATCACATAATCACGGTCAGATACAGAATCCATACTGTTTAATGTAGGACCATAAAAATTAAGCAAAGAAGCTGTTTGTTCACGGTCTAATGGATAAGTAGTACCTGCAAGAGCACCAGCTCCTAAAGGACAGTAGTTCATTCTGTCATAAATGTCAGTTAAACGGCTGTAATCTCTTTTAAACATTTCCATGTAAGCACCTACATGGTGAGCAAGAGTGACAGGCTGAGCTTTCTGAAGATGTGTAAATCCAGGCATAAATGTATCAATGTGTTCTTTCATGATACGATGAAGTGTTTCCATTAATTCTTTTAATAAATATTTGATATCAACAATTTCATCTCTTGTATAAAGTTTCATATCTAAAGCGACCTGATCATTACGGCTTCTTCCAGTGTGAAGTTTCTTTCCAACATCACCGATGCGATCAATAAGGTTTGCCTCTACAAAGCTATGGATATCTTCATATTCACTTGTGATCTCAACTGCTCCAGTTTGGATATCCTTTGAAATTCCTTTTAAACCATCGATGATCTGATCACGTTCTTCTTCTGTTAATACACCAACACTTGCAAGCATCGTAACATGTGCAATACTTCCGCGGATGTCTTGTTTATAAAATTTCTGGTCAAAGGAAATAGATGCATTAAAGTTGTAAACTAACTGATCTGTTTCTTTTGTGAAGCGACCGCCCCATAATTGTGCCATAAGTGTTTCCTCTTTTCTGTATATATTTTTATTCTTTATCATAAAATCAAATGAATTTACTTTTCTATTCTACATGAAATAACTCGATTTTGCCACAAATTTTTTGCATCAAAGGGGAAAAATTTATTTTTGATACTCTCATCATATAGATTTTTTGAATTTAAGATAGAATAGACAGAGAAAAATTAACGCACAATAAAAAGAAAGTTATGAAAATGGGCGGTGACTATGAAAAAGAGATATCAGATAGAAAAATATACAATCCTGTTTGCGATTGGAGGAATGGCATATTTTTTGCTGGAAGTTTTAGTACGTGGATATTCACATTATTCGATGTTTTTATGTGGTGGGGCATGTTTCCTTTGCTGTGGGCTTCTAAACGAAAATGTAAAGATCAAGATAAGTTTTATTAGTCAGATGGTATTATCTTCTGTGATCATCACGGTATTAGAACTTATTACAGGTTTTATTGTAAATATATGGCTTAAGATGGATATTTGGGATTATTCGCATCTTCCATATAACTTTAAGGGGCAGATCTGTTTATTGTACTCTGTATTTTGGTTTCTTATTTCAAGTGTAGCAATCGTGCTGGATGATTTTCTAAGATACAAATTATTCAATGAAGAAAAGCCACATTATAAGATTTTTTAAGAATATAGTATAAATAGCAGTTCACAGGGAAAGCTATCGACATTTAAGAGAAATTCTGTTAATCTATTATAGGTACAAATAGTAGATTGGAGGAACAACAAAATGAAATTTACAATGGGAAGGACAATGAAGATCCTTGTAGCAATTTTGATCGTAGCAATCATTGCGATCGTTATGCTCTCACCATATTCTTTTGAAAAATATACAGCATCATCTAAAATGATTCAGGTTACTTCGACTGATACTGTAACAAAAGATGCAAATGGTAAGAAAAAACAGCAGGTATATTCATATAAAAAAGATGATAAAAAATACACAGAGATCGTCAATGTTTTAGATCAGTATTCTTATCATTTTACAACAAAGACATTAACTAACTCATCTCAGATGAGTGATTCTAGTAAGCCACAGATGATCATGTTATTTGGAAATAAAATGCTTGTGATCAGTGATTCAGGAGAAATCCTTCTAGATAATCATGTATACCGCATGGGATATTCTGGTGGAAAAGATGCGAAAAAAATGATGAAAAGCATCAACAAGATTTTAAAGAGTGAATAAAATATAATAGGGGAAGACATCATGGGATATAAACGTCTTTATAAAAATTTGATCGACATTATCAAGGAAGAACAGGCAAAATTGGGATTTCGAAGAGAAAGTATCCGTCTGTACTATCCACTAAGTTCGTTAAACCATTTTTTTGAAACACAGGATACAGAAGAACAGATGAAAAACAGACTTCATGGAATACCAGATTTTATCAAAGAAACTTTAGGAGATATCAAAGTTACTAGCAAAAAAGAAAGATTTTGCTTCTATATTCCAGAAGAAGGCAGTAACTACGTCCATGAAAATACAAACCCAAATGAATTTATCAAAGAACTGGTAGAAATCGTTGGAAAACACGGATGTAAAATGGAAGATATTATTGCGTTATTTAAACAACATGATAAAAACGTGTTTGTAGAAGAAATTCATAATGGAGAATTTGATTATCTGATCCGTTTTTCAGAAGAAAATGAAGATCCATATTATTACTGTTTTCACGATGAAGGATGTCACATCATCTATCACCGCTTTTTACCAGAAGATTATGAAGATTTCGGATTTTAAACAATGTTATTAAGAATACATATAGGAGGAATAAATCATGAGTGAATTATTAGATATGATCAAAACAAGAAGAAGTATCAGAAAGTACAAATCAGATATGGTACCAAAAGAAATTATTGATAAGATCGTAGAAGCAGGATCTTACGCAGCCACAGGAATGGGACAGCAGTCACCGATCATTCTTGCAGTTACGAACAAAGAAGTGAGAGATAAACTGTCTAAATGGAATGCAGATATCATGGGAACAGACACCGATCCATTTTATGGAGCACCTGTTGTATTGGTTGTCTTAGCAGACAAAAACCGTCCAACAGCAGTCTATGACGGAAGTCTTGTTATGGCAAATCTAATGTTAGAAGCTCATGATTTAGGAATCGGAAGCTGTTGGATCCACAGAGCAAAAGAAGAATTTGAAAGTGAAGAAGGGAAAGAATTATTAAAATCTCTGGGAATTAAAGGGGATTATGTTGGAATCGGACATTGCGTACTTGGGTATGTCGATGGAGAGTATCCACAGATTCCTGAACGAAAATCAAACTGGGCTTATTATATTGATTAATGGTTGGTTGATAAGCTGAAGTTATTGGTGGAATATTATAAAAATGGTTATCTGTCTGCGACGCGCTTTCGCTCGACTCACACGTAGCTGTACTAAGCTCCTGAATGATCTAACGATCATCCACTCGCTAAGTGCAGACGTGTTCCTACGGTCGTCGACAGATAACCATTTTTATAATATTCAATAATTTCAGTATAAATATAGAAATCCAATATCGTTTAACATACACATTTGTGGTGATTTGAATAGCCGTCTGTGTATATGAGAAAAACGAAATCATAGTATAAAAGATCCAGAACCATTGAAATTTTGCCGTCGTTTTGAACGGTTCGCAGCAAACTTGGTCGATTGTTTGAGCGTCAAAGATTACTGATTTTAGTACCCTTGAGCGCGAGTTATCGAAGGAAAGTTTGCGAATCAGCGACCGTTCAAAACGGCGAGCAAAATTTTTGGTCTGGATCTTTTATACTATGATTTCGTTTTTCTCATATACATTCGAACGACTACGTCAAATTACTTGTTGTTATTCTTCTCAGCTTCCTGCATCTTCATAGCACGAACTTTTAAAGGAAGTCCAAATAATGTAATAAATCCATCCGCATCATGATGATCATACATATCACCAGTTGTGAAAGATGCTAAAGATTCGTTGTATAAGCTGTATGGAGAAGTAGTTCCAGCCTTGATGATATTACCTTTGTAAAGTTTGAATTTAACTTCACCTGTTACATACTGCTGAGTAGATGTAACGAATGCCTGGATTGCTTCACGAAGTGGTGTGAACCATTTTCCTTCGTATACAACCTGAGCCATCTGGCTTCCAAGTTTCTTCTTAGCTTCCATTGTTTCACGGTCAAGGATTAATTCTTCTAACTGATCGTGAGCTGCCATTAAGATTGTTCCACCTGGAGTTTCATATACACCACGGGATTTCATTCCTACAACACGGTTCTCAACGATATCAACGATACCGATACCATTTTCACCACCAAGACGGTTTAATTCAGTGATGATCTCAGAAACTTTCATTTCTTTTCCGTTTAATGTTTTAGGAACACCAGCTTCAAATGTCATAGTAACTTCTGTATCTTTATCTGGAGCGTTTTCTGGAGCTACTCCTAAAACAAGCATGTTGTCGTAGTTTGGTGCTAAAGAAGGATCTTCTAATTCAAGACCTTCGTGACTGATATGCCATAAGTTACGGTCACGGCTGTAGCTGTGGCTTGCGTCAAATGGAAGGTGGATTCCGTGTGCTTCACAGAATTCGATCTCATCTTCACGAGACTGCATTGTCCATACATCTGTCATACGCCATGGAGCAATGATCTTGATGTCTGGAGCTAATGCTTTGATACCAAGTTCGAAACGGATCTGGTCATTTCCTTTTCCTGTAGCACCGTGGCAGATCGCAACAGCATTTTCTTTTCTGGCGATTTCAACTAATTTCTTAGCGATTGCTGGACGAGCCATAGATGTTCCAAGAAGATACTGATGTTCGTATACAGCACCAGCCTGTACGCATGGCATGATATAGTTATCGCAGAAATCATCAACGATATCTTCGATATATAATTTAGATGCTCCGGATAATTTTGCTCTTTCATCAAGTCCATCTAATTCGTTACCCTGTCCACAGTTAACACAGCAACAGATAACTTTATAGTCAAATGTTTCCTTAAGCCAAGGAATCAGAGCTGTAGTATCAAGACCTCCGGAATATGCTAAAACAACTTTTTCTTTCATGAAATAAATCCTCCTAAGTGTATATTGACGGGATGTTTTCCTATTATATATAGGATCTGATATTGAAAATCCCGTATGTTCATATAAATATTTGCTTGTTTACTAATATACGTTATATTTACATCTTTTGCAAGGATTATTTTCGAAAATAATGAATATTTATAATATAAAAATGAATAAAATGAAAAATAATTGCATATTTATACAAAACTATTGCATATTTTAAAATTCAGTTGTATACTTATGAACAATGATTAAAAAAATAACCTACATTATAAAGAGAAGGACAAGGAGATTAACATGATCAAAGCAGGAATCATTGGATCCACAGGTTACGCAGGACAAGAACTTGTAAGAATCCTTACACAGCATAAAAATGCAGAGGTTGTATGGTATGGATCCAGAAGTTATATAGACCAGAAATATTATGAAGTATTTAGAAATATGTTCCAGATCGTTGATGACAAATGTCTGGATGATAACATGGATGAGCTTGCATCTAAAGTGGATGTGATCTTTACAGCAACACCGCAGGGACTTTGTAGTTCTTTAGTATCAGAAGAAATCTTATCTAAAGTTAAGATCATTGATCTAAGTGCGGACTTCCGTATTAAAGATGTAAATCGATATGAAGAATGGTATGGGATCAAACATCAGAGTCCAGAATTTATTGATGAGGCAGTTTATGGACTTTGCGAGATCAATCGTGAAGATATCAAGAAAGCACGACTGATTGCTAACCCAGGATGCTATCCAACATGTTCTACATTATCCATTTATCCAATGGCGAAAGAAGGACTCATTGAGATGAACAGTGTGATCATCGATGCTAAATCAGGAACATCCGGAGCTGGACGTGGTGCGAAAGTCAATAACTTATATTGTGAAGTAAATGAAAATATCAAAGCATATGGAGTTGCAACTCACAGACATACGCCAGAGATCGAAGATCAGTTAAGCTATGCATCTGGAGAAGAAGTATTATTAAACTTCACACCACACTTAATTCCAATGAACCGTGGAATTTTAGTGACAGCATATGCAACACTTAAGAAAGATGTAAGTTACGAAGAAGTGAAAGCAATCTACGACTCTTATTATAAGAATGAAAAATTCGTCAGAGTGTTAGATAAAGATGTCTGCCCTGAGACAAGATGGGTAGAGGGAAGTAACTATGTGGATGTCAACTTTAAGATCGATAAACGTACAAACCGTATTATCATGATGGGTGCCATGGACAACCTTGTAAAAGGTGCAGCTGGACAGGCCGTACAGAACATGAATCTTATGTTTGGATTAAAAGAAACTGAAGGATTAGAATTAGTACCAATGTTCCCATAGGGCTTTGGTAAGGAAGGACTAGAATTATGAAGATCATCAATGCCGGAGTAACAGCTCCAAAAGGTTTTAAATGTGCAGGACTTCGTGCCGGAGTGAAACCAGGGAAGACAAACAAAGACATGGCAATGATCGTAAGTGAAGTGCCAGCAAAGATCGCAGGAACATTTACAAAGAATATTGTAAAAGCGGCTCCAGTTTTATGGGGAAAGAAGATCGTAGAAGAACAAGAAGCAGTCAGAGCAGTGGTAATTAATACAGGAATTGCCAATGCATGTACGGGTGCACAAGGATATGAGAATGTAGTAACCGAAGCAAAAGAAGTAGCGAAATTGTTAGATATTAAACCAGAGGAAGTTGTCGTAGGTTCCACAGGAGTTATCGGACAGCAGCTGCCAATGGATGTGATCAAAGAAGGGATCAAGAAGTTAGTTCCAGAATTAAAAGCAGACAGACAAAGTGAAGAAGATGCATCCTGGGCTATCCTTACAACAGATACAAAGCCAAAAGAGGCAGCCGTAGAAGTAGAAATCAACGGAAAGACTGTTACAATTGCAGGTATGTGTAAAGGTTCTGGAATGATCCACCCAAACATGGGAACAATGCTTGGATTTATCACTACAGATGCAGCAATCGATAAAGCTTTATTATTAGAACTGCAGAGGGAACTCATTGAAGATACATTCAATATGGTATCAGTTGATGGAGATACATCTACAAATGATACGGTTTTTGTATTTGCAAATGGAATGGCAGAAAATAAAGAAATTACAGAAAAAGATGCAGACTATGAAGCATTCAGAGAAGGATTATTATATGTTAACCAGTCTCTTGCAAAACAGATCGCAGGGGATGGAGAAGGATGTACACGTTTATTTGAAGTTCATGTAGCTGGTGCAGACTCCAAAGAAAATGCGAAGATCTTAAGCAAATCTGTCGTAACATCAAGTCTTACAAAAGCAGCAATTTACGGAAAAGATGCAAACTGGGGAAGAATTCTTTGTGCACTTGGTTATGCTGGAGTTGATTTTGATCCAGTCAAGGTTGATATTAGTTTAAAAAGTGCGGATGGTGTGATCGAGATCGTAAAAGACGGAATTGCAACAGATTATTCTGAAGATGAGGCAACGAAAGTATTATCTGCAGATGCAGTGACAGCAGATATTGATGTTCATAATGGAGTGTTTGAAGCAACTGCATGGGGATGTGATCTGACACACGATTATGTAACAATTAATGCAGATTACCGATCATAAGAATAAGATTATTATAGATAGACGACAAAATAAAAGGCATAAAAGCAGACAACTATGAAAGGAAGAATCAATGGAACAGATGAGAAATGAAATTAACGAATTGATCGAGCAGTCAAAACAAAAAGCAAAAGTATTAACAGAGGCATTACCATATATCCGTCGTTTCAATAACTGTTACGTTGTTGTAAAATACGGTGGAAGCGCTATGAAAGACAAGAATCTTCAAAAAAGCGTGATCAGAGATGTTGCACTATTAAAACTAGTAGGTATGAAACCGATCATCGTACATGGTGGTGGAAAAGAGATCAGTAAATGGGTTCGTATGTCAGGAAAAGAACCAGAATTTTACCATGGACTTCGTGTGACAGATAAAGAGACAATGGAAGTTGCTGAAATGGTATTATTTAAAGTCAATCAGGAACTGGTGGCCATGATGGCAGAAGTTGGGGTTAAAGCCGTAGGTCTTTCTGGAAAAGATGCTGAAATGATCCGTGTAAAGAAAAAAGAAATGCCTGGAAAAGATCTTGGATATGTCGGTGAGGTTAAGAGTGTCGATACAACACTTCTTGAAGCATTGATTGAAGATGATTTTGTACCAGTTATTTCTCCAATTGGTTTAGGAGATAACTATGAACCATATAATATTAATGCGGATGACACAGCATGTGCAGTTGCAGAAGCATTGAATGCAGAAAAACTGGTATTCTTAACTGATATCGAAGGGGTATTCGTAGATCCAGAAGATAAATCAACATTGATCTCTGAGATGGATCTTAAACAGGCAAAAGAATTTATCGATAACGGAGTTGTTGGAGGAGGAATGCTTCCAAAACTTAAGAACTGTATTGAAGCGATCGAAGGTGGAGTATCCAGAGTCCATATCTTAGACGGACGTTTAACAAACTGTCTGTTACTGGAATTCTTCACAGAAAAAGGTATTGGAACAGCCATCTTAAAAGAACCATTATTTGATAAACCATTATTCAACGAAGAAGATGAGGAAGGATGTTAAGATGAAAACGCAGCAGGAATATATTGAGCAGGGAGAACAGTATATCTTAAAGACATACAATCGTTTTCCAGTTGTATTAGAAAAAGGGAAAGGTGTCTATTTATATGATGCTGACCAGAAGAAATATCTGGATTTTGGTGCAGGAATTGCTGTATTTGCATTAGGATATGGAAATGAAGCATACAATCAGGCATTAAAAGACCAGATTGATAAATTGATCCATACATCAAACTTATATTACAATATTCCAGCAGTAGAAGCTGCAAAGAAGATTGTCGATGCTTCAGGGCTTAAAAAAGTGTTCTTTACAAACAGTGGAACAGAAGCAATCGAAGGTGCGTTAAAAGTTGCAAGAAAATATGCATATAATAAAGACGATTCCAAAGATTATGAATTTATCGCAATGAATCATTCATTCCACGGAAGAAGCCAGGGAGCTTTATCAGTGACTGGTAACAGTCATTATCAGGATGGATTTGTTCCAAAAGAATTTCGTGCTGTATTTGCAGAATTCAATAACTTAGAAGATGTTGTATCAAAGATCACAGATAAAACTTGTGGAATCATATGTGAAGTTGTTCAGGGTGAAGGTGGAATTTTCCCAGCGGATAAAGAATTCTTAGAGGGACTTCGTAAAGTCTGCGATGAGAAAGATATCTTACTGATCTTTGATGAGATTCAGTGTGGAATGGGGCGCTGTGGATCTTTGTTTGCACATGATCTTTATGGAGTAAAACCGGATGTCTTAACACTTGCAAAAGCGCTTGGATGTGGTGTTCCTGTTGGGGCGTTTGTTGTAGGTGAAAAGGCTGATGGGGCTTTAGTACCAGGTGATCATGGAACAACTTATGGTGGAAATCCATTCGCAGCAGCGGCGATCAATGCAGTATTTGACCAGTTTGAGAAGTTACAGGTTCCAGAACATGCAAAAGAAATCGGAGCTTACCTGTGGGATAAATTAGAAGAGTTAAAAGAGAGATATGACTGTATCACAGGACATCGTGGAATTGCATTAATGCAAGGACTTGAATTTGATGCAGATCATCCAGTTGGAGATATCGTTAAGAAAGCACTGGAGAAAGGATTGATTATAATTTCTGCAGGAAATAATGTCATTCGTTTTGTACCGCCGCTTGTGATTGAAAAAGAACATGTAGATGAGATGATTTCTATTTTAGAAGACTGTATCGCATAGAATGTATAAAAAAGACCTCTATGGAAAAACTATCCGTAAAAAGATAGTTTTTCATGGAGGTTTTTATATGTTTGGATTGATCATTGCATTGATTTCAGGAGCTTTAATGAGTATTCAAGGTGTATTTAACACAGAAGTAACTAAACAAAGCAGTACATGGACAACGAGTACATTTGTACAGGCAACAGGATTTCTCGCATGTTTGTTGATCTGGTTGATCGCTGAGAGGGAGCAAAGTTTTACGATGCTTTTAAAGGTCAGCCCAAGATACCTTTTATTAGGAGGAGTGATCGGAGCTGCAATCACATTTACAGTGATCAAAAGTGTGGCAAGTTTAGGACCTGCACAGTCAGCAATGCTGATCGTCGCATCACAAAGTGTTGTTTCCTATCTGATCGAGGTTTTCGGTCTGTTTGGTGTGGAAAAAACAGCTTTTGCATGGGTAAAGCTTTTAGGAGTGGTTTTGTTTGTCACAGGATTGATAATATTTAAATGGAAATCATAAATATCTCTTGTAAAGTATTATAATTTTCGCTAAAATAGAAGTTAGATTTACATGTTCCAGACTCTTTGCATAAGACCGGGAGGTTTATGTTGTTTAGAAGAGTTAAAGTGATAACCATTTTGCTGATGGTTTTTATGATGTCCATTGGATGTAGCCGCAGGAAGGAAGTATCGATAGAACCAAAGAAGGAGACAAAGACAACGGCTGAGAAGTCTTCTTCTAAGGAAACTATTTATGTCTATGTATGTGGAGAAGTAAAACATCCAGGAGTTTATCGTTTTTCGAAAGGTGAACGTATTGTTTCTGCTGTGAAAGCAGCTGGTGGACTAACTAAGAAGGCTTCAGCAGAGAGTATTAATCAGGCAGAGAAGATGAAAGACGGGCAGCAGATAACGATTCCGTCAAAGAAACAGACAGCGAAGAATGAAGGATCTGATTCCAAAGCAGTGCAATCTTCCTCTGGAAAGATCAATATCAATACTGCAGGTGTCAAGGAGTTGATGACGCTTTCAGGGATAGGGGAAGCGAAGGCTTCTGATATTATCTCTTATCGAGAGGAACATGGCCCTTTTTCTGATATTTCAGATATTATGAAGATTCAGGGAATTAAAGAGGGGATATATCATAAGATCAAAGACAAGATAACAATATAATTTTAGAGGTGAAAAAATGAGGAAGGTCTTAGTTGTTGATGATGAAAAACTAATCGTGAAGGGCATCAAATTCAGTCTGGAACAAGATGAGATGCAAGTAGATTGTGCTTATGATGGAGAAGAAGCATTAGAGAAAGCCAAAGAGAATCAATATGATATTATTCTTCTTGATGTAATGCTTCCAGGACTGACTGGGTTTGAGGTTTGTCAGGCAATTCGTGAATTCTCTAGCGTCCCGATCATTATGTTGACGGCTAAGGGAGAAGATATGGATAAGATTCTTGGCCTTGAATATGGGGCAGATGATTATATCACAAAGCCATTTAATATTCTGGAAGTAAAGGCAAGGATCAAAGCAATCTTACGTCGAAGCGCACATCACGATGTGAAAGAAGAAGAATCAGCAAAGGTTGTAGAATGCAGAGGTTTAAAGATTGACTGTGAAAGCCGCAGAGTGCATATTCATGGCAAAGAAGTGAACCTGACAGCGAAAGAATTTGACTTGTTAGAGTTACTGGTATTTCATCCAAACAAAGTATACAGCAGAGAGGATTTGTTGAATACAGTATGGGGATATGATTATCCGGGGGATGCAAGAACGGTTGACGTGCATATCCGAAGATTGAGAGAGAAGATCGAAGTGAATCCGGGAGTACCGGACTATGTACATACAAAGTGGGGGGTAGGTTACTATTTTCAGTCCTAAGAAGAACAGATTTGCCTTTTTACATAGTATGCAGTTCTTTATTTTCTTGTCAGTTTTCCTTCTGACGACATTGATATCAGTTTTATTTAGTAAGTTGTTAAATGATGGATATCGTCAGAAAACATATGACCAGAAAGTGGATAGTGTGGTCAGTCAGTGTAGCTGGCTTGGTGATCAGGTAGTTGGAGTCGATTTTCATTTAGATGATGGCTCCAACTCTCTTTCTAATCAGATTGATGAACTTGCAGCAAGTATGAATGGGCGGATCATCGTAATTAAGAATAATTATAAGATCATCAAGGATACTCATACAGATTTTCAGTCTAGATTCTTTTTAAATGATAATGTATTGGATGTTATGGATGGAAAGAAGACAAGGATTGTATCAGAGAGTGGAAAGTATATCGAAGTGATGGTTCCGATCGTATCAAAAGCTGGAAAGCAGAATCATATCCTGGGAGCTGTGCAGGCGACTGTGCCATCTGAGGATATGATGGGAGCAGTTACGGAGATGGAGCATCGCAGGAATATGCTGCTGGTAGCATGTATCATCTGTGGATTATCAATGGCAATGATCATTAGTTATCTGCTGACGAGAGATTTAAAGAAGATTCAGAGAGATGTTGATTTTATTGCGGCTGGTCATGAAGATGAATCCATTGAAGAGACAGGATTCCTAGAAGTACGCAGTATTGTGCAGCGTTTTAATGAGATTCTTGGAAGAATGCAGACGTTGGAAGATTCAAGACAGGAGTTTGTATCGAATGTATCGCATGAGTTAAAGACACCAATGACATCGATGAAAGTTCTTGCAGATTCCTTAATTCAGCAGGGAGATCAGGTTCCGGCTGAATTATATCGAGAATTCATGCAGGATATCGTTGCTGAGATCGACCGTGAGAACGTGATCATTTCAGATCTGTTATCTCTGGTGAAACTAGACAAGAAAGCAGCGCAGCTTCAGATCACAACAGTAAGTATCAATGAATTGTTGGAGATTATCATGAAGCGTTTAAAACCATTGGCTCTGCAGCGTAATATCGAATTGATCTTTGAAAGTTTCCGTCCGGTAACAGCAGAGATTGATGAAGTGAAGTTGTCTTTAGGGCTTACGAATCTGATCGAGAATGGTATCAAGTATAACAAAGATGATGGGTGGATCCGCGTGACACTGAATGCAGATCATAAGTATTTTTATGTGAAAGTTGCAGATTCTGGTGTTGGAATTCCTGAGGATTGCCAGGATCAGGTATTTGATCGTTTTTATCGCGTGGATAAAGCAAGATCAAGAGATACTGGAGGCACAGGACTTGGATTAGCGATCACAAAGAGCGTTGTTTCTCTTCATAATGGAGAGATTAAGTTATACAGTAAGGTTGGTGAAGGAACAACATTTACACTTAGAATTCCATTAAAGTATAAAGGCTAGGAGGAAGAGATGAAGAAAAGAAAATTATGCATGATCTTTTTGCTTTGTCTGGCTTTGATGACTTTAGTGGCAGGATGCCGGTCAAAAAAAGAAACCAATGACCAAGGCAATCAAAAAGGAACAGCAATTTACTATACTAATAATGATGTTACGAAATTGATCATGAAGAAAGAAAATGTGGAGCTTGAAGGGAATCAGCAGCAGAAAGTGAAGATTTTATTAAAGAAACTTCAACAGACTCCAAAGAGTGATAAGATACGCTCAGTGATTCCAAAGAGAATTATGATCAATGGTGTATCAGTGAATACAAATATCGTTGAGATTGATTTTTCGACAGGGTATAAACGAATTTCAGAGAATAGAGATTTGATCTGCCGTGCTGGTATTGTATATACACTGACTCAGTTAAAAGATATCAATTATGTATCATTTTCAATTTCTGGAGAGCCAATGCTTGATACAGATGGTACAGCAATTGGTGCTCTTGGAAGAGATAGTTTTGTATTTGGTAAGTTGCCAATGAAATAATTTATGAAACAAAGACCGATGGTTCTTATATTTGCCGGAGTGTTATCCGGAACAGCCGTTGTATGGAATATTATGTCCATGACAGCGGCTTTTTACCTATTGACAGGTATTTGTCTGTTGGCGTCCTTGATTTTTAGTGATAGGCGTTATGGATGGGTTGTAGTTGGGATACTTGCAGGAATTTTATTATCGTTAGGTTTTAAGACTTCCATGAAACTTGATCTGATCCAGGTAAAGGAAAAGGCAACAGAATATACAATGGGAAGAGTTTTAGAAGTATCGAAAACAAAGAAGGGAAAGTTAGCAGTACTTTTAAAAAATAAAAATTTGGAGGGGAAGATCCTTTTATATACACCCGAGGATGAAAAGATCATTCCAGGAGATATTCTTCGGTTTCAAGGAGAATTAGAAGAATGGGAAGATGCAGCTAACCCTGGCCAATTTTCAAGCAGACATTATTATTTCAGTAAAGGAATTTACTATCATGTATATTCGAAAAATATTGAGATCGAAGGACATCAAAATATATATTTTCAGGAAAAGATCTTGCAATGTAGAGAGTACATGAAACATCAGTTAGAAATTCAATACAAAAATGAAGTAAGTGATTTCTTAAAGGGGATGTTAATAGGTGATAAAAATGGACTGAGTGATGAGGTTAAAGATGACTTTAAGGAAAGTGGATTAATTCATTTACTTGCGGTATCAGGACTTCATATATCGTTGGCAGGAAGAAGGGTATATAAATTGGTTCGCAAGTGGTGTGGAAATTTTGTAGTTGGTTCACTGGCAGGAATGACAGGCGCAGTGTTTTATTGTATTTTAACAGGTGGATCGGGATCGTCACTTCGTGCAGTGATGATGTTGGGTGTTTACTTCCTGTCAGAGATATTAGGAGAACACTATGATATGATGTCTGCAGGAGCTTTTGCAGGAATTGTCTTACTTATAATGTGTCCGTACAGAATCTATGATACGGGTTTTTTATATTCATTTACAGCAGTTTTTGTGATCGCAATCTATCAACTTGTTAAACCAAAGATGAAAGGTAAATATTATAAGTTGAAGGAATCTTTATCGTTTTGTATTTTTATCCAGATAGGGATGCTGCCATTGATCATATATTTTCAATATGAAGCTCCAGCTTTTTCTTTTCTTGCGAATGTAGCAGCAGTACCACTGGCAACGTGTGCTTTTACTTTAGCTTTTCTTTTGATTTTTTTGCCGTATACCGTATTTCATGAAGCAATCTCATGGATGATCCAAGGGGTTTTGTGGATTTCCAGACAGTCTTATGGGATGTTGACGATCGGACATGTACCATTTTTATGGGTACTCTTATTTTATTTTATGACCGGATTGTGGATATGGAAGAAAAATGGACAAAATCGACATATCAGGATCAGTCTGGCTTATGTTATCATGATCATTTTGATATGGATTCCAATGGCAAGAAGAAAGAGTCTGGCATTTCTTGATGTTGGGCAGGGAGATTGTTTTGTAGCAGATACGAAGTCTGGGGCGATCATATTTGATGGTGGAAGCAGCAGTGAAGATCAGGTTGGAAGATATCGGATTCTTCCGTATATGAAATATCTGGGGTATCAGAAGATTCAGATTGCGGTGATCAGTCATATGGATATCGATCATTATTCTGGGATCAAGGAATTACTTGAGATGGGGAAAATTAAGTATCTTGGGCTTCCAGAGATTCCAAAAGATGAGACAATGAAAAAGATCATAGGTATAGCGAAGAAACGAGGAACAACTATTTTTTATCTTTCAAGAGGAAGGCAGATCACTACAAAAGATGGAAGTTTGAAAGTGTTGCATCCTCAAAAGAACAGTCAGATGGAAAAGAATGCGGCATCGTTGGTAATGCAGGGAAAAATACTTGGATATCGGGTGCTGTTAACGGGAGATGTGGAAAAAGAAGGCGAAGAAGAACTATTATCAGAAGAATTGGAAAGAGCAGATATATTAAAAGCAGCACATCATGGGTCAAAAAATTCCACGAGTAATGAATTTTTACAAAAGGTTCAGCCGAAACAGACGGTCATCTCTTGTGGAAAACAAAATAGATATGGACACCCACATTTAGAAACTATCCACAGACTACAGACATATCACACAAAGATTTATAGAACAGATCGAAGTGGTGCGATTATTTTTTTCAAAAGAAGAGATGGTTGAAAATCTTCCAAAAAAAAGGTATACTATCAAAAGCTATAGAAAGAGATGCAAAGAATATGAAGAAAATATTAGAAGATATCAAGACAAATACATACGAACGTTTTTATCTATTCTACGGGGAAGAAAAATATATGATCTCCCAGATGAAAAACCAGTTAAAAAAAGCATTAGTTTCAGAAGATGATACGATGAACTATTCTTATTTTGAAGGAAAAAGGGCTGATGCGATAGAGATTGTTGAACTTGCTAAAACACTGCCGTTTTTTAGTGATCATAGGTTTTTGATCTTGGATGAAACAGGACTTGGAAAGAAAAGTGATGATACGTTTATTGAAGGATTAAAGGAAGCCTCGGATACAAGTGTTGTGCTTTTTATAGAAGATAGTGTAGATAAGCGTTCAAAGATTTATAAATTTCTTTCGAAGGAAGGACATGCGGTATGTTTTGAATCTGCTGGAGATAAAGAATTATCCAGATGGCTGATCTCATTGCTTAAGAAAGAAGGAAAACAGATGTCATCTGCAACGATGCGAAGTTTTTTATATCGCTGTGGATCTGATATGTATACTTTAAAAAATGAATTAGAGAAATTGATCTCCTATGTTGGAGAGAGAGAAGAAATTACGATCCGTGATCTGGAAGAGTTGACATCTTCTCAGACGACAAATCAGATCTTTGTGATGCTTGAGGCAATTGCGAGAAAGCAAAGAGAAAAAGTATTGACACTATATTATGATCTGATCGAGTTAAAGGAATCACCATTTGGAATTCTGGCATTGTTAGTCAGACAGTGTAATCAGCTGCTTCAGGTGAAAGATTTAGATTGTCTTGGAAAGAGCAATGGGATGATCGCAAAGCAGATGAAAGTTCCAGCATTTGTTGCAGGAAAGTTAAAAGATCAAGCGAAAATGTTTTCAATGGATACACTCAGAGATATGATCGAAGCATGTGCAAAAACTGATGAATCAATTAAAACAGGAAAGATCAGCGACAGAGTTGGGGTAGAACTATTGTTGATCCAGTTCAGTCAGAAATAAATCAATCAATTTAAGATAGAAGAAGTCTAGTATAATAAAAATGATGAAAAAAAAGAAGCCTGACGGTGGCTTCTTTTTTTCGGGTTAATTTTATTAAAATTCGTTTCTTGATATCTGATTAAGCAATAGCGTTAACGGCTTTAGATAAACGAGCAATCTTTCTAGAAGCTGTATTCTTGTGGAAGATTCCTTTAGAAGTAGCTTTGCTGATTTCAGAAATGCAAGCTGTTAAAGCTTCAGAAGCTGCTGCTTTATCGTTAGCTGCGATCGCTGCTTCTACTTTTTTGATATATGTTTTAACTTTAGTTTTGATTGCTTTATTTCTTTCTGTTTTTGTGTTGATAACTTTGATTCTTTTTTTTGCTGATTTAATATTTGCCAAAGTGGGCACCTCCAATATGATAACTTAAATTTCTTTCTTTTCTTGAATCTTGTCTATAGCGAGACACGGTTAGCTATACACAAAACATACTGTTATATCTTATAGAAAATGATTGAATTTGTCAATATCTTTGGGGAAAAAATGTAATATTTTTTTAAAAACAATCACATACTAGAGAAAAAAGGAGGCAAAATCAATGCAAAATCGTACAGATCTGGCACTGGAATTAAAAGAAGAGAAGAATATTGGCTCTGCACAGTCAGGAATTATCGTAAAGACAAGAATTGATACAACGAATCATATAAAAGAAACAAAGATCATCATCAAAAACAAAAAAGGGGAGGACTCTTTAGGAAAACCAAAGGGAACCTATATTACGATCGAAGCGAAAGATCTGTCAACAAACGATGGTAGTTTTCATAAAGAAATGAGTGAAGCATTGTTTTTAAATTTAAAGGAAATGTTAAACAAAAAGAAAAAAATACTGATCGCAGGACTTGGAAATGCTGATGTGACAGCGGATTCGTTAGGGCCTAAAGTTGTGAACAATCTATATATTACAAGACATTTGCAAAAAGAGGGGATTGGAAATTATCAATTTGAACTAAGTGCGATCGCACCGGGGGTTATGGCACAGACGGGAATTGAAACAAGTGAGATTTTAGAATCATTAGCAGACCGGATAAAACCAGATGTTGTTATCGTGATCGATGCTCTGGCGGCCAGAAGTTATAGCAGGTTAAATAAAACGATTCAGATCAGCGATACGGGAATTGCACCGGGTTCAGGTGTTGGAAACCATAGGAATGAGATTACACAGCATACGATTGGTGTTCCAGTTCTTGCAATTGGTGTTCCAACGGTAATTTCTGTTCCAGCGATCATTCATGATGTTTTTGGAGAAAAATCTCTGGAAAATGTTTCTGAAAATATTGATGAAGAATTTATTTCCATGCATGTTACACCAAAAAATATTGATGAATCTATGAAACGGATCAGTTATACGATATCTGAAGGAATCAATCATTTACTGCATAATTAAAATATGAATGAATACAATGAAAGTATGGAGAAAAGAAAGAGATGGATATTGAGTATTACGATCGGTTGTTTTCTGATCATTTTTTTTAGTCAGAAGATCAATGCGCAGGGAATGGTTTTAGAATTCATGGATCATTATTATCATGGAATCATGACAGGATTTTTTCCGGCAGTATCTAAGACGGAAGTGACATTTTCGGGAAATATTCTATCGGACATGGTCTGTATGTATTATCAGGAAACAGTACCAATCTTACAATATCGCACAGATTATAAGGATAAAAAAGAAGAAGATCTAGTACAGCAAGATTATTATTTTCAGGATGATGAAACAACGGATGAGGTGGTAGAGGAGGTAAAAAAAGAAGAAAAGTTGTTTCATGCAAAAAAATGGGAAAATTCAAAATATTTAAGAAAATATATTTATCAGATCGACAGTACGACAATGGCGACAGAAAATGAGTTAAATGGAAAAGTTTTATTAAACACGAACTTAAAATTAAGGAAATCTGATGAACCGCAGATTTTAATTTATCATACACATGGGAGTGAGGCATACCGTGGCAGCAGGAAAGGAAGAAAATCAGATACTGTGATCGGTGTTGGAGATGTTTTAACGAAGAGATTGGAGCAAAAAAATATCAAGGTTGTACATGATCGTAACATTTACGATGTAAAAAACGGAAAAGAGGAGCGATCCAAGGCTTATAATTATGCAGCAACTGCAATTGAAAAGAATCTAAAAAAATATCCATCCATTCAGGTTGTGATCGATCTGCACAGGGATGGAGTCAATGAATCGACAAAGCTTGTGACGAGACAAAATGGAAAGAGAATGGCGCAGATCATGTTTTTTAATGGAATGAGCCGTACAGCAACAAATGGAAATATCAAATATTTAAAGAATCCAAATAAGCAGACAAATCTTGCGTTCAGCCTACAATTGCAAGCACAGGCTGCTTTGAAATACCCTGGATTTACACGAAAAATTTACGTAAAAGGATATCGTTATAATCTGCACTACAGAGGAAGAAGCTTGTTAGTGGAAGTTGGTGCGCAGAATAATACGTTATCAGAAGCAAAAGCGTCTATGAGTTTACTTGCTGAATTATTGAATAATGTGTTATACTAAAATGGAGTGTCTGAAAAGACATATGTACTTGAAATATAATTAGGAGGAACTTATGGCAATAGATCAGAGTAAAATACGAAATTTTTGTATTATCGCACATATAGATCACGGAAAATCAACATTAGCAGATCGAATCATTCAGATGACAGGAACATTAACGGATCGAGAGATGCAGGAGCAGGTTCTTGATAACATGGATCTTGAAAGAGAACGTGGGATTACGATCAAATCGCAGGCAGTACGAATTGTTTATAAAGCTGACGATGGGGAAGAATATATTTTTAACTTGATCGATACACCGGGACACGTGGACTTTAATTATGAAGTATCACGAAGTCTTGCAGCATGTGAGGGAGCAATCCTTGTTGTCGATGCTGCACAGGGAATAGAGGCACAGACATTGGCAAATGTTTATCTTGCGATTGATCACGACTTAGAAGTTATGCCGGTTATCAACAAGATCGATCTTCCAAGTGCAGATCCAGAGCGTGTTAAAGCAGAAATTGAAGATGTGATCGGAATCGATGCAGAAGATGCACCTCAGATTTCTGCAAAAAGCGGACTAAATGTAGAACAGGTATTAAAGCAGATCGTAGAGAAGATTCCATCACCAGAGGGCGATAAGAATGCACCATTACAAGGATTGATCTTTGACAGTATGTATGATGCATATAAAGGAGTTATCATCTTTACAAGGATCAAAGAAGGAACGATCAAAGTCGGAACAAAGATGAAGATGATGGCAACTGGAGAGAGTGCAGAAGTTGTAGAAGTTGGTACATTTGGGGCAGGAAGATTCAATCCATGTGATGAACTGACAGCAGGGATGGTTGGATATGTTACAGCCAGCCTTAAAAATGTACAGGGAACCAGAGTTGGTGATACGATTACAGATGCAGATGATCCATGTGCTGAACCACTTCCAGGATACAAAAAAGTAAATCCTATGGTATATTGTGGACTATATCCAACAGATGGAGCAAAATATCCGGATTTAAGAGATGCATTAGAAAAATTACAGTTAAATGATGCAGCACTACAATTTGAAGCAGAGACATCCGTTGCGTTAGGATTTGGATTTAGATGTGGATTTCTTGGATTATTGCATTTAGAGATCATTCAGGAACGTTTAGAGAGAGAATATAACTTGGATCTTGTGACAACAGCACCAGGCGTTATTTATCGCGTATATAAGACGGATGGAAGTATGATCGAATTAACGAATCCATCCAATCTTCCAGATCCATCTGAGATCGACCATATGGAAGAACCAATCGTAACAGCGGAGATCATGGTAACTTCTGAGTTTGTTGGAGCGATCATGGGATTATGCCAGGAAAGACGAGGCGTATATCTTGGAATGGAGTATATGGAAGAGACAAGGGCATTACTTCGTTATGAACTTCCATTAAATGAAATCATTTATGATTTCTTTGATGCATTAAAATCACGTTCCAGAGGTTATGCATCCTTAGATTACGAAATGAAAGGATATCAGACATCAAGACTTGTAAAATTAGACATTTTGATCAACAAAGAAGAAGTTGATGCGCTTTCTTTTATTGTACATGAAGATACCGCGTATGAGCGTGGACGTAAGATGTGTACAAAATTAAAAGAAGAAATTCCAAGACATATGTTTGAAGTACCGATTCAGGCAGCGATTGGAAGTAAAGTCATTGCAAGAGAAACTGTCAAAGCAATGAGAAAAGACGTTCTTGCCAAATGTTACGGTGGAGATATCTCCCGTAAGAGAAAGCTGTTAGAGAAACAGAAGAAAGGAAAGAAACGAATGCGTCAGGTAGGAAATGTTGAAATTCCACAGGAAGCATTCATGAGTGTTCTGAAGTTAGATGAAGACTAATACGATCGAGCTTTATATTCATATTCCATTTTGTAAAAGTAAGTGCAGATATTGTGATTTCTGTTCCTTTCGGGCAGAGGAGGAAATGATCCATGCATACCTGGGGAAACTAAAAGAAGAACTGATTTTCTGGGGAAAGAAATTAGCAGCACGAGACGTTGTAACCGTCTTTATTGGAGGCGGAACGCCATCGTATCTTAGAAGAGAAGATATTCAAATGATTTGTGAAACTATATTTGAACATTTTCATATTTGTGAGGATGCTGAGATTACGATTGAAGCGAATCCAGGAACAGTAGATTTAAAAAAACTATGTACATATAGGGAAAATGGGATCAACAGGATTAGTTTTGGATTGCAGTCAACAGTGAAAGAAGAGTTGGAGTATCTGGGAAGAATTCATACCTATGAAGAATTTTTACAAAGTTTCGACTGGGCAAGACAAGCTGGATTTTTGAACATCAATGTTGACTTGATGAGTGCGGTGCCGAAACAAACATTAACTTCTTATGAAGAGAATTTAAGAAAAATAGCTAAACTTTCTCCAGAACATATTTCTGCGTATAGTCTGATCATTGAAGAGGGAACACCTTTTTACGAAGATAACAAGTTAGAGGAACTTCTTCCATCAGAAGAAGATGAAGTTTTAATGTATCGAATGACAGAAAAGATTTTAAACGAATATGGTTACGACAAATATGAGATTTCAAATTATGCAAAGCTAGGTTTTGAAAGCAGACATAATCTTGGGTATTGGTCCCATATTCCGTATTTGGGAGTGGGGCTTAATGCCTCTTCGTATCTGGATGAGAAACGTTTTGAGAATCCCTCCGATATGAAAGACTATTTAGAGATTCAATCGTTCGGAGATGCATATGAAGGAGCCCGTTCGTTATCAGTTTATGAACAGATGGAAGAATTTATGTTTCTTGGACTTCGAAAGACGAAAGGCATTTCGAAGAAAGAGTTTATAGAACGTTTTGGTTGCTCCATGGATTCTGTCTATGGAAAGCAATTGATAGAATCCATGAAACAAGGCATGATGAAAGAAGAAGGAGACCGAGTTTTTCTGACGCAAGATGGTATCTTAGTCAGTAATCAGGTCTTATGTGAATTTTTATTTGACGAGGAAGTTTAAGGATACAAGTTTATCAAAGATCCATTAATTTTTTTAGATTAATCTGCCCCCAGCCCTGATGGTGTCTGGGGGTTTTTAATTTGTCGCAGTTTTTTCGCAGTTTCATTTTTATATCCTTATTGGTGTAAAAAGGATATTTTTCGAGCAGGAGAGCAAAAGAACCAGAGACGACAGGGGTTGCCATGGAAGTACCACTTTTGATAGCATAGCGGTTATTTAAGGAACACGAAAAAATATTTGTTCCAGGGGCAACAACATCCGGCTTCATAACGCAGGATGTTGTGGGACCGCGTCCGGAATATCCTGAAGAGATGTGTTTTCTTCCGATCATTTGAAAATTATCGTCGCTGGAACCAACAGTGATGATTTTTGGACTATTTCCAGGAATTGAAATACTGTATGGTTTTGGACCATGGTTTCCGCCGGCAATACAAACAACAAGGCCATCATCCCATAGGGCGTTGACATGTTTTAATAGTTCTTTGGAGGCTGAACTATCCTCGGAACCAGGACTTCCTATTGAGATGTTAACGATACGGATCTGATAGGAGCGATGATACTCATGAATCCAGTCAAGACCCTGTAAGAAGGCGCTTTGAACACCGTTCCCTGAGGCATCCAGTACTTTTAAAGAAACGATATGGGATTTTGGAGCAATTCCCAAATAATCGGAACCAAATGTTGCAGAGGAAGCAGCGATGCCGGTAATATGAGTCCCATGTCCATTATCGTCATAGCTGAAAGATTTGGAATGAACAAAATCTACAAATTTGGCGATCCGTGTGGAATGCGGAGAGAAATCTTTATGTGGGAAAAGGCCAGTATCAAGATAAGCAATACCGATACCTTCTCCAAGAAAACCATGCTGATGGGCAAGATCAGCATGGATTTGTTTTGAAACAGAAATCTGCATGGAAAGTTGCCTTTCATACTTTATATTATTAGAATACGCAGAATAAAAGATGCGGGGAACAAGAAAAAGGCCCTCTGCAGGACCTTTTAATGTAAAAATATTTAGTTAAATCCGATAAATCTACGAGCTGCTTTATACATAGCAATCGTAGCTTTTCTTCCAACATATCCAGGCAGATTTACTGCACAGCTTGTAATATTATGACGGATCTTACGATACAGACGTTTGTCACTGTCATATAAATATTTCCATAATTCTTTTCGCATCTTTAAATGCTCTTTCTGTCCAGATTTTACAGAGATCACGGAAGAAATACACATGATAATGGAAAGATAATGTCTCATATAACGTTCTAATGGCTTACTTACAAGATTAAACTGAGTCATATAATCAATCATGATATAAGTAACTTTAAACTGCTGGTCGATACGTTTGATCATATTTGTCTCATTGACAGACTGATCATCACGTCCAATGAAATAACGATAGAAGTTAACATCCAGATAATACATTGTTTTTACATATGGAAGAGGTTTGAATACATAAATATTATCCACATAGAATGTATGCTCTGGAAGCTCTAGATCGCATTCACGAAGCAGTGCAGTACGATAAATGACAGAGTGCATTAAAATATACTGGCTGACAGGAAAACGTCCAACATCATCCCAGCAAAAGATCTGATCTTTTGGGATTGCATGACGATAATGAATAACAGTTTTTTTCTTGGCTCCCTGTTTTTCATATACATAGTTAGAAAGCAGCATATCAAGGACAGTTCCCTGTTTGTAGAAATTCGCAAGAGTATCAAGGATTTCTCCATAAGCATATTCATTTACCCAGTCGTCACTATCAACAACCTTCAGGTAAATACCCGTGGCATTTTTGATTCCTGTATTCACTGCACCACCATGCCCTTTATTTTCCTGGTGAATTGCACGGCAGATGTCAGGATATTTTTTTTCATATTCATCTGCGATCGCAGCAGTGTTATCGGAAGATCCGTCATTAACGATCAGAATCTCTACCTGATCACCACCTGGTAATAAGGTGTCAATGCAGTGTCTCATATATTCCTGAGAGTTGTAGCAAGGTACAACAAAGGATATTAATTTCATAAAAACCTCCTGTTTTTCAATACGGTTAACGTTACTATTATATATGTTTTTTTACAAATTAGCAAAGAGTTTCCCATTCTTCATAAAGTTCTTCCAAAGAAGAAGCGATGGAAGCCTGCTCATTGCTAAGTTCCATTAATTTCGCAGGATCAGAAGCATTTTCAGGTAAAGACATAGCTTCTGAAAGTTCTTCTTGTTTCGTTTCCAACTCTGTGATCTGCTCTTCGACTTTTTTAAGACGATTTTCTTTTTTTCTCTGTTTGGCTTGTTCTTCTTTTTGCTGTTTCCAATCGAGTTTGGATTCTGTATCAACAGAAACGGAGGAAGCAGTAGAAGAAGTAAGAGATGCCTTTTCTTTTTCCTTCTGAGCAATATAATCCTGATAATCTCCAGGATAAGAAGTTAATCCATGATCAGAGATTTCCAAGATTCGTGTTGCAGTTTTATTGATAAAATAACGATCATGTGAAACATAAAGGATCGTTCCAGTATAAGCATTCATTGCAGATTCCAGAATCTCCTTAGACTGAATATCTAAATGGTTTGTAGGCTCATCAAGAATCAGAAAATTCGCATGAGACAGCATTAATTTTGCAAGAGAAACACGTCCTTTTTCTCCACCGCTTAAAGAGGAGATCGGGCGGAAAACGTCTTCTCCATAAAATAAAAATGCAGCCAAAGTATTGCGGATCTTTGTGTTATTAAGATCTGGATAAGCATCTGAAATTTCATCAAAAATCGTTTTGGAATCATCTAAGTTATCTTGTGCCTGGTCATAGTATCCAATGGAAACTCCAGCTCCAAGGCTGATCGTACCGCCATTATTGCTGATCTTTTTGCAAATGATCTTTAACAGTGTTGTTTTACCAGTTCCGTTTGGTCCGATCAGGGCAACGCGTTCTTCACGAAAAATATCAGCACTTAATCCATGGAATAATGATTTGTTTCCAAAAGATTTGGATACATCTTTTAAAGTCAGAACATCATTCCCACTGATGATTTCTGGTTCAATGCTAAGACGCATATCAGCATTATATTCCGTAGGTTTCTCCAATACATCAATCTTATTTAAAGCTTTTTCACGGCTTTCTGCACGTTTGATTGATTTTTCACGATTGAACTGTTTTAATTTTTTGATAACTTCTTGTTGATGTTTGATCTCTTGTTGCTGATGTTTGTATTCTTTTAAACGGATTGCTTTGATCTGATCACGTTTTTCGATAAATGTTGTATAATTTCCATCAAACAGCATGGAGTGTCCTTGGTCGATCTCCATGACCTTATTGACAATCTTATCAAGAAAATAGCGGTCATGAGATACGATGATCACAGCTCCTTTGTAATGAGACAGGTAATTTTCAAGCCACTTTATGGAATCAACATCCAAGTGGTTTGTTGGTTCGTCAAGAAGCAGAATATCAGGATTTTTAAGCAGTAACTTACCAAGAGCAACACGAGTTCTTTGACCTCCAGATAAAGTGTTGATCTCTTTTGTGAAATCTTCTTCAGAAAAGCCAAGTCCTTTTAAGATTCCTGTGATCTCACTTTTGTATGCAAAACCATTTAATTGCTCAAATCTATGAGTAGCATTTGTATACTGGTTCATTTTTTGTTCTAGTGCATCACCGGTCAGATGTTTCATTTCCTGTTCATAGGTACGCATCTGTTCATCTAATTCAATGACTTCTTTTTTGACGGAAAGAAGTTCATCAAAAATTGTATGGTGGAATGTATGATCTTGATGTTGGGCAAGATAGCCAATGCTTGCGTCTTTCTTTAAAGAAATTTCACCTTCATCATAAGAGATTTCACCAATCAATATTTTTAAAAGTGTCGATTTTCCGGCACCGTTATATCCGATGATCGCCAGCCGGTCGTTTTCATTTAAGTGAAATGAGATATTCTGCAAGACTGGTTTTTCGACAAATGTTTTGCAGATATTCTGGCATGATAATATCATTAAGATACCCCTTTCAAATTTTTTATTATAGACATTATTTCTCAGAATACCATATTTTTTGAAAAAATGAAATATTTTCATGACGGAAAGATTGACAGTTATTAGACAATCTTATATAATTATAAGCGAAATAAAGATTTTGGAGGAATAAAATGGCAAACTCAGATAAGAATATTTCCTCAGCAGTTATCAAACGACTTCCTAGGTATTTCAGATATTTAGGAGCGTTAAAAGCGAAGAATATTACAAGAATCTCTTCAAAAGAATTAAGTGAACAGATGATGGTAACAGCATCGCAGATTCGTCAGGACCTTAACAATTTTGGTGGATTTGGGCAGCAGGGATACGGATATAATGTAGATAATCTGTATACAGAGATTGGTAAGATCTTAGGTCTGGATAAGAGAAATGACATGATCATTGTTGGAGCCGGAAATCTTGGACAGGCTCTTGCGAATTATCAGTCTTTTAATGAAGATTATGGATACAAAGTCATGGCACTTTTTGATGTGAATCCAAAGCTGATCGGAATTTCTGTCCGTGGAGTGAAAGTTCTTGATACAGATGAACTAGAGAACTTTATCAAAACACATGGAATTAAGATCGCTGCACTGACAATTCCGAAGGATCAGGCACCTGCGATCGCAAAGAAGATGGCAGAATGGGGAATTAAAGGATTCTGGAATTTTGCACCGATCGATCTTCATTTACCAGATAATGTTACAGTAGAGAATGTACATTTAGCAGAAAGTCTGATGACATTAACATACAATGTCCACAACCGTGAAGAGAGTGAGAACGAATAGCAGGTAAGAAGATGATTGCTGGAATAGGAACAGATCTCGTAGAGATATACCGGATAGAAGAGATGATTCTTCGAGGAAGACATCTTTCAAGAATTTTTACGACAACTGAATTAGCATATGCAAAAGACAATGCTACGACTTTAGCTGGCAATTTTGCTGTAAAAGAAGCCGTTTCCAAAGTATTTGGAACCGGCTTTTTCGGTGTGGAACCATATGAGATTGAAGTGTTGAGAAATGAATCAGGTGCGCCATATGTCAAATTATATGGAAAGGCGAAAGAGATAGCAAAAGATAAACAAGTTTCAAGAATTCATGTATCGATCACGAATACAAGAGAATTTGCACAAGCTTTTGCGATAGGGGAATGCGTATGAGATATGTATTAAAGAATCAGGAGATGCAAACGGTCGATCATGAGACGATTCATGGAATAGGAATTCCGGGACTTGTATTGATGGAAAGAGCATCTAAAGCAGTTGCAGATAAGGCTGCACAGATAGCAGATCATTCACAGAGGATATTGATCATTTCAGGAATTGGCAATAATGGAGGAGATGCACTTGCTTGTACGAGAATTTTGTTGGAGCAGGATTATTTAGTGGATTATATGATCGTTGGTAATATAGAAAAAGCTTCAGCAGATCTGAAATTACAGCTTCAGATACTTAAGAATCTAGGCTATTTTCCGATAGATTGTGAAGATGTAAATTTTCATGAATATGATCTTTTGATCGAAGGGATTTTTGGAGTTGGACTTTCTAGAGAAGTTGGTGGTGTTTATAAAGAAGTCATTGAACGGATCAATGCATGTGGTAAGCCTGTGATCGCAATTGATATTCCATCTGGAATCAGTGGAGATAGTGGAAAGATTCTTGGATGTGCAGTGCATGCGTCATCAACAGTTACATTTGGTGGATATAAAAGAGGTCATTTATTATATCCAGGACGAGAATATTGTGGAGATATTAAACTGGTATCCATAGGATTTCATGACCAGACGATCAAAAAGTATGCGACAGGATATATATTAGAGGAAAGTGATCATTTAATGCCAGAAAGAAAAGCATATTCCAATAAAGGAAGCTATGGGAAGATTTTGATCATTGCTGGAAATGAAACAATGTCAGGAGCTGCATGTTTTGCAGCAGAGGCAGCACTTCGGATGGGTGCAGGACTTGTGAAAGTGCTTTCTGATGCTGGAAATCGTCAGATTTTACAGACAAGACTTCCAGAAATTTTATTTGGAGAACGAAAAGATTTAGAAGAATCTTTAGAATGGTGTGATTGTATCTTGTTTGGCCCAGGAGTTGGTGTCAGTGAAGAAATGAAAGAAATGTTAGAGATGGTTTTGAAAAAAGGAAAAAAACCATTGGTCATTGATGCAGACGGATTAAATATAATCAGTAGATTTAACATGAAAATTGATTATCCATATGGGACGATCATGACTCCACATTTGATGGAGGCAGCAAGATTGATGTCATGTGATATCGCACAGATCAAAGAAGATCTATGTCAGAGTGCACAAGATCTTGCAGAGAAATATCATTGTACAGCTGTTTTAAAAGATGCAACAACTATCGTTGCACGAGAAGATGATTTGGTGTATATTAATCAAAGCGGAAATGATGGAATGGCGACTGGAGGAAGTGGAGATGTTCTTGCGGGAATGATCACAGGCCTTTTGGGGGAAGGATTATCTGTTCATGAGGCAGCAGTTCACGGAGTTTATCTTCACGGTCTTGCAGGAGATCATGCAAAGCATGATCTGGGCGCTTACAGCATGATCGCATCAGATATTATTGCTCATATAAAGGACGTTACAGGAGGAAATTATGAACCAGTACTATAGAGTGCATGCAGTTATTGATCTGGATGCAATCTGTCATAATATAAGAGAAGTAAAACGTGTAGTTGGAGAAGGTGTGAAAGTAATGCCAGTGATCAAAGCTGACGGATACGGACACGGAGCAGTTCCAATTGCAAAAGAATTAAATAAGATCGGAGTTGATGCATTTGCCGTTGCAATCCTAGAAGAAGGGATCACACTTCGAAACAATGGAATCAGACAGCCAATTTTGATTTTAGGATACACATCAGAATATCAGTACAGCTCATTGATTCAGTATGAGATCGAGCCAACCGTATTCTGCTATGAGATGGCAGAGTCCTTATCAAAGATCGCGCAGGCACTAGGCAAAGATGCGAAGATTCATATCAAACTGGATACAGGAATGAACCGTATCGGATTTAAACCAACCAAAGAATCTGTAGATAGCATAGAGAAGATCGCCAAATTACCAAATATCAAGATTCAAGGAATCTTTACACATTTCGCATGTGCAGACGAGGCGGATAAAACAGAAACTTATGAGCAGGAACGAAAATATGATCAGTTTATTACGTGGCTTGAGGAAAGAGATATCTATATTCCGATCAAACACGTATCAAACAGTGCATCGATCATTGATCTGGATGGATTTAGAAAAGATATGGTACGTTCAGGAATCATTACTTATGGATTATATCCATCAGAAGAAGTTTCAAAAGATGTATTGGATTTAAGACCAGCAATGGAATTAAAGACACACATTGTATATATCAAAGAAGTGGAAGCAGGAGAAGGAATCAGTTACAATCACACATATGTAACTGATAAGAAGACAAAGATCGCAACTATCCCAGTAGGATATGCAGACGGATACCCAAGATCACTCTCTTCCAAAGGAAAAGTATTGATCCGTGGGCAGTATGCACCGATCATTGGAAGAATCTGTATGGATCAGTTTATGGTTGACGTGACAGATATTGAAGGTGTATCTGTGATGGATGAAGTAACTTTAGTCGGACACGATGGCAATAAAATGTTGACCGTAGAAGAAGTTGCAAATGAAGCAGGATCTTTTAATTATGAATTTGTCTGTGGGATTGGGAAACGTGTTCCACGAGTATACATTCGAAACGGAGAGATGAAAGAAACAGAATATTTTGAAAAATAAGGAATACTTTTGAAAGAATCGTAAATACTCTTCATACAATATTTAAAAAGAAATGGAGAGTGTTTATGCTTATGGTAATTAAGCGAGGCGATATATTTTATGCAGATTTAAGACCGGTTGTTGGTTCAGAACAAGGCGGTATCCGTCCTGTGATCGTATTGCAAAATGATGCGGGAAATAAATATAGTCCAACGATCATCTGTGCAGCGATCACAAGTAAGATGAACAAGGCAAAGTTGCCGACTCATGTACCGATCGACTGCCACAGATGTGAATTAGAAAAAGATTCTGTGATTTTGTTAGAACAGATCCGGACAATCGATAAAAGTCGTTTAAGAGAAAAGGTATGCCATTTAAATTGTACATTCCTAAAACAAGTGGATCATGCACTAAAGATCAGTTTAAGTCTTGATACATAACAGGAATCTTGGATATATTGACCTTTTTTCTTAGAAATGATATATTTAAGTTTGTATAGTCTTAATTTCTAGAAGATAAAAGGAGAAAGAAAAAGAAATGGAAGGATTTACTCCCTCGGTGCTTATGATGATCATTTTAGCAGTTATCATCGGATTTGCAGTTGGGTGTTTTTTCATGAAACAAAGAGAGAAGATCAAAGAAGCAAAGAAAAAACTGCACACATCAGAACAAGAACATGAAGAGGATGAAGACAATGAATATGAAGAAGAGATCATGAACATTGTTAACGAAGGACATGAGCAAGGTGCGATCATGGAAGGGGAAGCCCGCATGATCACGAATATTTTCGAATTTGGAGATAAAGATGTTACAGATGTTATGACATCAAGAAAGAAGATTGATGCGATTGATGTAAACATGTCCGTAGAGAAAGCATTAAATTATATGTTAGATGAGCCATATTCAAGATACCCATTATATGAAGATGACATTGATAACATTGTAGGAGTGCTTTATTTAAAAGATGTGATCGATGCATATCTTAATCAGAAAGAAGCAACACTTTCTGATATTGCAAGAGAGCCGTTTTTTGTTCATCAGACGATGAATTTATCGGTGCTTTTTCAGGAGATGCAGACCAAGAAGATTCATATGGCGATCGTTATTGATGAATACAGCCAGACAGAAGGTATTGTATCTATGGAAGATATGCTAGAGGTCATAGTAGGGAATATTTTAGACGAATATGATGTCGAAGACCGTAATATCACCAAGATTGGATGGGCAGATATTTATCTTGTACGAGGAAGTACGAGACTGGAAGAACTTGAGGATACATTAGGAATCGAATTTGACGTTGAAGATATTGAGACACTCAATGGATTTTTAATTGATCAGCTGGGACATTTACCAGAAGACAATGAAGAAATAGAAATTATCTACCAAGGATATTCCTTTAAATCTGTTGATATTCATGACAACATGATTAGACAGGTAAAGGTAGAAAAAAGGAAAAGGAAGGAAGAAGAAGATGTCAGGACACAGTAAATTTGCGAACATCAAACACAAAAAAGAAAAAAATGATGCGAAAAAAGGAAAGATTTTCACAGTCATTGGAAGAGAAATTGCAGTAGCCGTTAAAGAGGGTGGACCAGATCCAGACAACAATAGCAGATTACGTGATGTCATTGCAAAAGCAAAAGCAAACAATATGCCAAATGACACGATCGAACGTGGTATCAAAAAAGCTGCCGGAGATGCAGATTCTGTTAATTATGAGCAGATTACATATGAAGGATATGGACCAAGCGGAGTTGCGATCATCGTAGATACATTAACAGATAACAAAAACCGTACAGCATCTAATGTAAGAAATGCTTTCACAAAAGGAAATGGTAACGTAGGAACACCAGGATGTGTATCTTATATGTTCGAGAAGAAAGGACAGATCATCATCTCTAAAGAAGAATGTGAAATGGATGCAGACGATCTTATGATGATGGCATTAGATGCCGGAGCAGAAGACTTCAATGAAGAAGACGACAGCTTTGAAGTATTGACAACACCAGAAGACTTCAGCGCAGTCAGAGAAGCTTTAGAGAAGGAAGAAATTCCTATGGCAGATGCCAGTGTCACAATGATCCCTGGTACTATGGTCGAACTTACAAGTGAAGAAGATATTAAGAGTATTCAGAAAACATTAGATCTCCTTGATGAGGATGACGATGTGCAAGAGGTGTATACTAACTGGGATGAATAATCTGTTATAGATTTTATAGAATATAAAATAATAAGAACCTTAACTCAATGCATATATAATAAATGCTGGGAGTTAAGGTTCTTTTTTGCTATGATATTTGAAATTTATAATATGAATTATTACTGTTACTAAGTAATCTTCGAACACCTATAAAACTATGCATTCTCAAGTGCTTCTTTCAGATCATTGATAATATCTTTTGCACTTTCAATTCCAACGGATAAACGGATCATTCCAGGAGAAACACCAGCTTCTCTTAACTGTTCATCATTCATCTGGCGATGTGTATGACTTGCTGGGTGAAGAACCATTGTTTTTGATGCAGCAACATGAGTTGCGATGTTCGCTAATTTTAAGCTATCCATAAAACGTACTGCAGCATCACGTCCACCAGTCAGTTCAAAGGAAATAACACCACAGGTTCTTCCCTCATCCATATATTTTTGTGCTAGTTCATGATATTTATCATCAGGAAGTCCGGCATAAATAACATGAGATACTTTTTCATGAGCATCTAAGAATTCAGCAACTTTCTGAGCATTTTCACAATGACGTTCTACACGTAAAGGCAGTGTTTCTAATCCAAGATTTAATAAGAAACAGTTTTCAGGGGATGGAATGGAACCGAGGTCACGCATCAGCTGTGTTGTAGCTTTTGTGATATAAGCTTTCTTTCCAAATTGTTTTGTATAAACGACACCATGGTAAGATTCATCAGGTTCAGTAAGACCATGATATTTGTGTCCATAAGCGTCCCAGTCAAAGTTTCCGCTGTCAATGATCGCACCGCCAACTTGAACAGCGTGTCCGTCCATATATTTAGTTGTTGAATGTGTGACGATATCAGCGCCCCATTCAAAAGGACGACAGTTGATCGGCGTTGCAAAAGTATTGTCAACGATCAATGGAACTTCATGTTCATGGGCAACCTTTGCAAATTTCTCAATATCAAGAATGACAAGTGCAGGGTTTGCAATTGTCTCTGCAAATAAAACTTTGGTATTCGGTTTGAATGCAGCAGCAATTTCTTCAGCACTTGCATCAGTATCAACGAATGTACAGTCAATTCCAAGTTTCTTTAATGTAACACCCAGAAGGTTAAATGTTCCACCATAGATCGTAGAAGCTGCAACAACATGATCTCCAGCTTCACAGATATTAAAGATCGCATAGAAGTTTGCAGCTTGTCCAGAAGAAGTAAGAAGTCCTGCAACACCTCCTTCAAGATCAGCAATTTTGGCAGCTACAGCATCGTTCGTAGGATTCTGAAGACGTGTATAGAAATATCCTTCTGCTTTCAGATCAAATAACTGTCCCATTTCATCGGTTGTATCATATTTGAAAGTAGTACTCTGATAAATAGGAAGTGCACATGGTTCTCCTTTCTTAGGAGTGTAACCAGAATGAAGACATTTTGTTTCTAAATCATAATGACTCATAATCATAATTCCTTTCTGTTATAAAAAATATGTATTAAATTATACCCGTAATTCCTAAAGAAAACAAGGGGAATAGAATTCAGATAATTTATTAAATTGACTAAAAAAAAAGAAAATTCGAGATTTTTTATATAAAAGAAAAACAACTTGACAAAAAAATTATTTTTATCACACAAACCAACAAAAACATTGAAAAACTTAACGAAGTTCTTAAGATAATTTGTTGTTTTATTTTTAACGATGTGCTAAAATAAAGATGTTATTTTTAATACTGAAAGGAGTTTCAACATGATTTATTCACATGAAGTAGAACAAATGTGTACAGTAGCTCAGGGTGTAAACCATGGAGCTGCCCCAATTCCTGAAGAAGCAAAATGGGTAAAAGCGAAAGATGTAACAGACATCTCAGGATTAACACATGGTATTGGTTGGTGTGCACCTCAGCAGGGAGGATGTAAATTAACTCTTAACGTTAAAGAAGGTATCATCCAGGAAGCATTAGTAGAAACAATCGGATGTTCAGGAATGACACATTCAGCTGCTATGGCATCTGAAATCTTACCAGGAAGAACAATTTTAGAAGCATTGAATACAGACTTAGTTTGTGATGCTATCAATACAGCAATGAGAGAATTATTCTTACAGATCGTATACGGAAGAACTCAGAGTGCATTCTCTGAAGAAGGACTTCCAATCGGTGCTGGTCTTGAAGACTTAGGTAAAGGATTAAGATCTCAGGTTGGTACAATGTACGGAACACTTAAAAAAGGTCCTCGTTACCTTGAAATGGCTGAAGGATACGTTACAGGTATCGCTCTTGATGCTGATGATGAAATCATTGGATACCAGTTTGTTAACTTTGGTAGAATGATGGACTTCATCAAAGCTGGAGACGATGCTCAGACAGCACTTGACAAGGCCAAAGGTCAGTACGGACGCGTTGATGACGCTGTTAAGATTATTGACCCAAGAAAGGAATAGGAGGTAGCGAATAATGGCTTTATTTGAATCATATGAAAGAAGAGAAAAACAGATTCTTGCTGTTTTAAAAGAGTATGGAATCAATTCTATCGAAGAAGCTGGTGAAATCACAAAAGCTGCTGGATTAGATGTTTATGCTCAGGTTGAAGGAATTCAGCCAATCTGTTTCGAAAATGCAAAATGGGCTTACACAGTAGGTGCTGCTATCGCAATCAAAAAAGGTTGCAAGAGAGCTGCAGACGCTGCTGCTGCTATCGGAGAAGGTCTTCAGGCATTCTGTATTCCTGGATCTGTAGCTGATCAGCGTAAAGTAGGTCTTGGACATGGTAACTTAGGAAAGATGCTTCTTGAAGAAGAAACAGAATGTTTCGCATTCTTAGCAGGTCACGAATCTTTCGCAGCTGCTGAAGGAGCTATCGGAATCGCTGAAAAAGCAAACAAAGTTCGTCAGAAACCTTTAAGAGTTATCTTAAACGGATTAGGAAAAGATGCTGCACAGATCATTTCCAGAATTAACGGATTTACATATGTTGAAACTGAAATGGATTATTACACAGGTGAAGTTAAAGAAGTATTCAGAAAATCTTACTCTGAAGGATTAAGAGCTAAGGTTAACTGCTACGGTGCTAACGATGTAACAGAAGGTGTTGCAATCATGCACAAAGAAGGTGTAGACGTATCTATCACAGGTAACTCTACAAACCCAACTCGTTTCCAGCACCCAGTTGCAGGTACATACAAAAAAGAATGTATCGAACAGGGTAAAAAATACTTCTCTGTAGCTTCTGGTGGTGGTACAGGACGTACATTACATCCAGATAACATGGCTGCAGGACCAGCTTCTTACGGAATGACAGATACTATGGGACGTATGCATAGTGATGCTCAGTTCGCAGGATCTTCTTCAGTACCAGCCCATGTAGAAATGATGGGATTAATCGGTATGGGTAACAACCCAATGGTAGGAGCTACAGTAGCAGTAGCTGTATCCATTGAAGAAGCTGCTAAAGCAGGTAAATTCTAAGAAACCGCTTAAATACGTGGTTTTTGGGAACGATAGAAGTGGTAAAAAGCAATGAAAAGTGACTCGTTGCTACAACATTGCTACAACATTACTACAACTCGTTGCTACAAGTGAATAAACAAAAAGAGTCAAGAATGTATATCATATCTTGGCTCTTTTTTTACGCTTGAATTATTTAATTTTTAAGATCTCTTCCATTAGCCACTCTCTTTTTCGTTTCGTATAAGTGTTCTCTGTAATATCTTTTATTTTATGCCCCATGATACGTTTTATGGCATATTCATTGACCTCGGCAGCTTTCGCCATTGTTGCGAATTGGATACGACCATCATGAGCACGATGTTCTGGATTTAATTCCAGCTTGTTAACAATCTTATCAATCCTGTGCCGGTATTTGTCATATGTAAGTTTCAAACTAGATCGATGAGTTTTAGTGTCAGTGCAATTGATCAAGTATTCGCTTCCTAATTTTTGAGCTTCCTGGTAACGGTACTTTACCAAACTCCGAATCTTTGGATGAATCGGAACTACACGATTTTTTCCGGCATCGGTTTTCATACCTCCAGTAATAAACCAATTCTCTAAATCAACATTCTCCATTTTTAACAAGCCTAATTCCTGTGGTCGCCAACCGGAGTAGCACTGGATCAGCAATACATCTACATAATCTACATCATACAAATTGTTCCATAAGTTATTCATTTCTTCATCTGTAAAATCTATATGATCTTTCTTTTCTTCCTCGACGTCTTTCATAATGTCATCGGATAATTTAAAGGTTCTTGCATAGTTTTTGTCAACAACATCATTTTCATTTGCATAATCAAGCATTAAATTGAACAGGGACTTGATTTTTGTTTTGGTGGTAGGAGAAGGATGTTTTTCTTTTCCATCGACTTCGTATGTACCTTCTTCCATACAGCCTTTAATGTGTCGCGGACGTAAATCTTTGGCACGCATTTTGTAAATTGAAGAGCAGTAGTTCCAAGCTGATTTGATTGTTCTTTCGCTAGATGGATTGGATAAAGTCTTAAAGTATTCCTCAGTCCATTTTTCATACAGCTCTTCAACAGTTAGATCATCGTCTAAATCGTAAGGATTCTTATTATATTCAACCAGAGCCGCATAGGCTTCGTTATAAGTCTTGAAAAATGCAACAGGTTTGAGCAGTTTACGAATTGGTCTGCCGTAAAAGTCTTTTCCAACAGTAACCATTGCACGAAAAGGTTTATATAGATTACCAGTTTTGATTTCAGATATCTGGCCAAAGCCATTTGGAAGTTTTTTTCGTCTTCGCTGTTTGGTTCGTTGCTTTTTGGCAGCAGTTGTTTGTAGAGGATATCCGCAGTGAGGACAAGCAATTGCATGATTGCTTACCTGCAGATTACATTCGGGACATTTAATTAACATGATCATCATTCCTTTCTTAAAAATTTGTATAAAAATAACGCCTTGCCAGACGTTAGAAAGAAATGGTATAATCTATTTGTTCAGGATAGGTATACCGTTTCGATCTAACGATCGACATGGGAATCTATGAAAGCAGTCTCAGAAATGAGGCTGTTTTTATTTTGACCATTTTACCGACATTAGGAAAATAGTATTTGTAATTAACAGAAGTAACGAATTTCACCAAAATAATCTGTCCACTTTTTGATAACTTCATCACTTCGAGCTTCAATGACTCGCATGACATTTTTCAAAATACGTTTAGGAATCTTTGTATCATTGCTGCATAAAAGACATTTCCCGGTTTTTGTGATCCATATCTTTGCAGAGTTTGGAGAAGGAGATCCCTGAGCTACATGAACATGAATCGGCTCTAATGGTTTGTTTTCATTAGACCAGAAATACACCCAGTAAGAACCAACTTTAAAAACCTGAGGCATTTTCTAATCCCCCTTCCTGAGAAAATTCAAGAATAAGATGTGCAGTTGATTCAATGATTTCCTGAAAACGTTTAATATCTTCATCTGAAAATTTATAAATATCTTCCCAAGTATAATCTGGGAGCCAGCAAGTTGCATGGCGGAAACAATAATCTGGATCAGGTTTTTCAATATAGACTTTCACTCGTCCATCAGGTTTCATTTCAGAATGAACGATTTCAGTTTCATCATCTAATGTCATAAATGGATACATCATAAGATCAGACTCCTTTCTTAATAAATTATGTGCATGTTAGTATTTTCCATACTTGTTTCAATCCCCAGTCTGTAATTTTACATAGTCCGACATATCGGGAACACCGACTGTAATTACAGATTGCTATTTTTTGTTGCGATGTCGCAATGTTCTGTCCAGTTGGTAGCTGGGCGGTTTTCTTTTATTATTGGATTTTAGTTATTTTTCCAGTTTTTATATTGACGTGATACTCATTTAAAAGCATTCCGCCCAATGCCTTATTGGCATCGTGTTCTTCACCTTTTGTGTATTCATGAATTGATACATCAAGTGTATCGCCCATGTCAGAAATCTTGGTTGTTGTCATTCTGGCAAAGTTCACAATAACATGGATCTCATCATCAGCTTTAAAGTAATTGAGATAATAGGATAAAGCATATTTTTCAATATCAAAGCTGTCAGAAGTTATGGCAATTCTCCATTTTCCAGTGGAGTCATTTCTATAATCACTCGAAAAATCAATATCTTTGTCAGTGATGTCCTTAGATTTTGGCTTTACTTGAGTTGCTTTCTCTGTTGTAGCTTCAGTTGTAACCTCTGTGGTTGTTGGTTCTTCCGTAGCAGACACTGATGCTTCTGTTTCGTTCGGTTTTTCGGTTGCAGTCACGATTACAGAAGTATTAACAGATATTGAATTTGCAATATTATCAAAAAGTTTTCCGTAATCTTTATTTGTTGGGTATATAAAGTCTAATATACAATACCCATTTCCGCAATTAAAAACTATGCCTTTCATAAAATAAGCATCACCATTAATATCTAGTTCGTATGAAAAAAAATTAACCTTTACTCCATTTATTGTAGACGATTCAGAATGAAATTTGCCGTTGTAATTTTCTCCATCTTTTATATTGCTAACGAGAGAACGAAAATTCTCTTTCTGTATAATGTCACCATCAAATTCATAGTAATAGACACCTATTAAACCATGCGTTATTGTGTCATCGTCTTTGCTGAACGTAAGATCAGTAGATGTGCTTGTATCTGTTTTATTCCAGTCGTTTGGAATTTTATATTTTAATCCGAATGATGTATTATACTGTTTATAGTTTTTGTACGCGTCTTCTTTAGCTGTTTGAGTTTTCTCTGAACTTTTGCATGAAGTTGAAGATATAGCCATCAACACCGCAAGTCCAACAGTTAATAATTTTTTTCTCATACTTTTATCCTTATTTTAATCTTAATTTAATTAACTCCTCATTATATCCAAGTGCACGTGCGATCTGATCGGTAGTAAATTCTTGAAATTCAAGAAAAACTTCGTCGTCAATTAGAAGCTCAGTTGCAAACTTATCTGCTTCGATTTCCATTTTACTTACAAGAAGTCCAGTTCGTTTTCTTAAAAATGGAGTATTAGCATCAGGATGCATAATTGCATGAGCTAATTCATGTGCACAAGTAAATAATTGATCATGATCCAATAGATCACAGTTAATATGTATCTGCTTCATACGAAGCTGTTTATTGTAGTATCCTTTGATACTTCCCAATGGTTCAAATATAACCTTTATTCCTAAATACTTAGCAATGTCAAAAGGATTATTCGTACCATATCTTTTCTTTAGTGAGTTTGTTTTTTTACGAATATCCAATGAATCACTTCCTTTATTTTCTGTATTTCTTTGGTGTGAATTTTTGCTTAGCATTTATTTTTGCGATGGTTATACTGTTTTGGAGACTCGCTTTTAATAATTCTCTTGTTTCATCATCTAAAGGTTCTCCGGAGAACATCAGTCCATCTTGATCGGATTCTAGTTGATCAAGAGTTTGTTCTAATCGTTTTGCGATATCTTTTTCATCTTTCTTATTTAGTATGGTAGAAGATTGAGGTTCTGGTTCCTCCCATCCCATCAAATAAGCTGGGGATACATGACACAAATCTGCAACAGCTTCAATTTTATCAGACGGTATATTAGTAATAAGATTATTTTCATATTTATACAAAGTCTGCTTAGATACATTTATTTTTGTTGCAAAGTCTATCTGACTCATGCCAGTTTTCTTTCTTAGTAGTTGTATTCGTTCACCAACTGTCATCCACATCATCTCCTTTCTTAGTAACTTAATATTATCACAAAAATGTTATAAAATCAATCAAAAATATCTTGACAAGTTACTTTTTCGTGATATAATTAAAGTAACTTAAAAAGTTACGGAGGTGAGAAAGTGATTAGAACAGATAAACTTCGTGGAATTATATCTGAAAGAGGTTTGTCACAGACAAATGTGGCTCATTTAATTGGAATCACTCCTAAAACATTTTATGAGAAGATGGCAAAAGGTGTTTTTGGAAGTGATGAAATCGAAATTATGATCAAAGAACTTCATATAGAAAATCCCATGGAAATTTTTTTTGATTTAAAGTAACTTTAAAAGTTACCATAGAAATTAAAAACTAAATAATCAGGAGGTGATAATATGGGAAAAAAACCAAATATCACAATAACTAGTGATTATTTGAATTATGTAAGAAATCAAATTCAAAAAGCAATTACAACGCTCTGCCAAAAAGATTGTCTAGTTGAAGAAGATGTAGTTGCACTCTTTCAGATGGCGGAAGCGTTGCAAAGCTTAGGGACAAAAACTGTTAAGCGACGTGTTATTCAACGTCCTCATAAATGAATTGAATAGCACTGTCCGGTAACGAATAATTACAATGTTTAGAATTCGCATCTAGCATAAAACAGATACTGGAATCATTTAGATATTCATCAAAGAGTATATCGATATAGTATTTTTCAGGAGCAAGAAAACTAGTTATGAAACGATCTTTGTCAATATCTAAAGCCCAAAGCGATGAATTTACTTGTAAATATGAATTGCAGTTATCTTTAATTAAAGATTCAATGGTGGTTGAATCGCAAGATACGGTTTCCTGATCAATGTAGAAAATGTATTTCATACGGATTTCTCCTTTCTTGAATACTCGGACATGCCAGTGCCCTGTGAATTAAGTATAGGAGATATATGAAAGAAAAACAACAGAATAATAGCAGATGGCTTAATCCTCTGTCCGATACACGCAACCCCGAAACTCCTATATAAAATTGGTTAATTATTAAAAATAGCACTCAATCGGGCAGGGAGTTAAGCCATCTGAAGAAAAGGTAGGTGAAAGACATGAGCAGAAGACAAGATCTAAGAATCTTGGCAGCATATGCAAATGCACCAGAGCAGTTTCCAGAAGGAAATGTACCGATAGCATATGCGGCAGAGAAGATGGGGAAAGATGCTTGTTTCATAAGGGCAGGCATTGAAGCCGGATGGCTTCCAATCGGATACGCATTTAGAAAAACTGGAAAGAGCAGGACGAACTATTACATCAGTCCAAAGCTGTTCTGGGAAGTCACAGGAATCTTATGGAGACCAGAGAAAGGAGCATAAATGGCAACAGCAATGGTGTTTAGCTTATATGTAACAGTCAGTATGATCATTTGTTTGATTTTATCTAAGACAAAAATCGGACAAAGAGCGATGGACTGGATGCTGGATAAATTAACAATGAAATGAAAGGAGAAAAAGATGATCGATGATTGATGAAACGCTGATTCTGAAAGAAATTGATGAGTGGACTGATATTCTGAATAGAAATATCGAGAGACGTAATCAAGTGTCAAGTAACTTGATGGAAGTTTGTTTGCTAGAAATAGAACTTGCGACATACCAGAGAGTAAAAAACCTAATAAAAGAAAAATGCACCCCTGAGGCGACAACTCCAGAAGGTGCGGATATCAATAGTTTAATACAAGTGCATTATAGCACAGAAAGCGAGAAGGAACAATGACAAAAGAATTTTTATTAGAATGTGAACGAAAATTAGCAAAATCTTATGTATGTATAGCACTTGGCCGCGACGATGACAGCATTGCTATTACAAAAGAGATAGCCAAAGATATTGCTTTTGAGGTTACAAACAGCATACATCCTATTTCTATGGAAACAGCGCCATATGTCGTAGCAGCTTTAAGAACTTTGGCAAATGGTATAGAAAAAGAGATGAATCCATTGGACAAAGAAATTGCAAGAGCATTACAAGAATTAATGGGTAGATTTCAGTTTGTTAAAGAAGAAGTAAAGGTTGATCTATGAAAGAAATTCTGATTGCACCAGGAATTAAACGGATCCAGTTTGATTCCTTTGATTCCTGGTTAAATGCCAGACATGGAATCGGTGGTTCTGATGCATCTGCAGTATTAGGACTCAATCCATATAAAACCAATACAGAACTGTATTTAGAAAAGACAGGGCAGAGAACAGCTCCAGATATTTCGGATAAGGACTATGTGAAGTACGGGCATGATGCAGAGCCATTGCTTAGATCGCTGTTCGCACTTGACCATCCAGAGTACAAGGTTGAGTACTTCGGAGACAACATGATCCGGAATGAAAAGTATCCATGGGCACATGCATCCTTGGATGGAGAACTAACCGATCAGGATGGTCGCAAAGGAATCTTAGAAATCAAGACAACTAATATCTTGCAAAGCATGCAGAGAGAAAAATGGAGAGATCAGATTCCGGACAACTATTACATACAGGTGTTGCATTATCTGTTAGTTACTGAATATGAGTTTGTTGAACTGAGAGCACAACTTAAATCAGTATGGCAGGGCCAGATCAGACTGGAGACAAAAGATTATCATATTGAGCGATCAGATGTAGAAGAAGATATTGAGATATTAAAACAAGCGGAAGAAGAGTTCTGGCAGAAAGTTTTAAAAAGACAGCAACCGAACTTGATTCTTCCAGAAATTTAAAACGGGATACATATGGAGTTTAAGATATACAATCCGCAGGAAGATGGGTTTCTGCAGAAGATTGATTGGAATTATGAAGAGTTAAAAACAGAGATTCAGAAGAAAGCAAATGATTATATGAATCTGGTCTATACAGCAGATCAGATTAAGGATGCAAAAAAGGATCGTGCTAATCTTCGAAAATTTGTAACCGCATTAGAGAACAAAAGAAAAGAAATCAAACGACAGGTCATGCAGCCATACACAGCTTTTGAAGAACAGGAAAAAGAACTGATCGGCATCGTTGATCAAGCGATTGGAAACATTGACATCCAGATCAAAGGATACGAAGAAGCAACACGGCAAGAAAAATTAGAGAAAATCAAAGGAATCTATTCAAAGACAATCGGTGATCTTGATCGCACGGTTCCATTTGAAATAATCTATAAGGATTCTTGGTTAAATGTATCAACGACATTGAAATCTATCACAACAGAGATCGCAGAGATCAGAGATAAAGTTGACAGCGATCTGAAAGTAATCAATGCAGATACAAGTCCTTATGTTTTTGAAATGAAAGAAGAATATCTAAAAGCTTTTGATCTGAACGCTGCAATGATGAAGAAACAGAAGTTAGAGGAAGCCGCCAAGAAGAAAGTCTTATTTGAGGAAGAGCAGAAGCAGAAAGAAGCGCAGAGACAGCAGCAGTTAAAAGAAGAAGCGCAGAAAGTGGCATCTGCTGGCGAAAGCAAAGAAGCACCAGAGATGCCAAAAGAACCGGCAGAAGTTTCAAAACCTAAACGTACAGGAGAAAGAACATTAGCGATTACATTTCGTTGTGTTGTAAAAGAGCACAACTTTGATGAAGCGAATGCGAAGATCAGCATTCTTAAGAAAACATGTGAAGAATTTGAAATCATAAGTCAGGAGGAATTATAAGATGGCAGTTGGAAACAGTTTAGCAAACAGACAGCAGAAAACAGGATTAACGGCATATCTTACAAATGATGCTGTAAAAAATCAGATTAATAATGTAGTCGGTGGTAAAAACGGAGATCGTTTCATTGCTTCTATTGTATCTGCAGTACAGGTTAATTCAGATTTACAGGAATGTACAAATCCATCAATCTTAAGTGCTGCACTACTTGGAGAGTCTTTAAAACTCTCTCCATCACCACAGCTTGGACAGTATTACATGGTTCCATTCAGAAACAACAAAAAAGGATGTAAAGAAGCACAGTTTCAGCTTGGTTATAAAGGATACATTCAGTTAGCGATCCGCTCAGGGCAGTACAAAAAACTAAACGTTCTGGCAATTAAGGATGGGGAATTGGTTCGATTTGATCCACTGAATGAAGAAATCGAAGTAAATCTGATCGATGATGAGGAAGTAAGGGAAGAAGCAAAGACGATCGGATACTATGCAATGTTTGAATATACAAACGGTTTCCGAAAAGCTATGTACTGGTCCAAAAAGAAAATGGAAGCACATGCATTAAAGTATTCCAAAGGGTATGCAGCAAAAAAAGGATATACATTCTGGGAGAAAGATTTTGATGGAATGGCTTATAAGACAATGCTTCGCCAGCTGATCAGTAAATGGGGAATCATGAGCATTGATATGCAGAATGCAATGGAATCTGATATGGCGGTGATCCATGAAGATGGAACAAAAGATTATGTAGATACAGTTTCAGAAGAAAATATTGTAGCAGATCAGGATCTGCAGGAAACGGCAGAGGAAACACCTGAACCAGAAAAACAGGAACTACAGGAAGAAACAACAAAAGAAGAACCACAGCAGTTCTTTAAATAAAAGAAAGGAGCAACACGATGAAACATTTTAATTTAGAGGAGTTTGCAGGAGGGAAGCTTTCAGTACAGCTCAATAAGGCTTTAGAAAAAGTCACTGAAAACATTCAGGATCCCAACACAGATGCACAGAAGGTAAGAAAGATTAATGTGTCAATCTCTCTTCGTCCAAACGATGAGAGAAATTTTGTATCAACTACAGTTGAAACGAAGTTAAGTCTTGCACCAGAGCTTGGAGCTACAACAGCCCTGAGTATGGGACGTGATCTCCGTACCGGAGAGGTTGAAGCGATCGAGATTTTTAACCAGATTCCGGGACAGATGAGCGTCAATGATGTGATTGATCAGGAAGAGGAAGAGCCACAGAAAGCCTTTGATCCGGACACTGGGGAAATCTATGAACCAAGCAACAAAGTCATTGATTTAAGAAAAGCAAAACAGGCATAAACAGGAGGTACATAACAATGGATAACACATTTTTAAGAGAAGCAATGGAACATATAGAAGAATTGACAGACAGTGCAAGAGAGCCACATGTTGTAGAAATCGCAGGAAAGACTTATTGCGATAAATCAATGTCAAGATACGACAGAGAAGAAATGGCAGATCCTCTGACAGCAACAAGCCTTAATTCTCTGATCGATTATATCAGTGGAAAGAGTGAAGAGTTAAGAGAATCTATGATCATTCACGTAGAATCTCCAACAAGCGTAAGATTACTATCTGGTCTTACACGGGAAAGAAATCGAGAAGAATTATTCCGCGTAGGTACAAATCCAAATGGTTTTGATTTCGATCATTACTATGATCAGGAAGCGTTTGTAATTAATATGCAGACTGCCTTTAAACAGAGTGATGAAACAGAACTGATTCTTTCAGTTGCCGGAAACGTAGAAAATAAAACAGTGGCCAACTATGGAGATGATGGAGTCAGCCAGAAAGCTACGATCACAAAAGGCATTGCAGGAAAAGAAGATGTGATCGTACCAAATCCAGTAACACTTCGCCCATATCGTACCTTCCTGGAAGTAGAACAGCCAGAAAGCAAGTTTATCTTCCGAATTAGAGAAGGTTCTGATGGGCAGCCAATGTTTAAATTGGTAGAAGCTGATGGTGGTCTCTGGAAGTATGAAGCTGTAGATGCTATCAAGAAATATTTAACAGAGAATTTACCGGAAGAACTGTTAAAAGTGATTACGATCATCGGGTAACAGTTATGGAGACAGTTAGATTTACAGTCCCTGGTGCACCGAAAGGAAAAGCCAGGGCGAAAACTGTCCGTAGTAAAAAAGGTGGAACATTCTCATATACGCCAGAAGGTACTATGTTATACGAGAATCTGATCAAGTGCTGTTACAGGCAGGAATCAAACAACATCATTTTTAATGACGGACAGCCCTTAAAAGTAACGATCATAGCTTATTATCCGATCGTTAAGAGTACAAGCAAGAAAAAGAAACAACAGATGTTGGAAGACCTTATGTTTCCAACGAAGAAACCAGACATTGATAACATTGCAAAAAGTATTCTTGATGCTTTGAATAAACTAGCATACAGGGATGATACGCAGGTTGTAACGCTGCATATGGAAAAGCATTATGCAGAGGACCCACGAGTTGAAGTAGAGATAGAAGAAATCAAATAAGAAAAGGAGAATCGTTTTGGCCAGACAGAAAAAACAAGGCATCGATTATTTTTCTTTGGATTGCGATTTCTTTTCGGACAGGAAGATAAAGATCTTGAAATCCAGATATGGAGCAGACGGGATCACAATTTTCATTTATCTTCTTTGTGAAATATATAGAAATGGATATTACATCATTGTAGATGATGATTTTTACTATATCGTGTCAGATGATCTGAACATGAATAGTGATAAGGTGAAGCAAGTCTTGACATTCTTATTGGAACGGTCGATGTTTGATAAACAGCTTTTCCAGTCGGACGCTGTCCTGACTTCTGCCGGAATACAGAAGAGATTCCAGTTAGCAGTAAAAACAAGAGCTAAGAAGAATCCAATAAAAGTCGACAGGTTCTGGCTTTTAAATGAAGAAGAAACAGAACCTTTTATTAAAGTTACCCATTTTGAAGATAATTCTGAGAATAATACGGATAATTCCAAGAAAAATAACGATAATTCCCGAGAAGAATCCCTAAAGGAAAGTAAAGTAAAGGAAAGTAAATATTATTATAGCAATCCAGATCTGAACAGAGAGTTCTGTCTTTATCTTGATATGAGGAATCATACTGGACCAACATTATCTGCAGAACAGATCAATGCCTTGAAAGAAGAACTAGATTCTCTGGTTGAGAATGATTCTGATAAATTGGGCATTGTAAGAAAAGCATTTAGTGGAGGATATAAGAGTTTCTTCCCTACATCAAAGAAACGGAAGAAATCAACACCGAAACCAAAGAAAGAAGAAACTATACACAATTTTACACAGCGAGAAGTCAAAGATTGTGAGTTTGAGAATCTGGAAAGACAGTTATTAAAGAAACAATTAGGAGGTGACATAACGTATGGATAATTTAATTCCTGTTAACTACGATACAGAAGAACCAACAGTATCAGCAAGGGATTTGCATAAAGCATTGAACATTCAATCCAGATTTAGCAGATGGTTTGAAAATAATAAGAGACTATTTGTTGAAGGTGAGGATTATAACAAATGTACATCAAATACAGTTGTTAATAATGGAGCTGTTAGGGAACTAGAAGATTATCAAATAACAATGATAATGGCAAAACATTTGGCTATGATGTCTAGGACAGAAAAAGGAAAAGAAGTTAGAGATTATCTTATTAATCTTGAAAGAGCTTGGAATAGTCCAGAGCAAGTATTTGCAAGAGCTTTGAAGATGGCAGATAAGACGATTGATAAATTAAAATCTGATAATGCAATCTTAATTGAAGACAATGAAAGAATGAAGCCAAAAGAAATTTTTGCAGATGCAGTAACAGCAAGTGACACATCTATCCTGATCGGAGAACTGGCAAAAATTCTTAGACAGAATGGAGTTCAGACTGGACAGAATAAATTATTTGAATGGCTAAGAAATAATGGCTATCTGATCAAGAGAAAAGGATCAGACTGGAATATGCCAACGCAGAAAGCAATGGATATGGATCTGTTTGAAATCAAAGAAACGGTAATCAACAATCCAAACGGATCGACAAAAATCAGTAAGACTACAAAGGTTACTGGTAAAGGGCAGCAGTATTTTATTAATAAGTTGCTTGCTGCAAGCTAAGTGAAAAAAAACAAAGGCATCCGGTTGATCTCTGTCCGTAGCAACCAACAACCCAAGATTGTTGTTAAAAGTCGTAGTAATAGTCGTGGTAGTTGTGGGTTTCGGGATGATCTTAAGCGACAGGACGTAAAAAGATGATCACATATGCGGACAGAGATCAGCCGGATGGACTGAATTATATACCACAGTAACTATTAACCGCATAAGAAACAGCCAGTATAAGCCATGAGCCTGCTGCCTAAGGCAGTGGGCAGAAAGGAGAACTGATGGCAGATTACAGCAAAGGATTTAAAAGACGTGTTGTACAGTTATGGATCCAACATGGTATGTCAACAAATGAGATCAGCAGAACATCAGGTATCGATCACAAAACGTTGATGAAGTGGTATAAGCGTTTTTACCCTGAGATAACAGGGGGGGCGAGACAAAACACGAAGGTTTGCAGTGGCATTATGTAGGCAATTGTGCCGGATATCATAAGTAAAGGAGTATGATCAGACAGCTTAACTTTCTATCTGATTAAGATTCTTCAAGTAACTATTAACGAAGCAAGCAAACATAAACATATTTTTTCAGGTTTTTTGTATTTTTTATTTTTCACAAACTAGATTTGGTATTACAATTTTTCAACAAATCACGAAACGAAGAATCACAGCAGTTTATATGATCAGGCAAAGAATAAGGAGAAAGTGATCGGTATAAATGTTGTTTCAGGTAGAAAGTTAAGCTGTCTGAGATAGGAAGATAAAATGAGTAAACAAGATTATATTATGCAGGGCAGAAATGAAGGGATTGCGTTCTGCGACAAAATAGCAAAAGAAAAAGGATTAGAAGAGCTACAGAGAGTAACAAGACAGAGAAATCTTGCAGGGCTTCGAACACTAATAGATCCAAGAGAACTTGACCAGGATTTTAGAGATGCAACACTACAGATTTTAGATACTGTATTGATCATGAGTCTTATAGTCTTGAAAGATGAATTTGATTTCGGAACTAAGAGATTAGATCGATTCAAAAAAAGATTCAATGACAAAACAGAGTGTTTAGAAACAGGAAATGTGACATGGATTGATATGATCGAGCAGGTCAGAAAAGAAAACAACATTAAATTAGATCTTAGAAAGAACGATGTAGTGATGGCATGGAGGAAAAAATAATGGTAAACAAGAAAGAATTTGAAGGTTACATCTGTGAGATCACCAATAAGCCAATCAGAGAGATGAGATTATGTCCGGACAAGCAGCAGAAGCTAAGGGTTCGGATCAAGTGTGATGATAGTTGCATTCATTGTGAGAAGGAGAAAGAACATGAATGTGATTAGAATAAGTGAACGAAAAGGTACAGAAGCAAGAGGAACTTGCACAGAATGTGGCAAAGAATCACGAGAGGATCAAGAAATGTTAAAAATAAGATTCGAACATTATGGATCAAGCATTTTCTTGTGTGAAAGATGTCTTAGAACTTTGCATCATGTTATTGGAACATGGATTAAGGAGTGAAAAATGTGTACATTACAATTTAATGTAGATGGAGAATTTATAACGGATCTATCAAGAGAATGGTTTTATGTAGAAGGTAAAGGATACGATAAGTGTATGGATCTGTTGGAATCTTCCATGCATGGAACTGATGAAACTAAAGAACAAATTATAAGACATGCTGAAGATCTTTTGCTTGGACGCGCAGCATTAAAAGGAAATACAGGAGATGGAACATACCATTTGGAAATTTATCCACCTGAAAATGAGGAGAAAATGCCAGAAGATATGAATGTATGGAAAATTGTAGGAGAGCAAAAGAAAGTTAAAGATGAACTAGAGCGATATAAAAGGCGTTGGGAAGTTGCGATGAAAATGATTCCTAGATACCTGAAAGAAGAAATAGGCATTGAACTTGACGAAGATCTTACAGAACCAGAGTCGCGACCAGTAGTATCAAGAGCCTTAGATAATTATATGAAAAGAATGCTTGATATAGAGGAACATACAACTGAAGATTATGGATGGTTAGAACCAAACGGAAAATTCCATGCAGTGAAATGGGGAGATCATCAGAAATGGGCTTATGAATATTTGAAAAGCAAGGTAAAAACAGAAGAAGAATACTCAAAGCTGCCAAGACTTTATGAAGCTGGGGATGTATTGACAAAAGAAAGCTGGGTACTTCTTCATAACCCGTCGCAGGGCATTGCAATGGCAACAAGAAATCCATGCAAAGATTATACAAAGGCACAGAAAGAGTTTTTGTTTGAATATTACATGGAAAGAAACTGTGAGAAAGAAGCAAATGATGTTTGGAAAGAATGAAATTGTTAAAGAAAGTTAAGGAGAAAATGAGATGATGAAGCTAAGAAACGTTGTAAATACAAGAAACCATGGATATGTTGCTATTGATACATGTTATACATTTGATCATGGATTCGAGACGATGGTATTCAAATGCGATAAAAACGGAAATATTATTGATTGGTCGGATTTAGACGTTGATATGTATGATAATGCAGAAAAGGCAGAAGAAGGACACAAAGAAATGATTGAAAAATGGAAAAACAAATAAAAATGGAAAAACAAATAAAAGAGGAAAAATAATGGGAAAAATAATGGGAAAAGTAAGACAAAGATTAGGAAAAGCCTACATCCATACAAAAGAAGAATCTATCCAGAGTATCATCATCGATGCTCTGGTGGGTTCCGGATATGACGTGGATGTTGAGGTTACAGATAACGGAACAGGAAACGAAGTAGTATCATGTGAGATTTACGATGTGGGGGGGGGCAGTAAGAAATGATAACAACAAAAGATGCTGTAAAAGTATTAAGTTTAACACTAACAATCGCATGTTATGGAATTTATTTTTATTCCGACCGAAAAAAAGATTGCTATCAAGCTATTAAATTTTTGATACTGGGATCAATCATGCAGAATGTAACATTCCACTTGGAATAAAGGAGCGTTAAGAATATGGGAAAGACAATAGAGAAAATAGAAAGAGTGGCGAAAATGCTAAATGGACGACACATGCCGAAAGCATATGAAGTATACAAACACTTTAAAGGAAGTTTGTACGTTGTTATTACAGTGGCTCGTCATACAGAAACAAATGAATTATTTGTAATATATTCAGATATAAGAGAGATGCAGAGAATGTATGCTAGGCCATTAGAGATGTTCATGAGCGAAGTGGATCATGAAAAATATCCAGATGCAAAACAAAAATACAGATTTGAAAATATGATGGAGGGATGAGTTATGACAAGAGAAGAAAAGATAGACGAATTATACAATTTTTGCAATATGCATGATAGCTGTGATCAATGCGAACTTGATGATCTTGCATCAGTTTGTGAGTTTGAGGATATGTGTAATAAAAAGATTGATAGATTTTATGATGTGATGGTCGGGCATGAAACTAAAGTAGGAGATGATGCGAAAGAAAAAGCTAAAACTGTCACTGAAAATCTTACAGGTGTCGTGAAAGAAGAACCGAAGACAATAACAGAATTTTTTGATGAAATAAAAAGCAACATCTGTGATAACTATTGCAAGTATCCAAGCGAAATAAAAGACTATGATGAGCTGATAGAAACAGTATGCAGCAAATGTCCGCTGCGAAAGTTGAACTAATTATTAGATTAGTTGAAATATTAGTTGAAGAATAAGTCGAAGGAGTTGATACATAAATGGCATATAAAGACTGTCCGTGCCTAAATTGTAAAGATAGATCACACGGATCAAAGAGAGTTGCTTGTCAGACAGGATGTGAGAAGTATCTTTCCTGGAAGGCAAAGGAACAGGAATTAAGAAGAAAAGAGAAAGAATCACGGCCTTATTACTCAAATGCAAGAAAAGCAATCATAAGAAACCGGCAGATGAAAAGAAAGAGTGGTAGGCAGATATGATTGATCCATGCAAAGCCTGTGCAGAGATAATCTGCATAGGCATTTGTGCCGATCGGGTGCAATACAAACAGGAGTACCAGGAGATGACAGATCGGATAAGGCAGCAGATAATAAATCGTAACAGGAGGGGAGAACGTGGACAAGAACGTACTGATCCAATACACAGACATGATTGAAGAAGCAAAAGATATAAGAAAAAGAATCCTGCAAACAGAGAAGCAGATCAGCAGGATTGAGGAAGAAGGAACCGTAAAAGACACAGTAAGCGGTGGTATGGGTGGAATACAGCACTTTGTTGTTGAGGGTATGCCAGTACCAGAACTTAGCAGAAAGAAGCTGCTGCTTAATAAGCGAAAAGCTATGTTGATCGAAAAAGAGAATGAACTTCTGGAACTCATGAATCAAGCGGAAGAATATATAAATAGCATTGAGAAGAGCGAACTAAGAATGATGTTTAGATTTTATTACATTGATGGCATGACGTGGCTGCAGGTAGCACATAAGATGAATCAGTTACACCCTAAAAGGCGAGTAGCTTATACAGAAGACAGTTGTAGAATGAGAAATACAAGATTTTTTCAAGAAAATTAGAAAATGTTCGGTCACGTTCGCAAAAAATAGGCTAATATATAGGATAGAGCGATTAGATGAAGCGATGCTTCATATTGATACTCTTCTTGTAAGTTAAATGAACTCGGGTGATCTTCGGACCCCGAGTCTTTTTATGTCTAAATTTAGAAAGGAAAGAGATATGAATTTTAAAGATGCATTTGAATTGATGAAAAAAGGTCATAAGGTGAAACTTCCATCCTGGGGTGGATACTGGTACTGGGACACAGAAAAAGAAACTATTATGATACAGTGCAGACAGAAAGACACTGACAAAGGACAGGGAGATCTACTTGATATTAGAGAGACACAGAGAGTTGAGTATACACTGTCTAACATCTTATCCAATGAATGGATTGTGGCAAATCCAGAGAACTGTCCTGTACTTGGTGGAGTGGCTACATTTAACTTTGGGGATGCTGTTAAATATCTGAAACGTGGCCTTAAAGTTAAAAGAATAGGTTGGAATGGAAAGAACCAGTTTATTCAGCTTGCAACAGGAATTTCATACAAGGCAGCAGATGGAACGATCGTTAATTGCGATCACAATGACATTGGAAATAAAGCCATTGCGTTTATTGGAACGTCTGGCGTACAAATGGGATGGTTAGCAAGCCAGGCAGATATGTTGGCAGAAGATTGGATGTTTGTAGAATAAGGAGATATTAAACATGATTATTACAGGAATGGATCACTTCCAGAGTGTTTGCAAGAAGAAACTAGTGGAATGGTATCACAAGAATAGACCGGAGATCGACATTGATCTGAGTAATGTATTTGTAGTTTGGTCTTGCAAGACCTTACAGAATTACAAATGCCTTGCATCCACCACGATCAGCGATGATGGCATCTACGCAGAATACACGTATAACGGAGACAAACAGGAACTATATGAGGACGTGTATAAGAAGCTGACAAATACATGCCACACAGAAGAATAAAAGCCGGAGCAATCCGGCATAAGGACCTCTAGCTCAGCAGGTCAGAGCAATCGGCTCATAACCGATCGGTCCAGGGTTCGAGTCCCCGGAGGTCCATTTGAAATATAGGAGGGAAAACATATGATCAGATTACAAGTAGAAGATTACTGCCAGAACTGTGAAGAGTTCAAACCTGAAACACAGGTTATGAGCAGAGGATATGTAGGGACTGGTTGTAAAGTGGATACAATAATTCGATGCAGTAATGCTCAGAAATGTGAGAGACTATGCGAGTACCTGAAGAAGGAGGGTGGTAATGTGTGAATGAAGAAAAAAACTACATATTGGCAGAATCTGATTATGTAGCCGGAATGAAGTATAAAGACATTGCTACCAAGTATGGAGTCTCGATGAATACTGTGAAATCGTGGAAGAAACGATACGCATGGTCGAGGAACAAAAAGACAAAATGCATCCAAAAGGGGTGCACACAAAATAAAAAGGGTGCACACAAAAAAGAAGCCGTTGCAGAGGATGTAAGTCAGGTCGTGATCAACGATGAACTTACCGATCAGCAGCAGCTTTTTTGTTTGTATCAATCCAGGATGTTTAATTACACGAAAGCTTACATGAAAGCTTATCCAGGATGTACTTATGCATCTGCTGCCGTATTAGGAAGCAGGCTTATGAAGAATCAAGTGATCAGAAAAGAGATTGAACAGCTAAAGCAGAATCATATGAACAGAGAATTGCTAAAGCAGGAAGATATCTTTCAAAAGTTTATGGATATTGCATTTGCGGATGTAACAGATTATGTATCGTTTGGGCGAGAAAATATTCAAGTTATGGGTGCTTTTGGTCCAGTAATGGTAGAAAACAAAGAAACTGGAGAAAAAGAAGTTCTCGAAAAAGAAGTCAATACTGTGAAATTCAAACAATCTGAAGATGTTGATGGAACGCTGATCACGGAAGTGAAGCAAGGAAAAGACGGAGCGAGCATTAAGCTGGTTGATAAGATGAAAGCTTTGCAATGGCTTGCAGACCATATGGACATTGCTACAGCTGAACAGAAAGCTAAGATTGAGCAGATCAGAGCTAAGACAGCGATCATGTCCGGAACATCCGAAGAAGAGACAGAAGACGATGGATTCATCGAAGCCTTAAAAGGTGAGGTGGCAGATGTATGGGAAGAAGAATAAAGAAAGCTGTCTTTAAGTTTCGGCCGTTCTCTAAGAAGCAGAAAAAGATACTTACCTGGTGGCTACCTAATTCACCCGTACATGATCAAGATGGAATCATAGCAGATGGAGCGATCCGATCGGGAAAAACTATTTCTATGTGCTTATCTTTTGCAATGTGGGCAATGGAAACCTTCAACGGACAAAACTTTGGTATGTGTGGGAAAACGATCGGTTCTTTCCGGAGAAACGTACTCTTTTGGTTAAAGCTTATGCTTAAGAGTCGAGGGTATCACGTTGAAGATCATAGAGCTGATAACTTAGTTGTTATCCGGAGAGGTGGCAAAGAAAATTATTTTTACATCTTTGGCGGTAAGGATGAGCGATCCCAGGATTTGATACAGGGTATCACACTTGCAGGAGTCTTTTTTGATGAAGTTGCATTGATGCCTGAATCTTTTGTTAATCAGGCAACAGGACGTTGTTCTGTTGATGGATCAAAATATTGGTTTAACTGTAACCCAGATGGACCTTATCACTGGTTTAAGACTAATTGGATTGATCGTGCAGATGAAAAGAAACTTGTCTATCTACATTTCACAATGGACGACAATCTGAGCTTATCTGAGCGAATTAAAGCAAGATATCGGGCGATGTATACCGGAGTGTTTTACAAGCGCTATATCCTAGGTCTGTGGGCCGTAGCCGAGGGAATTATTTACGATATGTTCAATACAGAAAAGCATGTTGTAAAAGACCAGCAATCAGTAGTAGGCAGTAAATACGTCAGTGTCGATTATGGTACACAGAATGCGACAGTATATCTTCTGTGGGAAAAGAATCACAAGGGACAGTGGGTTGCTACAAAAGAATATTACTATTCTGGCCGAGATGAGACTACGCAGAAGACAGATGGAGAATATGCGGATGACATGGAAGAGTTCCTGGAAGGAATCAATGTTGAATCGATCATTGTCGATCCGGCAGCAGCATCCTTTATCGCAGAGCTTAAGAAAAGAGGATTCAAGGTTAAGAAAGCAAAGAATGATGTACTTGATGGTATTCGATTTGTCGGAAATCTGTTAAATCTAGGTGTATTACTGTTCTCTGAATGTTGTAAAGAAACAATCAAAGAGTTTGGCTCTTATATCTGGGATGATAAGGCATTGGAACGTGGAGAAGATAAACCAGTGAAGCAACATGATCATTGCATGGATGCAGTGAGATATTTTGCTTACACGATCGTAAGACGTGAACGAAAATGGAGTTGATTAAATGATAAAAGAAATTATTGAGCGAATAAGGCAGGTGATAAGAAAAATGCTTGGAAAAGAAAATATCAGGGATGCGATCGGAGTTGATGTTGCCGTATCGGACAAGATGGCAAGAGAAATTGATCTCTGGTCGAAGATGTATAAAAATCAACCGCCTTGGAAAAGAAAAGAGCTGAAGCTTTGTGGGTTACCTGCAGCTATTGCTGGAGAATTTGCAAGGCTTGTTACACTGGAATTAAAAACAGAGATTACAGGGAACAAGTTTCTTAACGATGAATACCAAACCGTGACTGATAACATACGAACGTATACGGAATATGCCTGTGCAAAAGGTGGACTTGCAATGAAGCCTTATGTTTCTGACGGACACATTGAAGTTGACATGGTCCAAGCTGATCACTTTTTCCCAACGAAATTTAATTCCAGAGGGGAAGTTATCGCAGCGGTCTTTATGGAAACTGTAACGATCGGGAAACAGGTATATACAAGATTGGAATACCATCAGCATGATGAGAACACTACATATCACATTATGAATAAGGCTTTTGTAAGACAGGATCTTGATAATGTTGAGGTATTAGGAAAAGAAGTACCGCTTAGTGCTGTACCAGAGTGGGAAAATCTGGAAGAAGCTGTCACGATCTTAAACGTGAAAAAGCCGTTATTCGCATACTTCAAGATACCAAATGCAAATAATGTCGATGATTCATCTCCGTTGGGAGTATCTGTATATTCCAGAGCAATCGATGATATCAAAGAAGCTGATTATCAATGGACGAGAATCTTATGGGAATATGAGGGATCCGAACTGGCAATCGATGCAGATATTGGATTATTTAAGCGAAAGGAAAATGGAGAATTTGACCTTCCGAAAGGAAAAGAAAGACTCTTTCGGATGATGGACTTTGACGAGGATCGTGACCAGTACAAAGTGTTTGCACCACCGATCCGTGACGAAAGTCTTATCAATGGATTCAATACGATCCTTAGAAGAATTGAGTTTAACGTAGGTCTCGCCTATGGAACTTTAAGTGATCCAAACACAGTCGATAAGACTGCAGAAGAAATTAAGGCAAGCAAACAGCGATCATATAGTACAGTATCTGATATTCAAAAAGCATTGCAAAAAGCATTAGAACAATTAGTCTATGCAATGGATGTGATCGCACAACTTGCGAACCTGAATGGTGGCAAGAAATACGAGATCAGTTTTGACTGGGACGATTCGATCGTGATCGATAAAGAACAGGAACTGCAGAGTATGCAGCAGGATGCAACTGCAGGACTGATCCGAAAAGAAATATACATTGCGGCCAAGTATGGCGTATCTGAGGAAGAAGCATTGAAAATGATGCCGGCACAGGATGATCGTTTTACCATCCAGGAAGAGTAGGTGATCACAGATGCTTGATCCGAAGTATTTGGAAAAGTTCTCCGATCAGTTACTTGGCATCATTGACACTCTGACAATAGCGATCATATCTGATATGGCAAAAAGAATCGTAAAGATGGGAAATGTATCAGAGTCAACGAAACATCAGGCTGAAGTTTTACAGAATGCAGGTCTTGTTTATAAAGATACGATCAAGCGAGTAAGTCAGGTATCTGGAGATCAAAAGCATGAAGTTCAGAGAATGTATGAAGAAGCAGGTGTTAGGAACTTAAAGAACGAGGCTGTATATTACAAACAGGCAGGCAAAGAAGATATTAAGTTAAATCAGTCCAATGGAATGCAGAGAATCTTGCAAGCAAATATCAGAAAAACATGCCAGGAACTTGATAATCTCACGATGACAACCGCAGTAAGATCACAGTCAGCTTACATACAAGCTTGTAATAGAGCACAGATGAAAGTTAGTTCTGGAGCATTCAGTTATGACAAAGCAATTGCAGATGCGATCAGAGAGGCAGCAGTGCAGGGAACAGAAGTCTTATATCCGTCACAGCATGTCGATAAATTAGATGTCGCGGTAAGAAGAGCTGTACTTACCGGAGTAAACCAGACTGCAGCAGAAATGAACTTGCAATACGCAAAAGATCAGAACTGTGATTATGTTGAAACAACTGCACATGAAGGAGCAAGACCGGAACATGCCGTATGGCAAGGGAAGGTCTTTTGTTTATCTGGGACTGATCCAAAATATGAAAACTTCTATGAAGCAACAGGATATGGTACAGGACCAGGTTTATGTGGTTGGAATTGCCGTCATAACTTCCACGCATTCTTCCCAGGAATATCGACACCAGCATATACGCAAGAGATACTAGATGATTATTCTGCAAAGAACGTAGAATACAACGGAAAGCAATTTACAGAGTATGAAGCGAGCCAGATGCAGAGAGGTCATGAACGACAGATCAGAGAGACAAAGAGGAAACTTGCTGGATATAATTCAGCGATCAGTGAAGCGAAAGATGATACCTTAAAAAATACTTTACAGAATCGGTTTAATGAAGAATCTGTGAGATTAAAGAAACAGGAAGCAGTATTAAAAGCTTTCTGCAAAGAAACAGGAAGGCGATATGAGTCTGCCAGAGTTCAGATCCATGCGGTGAAGAACAAAGCAGGAGATATCGTTGGATTTGGTCGTAGTGTTGCACAGAAAGCTGTATGGAGTAATAGAAAAACAAAAGTCAATGAATCTAAATTTACAGAACGATTAACTGATTTTAATTTAGGACAAAAGGATCTGATCAATCATTGGAGCGTTCAGAGAAATTTGAATAAGTCCGACATTGGAAAAGAGACAATGAAATATATTGTTGATCATCCAGAAATTAATATAGAATTAGCATATCATGTTGATAATCCAGATAAGTTATACGGAAAGCAATGGAAAGATAATATTCGTATTTATGCATCAGACACAAAAACAATTGAAAAAACCGCTGAAACATTGATTCATGAAATAACACATCATCGATATGATATTGGTGGATCACAGTGGTCAGAATGCGTTTGCAGAGCTCAGGAGTTAAAACATAAGTATCGCCGTAATACATTGACTGCAGATGAATTAAGAAGTATAATTAAAGAAATAAAAGAATTGTATCCAGAATTACCGTGGAGGTGATTATATATGAGATTTTGGGATGAAGTTGATGAAGCAATTAAAAAAGTAAGACAAGGGCAAGAAGCAACTTGTCCATTATGCAAAAAAGGAAAGTTAGTACCAGTTGGAAATCCAAAAACAACAAAATCATTTTATTGTGATGCATGTAAAGAAAAACTTAATTTAGATTAAACGCCATCTGATCAATGTCAGGTGGTATTTTTATACGAAATTTTAAGAAAGGAGCAGCGAAACATGAAGTCAACAGAATAGAAGGGACGGTGATCCAAATATCTCCCCGCAGCAGGGTTAAGCTGCAGAGGACACGCAGAGAGATCTGGGTGTTATTTTTATGCAAAGAAATAACATTGGTCAGCTGATCAGACCTTAAACAGTCGGTTCGTGGCGGTCGGTTACACGCCTAAAACAACCTAATACGAAAGGAGCATAGTAACATGAAAACAGATTTTTTAAAAGGTTTAAATCTTTCCCAGGAAGTGATCGATAAGATCATGGCTGAGAACGGAAAGGATATCGCAGCAGAACAGAAGAAAGCAGAGAAGATCACTCAGGAGCGAGACGGCTATAAGCTGAAAGCAGAAAGTCTTGAAACTCAGGTAAACGATGCAAATGCAGAAATTCAGAAGTTTAAAGATATGGATATTGACGGCATCAAGCAGGCAGCAGATGACTGGAAAGAGAAAGCTGAGAAAGCAAAGAGTGATGCAGATGCTCAGATTTCAGAAATGAAATTTGATTATGCGTTATCTGCAGCATTGACAGGAGCGAAAGCTAGAAACAGCAAAGCGGTCAAAGCGTTACTTGATATGGACGGACTGAAACTAAACGATGGAAAGATCATTGGTTTAGACGAACAGCTGTCACAGATCAAGGAAGAAAACGGTTTTTTGTTTGAAAGCGATGAACCTGCACCAACGATCGTTAAAGGAACAAATGGTGGTTCCGGCGGTATTGGTGGAAAGAAACCAAGTGAAATGACATATTCGGAACTCTGTGACTATATGGAACAGAATCCCGGAGCAGAGATTTAAATAAAGGAGTAAAAAATGGCAGGAGCAAAATTTGATTCTAAATCATTTAATCCTCAGGCATTTGGTGCTTATACAGAGAGGATTCCAAATTTAAAAAGAAACGAACTGATCAAATCAAGAGCCTTAAAAGGTAATCAGGATATTAAAAATACGTTCAGTTCTCAGACAGGAACATCATATGCAACTTTACCAATGCATGGTTTAATTGGTGGAACTGCACAGAATTATGATGGCGAGACCGATCTTACATCGGACAGCACAGATACATTCGAAAGAGGTGTTGTTGTAGTTGGACGTATGAAAGGATGGACAGAACGAGACTTTTCCGAAGACATTACAGGCGGTGTAAGCTTTATGGATAATGTTGCAGCACAGGTGAATGACTATAAAGCCGATCTTGACCAGTTGACCATTGTAAAAGAACTGGAAGGTATCTTTGCAATGACAGGAAAAGAAAACAAGACTTTCGTGGATAATCATACTTCTGATATTACAGAAGTTACTGCAACAGATAAGGATGGGAATGTTAAAAATGTTGTACAGGCAGATACTTTAAATACAGCTTTACAGAGAGCATCAGGGGATAATAAATCCAAATTCACAATTGCGATCATGCACAGTGCAGTTGCAACAAATCTTGAAAATTTGAAGCTGTTAAAATATATGACTCAGACTGATTCAAATGGTATTGAACGACAGTTAACACTTGCAACATGGAATGGCCGTTTAGTTCTGATCGATGACTCTATGCCAACGGAAGAAGTTGCTGCAGTAGAAGAAAGCGGAACAAAAGGAGAGTCTGGTTATGTTGCGGCACAGGAAGCTTATACGAAATATACAACCTTTGCATTAGGAGATGGAGCATTTGATTACGAAGACATTGGTGCAAAAGTCCCATATGAAATGTATCGTAATCCAATGAAAAATGGTGGGGAGGATACATTGTTTATGAGACAGAGAAAAGTATTTGCCCCATATGGAATTTCTTATACAAAGAAAAAACAGGCTACAAATTCGCCAACAGACGCAGAACTTGCAGATGGATCTAACTGGGAACTTGTCAACAACGGAAAAACTGGTCAAGATAAGAAAGTAATCGATCATAAAGCAATTCCAATTGCAAGAATCATTTCCAGAGGATAGGCGGTGATCCGGTATGGTGGAATATGCAAACAGGGATTTCTACGAAAATAAATTTTATGGCGAGATCATACCGGAGAAAGCTTTCCCTGGAATGATCTTAAAGGCAAGCATTTTTGTGAAATTCCTTACATTTGCCAGAGTTGATGATATGGCAGAGATTCCAGAGGAAGTGAGTCTGGCCACATGCGCAGTGGCAGATGTAATGTATCAGGACAGAATGAGAAAAGATGATGCAGGAAGGGAGATTGCAAGTGAGAACAATGATGGATACAGTGTAAGTTTTGTGACGAGTCAAAGCAAAACAATAGGCACTGTGGAGCATCGTTGTCAAAAAGCAGCGTATCCTTATCTTGCACATACGGGACTCATGTACAGGGGGTGTGGGCCATATGATGACAAATGCAGACCTCACAATCTATAACAGTCACGGAGTTGATAAAAAGACAGCACGAAAGATCTATTTAAAGACTCAGATCAAAGGTGTTAATTTTTACACAAAGCAGCAGACAACTGTTACCGATCAAGGACTCAGTTCTGCAGATATGTATCAGATCCGCATCCCTTTATCTGCAGATACGCAAGGGAAAGAATACATTGATGCTGATAAGTATCGGGAATTATCTGCCGAAGAAGCAGAAAAGTATTGGACGATCAATAACGGGGATCTGTTTGGAAAAGGATTGTTAGAAGATTTTGAGAAAGAATCAGAATTTTTAAAGCAGCAGTATACAGGAAAAGTATTATCGTTTTCGGATAATCGGAGAGGAAGTTTACCGCATTGGAGAATCGGAGGTGCTTAAATGGGAACACAGGTTAAAGTCGAACTTTCACCCGATCAGATTTTAAAGACAAGAGGTCTTCAAGTTGGTGGACCTGCACAAAGATTTTTTACCGGAGAGTTCCGAAGAAAGATGGATCCATATGTTCCATTTTTGACCGGAGTATTAAAAGATACCGCAATAGAGAACGTGGACTCAATCCAGTTTATAACTCCATATGCACAGAAACAGTACCATGAAAATGGCGGAAAAGGACTCCGTGGAAAAGAATGGGATCAAAGATGTTGGGCAGACAATGGAGATCAGATCGTCCAGTCTGTTGCAGATTTTGTAGGAGGTAAAGCAGAATGAGTGTGATCGCAAGTGTGAGAGCATTTATCCAGGACTATCCAGGATTGTCCACATTTGATGATCTGGTGGGCGTGGAACATCTTCCGGAGGATACAAAAAGTTATGCGATCGAAGCATCCGTAACATCACAGCCAATTAAAAAAAGATATATTAACGGCGACACAGAACGCCGTTTTAATTTTATTCTGGCAAGCCGTGAGTACTTCGGGGCAGACGTTGCAGAGAATATTGACGTAGCGGAGTTTTACGAAGATTTCTCAGACTGGTTGGAACGATGTACGATTAATAATGATCTTCCGGAAATGGATAAAGGAAAAAGAGCAATTAAAATACAGGCACTGACAAATGGCTACGTGTTTAACGCAGATGCATCAAAAGCACAGTACCAGATTCAGTGCCAGTTAATTTATTATCAGAAATTAGGAGGAATATAAAATGGCAGAAACAGCAAGCAAAACAGTAAAACAGCGTTATCAGGAAGCGTCTTATTTAAAAGTGTCTGAAGCGTTTGAATTAATGGGATCTGGTTTTACAGAGTTAAATGAAGATCCAGGAGCACAGACAACAAGCAAAAAATATATCAATGATAAATCATCCACATCAAGCATTACAAGCTATGAAGGCGAACATGGATTTACCGCGGATCAGATTCCAAGCGAAGTAGTTATTAAGGACCTGATCAGTATCGGCAAGGAAAGGAAAACAGGAGCAGATGCAGAACGTGAATTTGTTCGCGTTGATTTGGATGAAAAAGCAGAGGGAGATACCTCCGGGACAGCATTCAAAGCACGTAAGTTTACCGTAGCTGCTGAAATTTCAAGTTTCTCTGATAATGACGGAGAATTACAGGTTGAGGGAACACTTCACGACAAAGGAGATCCTGTTATGGGTAAATTTGATATAAAGACAAAGACATTTACACCGGATTCAGCGACAGAGTAAACGAAAGCGAAGTGAAGATTGGAATTAGAATTAAGGAGTAAGATATATGTTTATTTGGAATGGAGAGAAGCTTGCATTTAATTTTCTGGATGCAGATATGATGAAGAAGTTTAATGATGCAAGCAAAGAGATGTGGAAGGAACTTGGAGAGTACGAAGAAAAGAATGCAAAAGATGGAATGATGGGTCCAGAAGGCGTTGCAAACGAGTCAGAAATCATGAGTAGGTTTTTTGATGCAGTATTTGGAGAAGGTTCTGCAGATAAAATCTTTACTGCTAAACATGATTTGACAGAAAGAACGAAAGCAGTTAAGAAGCTTTATACTATCAGAGATTCACAGTTAGCAGATCATGAAAAGAGAGTCAATGAACTGTCTAAGATGTTAGGAGTTGAATGATCAGAAGAGAACTCCCGGTGTCAGTGGATATCGGGAGTAAAACATATAAGATCGATGCTGATTTCCGAACGATCATGAATGTTGAAGGAATTATTTTCGGAAAAGAAGTTACAGATGATCAAAAGAAGTTTGCAAAAGAAATGATGAAAGAGATCGATATTGAAGAAAAAGATGCGATTCAAAATGCAAAATATTATGATGCACTAAAACTCTTTTACAAAGATAATGTTCCGGATGATCTGGAAGAAGCTATGGAAAAAATGCTGTGGTTTTATTCCTGCGGTAAGGAAGATAAACAATCAAAAACAAAAACAAAGAAAAAAGTGATCAGCTTTGAATATGATTTTGATTATATCAATGCAGGGTTTATGCAGGATTATAAGATCGATCTGTTTGAGGTTGATTTTTTGCACTGGTGGAAGTTTATGTCACTATTCAGTGCCCTTCATGATGATTGTAAGATCTGTGAGATTATCGGATATCGTGGGGCAGAGTTGAAGAATTTTGACAAAGAACAGAGAAAAAGGGTAAGGGAGATGCAAAAGATCTATGCACTTCCGGATGATATAAGTAAAGAAGAGAAGAAGAGACAGGATGAGATAACACAGATACTGCTAAATGGCGGTGATCTGTCAGGAATATTGTGATAAGAGAAGCGAACAGGCGAGAGCTTGGATCTGCAGGTTGAGCACCCAGGACGTCAAATAGCTTAGAAACTTTAGATTTTTAGTTATTTGACGAGGTGAAGACATGGCAGATGGTACAGTTACAATAGAAACCAAACTGGATAATTCTGGCGCAGAAAAAGGATTAAACGATCTTAAGAAAGAAGTTGAGTCTTCTTCTAAGAGTACAGCACAGGATATAGATAAAGCTTGTGATCAGGCACAAAAGAGTGTAGAAGAAGTTGCTAAATCCGCAGAGAAAACTGGAAAGCAAGTAGAAAAGAGTGCAAAAGATTCAGCATCGAAAGCAGGACAGGCAGCCAAACAAGGAGCTGATTCAGCAGCAAAAGGAACAGAATCCGCATCTACGAAGATGCAGCAGTCTCATAAAAAGGTAAAGGATACTGCAAAAGAAAGTGCAGATGGCGCAAAAAAGTCTTGGGAAGAATCTAATCAAAGTACAGTAGCAAGTACAGAGAGTGCAACATCAAAGATGGCCGGACTAATGAAAAAATCTGCAGCAGTAATTGGAGTTGCATCTGTGGCGGCCGCAAAGAAGACAATCGATGTAGGTAAGTCTTTTGAAGCAGGAATGAGTGAGGTCCAGGCAATCTCCGGAGCATCTGGAAAAGACCTGGAAAAGCTATCTGCAAAAGCAAAGCAGATGGGAGCTACAACAAAGTTTTCTGCTACAGAATCTGCCACAGCACTTAAATACATGGCTATGGCCGGATGGAAAACAAACCAGATGGTTTCTGGATTGTCTGGCGTTATGAATTTAGCTGCAGCTTCCGGAGAAGACCTTGGAACAGTATCCGACATTGTAACAGATTCAATGACCGCTTTCGGATTGAAAGCAAAGGATTCTGGACATTTTGCAGACGTGCTAGCGAAAGCATCGAGTAGTTCTAACACCAATGTTGCAATGATGGGAGAAACCTTTAAGTATGTTGCACCATTGGCCGGATCCATGAAATATAGTATCGAAGATACAGCTACAGCAATTGGACTGATGGCGAATGCCGGAATCAAAGGAAGCCAAGCAGGTACATCTTTGAGATCTATCATTACGCGACTTGTCAAACCTCCGAAAGATGCAGCTACAGCATTAAATGCGCTTGGTATCAGTACAACAAAAGCTGATGGATCAATGAAGCCACTTCGCGAAACGATGGCAGAATTGAGAGAAAAATTTTCTGGATTAACAGAAAGTCAGAAAGCTTCTTATGCTTCAAGTATCGCAGGACAGGAAGCGATGTCAGGTCTGTTGGCAATCGTTAATGCATCTGATTCTGATTTCAACAAATTACAAAAGGCGATTGATAATTCTTCTGGCGCAGCAAAGAAACAGGCCGATGTTATGAACAACAATCTGCAAGGAGCATTGTACGACCTCGGATCAGCAGCAGAGTCTGTTGGAATCGGTATTTATGAAGATATTAAGACACCTTTAACAAAAGCCGTTGGTGTTGGGACAAAGCAATTAAGAATCCTATCTAGCAAATTGAAAAAGGGTGGAATTAAAAAAATTGTTCCTGAAGAAGCTATAAATACCGTTGAAAATCTTGGAACAGTAGCAAAAGCAGTTGGTGGCGGTGGATTAAAGGTATTAGGAGCAGCTGCGAAACTTGTTGGCAATAACATGGAAGTAGCTTTACCTGTTGCTACTAGCTTACTTACAGTTTTTAAAGGATACAAAGCAGTAACAACAGTAGTAACTGCGTTTAGAACCGTATCTGCAGCTACAGAAGGTGCAAGTACAGGTGTTCAGATATTAGGAACAGCAATCCAGTTATTTACCGGAAAGACAATCTCAGCTACAACTGCAACAGCAGCCTTCAAAACAGTTTGCACAGCTTTAGGTGGCCCGGTTGGAATTGGAGTTGTGGCAGTTGGAGCATTAGCAGCAGGAGTTGCAGCATATGTTTTGACACAGAAGAAGGCTGTTACAGAAGCGGATAGATACTATTCCTCTTGTACAAAATTGAAAAAGAAACAAGAAGAGATGGCTGCATCGATCAAGAGTTTGCATAAGCAAAATCAGAAAAATGTAGATTCCACACGTGCAAATGGTGTTCAGGCGGATCAACTGTATCAGAGATTAATAAAACTGATGAATGTTGAGCATAAAAGTGCCGGGACAAAAGCACAGATCGCAAGTGTTGTTAAACAGTTAAATGAATTATTACCAGGGCTGAATCTTGAGTATGACAAAGAAGCAGATAAGCTAAATAAGTCTACTTCTGCGATCAAGAAAAACATCGCAGCATTGAAAGAACAGGCAATGGCCAAGGCTTACCAGAAAGGAATGGAAAGCGCGGCATCCAAAGTGGCTAAAGCTGATATCGAAAATGAAAATGCCATTAAGAAAAAGACAGAAGCAACAAACAAATATAATGCCGCTGTTGAAAAAATGAATCAGGTTACCGCAAAGGTAAATCAGGGAAAGATAACAACAAGCAGTGATGAATATAAGAAAGCTTCTAATGATCTGACAAAATACTATGATGCAATGATGACAGCCAATAAGGCAGTTGAGCAAAGTGGTAAAAATTTACATGCAGCACAAAAAGAATTGACTACATATACAGACAAATATACAGCTCAGACAAATTATACAGAGTATCTGAAATCCTTAGATGATCTGGCCAAACAAGCAAAGATTAAAGCAAGTGATATTCCGAAGTCTGTTGGAGAGGGAATTAAACAGGGTGTTTATGCAAATCCAACTTCCGGAAAAGAATTAAAGAGCTTGATCAAATTAGACAATCTGGTTAATTCCGATCAGTTGGCCAAGATGCAAGAACAGGGGATGAAGATCCCACAGTATTTGTCAAAGGGAATTTCAGATGGATCTATATCATTTAAGAGTGCTGCAAAACAGATGCAGAATGCGATCAATTGGACTGATCTGATCCAAAAGGCAAAGGATGCAGGTGTTAAAGTTCCTGATAGCGTAGCACAAGGAATCAGCTCCGGACAATATGCCGTTCCTACTTCTGTGCAAGCAGTAAAAAATCTTGTTACATTCGAGGATCTGAAAACTAAAGCACAGCAAGGCGGTGTACAAGTACCGGATTATTTAGCAAATGCAATCACATCTGGTAGTGGAAAGCCAAAGGAAGCAGCGGCTGCATTGAGTCGTATGATTTCTTTCCAGGAAGCAATAACAAAAGCAGGAATTGATGGATCTAAGATTCCAACAGAACTTGCAACGAAAGTTGCACAAGGAAAGACGCCAGTTCAAGATGCAATCAAAGAACTAACAAAGATAGACTTATCCGGAGATCAGAATGCATTTGGTCTTACAAAAGCTATTGATAGTACAGCGCAAAAGACAAAAAGCCAGGCAACAAAGATAAAAAACAGTTTAAAAATCGGCAAGGTAGATAATTCAGCTGCAGCAAGCTCGTTTGATGCTATTGCAACCAAAACAGGAAAAGCGGCTACCACAGTTAAGAAAAATAGTGCGGCGATTAAAAAGGCAAGTAAGATTACTGCTACGAATAATTCAAGTGCTGGAGTTCAATCGTTTAATAGTTATTTATCTTCTTTTTCAAAAGGATCTGGTAAAGCGAAATCAGCCGCAGATAAAATCAGCAAAACAACCGCAACAGGGCTTGCTTCTGGTTCAGGTAAAGCAAAAACAGCTGGTGGAAAGATGACATCGGAATTTTCTAAAGGGATCACAGCAAAGTCCGGAACAGCAAAATCTGCCGGTTCAAAAGTAGCTAAAGCAGGTTCTTCCGGAGCAAGTGCGCAGAAATCTTCTTTTGTATCCGTTGGTAGCAATTTATCTGCAGGAATTGCATCTGGTATCAGATCAAATTCCGGTGCTGTATCAGCAGCCGCAAGAGAAACAGTAAGAGCAGCAGTTGTAGCCGCAAAAGCAGAAGGTAAGATTCATTCACCATCCCGTGTCATGGATAGTGACGTAGGAAAATGGATGCCGTTAGGAATGGCAGCAGGTATCCGAAAGCATACGAAAGATGTGGAAGATGCTTCTGGAGAGATGGCTAACGCATCGGTAGAAGCTACAGCAACAGCCTTAGGAATCCATTCTCCATCTCGTGTATATAAAGATGCGATTGGTAAGAATATTCCAAAAGGTGTAGCAAAGGGTGTCAGAGAAGGACAGACAGAACTCAATGCAGAAATGAAGCTATCTGTAAATGAAGCGTTATCTGCAGCTAAGAGTGCTTCCAAGAAAGGGAATTATTCCGATATTGGAAACAACCTTGTTTCTGGAATATCCGAAGCACTCAACACAGCAAAGTCAAGATCATCAGAAACTGTACAAGAAATCATTGATCAGCAGACAAGTAAAGTTTCTTCGAAGCACGATACAGCAGAGAAAAATCTTCAAGATAAGATCAGTAAGACAAAAAATAAAAAGAAAAAAGCAAAATTAAAAAAACAGCTGAAAAAGTTAAAGAAGCAGAATGCTGCAGAAGAAAAGCAATTAAAAATTGCGGGAGAAAAAACGGCAGCAGCATACAATGATGCATTTGAGAAAGAAGCTGATCGATTAAATAAGATTGCACAGGAAAAGTTACAGGATCTGTCAGATGAATACCAGGAAGCGTATAACAACATCAAGAGTAAGATGGACAGTTTAACTGATAAACAGCAATCTTGGGGAAATATCTATAACCTTGATCAGAATATCATGGATATTGAAAAGTATCAGAAGAACTTGAAGTTGTTAGAAAACAAGATTCCCGAGTCTATGATGGAAAAGATTCTCGGAATGGATATTGATGCAGGAAATGCTTATATGGCATGGTTTAAGAACATGACTGATGCAGAGCAGAAAGCTTATATCGAAAAGTGGAACAAGCAGCAGGACATGTCACAGTCATTCTCAGAAAGCTTTTTTGCTGATGATTTTGCTAAGATTCAGGCAGAATATGGGGAGAAACTTAAGAAAGCCACGGATGATCTGCAGAAAGAGATGAAACAGGCAGGAGTTAATATTGCTAAAGGGTTAACTGCGGGTATGGAAAGCGAAACCAGAAACCTCAGCAAATCCATGAAAAAGATCTGCCAGAATATTATTAAGACAGCCAAAAAGACACTTAAGATTCATTCCCCATCTCGAGAATTTGCAAAGATTGGTTCTTATGATATTCAGGGAGCAATCAAAGGACATGAAAAAGAAGCGCCAAATTTGTATAAACAAATGGGAACGATTTCTCAGAACATGGCACAGAAATTTGCAAAAGCGAAGTTGAATGTTCAAGATATTCAGTCAAGGATGCAGGATGCGATTAACCTGCAGATGCAGACGATCACAACAAGGATGCAGCCAGTTGTGCAAACAGATTCATCGAATGGATCAGAATCAGTAGTCTATACTGGACCAGAACGAATTGAGGTGCCTGTGATTGTAGATGGTCGAGAGATTACAAGAGTAATCGCCCCTTACATGGACACAGAATTAAGTACAAGAGCAACACGAAAATCAAGAGGAGGTGTATAGTATGCCAGGAACATTAGGAGTCACGATCGGAGAAAAACATACCTTAAAGGATTGGAATCTTGGATGGACTGCGATCACTCTTGGTTTTCCAGAGCCAAAAACTTATGAACAGGATGTGCCAGGGGCAGACGGAACACTGGATATTACGGAAGCAGTTACTGGTGGAGATGTTAAGTATAAGAATCGTAGTCTTTCCTTAGAATTTGAAACTCCGGACGAAGACTTTTTTGAATGGGGATCTATTGTATCGGACATTGCAAATTACCTGGTTGGTAAGAAAGTAAAGATCATACTCGATACTGATCCATCTTTTTATTACATTGGCCGACTTACGATTGATGTCGAAAAGACAGATCGTATAAATGGAAAGCTTGTAATGTCCGGAGAAGTTGATCCATATAAGTATGAAGTTGCTTCGTCTCTGGAAGATTGGTTATGGGATGATTTTAATTTTGAAACTGATATTATCCGTGAATATGGAGGCATCAAAGTTTCTGGAAAATACGAGCTAAATATTTATGGAAGAAGAAAGAGAGTGATTCCTGTGATCGAATGTGATACACCGATGCAGGTTACATATAACGGGGCCACTTATGATCTTCCAAAGGGCAAAAGTAAAGTGTTCGATATCTGGTTATCAGAAGGGGATAACCTTTTAACGTTTACAGGAAATGGGACAGTATCTGTCGATTATCGAGGAGGTAGTTTATAAATGTACAAGATACTATGTGATGGGAAAACACTGCATGATGTCCGCGATCCGGATTATCAGGTATTAACTCCTAAGATATCATTGGAATTAAATAAAACGGGAAATCTTGATTTTGGGATGATGCAAACACATCCGCATGTGAATGATATCAATAAATTAAAATCTCAAATCAATGTTTATGAAGATGATGAGCTGTTATTTTCCGGAAGAAGTTTAACGGATGAAAAAGATTTTCAGAATACAGGGCAAATCTCTTGTGAAGGAGAGTTGTCTTTTTTGTTAGATTCAATTCAGCGACCGCATAATTACGGAACCGAAACAACAGAAGCTGGGACAGCAGATACCAATATAGAGATTTTTAAAAGATTAATTCACGAACATAATTCACAGGTAGAGGAAGCAAAGAGATTTGAAATCGGTGTGATCGATATTGAAAGTGTTACGATCCCAAGTTTATCGACAAATTATGAGAAGACCTGGGATTTTATTAATTCCAATTTCTTAGGGAAATACGAAGGGTATCTTCGTGTTCGGCATGATGGAAACATACGGTATCTTGATTATGTAAAGCAGTATGGAAATGTAAGTAATCAGGTGATTCGTTTCGGAGAAAATCTTCTCGATCTGAAGAAATACTCTAAGGCAGAAGACATTAAAACAGCGATCATCCCAGTTGGAAAAGATAACGTGACAATCACAACAGCAAATGGTCATAACGGAACGGATTATGTATATAACCAAGACGCGGTAAATTTGTATGGTTGGATTTATGACAAGGTTGATTTCTCTGAGGTATATGATCCAGACAAACTGCTGGAAGAAGCAAATAAATATCTGCAGAAGTGCATAAACTTAGCAATCACGATTGAACTTACAGCTGTTGATCTGCATATGATTGATGTTGATATTAACGCAATCAGACTTGGAGACCTTGTTCCATGTATTTCTACGCAACATGGAATTATGAGCACATTCGGAGATGTGAGCACATACTATCTTGTAAGTAAGTACGAACTAGATTTAGAGAATCCGGCTAATAATAAGATAACATTAGGAAGAACAATTAGTTCACTAACTGACACTGTTGCAGGAACAAACAATGTAAAAGGTATGATACAGACTCTATCCGTAGCATCTACAGATGCAGCGGCCAAATCCGCTGCCGCAGAAAAAAGTGCAAAAGAAGCAGCAGAAAAAGCCAAAGGTGCAGCAGGTACTGTACAAGAAATTCAAAAAAATATTGGAAGTAGGGCAGTTGGAGAAAAATATGGAAACATCCCTTACATATCGAATGAGGGGACAATGCAAGTAGGGAAAACAATAGGATTTCATTCTACAGATAATTATCCAGAAGAATCAGATGGAAAATTATATGTTGAGAATGGAGTTCTTTATTTTTGTGATAAAACAGGAACAGTTAAAACAATTCAGATGCAGGAGGTAAGCAATAATGGCGAAAATACAGGAATTACTGGATAATTTGTTACACAAGAAGCTCGGACGAGATGTAAGACAAAGCATCCACGACAGCATTGAGCAATGCTATAAAGATGCGACTGGGCATCCTGAGTCTGTTGCAGGAGTAATCGAAGAAAACAAAAATTTGAAACAAGCAATGGCAAAACAAGACGCAAGAATAAATAATCTTGCAAAGCTTCCTGGCGGATCAACTAGTGGCGATGCAGAACTTGCGGATATCCGTGTTGGTGCCGATGGAGAAACATATGATACTGCCGGACAGGCAGTTAGAGAGCAGATCGGCTCACTAAAGAGTGATACATCTAGAATTAAAAAAAGTCTAAAAACTACGTATGTGGATATGAATTTGTTTGCGTTGGGAACGATAAATAAAGATACAGGGGAAGAAGAATCCTCTAATAAAATATTACGATCAATTATCGATGTTAACGCAACAGAAGATATTACAATCAAATTACCTAAAGGTTACCAATGGAATGTTGCACATTGGTTAGCGGGAAAATATAGAAGCGACTTGTGGAATGAAAATGATTGGAATCAAAACCTAACTATCGGAAAAACTACGATGAATTATAAATATCGAATATTAATTAGGCGATCAGACGGTGCTGATATTACACTTAGTGAACTTATAGGTGTAGCTGAAACAAATCGTGAAGACTTACAATCGTTTGACAAGATTGATGATTTAAAGAAAAAATTAAATGAAGTTGATAAAAAAGTTGATAATTTAAGTATCGAAACAGACACAACCTTGACTAAAACTGGAAAGGCTGCGGATTCGGCTGTAGTTGGACAGCAGATTGATGAACTAAAGGAAGATTTAGAGTATAAAATCAATTCACGCTTAACCCCTGTACAATTTGAAACGGTTTTAGGCTATTATAACGTAAACGGATTTGTTACAGGAAAAAAAGAATGGGGAGCGCGTTTGATGCGTGTTCCATGTAAAAAAGGCGATAAGTATCTATATCACGGATATTGCGACAATATATATGGTGTGAGTTTTCTCGATTCTGAATTTCGTATCATTCAACAAATCAGCGTTCCAAAAAATAAAGAATTTGAAATGGACGTTAATGCAATTGATAACGCTTCATATATTGATTTTTATTCAGGACATATTTCCACGAAAACCTATGTTTTGAAATACAACAGGGAAGATACAAGCAATAATGACGTGGGGAAAATTTTTGTAGATGCATCGTCACAGTTCATCGGGACTGACAATAAATATTTTTCGCCTATTAGAGAAGAGCTTGTTTATGGCGCAGGTATGAAATTAAAAGAGATAACACCAGAAAATGATACGGTTTTTAAATTCTCGTTTACACAACATCAGGCGGCGACAGCATATGTAGATGATTTTTGTATCGCAACATCTAACAATTATGTTTCTGGCACGGAAGTGTTCCACGAAAATATTATTGTATTCGTTCCGAAAGGAAAGACACTAAGAATCAATGATTTTAATTCCAATGTACATGTTTCAAAATTTGAAAAATTAGTTCCTATCACAGAGAAATATATCAATGAAAAAATTCCAGATGTTCCCAAGACTGTTGATGCTGTAACTGATGGTGAATCTAATCCTGTATCATCAAATGCTGTGTATCATGCTATTAAAACAAATGTTGTACAGGTATCGACCGGATTACCTTATATAGCTGTAGCGTCCAGTGAAGCCCCAACTGCTATAAAATCGGTATGCCAGTATGTTTGCGATGGAACAAATGATAATATTGAAATTCAAAATGCAATAAATTCACTGGGTTCTGCAGGCGGCAAAGTATTTCTGACGAAAGGAAAGTTTTTCATATCTGCCCCGATTGACACAGGTGATACTCTTGTAGAACTGTGTGGTGAGGGAGCATTGCTTGATTTACATGAAGATACATTAAATTCCAATATTAGAGGTGGTACAATTCTTCAAGCAGTTGGGAATACAGACCTCGTTCATATCGGTGGTGCAAAAGGAACTACTGTACATGATATTGCGTTCTTTGGTTATGGTAGAAACAAAGCTGACAACACAAGCTATGGAATTAAATTTACTGGATATGCAGATACAGATAGAATTTATAACTGTGGATTTACGAATTGTGCGATTGCTATCGGTTCAGATATTACGACAGATGTAATCTACATTCATAATTTATCAGTTCAGCGGAACAAAATCGGAATTGCTTTGTACAGAACAGACGCAGAAATCCATGATTGTCTATTCTGCGAAAATATTGGCATGGAAACTGTCGTTTGGGATGATAACACTTACGACATAAATTGCGCTGATATTTGCGTAAGCGATGGAAAAATTTATAATAACACATTCAGAAGAAGCGGTATGTGCTATGACATTTACAAAGTATATGGGAATGAAAGCGGTTTGGAATCTGATGATGTAAAACCAATTTCTTCAGTTGTAGCAAGACAACGGGCATATATTACTGGAAACAAGTTTTATGATTGTATTTATGCAAATTGCATACGAATAATGATGAAGCCAGATTTTTTACTAATTGAGGGAAATTCATTCACGAAGTGGGGGCACAAAGACCAAACAGACGATAGTAGAAAATCTGCTATTTGTTTCGATAAAGGGAGTGTTCTTGGAACAATAATGAACAATAGGTTTTATAGCGATAGTAATACTGATAAATTTACCGATAAATATGCAATATACGAAGTAAGTATCGGAAATGATGATAGTTATTGGTCTTATAGTAATACTTATGCAAATAATTTTATTGGAAATTTAACAGGGGAAACTGATAACAAATGTGTTATTGTAGGTACATCAGTTAATAATAAATTTATCAATAACATAATAGCAGAAAAATATAAAGACACTGCTGTAGTTAACTAAAGGAATCTTTAGTTAATTAGAAAGACAGAAAAGACCGGACAGGTCTTATTTTTTTTACATTGATTATTTGTATATAACCTAGTAAAATAAAAATAACCCAGATTCAGGCTGCAACCTATTACTGGGTTATTGATACAATATGTTATTTCTTAGACCTATTGTATCATTTGTAAAAATAAAAGTAAATATAATGTTATCAGATCAAGAAAGAAATGCAGGTATGAAACGTATCAGATTCGAACAAAAAATGTATGAAAAAGATAAATACATAGAACAAACGATAGAATACTGTAACAAGTATGGTGGCTTTGTTGAAATAGACAGTGATTTTTGTGTCTTTGCGATTTATGATGGAATAGAGCATTGGATTGGATATGCTACACCTGTAGATATGGATTGGTTTGAACAACAATTTCAATGATACAGGAGGAAAAATAATGTCAAATAGACCACCGATTCCAGAAGCTATGAAACGTAAAGTAAGACAGGAAGCATATTTTGGATGTGTAAAATGTGGATGCCCGATTATTGAATACCATCACATAGAACCATGGAGCAAGGTGAAAAAGCATGAAGCTAAAAATTTAGTAGCATTATGTCCTAATTGTCACAGAGAAGCTACGGTAGGTGCTTACTACGAAGAGAGGGTTATTGAAGATAAGAAGAATCCTATCAATAAAAAAACTGGACTAGTACAAAACCAGATCATGTTAAGAAAATTTGATGATATCGTTGTAAAACTTGGTGGAGCTGAAATATCAAAAACACAAAATATTTTAACTGTATTTGGGGCACGTATATTGTATTTTAATATTGATAAAAATGGGAGAGCGCTTCTGAATGCAGTATTCTTTGACCAGAATATGCAACTTATAGCTGTTATACAAGATAATGAATGGAAGGCATTTTTAGATAAGGATTTATGGGATATAAGGTATTCTCCTGGACATTTGGTAATAAATTTAGAAGCGAGAAAAATTTTTCTTAATTTGAAAGTCAAGGGAAATACTATAAATATACGAATGAAGTGTAATGTATTTGGTAATAAGGTAGAAGTTACTGAAGAAAAATTACAGATAAATGGATGCAGCATGGTAAATTGCAGACTTATTGGTGGAGGAATTGGTATAGGATAGACGAAAATGGAAGATATAAAAAAGATTGTTAAAAATCATAAATGTTTGGTTATAATAGTAGTGTTATTAGTACTTGGGATTATAGGTATCTCAATTAGATATAAAATCATAAGTATTCCAGAATGGCTAGGATTTACAGGATCATTCCTTGGAGCAATAATTGGTGGCTTGATAACATTTTTAGGGGTTCATATTACATTAAAAAAATCAGACGAAGATAGAAAAAATGATAAAATGGATGAAATTCGTCCGTATTTAACATTAAAAGTTAACAATATCGGAGCTTTAAATGAAGAAGATGGAATATGGGTGGAAAACAGAAAAGTAGCTAAGGATTCTAAAGAATGCGAAAAGCAACAGGCTGTAGTTATTGTTAAAAATGTTGGACTGGATAGTGCAGTAAATATAAAATGCAATGGGACTTATTTGGCAACAGCAATTGAAAAAGGGGAGGAGTTAAAAAAATCCATAAATTATAAGTATAACAAAGGAAAAGAAGATAGTAATGAAATTTATATACATTTTACATTTAATGATTTGAGAGAAAATTTATATGAACAAGAAATGATTTTTGAGTTAAAGAAAAATGATCTTAGCGGCTTTAATGGAAAAGGAATACAAAAAAGTCCAAAATTAATACAGGAATAAGGCGTTCGAAAGAGCGCCTTTTATAATGCAAAAAATTACCTAATTGTATAGCAAAAAGGACGTTCAAAAAAACGTCCTTTTGAAGAAATTCGATGTATAGGGGTTTTATACATCAAGTACGAAAAAAAGCTTCAAGGGGAAGCTTTCTTAAAAATTATAACAATATTTTCCAATAAAGTCAAGAAAGGAGACAAGTGAATATGAGAATCAGAGCGAGACCAATAAGGGTCTTATTTTTATGCAAAAAAATAAAAAACAGAAAGGAGAAAAACATGAAAAAAGGAATTATCGTAGCAATTACAGTAGTGATCTGTGCAGTACTGGCGGCAACATACACATTCGCAAATCCAAGCAAGGCAGCGAAAATAGAGCCTACAACAAAGGAAAAAGAGGTAAAAGAGGTAACTACAACAGAAAAAGAAAAAACAACTACGGAAGCAACAACAGAATCCAAAAAGGCAGCGATCGAGGAAGAGACATCCGAAGAATCCGATACAGATCAGGAAAAGGATGATTCAGAAGAGATCGAAGACCAGGAAGAGGAAATTGATTCAGAAGATGAAGAAGAAATCGATGACGAGAAAATGGATCAATGCGATCATAATTGGACAGATGGTTCTTATGCATATGATACAGAGAAAGGTTATGTTTACACTGAGAGTTGTTCAAAATGCCATCTTGTAAAAGATACTCCGGTTTCTTACGAAGAGTATGAGGAAGCAACAAAAGATCAGGAGCTAAATGAAAAAGACTGTGAATATGAGGATAATGACGATGCAGAAGTAGTTGAATGACGGAAGGGAGCGTTATGGCGGATGAATACATAAGTCGAAATGAACATAATGCATTTGCAAGTGATGTTGATCATGAGCAAACCCGACAAAACAAAAGAATTGAAGCATTAGAAGTGACAGTAAGACAGATCAATGATCTTACGTTATCTGTACAAAAACTTGCAATTAACATGGAACATATGCTCGTTAATCAAACGGAGCAGAACGAGAGGCTTGAAGAGCTAGAGAACCGAGATGGGGAGAAGTGGAGAAGCATCTCTATGTATGTCCTGTCTGCAGTTGTCGGGGCAGTGCTCGGATTCGTACTTAAAGAAGCTGGATTATAGAATAAAGGAGAATAACAATATGAAAGAATTATTTGAACAGAATAAAGTATTATTTCTGGCAGTGATCACAGCGTTGATCATTGCTTTTTTAATTAAGAAGCTGATCGACTATATCACAAGAAAAGGACTGGAAGGAATCAGACTGGATGTCTATAAACTGTTTGTAGAAGCAGAGAAAACATTTCTGGCATCAGGACAAGGACAGCAGAAATTTGACTATGTAATTAGATTGGCCAGATCAATGTTGCCTAAATCGGTTCAGGTGTTTGTCAGCGAAAAAATGTTAAAAGAGATCGTGCAGCTATGGTTTGACGGAGTCAAGGATTTGCTGGATGACGGCAAATTGAACAATTCAGTATTTGATCTGGAAGAAGTAGAAGAAGTCAGTAAAGAAGATAAGATCAATCATACGACAGAGTTAGACGATGGAACATGGACAAATTACGCAGAGAACCCATTGCCGGAGACTGACTTAGAGAACACAGCAGACCAGGAACAGGAGGTGTAGGCATATGAGAATCGCACTTACAGTAGGACACAGCTTACTTAAGAATGGATCTTATACATCCGCAAGTGGAGAAGACTGTGGAGGAGTAAACGAGTATAAGTACAATAAAAAGTTGATGAAAAAGGTAAAAGAATATCTTGAAAGCGACGGACACAGCGTTGATCTGTATATTTGTCCAGAGAAAGTATTTACGGCTGCATCCCAGGAAAAATCCTGGAAGCTGACATGCTTAAATGCTAAAAACTATGATCTTGTGTTAGAAGGCCATTTGAATTGCTTTAATGGGAAAGCACATGGAACAGAAGTGTTGTATGTCTCCGAGGGTGGTAAAAAGTACGCAAAGAGAGTACAGAAGAAACTCGTATCCGCTGGATTCACTGATCGTGATATCCAGAAAAGAACGAACCTGTATATGCTGAATGGAACAAAGGCAACAACGATCATGACAGAAAGCTTTTTCTGTGATTCTAAGTCCGATTATAAGATCGGTAAAGCCGTAAATAAGATTGCGAAGTTGATCGCAGAGGGAATCTGTAACAAAAAGCTGGGAACAGCTACCAAGGTTAAGGAAGCCGTAAAAACAACTGTGAAGAAAGTTACCAAAGCAACTGTGTATGCTAAGGTTGTTACAAAATCTGATCCACTGATGATCCGAAAGAGTGCGAATGGATCATCCAAGATCATTGGTAGGATTCCAAAAGGAAAAAGCGTTGAAGTAATTAAAAAAGGCAGTACATGGACAAAAGTTAAGTACAAGAGCGTTGTAGGGTATTCAGCTACACAATACCTTAAATTTTAATATTAACCAGGGAGAAATCCCTGGTCTTTTTTTATTTCCAGAAATTACATAATTATTTTTATAGATAATCCAACAATAATATGTTAGCATAAAAGAAAGCATAGGAGGATATGACATGAGTGTAGTAATTATGGTTAAATCAGGAAAAGAATTATTTTTGTTTGGGGATAAAAAAACAACGCATATAAATAATTTTGATAGAGAAAATGAGACTTATGAGGTGGAATGGGTTTCTTATAATGCTCAAAAGGTATATCAAATTAAGGATGATATTATTATTGGGATGGTAGGGTCTACTTTTGGGTATAACAATTTGTTTCAGCGTGTGATAAATGATGGAAAAGTGGATCCTGATGTTGCTAATGAAATAGAAAGTTATCAAGATTTTGTAGATAATTGTTTAAAATATCGATTTGAGTGCATCGAGGAATATTTTGAAAAAGATACAAAATATATGCAAATTGAAAAAATGTTTGGAGCCATAGTTTGTGGAATCAAAGATGGTAAATTTTATAAAACTTCTTATGGTTATCCTGCAGACGAAACCGCAAGGGCGACAGAGAGAGAGCTTGATAAAGACGCAATTATAGTCTTATCACAAATGAAATATCGTTCTTTATATACAGAATATTATCAAAAGTTTTATACAGAGAATGGTGGCAATGTTTTTAATGCAATAGAGAATACATTAAAGATTATGTCAAAAATTGATGATAGTATAAGTGAACAATTTGATGTTGTTAAAATATCCTTAGAATGAGTTGAATCAAACTCGAAATCCAAAAATAAACGATGTAGGAATTAAACTATTTCTACATTATTACTATAACAATACCCAACAAACCGCGTAAAACCGTGCTTTTAAGCTTACATTGAAGAAGCTGCTAAAGCAGGTAAATTCTAGGAAACCACGTATTTAAGCGGTTTTTTGAGGGTGTTAGAAGTGGTAAAAAGTAGTGAAATGTAGACAATCTCTATATTATCTCTACACTATCTCTATACCACATCTCTACACTCAAAAATGTGAATAAGAAGAGAGAGCCAATTAATTTTGACTCTCTTTTTTTCTTCGTTTTATTTTATTTTCATGATCTCGGCCATTAGCCACTCTGGTTTTCGTTTTGGGTAAGTAGCTTCTGTGATATCGTTGATCTTGTGACCCATCATATATTTTAATGCATATTCATCTACTTTATCTCTTTTTGCCATCGTGGAAAACTGAATCCTTGGATCATGAGCTCTGTGATCTGGATTGAGCTCTAATTTCTTAACAATCTTTTCGAATCGATGTCTATATTTATCATACGTCATTTTTAAGCTACTTCGGTGTGTTTTTGTATCAGTGCAGTTGATTAAATAATCACTTCCAAGATTTATTGCTTCCTGGTATCGATGCTTGACTAGATCACGAATCCGTGGATGGATTGGAACCAAGCGATCTTTACCTGCGTCAGTCTTCATACCGCCGATAAAAAACCAATTTTCCAGATCTACATTTTTTAATTCAATTAGACCCAATTCTTGTGGTTGCCATCCAGAGTAGCATTGGATCAGAATCACATCCACATAATCAGTATCATACAAATGATCCCATAATTTTTTTATTTCTTCATCCGTAAAATCAATATGGTCCTTCTTCGCTTCTTTAACATCTTTAATAACATCATCAGACAAATTAAAGGTCCTTGCATAATTCTTGTCTACTAATTCATACTCTAGCGCATAATCCAACATTAAGTTGAATAGAGATTTTATCTTTGTCTTTGTAGTAGGAGATGCGTGTTTTTCTTTACCATCGACTACATACGTTCCATCTTCCATACAACCTTTAATATGTCGGGCACGTAAATCTTTTGCACGCATATCATAAACAGCAGAGCAGTAGTTCCAGGCAGATTTAATTGTACGTTCACTTGAAGGACTTGACAGGGATTCAAAATATTTATCAGTCCACTTTTCGTATAATTGCTCGACTGTCAGATCAGAGTCAAGATCATACGGATTTTTATGATATTCAAGTAATGCAGCGTAAGCATCATTATAGGTTTTGAAATATGTTTCTGGTTTCAATGATTTATAAATAGGTTTTCCATAAAAATTTTTTCCAACACAGACTAATGCACGAAAAGGCTTTCTAAGATTTTGATTTTTTAATTCGGATATAGTGCCAAATCCATTTGGAAGACGTTTTCGTTTATTAGTTTTTCTTTGTTGTTGTTTAATAACTTTTGTATCTAGAGGATAACCGCAGTGAGGACAAGTTATTGCCTTATCACTTACCTGCAATTGACATTCTGGACATTTGATCAGTGCCATATATCATCATTCCTTTCTAAAAAAGGGTACAAAAAATACACCCTTATCAATTTGTAATTTTGCAGGATGTATGATATAATTCTGGTGTTCAGGCAGAGATTACATCAATCACCCATGATTGATAATTTCTGAAATTCCGTCCAGTTGGTAGCTGGGCGGTTTTCTTTTATTGTAAATTACTTACATTATCAAATAATTTCCAGATATAGTTAGAATATTTTTGATACGGAAAATAATAATTACTTTTTGGAGTAGGAGTTCCGTTTTTGTCAAGGATATTCTTCAGTCGAACAGTTTCAGCGTCAAGCTTTTCCCAAGTCTTTTTGAATTTAGAATAATGTTTACCTTGTACAGAATAAACAAATTTATTCCAAGAATTTCTTTTTTTATAATTTTTATTTAAGTCGGAAATGGTTTTATCAATATTTAATTTGTTTCCGCAAGAGTCGGTTCCATCTTCTATATAGTGATATATATCACAGTATCCATTGTTCCAAATATCTTCACACTGCCAGTCATAAGCATCCCATAATTTATTAGTTATTGATTTATGACTACGAACAGATACTTCACATTTTAATGTTTGACCATTAACTTTTGCAGTAATATAAGCAGTTCCAGATTTTTTAGCAATAACCTTTCCAGACTTTGTAACTGCTACAACTTTCTTTTTACTAGAACTCCATTTAACTTTCTTTTTCGTTCCTTTAATTTTTAGCGTATAGCTATTTTTCTTTGGTAAAGTTATGAATGTTTTATTTATTGTTGTATTCTGTTTTGCGTGTATCGGTACAGCAGGTAATAGCATCATTGCAGACAATGCAACGCATAAAAACTTTTTTTTCATACGCATTTCTCCTTCTTTATTTTAATAATAAAAACGACAATTCGAGATTATATCCCATTAAGTCATTTAGATAATTATTTCACAGTAGTTTTTGAAACATTTAGATAATCAATAATGTAACCATCTGATGCCCAGATACTAAAAACACCTGCGAAAGAAGTACATTCAGGATTTTTAATTTTAGCTTTTAAAATAAAATTTCTAGTGTCTTTTGAAGCAATATACGGAGAAGTGGTCATTTCATCTGGTTCGTAATCCGTATCGTTCAATTTAAAATATTCACAGCCAAACTTAAATAAGGAATCTGTTTTATTATATACTGAAAACGCAATTTCAGAAGAAGTTGTATATGCCAACTTTATCTGAAGTTTATCGTTATCCAAAATAATTCTATTATATGTATAATTTTTAACAGTAGGAGCTGAAGGGGTTTTAACAACTTTCTTTTTGATAGTCATTTTGCTCCGATAAGTCTTTTTACCGATCTTAGCTTTTATATAAGCTGATCCAACTTTCAGCCCTTTGATAGTTGCATATTTGTTATTTTTGTTCACTATTCTTATTTTATTATTAGATACTGTCCATTTTACTTTAGTTTTATTGTTCTGTAAATTAATTTTACAAGTCTGGTTAATATAAATAGTCTTTTTTAATGGTGTAATACTTACTTTAGATTTTATCCATGATTGAAGTATTTGAAAATGTGATCCCGATGTCTGTAAAAGCTGCTGAGACCAGTGCAGAGGGAAGAAGTATCTACATGCACTGTCCGAAAGGAAAGGTTGCCGAAGCATATATGAACTTAACACAGGAGGTTTTGAAGAATGAAAAATAGAAGTGGCGAAAAGATTAA
>OGYS01000008.1_pt1 | contig 95390 bp, 78 predicted proteins | sample 1576611 | NCBI WGS metagenome assembly OGYS01 (sample SAMEA3541571, study PRJEB24748) | human gut metagenome | biome: human gut; feature: human-associated habitat; material: faeces | place: China | collected 2012
AAAGGTAGGAGTTCAAAGAGGAAGGAAAACCGCAGGTTGTCCTTCCTTTTTGCCCCCGCGGCGGGTGCCGCGACGTTCCCGCCGCAGCGGCGGCGAATCCCTCGCTGAACCTCAGCGAAAAACCTCCCGCCCGTTAGGGGCGAACACGCTTACGCAGTTAGCATACCCCGGTCAGCCGGTGCAGAAAAATCCGTGCCGAATTGATAAATCAAACGCATCTAATTAAAGCATATCCTAAAAAAACAGCACTGTCAACGCAATAAAAATTACAAAATGTAAACAATTTGTATATGTCAGCGCACTTTGTGGGAATTTGTGCAATAAGGATTGACAACCATCTTCTACTATTGTAGAATATAAGCAATAAAAGGTGTTTTACATTTGTAGAATAGAAGGAGGGTTAGACTATGCGAAACGACAAGCGATTGCCCGATGCGGAGCTGGAGGTCATGCAGACAATCTGGTCTCTGGGCACACAGGTCACGGCGGCCGAGGTGCAGCAGCACGCGGATAAGGATTGGAAAATGACCAGCGTGCTCACGTTCCTGTCCCGCCTGTGCGACAAGGGATTTCTTTCCTGCACGAAGGAGGGACGGCAAAACCTGTACACGCCGCTCGTCAGCGAGGAGGACTACCGTCAGCGCGAGAGCGTCGGTTTTCTGCGCCGGCTGTGCGGCGGCTCGGTGAAAAATCTGGTCGCGAGTCTGTCGGATGCGGGCGCACTGACCGAGCAGGACATCGACGAGCTGCGCGCGTTCCTCGACAGGCAGGCGCACTAAGGAGGGGATCTTATGCTGCAATTCTCGGAAAAACTGCTCAACAATCTGATGCAGATCGGCCTGACCGTATCGTTGGCGGCGCTCGTGCCGCTCATTCTGCGGCGGCTGATGAAAAAACGCTATCCGGCCCGTATGGTATGTGTGGTGTGGGCGATTCTCGCGCTGCGGCTGCTCGTTCCGGTGCAGCTGACACTGCCGCAGGCGCCGGTGCAGGTCATGCCGCGCACCAACTATGTGGTGCAGAGCAACCAGACGGCGTTCCGGCAGGCCGGACTGCCGGTTGCGCAGAACCCAGCCCGATGGGTGACGGGCACGCAGGCGCAAATGCTCAGCGCGGCAGACACCGGCACGGTCAAGACCGTGGATATTACCGACATTCTGCTGACACTGTGGCTGGCCGGTGTTATTTCCTGTATACTCTGGCAGGGGATTGGCTATTACCGGCTGATACGCAGCCTGAAAGGTAAGTCCCGTTCGGTCGAACGCGCGGATCTGCACACGATTTTGCAGGAGCAGTGCGCCGATCTGGTTATTGACCGGGAAATCCCACTGCGGGTATCTGCGGCGGCGGACTGCCCGATGCTGGCCGGATTTATCCATCCGACGCTGTATTTGCCGGATGAGCGCATTTCCCGGACGGATGCGGCGTTCATTTTCCGCCACGAGCTGACGCATTACAAGCATGGCGATCTGTGGCTCAAGCTGCTGCTTCTGGCGGCACGATGCCTGCACTGGTTCAATCCGCTGGTGCATCTGATCGCGCGATTCGCGCAGGAGGACATTGAGGCGGCGTGCGACGACGCGGTTGTTCGCGGACACGACGGCGCGTACCGCAGAGCCTATGGCGAGACCATCCTGCGGTCGGCTATCGCGCAGGCGCAAAAGAGAAAGGCTTTGGTATCCTGCTTCGGTGATGACAAAAAGACGCTCATGCGCCGGTTTGAGGGACTGTTTGACAAGTCGGTCAAAAAACGCGGTGTCGCGCTCGTTGTGATGATCGCGCTTCTGGTCGGTTCGCTTAGCTGCACGATCGCGGTCGGTGATAACGATAAGGGTCTAACGAAAGAGCTGCGTATACAGCTGGCACAAAAACAGGCGAATGAGGCGGAAAATCTCGGTTATACGGTCAAACTGGACGGGAAAGACACCTATTTGATCACGGATAGAGAGTTCAGCGATAATCCGGGCGAAACTATTCCCGGACGTGTGGTACAAAAGCTGACCTTTGCAAAACAGGATGGAGAGTGGGCCGTATCGAACAGCGAGATTGTGCCGGAAAACGGCCGTGTTACTTCTCTGGATGAATTTAAGCTGTTGTATGAGAATGATCTCGGCTTGCCTGATTTCCTCTCGGACAGCAACCAGTGGAAAATCACAAACGGCTACAATATCAGCGACCCGGTAAATGCAGCAGAAGTGCTGCTCGGTATTTTCCCGGCGGCCAGTCAGGTGGAAGGCAGCAACCAAGATGCCGCACCGTACAACGACATCCGCAAGGTGACATTCACGTTTAAGGATAACAGCAAGGTTGTTGTCACGATGGTCAACCAGTTCGGTCAGGGCTGGCTGCCGCAGGACTGGACGGACGGCAGCGGCGTTCGTTCCCGCACGGCGGCGGATCTCGCGCAGCAGTACGCACGCGCAGTTCTGCACAAGAGCGCACAGTATATCTTCCCGATTTTGACGCCGGACGGTCAGAAAGACCTTATCGCGCAGCAGATGGCTATGACCGGCGGCGAGCAGTGGACGTGGAAATACGGTCCGTCCTCGCCGTCTGCAACGGATTTCGTGCTTGTACCCACCGATGACGAAAATAGCTGCCGCGTTGTATTCCGTCTGTCGGGCAGCGGCGTGAATGATGCGCGCTCGGCTTACACCGTGCAGACCATCCGCGAGAACAAAAACAGCTCGGTGATCGGCAATATCCGCGAACTCAGTACGGACAGCATGACGCAGAGCGAATTGTTCCGGACGTACTATGCGACCGGTCTGTCGTGGCCGACCGTGCCGCAGTACATCGACAGCATGGATACGCAGATGATAAGAGGCTACGCCGATCCGGCACAGGCGGCTATGCAGTATTTCGGCATGGCGCTGCGCGGCGATTCCTATCTGATGCTGGTGAAGGACACCGAGGTCATCCGGCGGGCGACCGGTTCGTTCGGTGAAGGCGACAGCAATACAGAAACTGCCGTTGTACAGCTGACATTTGGCGATTCCAGTGCGCCGGTTAAGGTGCAGCTGGAGAAAACCGCCGCGGGCTACTGGCAGCCGGTCGGCGTGGTGGAGGACATCACCGCCAAGAGCGGGGAACAGGAGCTCGGCATCGGTGCGAACGCAAGAGGTGCGCTGATAACCGGCAAACTGCCTGAGCTGGCAGTCGGTGATACCATCAAATTTACGTTTGCGAACGAGCCGTCCGGCGGCGTACAGCTCACCAATCGGCTGGTCAATTCGGACGGCACCATGCAGGATGCGCTGACAGATGAGCAGACAGTGCTCACCAAAACCGCTGACGGCTGGACGTACACCGTGCCGGAGAGCATGAGCAAGTCGCTTACCTCCACGGCGGTGGAGCCGTATCTGCACGCACTGGTGCTGGAATACACCGATGCCCGTCACATTCAGCACAAGGCGGCGGCGCTGTACGCCATGCAGAACGGGGAGGCGGCCACCGTCGTACACGGTGACGAAACCCTGAACTCGGTGGCATACCGCAATGATGTGCTGGACTATACGCTTGAGCTGCCACTTTCGTTCCATAATACGGTCGGCATCAGCCAGTATGAGGACGGCAGTGTGCATTTCAATATGCTGGATGAGGCAGACAGCAGCTCGGCGCATGACATCTGCATTATGACGCTGAATGTAGACGCAACCGCCGTTTTGCACAGCGAATACGGCGAAAACTGGACGAAAAACTATCCGTCTCCGGTCAAGCAGCTTGCCGAGAAGGACGGTTTGACCTATTATCTGGCGTATGTATCCGATGTGCAGTATGACCCGGCCAATCAGGAGATTGCCGCCAAGTACAAGGAAATGTTCACTGCCGCGCAGAATATCACTGCGGATGATTTTGTACTCGACGACCTGACGGATAAGGACGGTACCGTTCGCCGTGCGCAGCTGCTGACAAGTCTCGGTGCACATTATGCGGTCCTGCATATGGGCGCACAGCATGACCAGCCGTATCAGGTTGCCGTTAATACGGATAATAATTCCTGTGAGGTCTATGTCAGCCGTATCGACTGGACAACCGAAGCACAGTATAAGGTCTATGCCGCTGATAGGGTGACTTTTGAGGATATTACCAATACCGAACCGACAACGGTGGAGCATCTGGCCGATTCTGCAAAGGGATTGACCGCAGAGCAGTTTGATTTGCTGTACGGTACGCTTGATTTGCCGGTCTATACCGATGATGAATTGGCAAATCTGCAAAGAGTATTGCAGAAAGATCAGATACCGGAACAGGGAGCCGCATTTTTCCTTGGTTTAGGTGATATGTACGGCATATTTGACGGTGATTCTGTGAAGATTTACGGCGATAATAACGAATTTGCATCGCTGACATACCGGTTTACCGACCCGAATACCGGTAAAGAAAACGGCAAATACGTCAAGCTGACCATGCACAAGACAACAGCCGACAGCAGCCTGCCCGCACTGTGGATTCCGTATAGCTACGAGTTGTATACAGTCTAATCCGGCGGTGCTGAGCATAATAACCAATAAAACCTCTGGGCGGCGCTGTTACGCCGCCCTTTGCGTTGAGTAGCCGATATGTGCAGCAGTAGGGTAGGCAAGACCCGTTCGCTTCTCAAGCAGCAACCTCCCGTTCAACAAAAATTGAAAACCCATGATTTTGTTCACACAACGAACAAACACCGGCGGTATACTTGCGGTATTATAAGAATGTAAGGTGGAATTATATTGTCTACTATTTTAATCGCAGACGATGAGGCGCGTATCCGTCGTCTGGTCAGCGACTTTCTCAAGCGGGACGGTCATATCATCGTCGAGGCCGCCGATGGCAAGGAAGCGCTGAATATTCTGGAGAACCGCCGTCCGGGACTGGATATGGCCATTCTGGACGTGATGATGCCGGGGATGGACGGCTTTGAAGTCCTGCGGGAGCTGCGCGAGCAGGAGCACGGCGAAACCCACCTGCCGGTTATGCTGCTCACCGCCCGTGCCGAGGACGCGGATCAGGTGCGCGGCCTGGAAGGCGGTGCGGATGATTACGTCACCAAGCCGTTCTCGCCGATCGTGTTGGCGGCCCGCGTGCGCACACTGCTCAAAAGAGAAGGCCGTGCCGGTGCACCGCTCGAACAGCTTGGCAAGCTGTCGGTCAATGAGCTGCGCCGTGAGGTCATGGTGGAGAACAAGCCGATCGACCTGACCCCCAAGGAGTACGAGCTGCTTATCTACTTCAAGAACAATCGTGCGATTGCGCTGTCGCGCGAGAGTATCCTCAATGCAGTCTGGGGTTACGATTACTTCGGCGACCTGCGTACCGTGGATACGCACGTTAAAAAGCTGCGCGCCAAGCTCGGCGAGTGCGGCACCATGATCGAAACCGTGCGCGGCTACGGTTACCGCTTTGAGGTATGAAGCTGAAGCATCGGTCAATCCGGTTTACGTTTTTTGCTGCGATCAGCATTATCGCGTTGGTGTTTATCGGTATTCTTGTGCTGCTCAACGTGTTTTTCTATCAGGATTACTATATGATGACACGCCGGAGCGAGCTGCGTGATGCCTACGGCAGCATCTGTACCAGCTACGCGAGTGATTCCTCGGATGTTGCCGCGCTGCTGGACAGCTATGAGAGCCGCAGTGCCATTCGTCTGGCAGTGGTGACCGATAACGGCGATGTGATTACCTCGTCTGCCATGCAGGAGGGTGACGTAGGGTTTGATTTTGGGCACATGGAGCAGAAGTTCCGCAGCTTTGCGGTGCTGGCGTCCGTGGTCCAGAATCGTGACTGGGTAGATTTGGGTAAAAACGAATACCGCTTTATGACGATCAGTCTGCGCGATAATGACCAGTATTTGTGTCTGATCGGTGTGCTGAATGCGGAACACGGTGAATATCTGATCGCATATATGCCCTATGCGTATATCGAACAGAATTCTTCGCTGAATCTGGTGTTTCTGCTGATTGCCGGCGGCTGTGCGCTGCTGATTTGTCTGGGGTGCGGCTATGTTATCTCGCGTCAGTTTACGCGCCCGCTTATTCAAATGGCGGGACTGGCCGACCGGATGAGTGAGCTGGATTTCTCTATGCAGTACACCGGCAAGGGGGACGGCGATGAGATTGACCAGCTGGGACAGTCGCTCAACCGCCTGTCTGCGTATTTGGAGCAGTCGATCGGTGAGCTGAAGGAGTCCAACGATCAGCTGGCACAGGAGATCGAGGAGAAGGAGCGTATCGACAATATGCGGCAGGAGTTCATCGTGAACGTGTCGCATGAGCTGAAAACGCCGATCGCGCTCATTCAGGGCTATGCTGAGGGCCTGACGGCCGGCGTGGCCGATGACCCTGAGGACCGCAAGTTCTACTGTGACACCATCGCCGATGAGGCCGACCACATGAACAAGCTGGTCATGCAGCTGCTCAGTCTGTCGCGGTTGGAGCTGGGTGCAGAGCAGACGTTCGACGAGGATATTGATCTGCATGCACTTTGTGCGGAAGCGGTGCGCAAAACCGCTGTTTTGTGTGAAAATCGAGGTTTGACCGTGGAATATGAGAACGCGCATATTACGGTCCGCACGGACGGCGATCTGCTCGATCAGGTGCTGATGAATTACCTGTCCAACGCTATCCGCTACACGCCTGAGGGAAAGCATATTGAGATTTCGGCCACAAAAACCGGCAACAGCGTGCGCCTGTCCGTGTTCAATGAAGGCGATGGTCTGCCGGAGGAGGAGCTGCCGAAGATCTGGGAGAAATTCTACCGCACCGACCGCGCCCGTACCCGAGAGGCCGGCGGCACCGGCATCGGTCTGTCGCTTGTCCGCGCCATCGCGGATACCCTGCACGGCGCCTGCGGCGCGGAGAACGTCGAAGGCGGTATCTGCTTCTGGTTTGAGCTGCCGGATCTGCTGCCCGCGGAGGACAGCAAGATAAAAGACTGAATTTGTCGAATAGAAAATTGAAAATTATGCTTGACAACTGTGTTATCCTATGGTATAGTATATAAGCACTCTGAAAGAGAGCTGCGATAAAATCTATATCGCGGGGTAGAGCAGTTGGTAGCTCGTCGGGCTCATAACCCGGAGGCCGCAGGTTCAAGTCCTGTCCCCGCAACCATGTTTAACCGCTGATTTCGTTGAAATCAGCGGTTTTTTTGTATTTTCAGAGGATTTGAAGATGCGCAGATAGGCGCTCCAGCCCCAATTGTACCCCAACGGGGATAAAATGAGAGTGGGATTTGCTGGTTTTCGTTTGTGTGATAGGTATAATGACAATAGAAGTTTTTTTGAATTTATTCCCGCGCGAATAGAATATTGAAGTGCCCCCAAAAAAAGTTAGACAATCCTTCATAGCGTAATATCAACTAATTTCGCAACCTTTTTAAATATTCGGTTGATGTTGACTCCATATAAATTAAAAGGGAGACTACAACACCGCGATGCTGTGCGTCTCCCCCTTATGACTGATTTTATCGTTGTCCGCCAACACTCCAGCCCATACGTCTGGAATCACAATCAGGTTTTATCGTTGCCTGCCAACCCTCCGGTCTATACATCCGGATTCTCTATCGGATTTAAGGTGTCAGCCGCACCAGCAGGATGTCGCCTGCTTTCCTATTTATAGTATATTCGATATATGGTTTTTAATCAACCAGTTTTGAGAATTCTCTTTTGAAATTTCGTTTTATAAAGTGCATAAGCGCAGCGCTATCAGTAGCTTAGCTGAGAAGCGGTAGTGGAGATGTAGGTCTGCGACGGATCTTAACTCTAATATTGTATCTTAACTTGAAAAGAGTTATGATGCAATATTAGAGTTAACTGCGCAAGTAGACAGCTCTTTCTTCACACGTTTCGTTGACTTTTCCACTGGAAATGCATATAATGAAAATGGACAGAGGGCGTCATCCCTCTGGTGCGGCTGGCACCTAAAATCTGAAATTGATGCCGGACTTTGGGCCGGAATGTTGGCGGGCAACGGAAAAACCCGATAGCGATGCAGTAGAATGGTCTTTGATCAGATGGAACTGTATGTCGGCGGACGACAGAAAAACCAGTTATGAAGAGAAGACATGCGGCATTGTGAAGTGCCCCCAAAAAGTTAGACAATATTTTGAAGTAAAAATTGTTCAAGCAGCCGAAAGGGCTTGCTGTCTGTGAATTGCAGGCGGCAAGCCCTTTAGCTTTGCCTTGATCCTGCGATTGTTGTAGTAATCCAGATACGCAATGAGCTCCTGCTTGAAGTGTTCCATGGAATGAAATTCCTGTAGATACAACAGCTCGCTTTTAAGTAATCCAAAGAAGTTTTCAATCACAGCATTATCCAGACAGTTTCCCTTGCGGCTCATGCTTTGCCGGATGCCCTTCTCTCGGAGCATGCGATAGTACTGCTTGTGCTGATACGGCCAGCCCTGGTCGGAATGGAGAATGAGGTCTGTACCATACAGATCATCTAAGGTGGCTGCCATTGTTAAAAGTTTAAGCTCATTCAGTTCATTGACAAGCTCGTTCATGAGAGCGGTTCCTGTAAGCACCAGTTATCCACCTCCTTGCGCATCTGATTAACAAGAGCTTTGCTGCGAGATAAAAGGGTGTCTATACTGAAAGCTTCCGGCGGCAAACCAAAGAAACTTGGGCGGACTGTCCAAGTTTTTTAGATAAAAAGGAGAAAAATGGGAAATTTTTTCATAGCCCAAGAAAAGTAACGGGACAAAATTTAGATGAGTTTAAAGTTCCGTGCAAGTGTGATCGGAGCGATTATAAGTATCAACCAGTGACAGCAGAAGGCGAGTTAACGCTGGAAGGCGGTTACGAACAATTTTTGCTGGATATGCAAAATGATCGTCACTGGGCCAAGAGTACATGCATAGCGTATGACAGAGAATTCTGGCGGTCTGTTGCACCGATTTTTCGGGGGATACCGTATGCAGATCTCAATGAAGAACTGGCAGAAAAGCTGTGGATGGAAAGGCGACAGTTTGGTCTGGGTGACAGGATCATTGAGCAAAACGCTGAGAAAATTTTTTCCTGCATTGTTGAGCAAGCATATCAGCATGACCTGTCCCAGATGCGTTTCTGGGGAAATGTTGATGTGGAACTTTGCAAAAATGGTCTTGCGCGCACCGCTGAGGGGCAAAAGTATTTGTTCAATCTTGCACATAAGCTGCTGAAGCGCCCAAAATCGCTTCCCATCAGCGTAGTAATTCGTATTTATGAAGAAATGTTAAGTCGTGCAGATCGCTTTGGTGAGTGCGTTGCACTGCTTGCAATGCTGCTGCTGGGCCTTCGCACCTCAGAGGCCGCTGGCTTGTCATATGGCGATATTCGTCAGATGGATGAGGATCTATATGCGATTGAACGCAGATATGTGGAAAAGCAGAGCTCGCGTGACGTTCAAGTGGGCGGAAAAACATCAAATTCATATCGCTTGCTGCCACTTGTAAAAGAGTTTCGAAATTTTCTTATGGAACGTAAAAAGAAAGCGCTCACATATTACCATGAGCATGGAGGTACATCGGATGCAGAGGTAGATAGATGGCCGCTTGGATGTCAAGGTCAAGCGTACTGGAAACGCTGCACGACGAGAGAAGTGAATCAAATGTTTAAAAATATCTGCTGCGATGCTGGTGTAGAAGAAGGTTTTTTTGAGGAAGCGGATGCACTGTTAACGGTTGATGAAACATATGGGAAAGAGTATGAACAATCTGTCACGGCGTATATTCTGCGTCATCAGGCAGCAACCGAGTATGATACCACGGATGCTTCTCGTGACGAAATTTCGGCACTGATGGGTCATGCACAGGAGAATGATGGAACCGAGGTGTTTGACTTCGCCAATGCAGATGGACAGCGCAGACTGCTTCATGTCATGATGCAGCGGCCGATTTATATGTATATCTGTGGTAAGACCGGGATGGAGCAGGATACTCTGAAAAAGGGTATGTCGAAAGTGTATGACGGTCCGGTTGAACTGACGGTGACGGAGAATGCAGAGTATGAGCTTTATACGGAAACGATAGAGCCAAATGATAGGTTGAGAGTCGAAATCGAGGGCGAGGCAGAGTTATTGACAGAGCAAACAATCCTGCATACATATAGTTCGTTTAAACGGCCGATGGAACTGGGATGTACGTCAGCAATGCGTGAGGAAACACGTCTTGCGGCGGATATGGCTGAGAAGAGCCGGTCTATTTATACATCGGTCGGCCTTTTTGAGAATCCGGAACTTGTGGATAGTATGCCGGAAGTGGAGGATTTAGAGCGCGAGTGGCTGCCGGAGGTCGTGGATGCAGAGGGAAAGCCGTATCCATGCAGCCAACAGGCTGAATCGTCAAAGATGAAGTCAAAGCTGGAGGAGAAAGAGGGTATCTGTGAAGAAGAATTGCTGGCTGTGTTATCCAGCGGCAGACTGGTTAAAGTGCCGGAAAACCGCTGGATTTGTAAATCAGGCGTTTGTTCGATGGGATTGGATAAGAAACTTCAAGTGAAGCGGATAGTGGTTTTCCGACAATCAGCTGATAAAGTTCTGGTCAGTTCGAGTGGTCAGGCATGGTATCTGCCGGCTTCAATAACAGTGGATGACTTCTGCAAAAATGGTAGATGGCAGAAATGTCATGAAGCATTGCTTAAAGATGGTGTGCTGACCGAATGTAATCTTAAGGATACTTCGCTGGTCTGTGCAGCGCAAAGCGGCAGGCAGGTGCGGCTGTCGTTGGATCAAGTGCGTGTTATACCAGACGGTATGCAGATTGTACGTACAGGTGGGGAGAAAATTGTCACAGCGTGTTGCAGCACAGCGGAAGACGAATTGCTGTTTGTCAGCCGTCAAGGAAAGGCATTGCGCGTGTCTGTTCAGGCGATGCATGAGTATAAAAATCTAGGTATCGGATTGGTTTCCGGCATGAAGTTGAAGACAGGAGATTCACTTTGTCAGCTTATGGTCTACCAGCCGGAGCATAAGCTGATTATTGTGACAGAGAAAGGCAGAGGACTTGTACTGTCGCCGGACACAGCGGAAAAGCGTATGATTGAGCCAAAGCTGGGACTGGGTGCAGGTGTACAGCTGATACAGTGGGGGCATGGCGGCGATGTCATAGATGCGTTATATGTGGAAACAGGTGTACTGCTGGTAACTAAGCAGGGTAAGGCGCACTGTCATGACTTGAGTGAAGTAACTCCGCAAAATAGAGATACGACGGGACACTGGTGGGTTACAAATCATGATGTTGTGGGTGCGGTTGAGGTGGGGATTGCTAAGGCAACACCGCACAATTAAAGTCGCGGCTCCTTGCGTAGGTTCCGGTCACGCTGCCGCGCCTCATGCGCAACGTCATTTTACCGGCCTTGACGCAGGACGTGGAGTGTGCCGCCGTCGCAGGCAGAGGCCCCAGTTAATAGCCGAAGTAGTTTTAACTGGTTATGCTATTTTCAGTGTGTTATAATAAAATCAAATTATTGCGAAAAACGAGTGTCTGACAATACGAGGAGGGTTAAACCATGCCATTACCGCAAACCACACACAGCACCTATGCCGACTATCTGACATGGGATACCGAGCAGAAGTATGAGTTATTCGACGGCGTGGCAGTCATGCAGGCGCGTCCGAGTATCCAGCACCAGAACATAGAGGGCGCACTTTTGCAGCAGCTCCGCAACTTTCTGGACGGCAAGCCTTGCCGCGTATTTGCAGAGATTGAGGTGCTTCTTCCGAACCATGCCAACCAGAGCGCAGATGATGTGAGTACCGTCTATGTGCCTGATCTGGCGGTAATCTGTGATCCTAACAAATTGCGTGAACAATACTGCTTCGGTGCGCCGACTGTAGTAATGGAAATCCTTTCTCCCTCAACTGCCAAAGCGGATCGACTGGTGAAGCTGAACCGTTATCAGCAGGCGGGCGTACCGGAATACTGGATCGTATCGCCGCAGGAACAGAATGCAACCGTGTTTGTGCTGGAGAACGGCTTGTATCGTACCGTTGCCGTTTATACTAAAGAAGACACCGCCGCAAAGGTGTTTACGCTGATCGGTTGTGAGCTGGATTTGATGCACGTATTTGAGTGATGAAGTAACGAAACGTCACCCTATTTCAGAGGGGATAGCAATTTACGATACCTACATGGGTGCAATCCACTATTCTGTACGGGATAATGGAGTCATTCGTAAACTTGCAGCCTACGTTATTCTCGGCATTAATGCGGAGGGGAAAAAGAAGTTCTGACGATTACGCTTGTTGACAATGAAAGCGCAAAATACTGGCTGGCAGTCTTGAACGAACTGAAGAATCGCGGAGTGAAAGATATCCTGATTGTCTGTGCCGGTAGCCTTACCGGTATGAGAGAAGCGATTTCAGCTGCGTTTCCCAAGACAGAATATCAGCGGTATATTGTCCGTCAGATAAGAAACACCCTGAAATACGTTCCGGATAAGGACAGAAAAGCCTTTTTTGCAGATTTAAAAACCATCTATCAGGCCGTTGATGAGCAGAAGGCTCTGGCTACCTTAGACCGCGTAACTGAAAAATGGACTCCGAAATACCCGAATTACATGAAACGCTGGAAGGGCAACCGAGATGCTATTCTCTAATTTTTAAGTTTTCAACCACTGTCCGAACGGTCATTTATACGACAAATACAATCGAATCGCTGAATTCCACTTACCGGAAGCTGAATCGCCAGAGAAGCGTATTTCCAAGTGATACCGCTCTGTTAAAGGCGCTGTATCTGGATACTTTTGAGGCGGCGAAAAAATGGACTGCTACGATTCATAACTGGGCTCAGGTTTATGGAGAATTGAGCATTATGTATGAAGGACGCTTACCTGAATAATCCAAAAGCGGATCAAGAAGACAGGCGGGGAATCGCCTGCTCTTGACAAGCCCGTAGGTAGCCGTTATATATAAAGCAAGAGCGACAAGCCTGATTCACAAGCTTATCGCCCGTAATTATCATAGAAGAATCTTATTTACAGAGTTTTTTCATACACTCGAATCTCCGTTTCCGGGAACACTGCATGGATGGCTGTATCGAAACCGGTCAAATTGTCTGTACATGCGATAAAAGTATCCTCTACGCCCCGATTCCTCAGGCCATTCAGTACGGTCGCCCAGAACTTTGCGCTCTCATTCTCGCCGACCCACATCCCCAGAACATCTTTGCGGCCATCCAGATCAAGGCCGATGGCAATGTACACTGCTTTTTTACAATCTGACCTTCGATAGTGGATCGCATCCAGAAAAAACTACGGCGTAGATCGATTCCAGAGGCCGCTGCTGCCATTCTTTCGCCACAGGCAGAATCTTATCCGTGATCCGGCTTACCGTACCATTGCGACCTTCTCGGACGGTACCCGCACCCGCGAGATCATCGAGAAAAAACTTGTCGGCGTGCCCGATATCACCGAGCCCATGCCTGAAGGCTTTGGTATGTACGCAAGATAATTACTTCATATCAAGTGGAAAGAGTCGGACAGTTTGCGAAGTAGTCAATAGTTAGTAATGCGCAGTATGTGATAAAGCGCCGTATCGGCGAGATGCAGGATATGCTTATGCATACGGTCACACCGATTGCGGAAATTGCGGATATGCTCGGCTTCAGCAGTATCTATCACTTTAATGCAATGTTCAAGAAATACACCGGCCTTGATAGGATTTGTCACTCCATCAGGGAGTTGATGTATTATCCGAAAAATATCACAAAACGATTAGTTGTGGTTCATGCCAAACGGCTCGCAGGTCAGCAGCTTTTTCTTCCAGAGCGTTTCTGCATCTATGATCTGATGCTCTGAAAGCGATTTTGACAAAATTTGCAGAACAGAAAACTGCAAATCGTGACAGCTGTGGTCCGCAGACTTCAAATGGCTGATCATGCCCTTGTTATTTCCGTGGCCGCCAGTGGATACATAGACGGACCAACGCCCAAGAAGTCCGTCGTAACCATATGTCGATCCGACATATCGGTTCCCTGTCCTGGTATCCACGATCAGATAAACTGCGTTGACAGAAGACATGGCCGCATGCCACAGTTCATAGTCCGTATCATTTTCAATCACTTCTTTCAGATCATCAAAGGACAGAATGAGCTGTTCAAACCCCACAAACGGCTTTTGAGTCTTTGACTCAATCGCTACGATGGGCTTTTCGGTCGTGGCCTTTTGGTGCCACATTCGAGTCGATCCGCCCCAGTCGATGACCAGCTTTCCTTCGTAGTCCTTCAGCAGATCCACCGGTTCCAAATCAAAAAACGCTCTTTCACCACGGTATTTTTTTGCCTCACAGTCGGGCAATCCGGCGGGACATACATCCGGTATATCCGCTACAAAGCCATTGACACGACAGCAGGAATGCAGTCTCGCGTATGTACCGCCGTCGCTGATAAAAGTGATCCAGTAGGAATACCCTTTGCTGAAACCTGTTTTTTGATGCTGTGTGTATTCGTATACCATACCGGCCTTGTAGCATTCTCTGAATCGTTTATCAGACAATGCGTGGCGTATCAGCTTGACCTCTTTCGGGTCAAGTCCTACTTTCTTCAGCACATCGGAAAAGTTCAAAATCGCCATGACTGCCCATCCTTTTTCTCTTTTCGGTTACAGTTTACCATAGTTTTTGCCGCAGTAAAAGCACATTTTCACACGCTTGCAGTATCCCTTCCAGCTCCGGTGTCAGGCGTTTGCGGCACTCCTGTTTCAGATCTTCCTGCACACCATAGAATGCCTCGGCGATGCTGCCGGTGATAGCGGCCAGCGTGTCGCTGTCACCGCCGAGGGACACCGCCGTGCGGAGGGCATCCTCAAAATCCGTGCTTTCCAAAAATGCAGCAATAGCCTGCGGCACAGTCTCCTGACAGCTCTCCACATGATGATAGGTTGGGCGGATTTCGTCGCAGGTGCGGGAGAGGTCATAACTGAACTCGCATTCCACATACGCTTTGATCTCCACCTTGCTGTGGCCGGTGCGGGCAAGAAAAATCGCTGCAGTAACGGCTTGTGCGCCCTTGATTCCCTCCGGATGATCATGCGTTACCTCGGCGGTGAGTTGTGCCAGATGCAGCGCCTCTTTCATACTCTCTGCCAGCCATGCCGCGGGAGAAACCCGCATGGCACTGCCGTTGCCATAGCTGAGGTACGGCTGCGGGTTATCCTCATACAGCCACTGATTGAACCGCACACCGTAGCCCTTGTCGGGATAAGCGTGTCCCAGCCGCTGCATTTCCCGCACCAGCGCCGTTTTGATGGTGATAGCATCCTGTCCGTGAGTATCCAGCAGGGCCTGTGCCACGGCCAGCGTCATTACCGTATCGTCGGTAAATTCGGACCGCTGGCTGAATAACGGAAAGTCCTTGGCCTTGTAGTTGTTGCAGTCAAATTCGTAGGGACTGCCCACAATGTCGCCCAAAATCGCACCGTACATATTCATCATCTCCCGCGTTTCTGCACATCTTCGTCGATGCGGCGCTTCCAGTCGGCGCCGAGAGGTCTTGCGGCGCGAACGCTGCAAACTATTTCGCTGATGACCTCATAGTTCAGTGCTGTACCGGCCTCATCGCACTTGTAGTTCACCGCACAGTCAGCGCCGATGCCAAAGCGTGCCGCTTCCTTCGCTGCGTCGATATTGGCACCCAGAAAGAGAAACTCCCAGCCGTACTTTTCCTTCTGTCGCTCGATCATGCGCCGCACCGTTTCATAGTCATAACGGCGGCTGGCATTTTCGTAACCATCGGTGGTGATAATGAACATCGTCTTTTCCGGTACATCTTCGCGGCGGGCGTACTTGTGGATGTTGCCGATGTGGTGGATGGCCCCGCCCACGGCATCTAGCAGCGCCGTGAAGCCGAGGGTGAAATACTCCTTCTCGGTCATGGGCGGCACATCCTCCAGCGGCAGGCGGTCGTGGATGACCACGCTCTCGTTGTCAAAGAGTACGGTGGAGACCAGCGCCTCGCCCGCTTCCTTTTTCTGCTTGGCAATCATGGAGTTGAATCCACCGATCGTGTCTGTCTCCAGCCCCGACATGGAGCCGCTGCGGTCCAGGATAAAAACCAATTCTGTTGTATGCTTCATAAAAAAACCTCCTGTGATTTGTTATCTCTATGGTAGCAAATCACAGGAGAGCAGTGGTCGCTTTTCAAGCGACATTTTTATGCGCCGAGCAAGCTCTGATCAAAGGCGAACAGAGCTTCGTTGATTTCAAAGACGTTGTAGTTTCCATGCTCCACGAAATACTCCACGATAATGTCAAACTTGTTGGAATGGGAGAGCGCGAACCCCGCCTTCATGAGCATATCCTTCATTTCCGCAAGCGGCAGCTCAAGGGCAATGGCAAATGCAATGACTGTGGGCTTGGAAGGTTTGTAGGATTTGTCCGAACGGATCTTCGAGAAGAGTTTCCGATCAATATTTGCCTTCTTATAGCACTGTGCGTCCGTCATGCCGCGCTCATCAATCTTCCGCAGAAGCATCTCGGAAAAGCTCTCGTCGATCTGTCCCAGTGCATCATCAAGGGTTGCCGCCTTTTTAGGGGCAACTGCCGCAGAGAAGGGAGGTGTGAGCTGTTCGATTGCAATTTCACGAATGGATGCCTCGCAAGGCATCGGCTCTTCCATCCGGAAGGTGTTCATTCTGCGCAGACGCTCGGAACGACTATCGGTATGTTCGTCCACATAGCGGTCATCTATGTACGCTGCAATATCAGCAAACAACTTGCCGCTGATCTGATAGGCTTTACGGTCAAAAATGACAATGTATACTGTCATTTCGTTTTCAAGAAGGAAACTGCTGATGGTGTCAATTGCAACCTTGAGAGCCTGATCCTTCGGATAGCCGAAAATGCCGGAGGAGATCAAGGGGAATGCAACCGATTCGCAGCCGTATTCCTTCGCCAGCATGAGCGAAGTCTGATAGCAGGAGATCAACAGTTCACGTTCACCATGCTGTCCATCGTACCAACGAGGACCGACAGCATGAATGACATATTTGCATGGCAGCTGATAGCCCTTTGTGATTTTCGCGCTCCCGGTTTTGCACCACGGAGCGTTTTACATTCCGCCAGCAGCTCTGGTCCTGCAGCACGATGAATACAGCCGTCCACACCGCCGCCACCGAGCAGCGACTCGTTGGCAGCGTTGACGATGGCGTCAACCTTCATTTTCGTAATGTCGTTTCTCACAACCTGGAGCGGCATAATCTTCACCTCTTGATTTTCGTTTGAATCTATTGCATCAAAACCGGTTTAACAATAGGTATGTTGAATGAGTGCACCTTTCTTGATCGGCTGACATAGATTTCCTTTTACAGCGGTTCGGCTCGCTTGCGGGACAAAACTTCACCAGCTTGTTTGGTAAAATGTGAAATGTTTAAGACAACACCGTACAGAATTTACTCGTACATCGCTCTTACCCAGTTATGCGGTATTGCCATACGCCGCCGGGATTTTGATCTGGATTACTCGAATTATGTGAAAAAGGATTTTCCCGCGTTCAGACGCGAGCGTTCCAGACTCTCCGGGAGATTTGCAGCATATGAGGAATATTCTGGATTTCACGAAAACGAAAAGCGATTGCCTTTTTTTACCGTAATTCCCTTTGAACGCTAATGAGGCGAAAGACAATCCCTTTCGGGAAAGCCTTTCGCCTTATTTTGCGACCGTCTATACGCAACGAGTCTTTTGAACGATATGTAATTGCACTGGGAGTGCAGCGGATAATCACTCACGTTTCTCCGCATTATCGCGCTCCATAGTTTCTTTGATTGCACGTTTGATAAATGCGGTGGTGGATTCGCCTTGGTGGTTAGCGTGCGCCTGAATAACGGCGCGTTCGCCCTTGGGCACGCGGAAACGCACCTCATCTGTCTTTTCTTTCTGCCATTTTGCAGTAGCACGCATTTGCGCCTCGGTAGCCGCCATTTGCTCCCCCCTCGATATTATATCAGAGAATAGATTACACGAATATAGTGAAATTGAAATACAAGTTGCACTTATATTTGTGCATAATGCATGTTATGCAAGTGCTACTTATATGCTATTATATCAATAGTAAGAGAATTTCAAATCAAATACGGCAGTACAAGAGAGCGCCAACTCCCTTGCACCTGCGCAGGTGACGACCCACCTACACAACGGAAATCTCCCCACTATAGTACCAGTATACCCTTTTTTCGACGTTTACGCAAGGGTAAACGCCACGATCAGTGCAGAACTTCCGTCTCTTTGTCATACCGATAAATACTGTGTAGGTTTTAGATCTGCACAGTTTTTTATTTTTGACGGTATTTGCATTTATGAAATGACAAAGGAAGGCGAGATTTAATGAAAAACAAATATTTATTTCGTGTTTTTCCATATCCGGGTATCGAAACAGTATGCTGGGAAAGCTGGGACTTTGAACGTCAGCAGTTGACTCTGCCGGACGGCAGAAAAGTTTGTTTGGACAATATGCAGGCAGCTTTTGTGCGATATTGTTATCGCAAGCAGTGTGAGTATCATCAGCACGCGCCGCACATGGGCGACCGTATTTTTCAGACGTTCAAGGTGAAAACGGTATGACGCTGAACGAATGGACAGGGCAATGGCTCGCAACATATGTCAAGCCCGTGGCGAAATCGAGCGGTTATGAGCATTACTGCGACAATATGTATAAACATATTCTCCCTAAACTGGGTAATCTGCCGATGAGCCAGCTGACGACAGCGGTCGTGCAACGGTTTCTGAACGACGAGGCACAGCATGGCAATCTGCGCACCGGCGGTCCGCTGAGCGCGAAAAGTGTCAAAAACCTGCGCGTGGTGCTCGATGTCTGCTGCAAACGTGCGGTCGCAGACGGAGTTCTGACCGCAAATCCGGTCCCGGAAACCGTTTACGCGCACTGCCGGGCGAAAAAGCTGACGATGCTGAGCGACAACGCGCAGACAAAGCTCGAAAAGTGGCTGTTTTCCGACCTGTCGCTTAACAATGCGGGCATCATTCTTGCACTGTACACCGGAATGCGGATCGGCGAGGTCTGCGCAGCGCGGTGGAAGGATTACGACGCGTCGAGCGGCACGCTGCATATCACGCAGACGGTTCGGCGCGTCACGATCGACCCGAGCGCGGAATACGGAAAACGCACAAAACTGGTGTTCAGCACGGCGAAAACCGAGGCTTCGGAGCGTTCACTGTACCTACTGGAAGTGCTGCAAGGCCTGCTGACCGTGCAGTGGGAGCGGTTTCGTTCCCTGTTTGAACGGGCGCCGACAGAGACAATTTACAGCGCAGTGGGCGGCGTGCTCGACCTAGACCATCTGAGCGCTTACTGGCGAGATGTGCTAGTCGGTCTGCACCTGCCGAATGTACGGTTTCACGACATTCGGCACACGTTTGCGATGCGCGCCATTGAGCAGGGCGTGGACGCCGCGACTGTCGCAGGTCTGCTCGGGCACGCCGATGTGACGACTACTACGCATTATTACGTTCACCCGCGCGAAGCGTCCATGCACCGCGAAATGGAAGCAATCGAGCCGGTCGGGAAAATCGGTCACGCATGGCAGAACACGCGCTTGTTTGCGCCGACTCATGCGGAGGAGAAAATCCCGAAAGCGGATTTCTATGAAAAACTTCAAAAGTTTGTGTAAGGTGTGTCAGCAACGCCCCACGAATGCGGAGGATGGGATTTGTGCGATTTGCCGCCACCGAAGCAGAGAACGGTCACTCTATAAAGCGTGCGGAGAAATTTGGACAGCATCACCGGACGGGTTCTGTTGTAAATGCTAGAAGAAAGACAAAGAGAACAAGCGGTACGACTCGGATGCATTGCAGAAAGCGATTAAAAGAACGCAGCTGACGCTGACCATTCTCAAGTATCGTGCGGAGGGCATTTCCTATCAGAATATTGCCAGTCTTGTCGAGCTGCCGGTGGAAACCTGCTATACGATGGCCAAGCGAGCGCTTGAGGAAGGGCAGAAGTAAACGATCGAAAGGGCCTGCTGTCTGTGAATTGAACCGCTACCCGTCAAGAGGACAGTGAAAAAATATAAAGATTTTCTGGCCGGCAGCCTATAGGTTGCCGGCCGCATTTTATGCAGCGAGCCACAACGAGAAAGCGTTTGTGACTAACAAACAGGACGCTTCGTTCTCTTTTTATAGTGCTTGCATCATTTCAAGTATAATTCCATCTGGATCTTTGAAATAGAAGGCTTTACTTTCTCCAAATCCTTGTGAAGTGAAATTGAAATGTTGAGGTTCAGATAAGCACTCTACATTGTTTTCAATAAAATGCTTATAAGTCAAATCAATATCATCAGTATAAAAACACAGTTCGGAGATAGATGTAGTGAATAAATCTGACTGTATCTTATGAACCGCATTATCTATAAACTGAATAAGTTCAACCGGTGGAGATTCAACATTTTTAGAACCGTTTAGATAAGCAATCCGTGCTTTACAGTTTCGCCTATGAAATAATTTATCAGTTTCCTCACCCGCCATCAATAATTCTCCTTGGAATTCAAGTCCAAGAATATCTCTATAAAAAGCAATCGACCTATCCAAATCTGATATTGTTAATCCAACGTGATATATTCTTCCAACCATTTATTATATATCTCCTTAAAGATTTTCCATACTCCTGTTTTCATTACACAACTGTATTCATAAGGCAATACCGCATAATTTCCGCAAAACGCCGCAGCTTTAATTGTGCGGTGTTGCCATAAACCTTACCGGTACTATATCAAAAGGATTTCGGTATGATTCTGATGCAAAATCGTACGGTATTCTTCAGGCACATCATCCGCAATCAGATATTGAAATGCATCGAGATCGGCAACAGGATACATGGCAATTTGACCAAATTTATGGCAATCTGCCATCAAATACCAGGACCGTGCCATAGACGGCAGATTGCGATAAATATGCGTCGAAACAATAGAATGTACTGTAAGCCCCGCCTGTAAATCAATGCCTGAGATACTCGTAAATGCTTTTGAAACGAAAACATGATTTGTGAAGGTGTTTGGGTTTTCAGGACTTGAAAATAAGGTATGCGCATCTGTGGATGTCACTTCTCCACCGAGCAGATATACGCGGGAATCCGTCTTCAACAGGTCATTTAGCGCGGTAATATTATTCGTTACGATCGACAGGCCATGAAAGCGCTCAAGAAGCTTGGCCAGATAGCAGCAGGTTTGTCCGGATCCCAAAAAAATGCTGTCACCATCCTGTATTTCTTCGCAAGCGCGTTCAGCCAAAGCAATTCGTGTTCGATCGTTTACATTGGATAGCGAAGAAGGCAAAGCGCAGTCCGCCAGCACCGCACCACCGTAAATACGCTTGGCAATCCCCTCGTCCTCTAGCTGCTGCAAATCTTTCCGAATGGTAACACGACTGATGTCGAACTGCTCACTCAAATCGTTGACTAACACTTTTTTATTTGTAAAAAGCATCTTCCTTATTTCTTCAATACGACTTGTCATAGTACATTCCCCTTTCTTCTTTTAAGATAAACGAAATAAAACGAAATGTCAATATGAAATAATCGAAACTGAAAGAAAGCGAAAGTTGAAATAAACGCAGGATGGTGATATGCTAAAATCAACAAGGGAACGAAAGCCCAAAGGAGGAATCCAACATGAAAAATGTGCAGGATCGGCGTATAGAACTGTTATTGTCCGGACGTGCGGGGATCGACCTGAACACCACAAAAGCAGGCTGCACCTTTGCTGATATCCCGGCATTCACAAAATCCGTAGGCGGATCTCCCGCTAATATTGTGCAGGGAGCGGCACGTTTAGGACTAAAAACAGGCTTTCTTGGAAAAGTAGCGCACGATGGTATGGGAGAATATATCCTATCCGCTTTGCAGACACAAAATATCGAAACCAAAGGTATTGTGGTTGATAAAACAGGGGCTCGCAACTGTATTGCAGTAACAGAGATCATCAGCGCCGAAGAGAGTGGCGGCTATGCAACCGGCGGGGATGCATTCCACCATGGAACGTATCTATACCGGCAGGGAACAGCAGATATGCTATATTCCCCCGCAGATGTAAATCGTGATCTGATTGCCGCATCCCAGTCCGTGATGCTTTCTGGCACTGCCTTCTCTCAATCCCCTTCGCGTGAAGCAATGTTTACAATATTGCAGCTGGCACGAGATTTTGGAACGATGACCGTTTTAGATATCGATTACAGACCGTTCGGATGGGTATCAAAGAATGAAACTGCACGTTGCTACCAACAGGTGATCACACAATGCGACATCGTTATTGGCAATCGAGAAGAATTTGATGCTGTTGAATACCTCACCATGCCGGGCAACAAAGACAATACCAAATCAGCACAGGCGCTGTTGAATGCCGGCGTGAAGCTGGTCATTGTAAAGGACGGTGCAAACGGATCCGCAGCATACACGTCTGACGGTAAGGTCTTGCGCTGCGGCAGCATTCCTACCGCAGCAGTAAAGACGTTTGGTTCCGGTGATGCATACGCAGCAGGATTGATGTATGGCATTCTGCGAAAACACAACTTAGCGTATGCAATGCAGCTTGGCACCGCCTGTGCCTCATTGGCGCTGAAAACAATCAGCTGTGGAGATGCAATGCCTAATTTACAAGCCGCAGAGCAGCATCGTGCACAGCACGAAAAGGAGATGATGCCATGAAGTGGGAACAGAATTATGTTGCACAGGCCGCACAGCAAAAGCGAATCATCCCGGGATTTAATATATTTGGATACGAAGATGCGCAGGCTGTGATCCGTGCCGCCGAACGCGCTGTTTGTCCGGTTTTGCTGATGATCAACCGTGATGCACGTACGGCAATGGCGGTGGAGCATTGGTCAGCACTGCTGAACGCTTTAGCCGAATCTTCGAGTGTACCTGTTGGCATTCATCTGGATCACTGTACCGAAACAGATACCCTCATCCGTGCGATCGACAGCGGCTTTACCTCGGTTATGTTTGATGGTTCGCACCTACCGATAACCGAAAATTTGAAGATCACACAAGCTATTGCGCAGTATGCACATAAAAAAAACGTGTTTTTAGAAGCGGAACTGGGAACCGTTCCGTATAGCGATATCGGAGAAACCGAAATAAATCTAACCGATCCGGAAGAAGCGCGGGAAATGCAGGAGCAGACACAGGTCGATTGGCTCGCTGTTTCGGTTGGGAATATTCATCGTTTAGCCACCCGTAAGGTTTCCATTCAATTTCCTGTTTTGCAGCAAATTGAACACAAATGCCAACTACCTCTGGTAATTCACGGAGCAAGCGGCATCAAGGAGGGGGAAATTTCACAGCTCAAGCAAACTCGGGTTGGAAAAATGAATTTTGGAACCGTTTTACGAAAGACCTTTGCAGATCACTTGCGTTCCGAAATGAAAGCCCAGCCGGACGAATTCGATCGACTTCGCCTATTCAGTCATCCAATTGCGCAGGTAGAAGAACAGGCGCTTCACATCATCAAAATGCTATGGCAGGAGGAAAATTAACATGAAAATTCATCAGCAGGAGCCTTTTTCGATTGGTTATCACCCAATTACAGAATTAAACGGCAAGTATCGTGAGATGATGATGGATTTTGGTATCCTCAAGATTTCCGCAGATATGGAATTTGAAGATAACCTGCCGCTTGAACGTGTATTTGTCTTGCTTTACGGTGAAATTGAAGTCGAGTTCAATGGAAAAATCGTAAAGGGTACTCGACCCACCTACACCAACGATACGATCTGGAGCGTAAACTTGCCCAAGGATATCCCTGTCAAATTGCGTGGTATTGCAAAAGAGAGCGAGATCGCAGTCATTCGAACTGAAAATGAACGTGATTTCATGCCGGTAATCCGCGCTCAGGATGATATTGTGGAAGAAGTACGTGGCCAAGGTTTCATGAACGAGGCCGGTACTCGTATTGTGCGAACGGCACAGGATGTAAAACTTTCTCCGGAATCCAATATCATGTTTGGGGAAGATATGCACTATCCCGGAAAATGGTCCGGCTTCCCGTCACATTCACACGCACAGCCGGAGATCTACTTTTATAAGTTTTATCCTCAAAACGGTTTTGGCTTGCTGCGGCTGGGAGAGGAAGGCGTTCTGCTGGAACACAACGACACCGTTTTAATTGAACCCAACAAAGTTCATCCACAGGTTGCCGCCCCCGGCTATGCGATGTATTACCTTTGGGTCATTCGGCATCTGGAAGGGAATCCGTATATTAAACCGGATTTTGACCCGCAGCATCTGTGGGTGGAACAACCCGGCGCAAAATACTGGCCTGATTCCTGCGAAGGAAAAGCGTAAAGGAGGACTTACGCATGTTAGGAAAGGCATTACATACGAAATCAATTTGGAAAAGCAATCTAATGACCGACATTCGCCTGGCCAGCGAAGCCGGATTTGGCGCAATGGAAGTGGCTTCAAGCAAAATTTGGGACTACTTATCCTCCGGAAGTCCATTAAGTGATGTGACGGAACGGCTGAAACAATATAACATGCAGATCATCAGCATCAATGATATTGCCAATGTGGAGCGGACAGACGACGATGCGGTGCGGAATACACTGGCAGAAACAGAAAAGCTGTCTGCGGTTGCGCAGCGGTTGGGCTGTGATTGCATCCAACTCGTTCCACTGCTGGCTCTGGAGGGGCGTTCGGAAGATGAAGTAATTGCACTGACCGCAAAAAATATTGCGCGTATCTGTGACATCGGTGCGAAGTACGGCGTGCGCTTCCAGCTGGAGCCTGTTGGGTGGTCACCGATCAACTCGCTTCGCCTGACACAGAAGCTGATCCAAGCAGTAGGACGGGACAACTTCGGCACCGTCATCGACTTTTTCCATCTGTTTGTCGGCGGTGATACTACACCGGATGATGTGCGGCATTTTGATCCTAATCGTATTTATCACATTCACTTCTGTGACTGCAGGCTTCCCAAGGAGGGAGAATCCTTCGATGAGACTATTCTGCGAGGTATGTACGCTGGTGAAGGTGAAGTCCCTCTTGCAGAGTGGGTGCAGGCCGTCAAGGACACCGGCTATGAGGGTTGGTGGAGCTACGAGCTGATCAGTGCCAAGCATTGGCAGTGTGATGTAGCGGAAGTGGCTGCCGAAACCAGCCGATTGCTGGATAAATATGTGCTGAATAGATGAAAGTAACGAACATTCAGTGAGGAGATCATGAAAATGAACACAGTAAAGCTGACAATGGCGCAGGCGTTGGTACGTTTTCTTGACATGCAATATGTCTGCGTTGATGGGAAAGAAGAAAAGTTTGTGCATGGCATCATGGGAATTTTCGGTCATGGCAATGTAGTGGGATTAGGGCAGGCATTAGAGCAGTATGCCGACCAGATGCCCTTCATTCAGGGCAAGAACGAGCAGGAAATTGCCCACGTCTGTGTGGCATTCGCCAAGCAGATGCGCCGCCGCGCGATCTACGCCTGCACTGCGTCCATCGGCCCCGGCTCGCTCAATATGGTTACCGCAGCCGGCACGGCCTCGGTCAACCGTATCCCGGTGCTGCTGCTGCCGTCCGACACCTACGCCGACCGCCAGCCCGACCCGGTGCTCCAGCAGTTCGAGCATGACGAGGACTATTCGATTTCCGTCAACGATTCGTTCAAGGCGGTCAGCCGCTACTGGGATCGTGTACAACGCCCGGAACAACTCATGACAGCCATGCTCAACGCCATGCGTGTTTTGACCGATCCTGCTAAGACCGGTGCGGTCACTGTCTGCCTTCCTCAGGATGTACAGGGAGAAGCCTATGATTACCCTGAAGAATTCTTTAGAAAACGCGTCTGGCATTTGGATCGCCAGCCCGCGAGTGCCGAGGCAGTGGAGCGGGCAGCAGAACTTCTGATGACCAGCAAGAAGCCGGTCATTCTGTCGGGCGGCGGCGTGCGCTACAGCGATGCGGGCGCGGCTGTGCTGGCGTTCGCTGAAGAATTTGGTATTCCGGTTGCCGAGACGCAGGCGGGCAAGGGCGAGGTCAGCTGCGAAAGCGACTGGTATCTCGGCTGCGCTGGTATCTGCGGCACGCTGTCTGCCAACGTGATCACCAAGCAGGCCGATCTGATTCTCGCGGTCGGCACCAAACTCAATGATTTTGTTACCAATTCCAAGAATGGCTTTGCAGCCGATGCACGCTTTGTTTCCATCAACACCAGCCGCATGGACGCGCTCAAGCTGGATGCCGAATCGGTTGTCGCCGATGCGCGTGCAGGCGTGGAGGCGTTGCACACCGCTTTGCAGGCGCGCGGCTGGCACACCGACTGGAGCGATGAGGTAAAGGACGCAAAGCGCTCTTGGCAGACCGAGCTTGCGCGTCTGGCGCAGCTGGAGGCTCCGGAAGCCGCGGCGCTCAACCAGACCCGCGTGCTGATGGAACTGAATGAATTGCTGCGCGAGGACAATATCGTTGCCGCCTCCGGCAGTCTGCCGTCCGATCTGGAACGCGTCTGGACTGCGCGCCGTCCGGGTGCATACCATCTGGAATACGGTTTCTCCTGCATGGGCTATGAGGTCTCCGGCGCTCTGGGCGTCAAGTTGGCCGATCCCGAGCACGAGGTCTATACCTTCGTCGGCGACGGCGGCTTCCTGATGGGTCACTCCGATCTGCTGACCAGCATTCAGGAGGGGCACAAGATCAACGTTCTGCTTTTCAACAACAGCGGCCACCAGTGCATTCACAATCTGGAGCGTTCGCAGGGCATGGGTACCTTCGGCACTGAGTTCCGCTTCCGTGAACAGTCCACCGGCGGACTGACCGGCGGTTACGTCCCGGTGAACTATGCCAAGCTTGCCTCTGCCTATGGCGTAAAGACCTGGCGCGTCACCACGCTCACCGAGCTGCACGCTGCCATCGAGGCCAGCAAGCAGTCCGATGTCTCGACCCTGATCGAGATCATGGTTCTGCCTGGAACGATGACCGAAGGTTATGAGAATTTTTGGCGTGTTGGCACCGCCTCTGTCGCCGAGAAGGAATCCGTGCGCAAGGCTTACGAAAAGCTGAATGATGTTGTCAAGAATCTGCGGAAATATTAAGGAGAATAAATATGAAGGTACAATTTGGCTGCGCGCCGATCAACTGGACGAACGATGACCTGCCCTCTCTGGGCGGCGAACTGACTTATCAGCAGTGCCTGAGCGAAATGGCTCTGGCTGGATACAAGGGTAGCGAGGGTGGCTGCAAATACCCCAAGGATTTTGATGTGCTCAAGAAGGCGCTCGATCTGCGCGGTCTGCAGATCTGCAATATGTGGTTCTCGAGCTTTTTCACCACCTTTGAGAACGAGCGTACCTTTGCAGAGTTTGAAAAGCACATGGACTTTACCTATGGCTTGGGCGCTCGTGTGATCGGCGTCGGTGAATGCGGCGTGACCGTACACGGCCAGGAGGAGACTCCTCTCTTTTCCAACTGCCCGATCCTGACTGAGGAGCAGATGAAGAATCTGGCCGAGGGTCTGAACGAGCTGGGCCGCCGCGCCCAAAAGAAGGGAATGAAGGTCTGCTTCCATCCCCATGTTGGCACAGGCATTCAGTCGCTGGATGAGATCGACCGCTTGATGAAGCTGACCGATCCGGCTCTGGTCGGACTGCTGTTCGACACCGGCCACTCGACGATTGCGGGCGAGGACCCGGTCGAGATCCTGAAGAAGTACATCGGCCGTGTTGCGCACATCCACGTGAAGGATGTCCGCAGCGAGGTGTTTGAGCAGGTCAAGTCGGGTGGCCACAGTTTCCTGTGGGGTGTAAAGAACGGTATGTTCACCGTGCCGGGCGACGGCAACTGCGTGGACTGGATGTCGATCTTTGAGATTCTGAAGACCAGCGATTACGAGGGCTGGATCGTTGTGGAGGCCGAGCAGGATCCCGCTAAGGCTGATCCGCTGGAGTACGCCCAGAAAGCGCGCGCGTTCATGCGCGAGCAGCTCGGCGTATAATTAAGGAGAGACGGTGCAGCATGAAGAAACAACTTTCCGCTAAGCAAGCTGTTGATATGATTCCGGATGGTGCCGTAATCATGTGCGGCGGGTTTCTGGGATGTGGCACGGCACATCGTCTCATGGATGCGCTAGCAGCCAGTCAAAAGAAGGATCTTACTATCATCTGCAACGATGCCGGTCTCTTGGAAGGCCCGAACGGAGAAGCGTATTATGGCGTAGCCAAGCTGATTCACAATCATCAGGTCAGCCGCTTAGTTACTACCCATATTGGACTGAACCCAGAGGCAACAGAGCAGATGAATGCCGGTACCATGCGTATTGATCTGTTGCCGCAAGGCTCTTTGGCGGAGATGATCCGAGCAGGCGGTGCCGGTCTGGGCGGAACCTTAACCAAAACCGGCGTTGGCACGTTGGTTGAGGACGCAAAAGATTATGTGGTCGGGCGGCAGAACATCGACGGTGTTGACTATTTACTGATGCGTCCTCTGAGCGCTGATTTCGCGTTGATTTGTGGTCAGCAGGTAGATGAGGAAGGAAATGTCTGGTATGCCGGCACGGCTCGCAATTTCAATCAGGTTATGGCAACTGCTGCAGATATCGTCATTGCAGAAGCCGAGCAACTGGTATCCGTGGGAGAGATTCGACCTGAAGATGTGCAGACATACGGGATTCTGGTGGATTATATTGTGAATGGGGGGCAAGACGATGAGTGAAGCTCTGAACGCATTTGAAGCACGTTCCGCCAAGGAGATTATTGCACGTCGCACAGCCTTGGAATTGAAAAATGGCATGGTCGTAAACCTTGGCATTGGGCTTCCGACGCTTATTCCGCAGTATTTACCCTCCGATATCCGTGTGACGATCCAATCGGAGAATGGAATTATCGGATTAGACAAGGTGCAGGATGATACGCGGCATCCGCATATTACAGATGCCAGCGGCAAACTGGCTGCGGTAGCATCCGGAGGCGCATTCATCGATTCTGTGACCTCCTTCGGTCTGATTCGGGGCGGACATGTAGATGTCACGATTCTGGGAAGCCTGCAAGTGGATCAGGAGGGATCTCTTGCAAACTGGATGATCCCTGGAAAGAAAACCCCCGGAATGGGCGGCGCAATGGATTTGCTGGCAGGTGTTCGTCAGGTCATTGTTGCGATGGAACACACGGCACGAGGCATTCCTAAAATTCTGAAAAAATGCACGCTTCCGTTAACAGCAGTACATTGTGTCACTAAAATCATCACTGAAATGTGTGTGTTTAATGTTACAGATACAGGTCTTGTATTGACTGAATTAAATCCACAGTATACGATTGACGATGTGCAGGCAGTAACCGAAGCTGAGTTTGCAATTTCAAAAAATTTGACAGAAATGAATATCGTATAAGGAGGATATTGATTATGTTTAACGAGGAATTCCATCTGGAACAGCCCATTCGCTGGGGTATGGTTGGCGGCGGCCGCGGCAGCCAGATCGGTTATATCCACCGCAATTCCGCGCTGCGGGATCGCCTGTTCACGCTGTGCGCGGGTGCGTTCGATGTGAACGAGGAGCGCGGCCGGGAATTCGGCGTCAACTGGGGCGTTGCCCCCGAGCGCTGCTACCCCGATTACAAGACCATGTTTGCCGAGGAAGCTAAGCGCCCGGACGGCATTCAGGCGGTCTCTATCGCGACTCCCAACTTTACGCATTACGAGATCCTGAAAGCCGCGCTCGAAGCCGGTCTGCATGCCATCTGTGAAAAGCCGCTTTGCTTTACAACTGAACAGGCTGAAGAACTGGTTTCTCTTGCAAAAAAGCAAAATCGCATCGTTGGCGTGACCTACGGTTATACTGGTGCTCAGATGGTTCATCAGGCACGCCGCATGATTCAGGAAGGGATGTTAGGCGAAATCCGCATCATCAACATGCAATTTGCGCACGGCTATCATTCCTCCGCTGTGGAAGCGAATGATCCGGGTACAAAGTGGCGCGTCACCCCCGAAAAGGCGGGACCTTCCTACGTATTAGGGGATGTCGGTACACATGCGCTGTTCCTCGCTGAAACCATGGTACCCAACCTCAAAATTGAAAAGCTGATGTGTGCCAGACAGAGCTTTGTCAAGAGCCGTGCCCCTCTGGAGGACAACGCTTTTGTTCTGATCCAATACGATAATGGTGCGGTCGGCAACCTGTGGGCGAGCTGTGTCAACGCTGGTTCTACCCATCAGCAGAAAATCCGAGTAGTCGGTGAAAAGGCATCTATCGAGTGGTGGGATGAACACCCCAATCAGCTTATTTTTGAGGAGCAGGGAAGGCCAGTTCAGATTCTAGATCGTGGTCAGGGATATCTCTATCAGGATGACGAAGCCATCACTTGTGACCGCATGGGAGGTGGACATGCCGAAGGGCTATTTGAGTCTTGGGCGAATCTGTATCGCCGGTTCGCAACTGCAATGGATCGTGTTATCCATGGAGAATCGTCCAATGTAGTCATGGATGATATTTGGTTCCCGAATATCCGCGACGGTGCGGAGGGTGTCCGTTTCATCGAAAACTGTGTGCGTTCGTCGGATCAAGACAGTGTTTGGGTGAACTACACTTGACAAACTATAAAGTATGTGTATTTACACTAACACGGGATATACCATTGAAATACCCCATACAATCAAAGACGGGGAGGTAGACTCGGACGTATTAACGGCATTTGATGTTGGGAAATAACTAAATTTAAGATTTGACAGATGAAAAGGGCGCACAGACCTCAACGGTTTGTGCGCCTGTTTAATTCCTAAGGCAGGCAAGCGGCTGATTCGCTTTTTCCCGTTCGCGGGACAGGAATCGGCGTGATCATTGATCTGTTCGTACTGTGTGCGCGGCGCGGCATGGCGGTCTGGATCATCTTCTCCGGCATTGACGCCATCTGCGAAAAAACCGATAACGAAGAGTTTCTGCGCCGTCTGCGCTACATCAAGGAATGATGTGTGCAGACGGCGTTTTTATGCGTCGGACAGCGGGAGCAGCTCAAAAAGCTTGATGACCCGTCCGAGCAGCAGTGCGGAGAGCACTGTGCCGACACCGATGCCGTAAAACGGGCAGTAATGGAACAGGCACAATCCAGCGCTGATGGCAACCATAGAGAGGTCAAACCCGTTCTTGACGGTGGAAAACCGCAGATGAAACACCTCGGATATCGTGTTCACGATGCCATCGGTCGGGGTAAGCACCATGCGGCTCTTGACGCAGAGGAACACGCCCGCGCCGGTGATGAACATCGTCAGCGCAAAGCAGAGCAGCCGCAGTGGCAGCGGAAACGGTAGCACGGGAATGAGCCAGTCGTACACGTCGGTAAGTATGCCGAACGCAAACGAAAGCGGGATTTCGAGCAGATAAGTAAGTGTGATTTTGCGCGAAAGGATACATTGCAGTACCACAAACAGCAGATAACAGAGAATGGATGCTGTGCCGAGCGAGATATGATAAATCTCTGAAATGGCGTACATCACCGAGCTGAACGCGGCAACGCCGACGTTGTAGCGGATGTTGAGCACCACTGCCGCTGCAATCAGATTCAGACCGAGAATATACCAGGCCGTACGCTTTTTGAGATCAGAGGAAGGTTTCATGCGGTTTCACCTCACTTTTCCATGTTGTCGAGCGCCTGCGAGATCATCGCAAGCAGTTTTTCGCGGTCGTCTGCCGGGATGTGCTCGAGAAGACGGTCACCGAAGTTCGTGCAGTTGCGCTGCATGGTTTCGTAAAGCTCCTCGCCCTCGGCGGTGAGCGCAATCAGCTTGTACCGCGCATCGCGCGGCGAAGGCGTCACGCAGAGCAGACCCTTGTCCGCCATGCGCTGCACGAGTGCGCGCGCAGCTTGGTGGGTCACGCCGAGGCTGCACCGTAGGTCGGAGGCGGAGCTGCCGCTGTGCGCATGAAAGAACAGGAGCGTGTCCGCCTGCTCGGCGGTAAGTCCCATGCTTTTCAGATCCTTGTTGCGGCGCAGTACGATGCGATGCGATAATTGCTGTATTTTTCGTGTGAGAATATACGAAATATCCATGTAATTTCACCTTGTTAAATATAATATACAATACATTGTATATTAGCGCGGATTGGTTCGTATGTCAAGAGCACCAACGCGGAAAACGAAAAAATTCGTGGAAATAGCGCAAACTGTGCTCGCAAATCGCTCTTACCCAGGTATGCGGTATTGCCTTGAGTGTTCAACTTCAGTTTACAATCAACCGAAATTTTTCTTTTCTCAAGTCCTGTTTGGAACTTGACTTTTTATTTGCAGGCTTTGCTCAAAAAAATCGAAACCGCTTTCGTAGAAACGGGAAAGCGGTGACTGTGCATTTAGCATAGCACAGGATACAGAAAAAGACAACCGCGAAACGTATTGACGGGGCGCGACAGAAGATGGTATGATAGAGCCACAACGGAAAGGGGAGAGCAGAGATGGCGGAAATCATTGCATTCGGCGCGTCGCCCGACCTCGACGTGATGGACCGGCAGGCGCTCACGGCGTATCTTGCAGAGATACGCCGCCGCATTGCCGCGCTCGACGAGCGCGAGCCGGAGAACATGAGCTCCGAAGCCTACGACGAGTGGAGCGAGGAGCACGAGCAGCTTGAGGACCTCGCGGACGATATTCTCGACCGGATAGAAGAATAAAGCGAAACCGGAGAGCAGGGAAAAATCCCCCGGCTCTCCGGTTTTTCTGTGCAAGCTTATTTCGCGCCCCGCGCGACGATGCGCGTTCTGTGTTCACGGACAGGTTTCGCCTCGTGGGTATGCACCAGACGGCCCTCCGACCAGACGGCTGTGATATTTGCGGCGTTCATGGTGTAGAGGGCGCGCTCAAGCCGCTCGGGCAGGCTGAGCGCCCACGGGGTCTCGGTGAAGCTGCGGTCATCCACCACGACAGCGTGCAGGCGGTCGCCGGGGGTGAAGCCGCTGCCTGCGCCGAAATAGCGGTGGCCGGAGGTCGTGCCGAGGTAGTACGCCTCGGGCACGGTCAGAAACGCCGGGTGTGCCGGGTCGGTGAAGCTGCGAACCTTGGACGCCTGAATGCTCATCGTGACCATGCGGCTGCCGGCGAGGGACGAGCCTGCGGCAATATCCGTGCCGAGGGTGACGTGAATGCCTTCGTTCAGCATTTCGCGCACAGGCGCGATGCCGCTGCACAGGTTGATGTTGGAGTCCGGGCAGTGTGCCACAACGACGCCTGCCTCGCGGATGGCGGTTCGCTCGCGCTCGTCCGAGTGGATGCAGTGCGCCATGACCGTGTGGCTTTTCCACAGGCCGAACTTGTCGTAGCTCTCCCAATACTGCGCGCAGTCAGGGTGGAGCGAGCGCACCCATGCGATTTCGTCGAGGTTTTCCGACAGGTGCGACTGGACGCAGAGGTTCTGCTCGGTGGCAATTTTGCCGAGCGCGGTCATCAACTCGTCTGTGCAGGCTGGGGTAAAGCGCGGCGTGATGATCGGGCGGACAAAGCGGAAGCGGCGGCAGCCCTCAAGCCAGCGGCGCGTTTCGCGGATGGACTCCTCGGTGGTCTCCTCAAGGTTTTCACCGCCGTTGCGGTCCATGTTGACCTTGCCGACAAAGCCGGTCACACCGGCGTTTTCGAGCTCCTCCATCAGAACGAGCGTCGCGTCCGTGTGGAGCGAGGAAAACATGCACACGCGCGTTGTGCCGTTTGCGATGAGGTCGTGCGCCAGACGGCGGTAGATGCGGCGGGCGTAGTCGAGGTCTGCGAACTTCGCCTCGACCGGGAACGTGTAGGTTTTGAGCCAGTCGAGCAGCGGCAGGTCCATGCCCATGCCGACGTTCGGAAACTGGGGCGCGTGCAGGTGCATATCGGCAAACGACTGCATGATGAGCAGACCTGAGCAGTCGTAGACGCGGCCGTCAAAGTCCTGCGGCGCCGCGTGCAGCACCTCGCGGATTGTGCCGTCGTCCTCCAGCAGAAGTGCGCCGTTTTCGATCGTTTCGAGCTTTTCAAGCATGGGCGCGTGAATAATGTTGCCTTTGAGCAGTTTCATTGTGATCGACCTTTCTGTACGATGTTCTGTAAAAATGGACATGAAAAAAGTGCCCGAAAGATGGACCTGTTCCATCATCGGACACTCATAGTAAGATCTTTCGGCGATCTCGTAGAAACTCCCGCGCCATATCAAGCGAGATTATATGAGCTCTTTTTCCGAGCGGTATTATAGCAGAGGAAAGCCGCCGCTGTCAAGAGAAGAATTCTGTAAGACATGGTCAAATGCTATCCTTGGGGTTGAGCCGATGAGAAAAGTGAATGAAAAAGGCTGCGGAAATGTATTGCATCAGGGCAAATACACTATATATTAAGGCAATACAGATTGTCGGAAAAACGAAGTTTTTCGACGGTCTCGGCTGGATGTTTGTCAATACAATGTGGGAAATTGTTCGGAGATACCAGTTGAGAAAGACAGCGAAAATATAAAAACCGCGCGTTGTAAAATGCGCAACTTCATTTTACAACGCGCAAAAAGTTTCCGATAGGTTATTGTGTTTACAAGCCTGTCGGAAGCTTTTTGTTTTTTGAATAATTGCAAGTTTCTATCAATCCAGGGAAAATATTGCTTTCTTTGGATCGGACAGGAAAAGACACAAAATCAACATAGAATTGACATCGAAAAAAAAGCGTGATATACTTCTTTGCGTGGTTAGCATGCGCTAACCACGCAACTGTCCCTGGAGAGGGACAAATTTTCGGATTGGAAGTTAGCTTTGGCTAATTAAGGATCGAAGGAGGAAGAATATGAACAAGAAAAACACTCTTGCGCTGGTGTTGGCCGGTACGATGCTTCTGCCAGCGAACGCTTTTGCAGCAAATCGTTCTGATTTCAGCGATTTGCCGAATGACTGGTCAACAGAACCGTTGATTCGTGCAATCGACAACGGTCTGCTCAGCGGTTCAAACGGCAAAATCAATGGCAAGGGATTGCTTACCCGCGCGCAGCTTGCTGCCATCGTCAATCGTGCCTTTGGCGCAGTGAAGAGTGCTTCCTTGACGAATTTTAATGATGTACTGCCGAGTGAGTGGTACTATAACGATATAGCAAAGTCTGTGCAGATGGGGATTCTGCAGGGTTCTAACGGTATGATGAATCCTAACGATCCTGTTACACGCGAGGAGGCGTTTACTGTACTGGCGCGCGCCTTTGCGTTGACAGACGATTCCTCTGCGGCACTTGAACAATTTACAGATAACGGCAGTGTATCTCCTTGGGCGGCAGACAGCATTGCGGCGCTGGTAGAAGGCGGCTATGTGAACGGCGCAAACGGCCGTCTGACCCCCAAAGCCAACATCACCCGCGCGGAGTTTGCCAAGCTGATCACCGGCATGACCGATACCTTTATCGGAGAAGAGGGTGCATCGAATCGCACGGTAGAGGGCAACTTAATCGTCCGTGCTAGCGGCGCGCTGCTTTCCGGCGTGACGGTCAATGGCGATCTCGTCATTGCGGATGGTGCGGACGGCGTTATGCTGAGCAATGTTACCGTCACCGGCCGCATTGTTATTCGCGGCGGCGCGGGCGGTGTTACTGCATCTGGCACAACGGCTGCAAAGGGAACGATCGTTTCTAATCCATCGGATACGGTGCTGATTCATGCGGTAGATGGCAAGCTCGGCGCAGTTACCGCCTATACCGATCTGACGGTGGACGGCAAGCTGGACAGCGTGACCGCCGCAAGCAAGGTGGCCGTTTCTGTGCAGAAGAATGCCGCTGTCGGCACAATCTATGCCAATGCTGCAGGTGTCAAGGTATCCGGCGAGGGCAAGGTGACCGAAGTCAAAGCGAATGCGAACGACATTTCAGTGACCAACAAGGGAGCAAAGGTGACGGCAGCCAGCGGCGTTTCTGGCGTAAAGGCCGGTGATAAGGTTGTATCCGCAGGCAAGACCGAAACGGTCGGAACGGCTTCGTCCGGCACCGCTGGCGGCGGTGGCGGATCGTCCTCCGGTGGCGGTTCTTCCTCTGGAGGCAGTTCGTCTGCGCAGACCGAATACACTATCACTTTTGATGCCAACGGCGGTGAAAACGCTCCGGCAGCGCTAAAAACGACAAAAGGCGTTCTTTCTGCTTTGCCGACGGCGCAGCCGACGCGCGCGGGTTATCTGTTCGCAGGCTGGACGACCGAAAAGAACAACACCGGTACAAAGGTAACAACCGATACGAAATTCACCGCGAACACCACAGTGTATGCCCTGTGGACTGAAATGAAGCAGGCGGCGACGCCGGTCATCGCGTTTACGGACGGCGAGGGCGCGTCCAAGACCGGTTCTGCGTTTCTGACGACCGACCGCTTTGCGCTGAGCTGTGCGACTGAGGACGCCGTCATTCATTACACCACGGACGGCACCGAGCCGACCGCCGAAAGCGCGGTTTATGCCTCTCCGGTGACGCTGACCACCGAAATGACCCGCATCCGCGCCATTGCGGTCAAGGCGGAGCACAAAAACAGCGCGGAAGCGGATTCCGGCAAAATTACTGTGACGGTGCCGGTGAGCGAGTACGCAATTTCCTTCTCCGCCGGTGAGGGCAGCGGCAGCATGGATCCTGCAGCAGTAAAGGAAAACACAGAATATGAGCTTCCCACCTGCGCATTTTCTGCACCGAAGGGTACAACAGACGGCGAAGAAATATCCAACCATGTATTCCAGGCATGGAGCGTAAAGACCGGCGACGGCGAAGCGCAGGAAAAGCAACCGGGCGATACTATCACCATCACTGCCGATACGACCGTAACGGCCTTGTGGCGGGAAGCCGAAAACGGCGAAATCACCGTTACCGGCTATGAGCCGATCTCGACACTGGAATGCGATTACAGTTCATCTTACCTCTCATCCTATTATTATAACTTACCGACTAAGGTAACCGTCAAGCTGTCCAACGGCAATACGGTTGAGGGCGTTCTGGGTTCTTCATGGAGTGTGAAGGAAGGCAAGATGGGCGCGGGCAATACCGTTACTGTGCGCAATACATTGGACTATTTGAGCGGAGGCAACAAGTACAACAACTGCATTAACCGTTCGCCGCTTGTTGATGGCTACGAAGTCACCATGCAGATCAAGTTCACCGCGCCGGAGAACATGCTCTCCATCGACTGGGATACGGACAAAACCTACAACTGGAATGAAGATGTTACCGTTACGGTTAATAACTTCAAGGGCAGTGCTTCGGATATTAATCTGACAAAGGGGTATGGTTCGGACATGGTGACATTGACCGTCGGCAACGGCCTGACCTATGACGCCGAAGCCAAAACCATCACCATCAACAGCGAAAAGCTGCTGAACGGCACGATTCCGAGCTACGGTCTTTCCGCAAAGCTGTCTCTGGGCAGCAGCCAATTCAACATGAGCATTAACTACAAGACCGACCGCAGCGCAAAGTTTGAGGGCATCGCCTATGGCAGCACGGAATACTCGAGTATCTCCCGTAAGAAGCCGTTTACGACCAATGTGACCTTCGTAAATGTGCCGGCGGAGGATGCGCAGGCAGCCACTTTCGCCTTCGGCAGCGGGGATACCGCGGAGGGCATCACGCTGACGGCGACCGATACGGAAAATGTATACAAGCTGACCGTACCGTTTGACGCGGTGAAGGAGCATCTCTCCAACAGCTATTACGGCGGCGACTATGCAACGCTTGTCATGCGTGTACGAGGTCTGTCCAGCGTCAGCATCCGCCTGTCCTACATGGGCGCGCCTGCGCTGAAATCCAATCAGTCCAGCTACTACGCTTCGGAGAATCCGATGCTGACGCTCAGCAATTTCAGCTTTGATAAGGAGAGCATGAGCACGATTGAGGTAGCGCGCAAGGCCGGCGAAGATAAAACGACGCTCAAGGTCGGTGAGGACTATACTGTGGATACCGAAAACAAGACGATCACGCTGGTAAGCGAAAAGCTCCTCGGTGCGTCCAGCCTTGCGGAAGCAAAAACGGTAACGATTGTGGTTTCTGCCGCAGCAGATGACGAATCTGCGGAGGTCACGCTGTCCTACAAGAAGGATCGTTCGCTGACGGTGGGTAATGTGTCTGACCTGTCTCCGTATGCGGCGGCGCGGGCGCAGCTTAGCGGCTCGGAAGAGGGCTACACCGGTCTGGAAGTGTACTACGGCGAAAACAAGATCGAAAACGCGAAGGTGGTTTCTACCGGCTCGTATGGCGCGTACACCTATTGGGTGGAGATCCCCTACGCGTCCATTAAGGACTATCTGGAAAGCAATACCGTAACGCTGACGGCGAAGGTCGTCGGCGTTACGAATCCGACGACCTTTACCGTCACCTACGGCGCGGTGAACGAAAACGGCCATGACCTGCCGATTCAGACCGATAAGATCGGAGATAATTACGGCAATGCGGTAACGGATATGCAGGACGGTCTGCCCAAAGCATTCTACACCAGCACGATCAGCCTGTTCGTTGCGGATGGTTCTGATCTTACCGCGGACGATTGGAAGAACATGAGTGCGACCATCGCCAAAAAGAGTGAGCCGGATAATAAGGTGATCCTCGGTGTGGATTCCACCACCACAAATTGGAGCACCGGCGGCGTAAAGGCAGTCGTTCTGGAAAGCCTGTACAAGCATCAGAACGAAATGCTAGAGCTGTTTAATTTTAACGATTCGTCCTTCACGAATGAAAAAACAGACTGGCCGGTATTCACTATCACGCTGTACAAGGCGGGCTACAAAACGGCCTCTGTTGATGTGGTGCTGTACAAGTACATTTATTGATCTCATTATGGACTGACAGGAGAAAGCACATATGCAACCAATGAAAACCATACTGCGGCGAGGGCTTTCGCTGCTGCTGGCGGCGGCGGTGCTGCTGCCCGGCGCAATGCCGGCATACGCCTTTGCGGCGGATACGCAGAGCGCCGCGGTGCAGTCGGTGCTGGCTGGCAAACAAGCGCCGTATGACCTGCTGATCTACTTCAAATCGGCAGAGGGCTCCTCCCTCACCCTCAAGCAGAAGGCGGACGCGGCGCAGGCGCAGGCCCGCGCTCTGTTGGAAAATGCGAGCGACGATGTAATCAGCTGGGAATCGTTCTATATCACCAACGTCATCCATGCGCAGATCAGCTCGAAAGAGCTGGTCTATAAGCTGGCGCAGCTGGATGATGTGGACGAGATCACATGGAACGGCACCGTAGAGCGTGTAGAGCCGGTAGAGGATGCCGAAGAGGAGGAGAGCAGCATCAAGCTGTTCTCAAACACCATCTATCAGCCGGATGAGCGCGATATTGAGTGGGGCGTTTTGCAGGTGCATGCCGATAAGGTGTGGGATGAGTTCGGCGTGGACGGCACCGGCGCGACCGTCGGTATCATCGACGGCGGCGCAAATTACAATGTAAACGCGCTGAAAAACGCGTGGAGCGGCAAGTACAAGGACTTTGTGGACGGCTACGACACCCCGCAGCACACCTCGTCGGACGATCATGGCACGCATGTCGCCGGTACGATCGTCGGCCGCGAGGGCGATAACCTCAACCGCATCGGCGTCGCGCCGGGCGCGAAATTCATCAGCGCCCGCGCCATGAGCGAGGACGGCGGCCGGGAATCCGACCTGATCGCTGCGGCAGAATGGATGCTGGAGCAAAAGCCGGATGTTATCAACAACTCCTGGGGCGGCAGCAACGATGACGACCGCTGGTTCGAGGATGTTGTAGACGCCTGGGTCGATGCCGGCATTATCCCGGTGTTTGCCGCCGGCAATACCTCTGGCGAGGTACCCGGCGCGGGTACGATCTCCAACCCGGCAAACTACGCCAATGTACTGGCTGTTGCCGCGACCGACCGCGACAAGGAGATTGGCAATTTCTCCAACAAGGGACCGTCCGCCTTCCCGGAGGCCGGACAGAAGCCGGAAATTTCTGCGCCGGGCGTACAGGTGCGCTCGGTGGATTCAAACGGCAACTATGTCAGCTGGAACGGCACCTCTATGGCGGCGCCGCATGTGACCGGCGTTGTCGCACTCATCCGCGCCGCGGCGAAAAAGCTGGACTGCGAGGATAAGGTGGATACGCTGGAGGAGGTTCGAGCACTGCTGGAGGAAACGGCCGAGCCGCTGACTGACAGCACCTATACAGAATCGCCCAATATCGCCTACGGCTATGGCCTGGTCAACGCCTATGATGCCGTTGCCAAGCTAGCAGGCCGCGATACTGTTACGCTGGAAGGCGAAGTATTGCAGGATGGTGAGGACACCGACACGCCGACCGCCGCATTTGATATGCAGGATGAATACTATTTGGGGCGCGATATTCAGGTGACGGCACGTCTTGCCGATGCGGTATCCATCCGCAGCGCAGAGCTGACCTATACCGTGCCGGGCGCCGAGGCCCAAACGGTGAAAATGAGCCTCGCCTCCGGCGAGCAGAACAACGGCGTATACACCTACACCATCCCTAGCAAGGAGTTGGCAAAGGGCAAACTTTCGCTTGCGGTCAAGACGGTGGACTACGGCATGCACGAAACGACCATTGATAAAACGGTCAGCGTGCTGCCGGGTATGACCCTGCCGTGGACGCAGAATTTTGAAAATGCGGATAACGGTCTGCCCGGCTTCCTCATGGACGGTAGCTGGGGCATCTCCAAGCGCACGAACAAGGGCGAGCCCGAGCTGCCCGGCGACGGCAACACGACCTATATCGGCATCAACCCCGGCAAGGCCTGGTTTGAGCGCCGGGTGGACAGCAATCTGTATCTGCCGCCGATCGACCTCAGTACGGTAAAGGCAGACGAGCATCCGTCGCTGAGCATGGATATGTACACCGGCTTTACCGGCCTGTGTCTGGCGAAAATTCAGGTATCCACCACCGGCGGAGGTGAGGATAGCTGGAAGGATCTTTACGATGTGATTCTCCGCCCGGATATTACCGAGCGGGAATGGACGCACTGCACCTTCTCTCTGGAAAAGTACGCAGGCGCGGAGGCTCCCATCCAGATCCGTGTGTACTTCTTTGGCCACGATTCCGACCCGGACGAGGGCGTCGGCTGGTATCTGGATAACCTTTCGGTCGTGAAGAATGAAACCGTCGCACCGGGACAGGTGCAGGCGCTCGCTGCCAGCGTCAGCGGCAAGGGACTTGCCCTGCACTTTGACGCCAACGAAGAGACCGATATGGCAAAGTATGTTCTGGAGCGCAAGACCGCGGGCGGTGATTTTGAAACGCTGGCCGAGATCGAGCAGGATTACGATGCCTTTCAGTTTATCAACAAGGGCGAGGAGGATAAGCGTCCCCTGTCGCACTATCATGTCAACTACACCGACGCGACCGCGCAAAACGGCGAGACCTATACCTATCGCGTCAAGGCAGTGGACTTTACAGGCAACGAAGGCGAGTATTCGGACGAGCTGACGCTGACCTACAAGGTGCCGGAGCATCTTACAAAGTACGATTTTGAATCGGATAACGGCGGTTTTACCGCCTCTGCTATCACCGGCACAGTGAATGACTGGATTCATGGTACGCCCACTCTACCGGAGGATCTTGCGGATCGTGAACTGCTTGAACGCGATGCATGGGAAGGGCTTTCTAAAAACCTTACTTCTCAATGGGGTGTTACACTGAACAAGCGGCCTTCGAACTGTCAGGATGCCGGTTTGATGCTGCCTGAAACGCAAGTGCAGTCTGGCGATTACCTCTATTTTGATTCGTACTGCGGCTCTAAATCTGCCTCGGACGCTGTAAGCTATACGGTGGAGATCAAACCGGCGGACAGTGACTACTGGCAGCCGCTCGTATCCCGCGAAACGGTGATGGATGATAAGCAGACTTTTACCTGGCATCAGATCGGCGTTTCGCTGGAAGATTACGCCGGCAAAACGGTGAATATTCGTTTCCGCGCCGCAGTAGGAAAAACAGTATACCTTTCTAGTTACAACCTTGGCTGGCATATCGACAATGTTATGATCGGCAGCGAGCAGCAGGAGTATCATTCTGCATCGGAAAGCAGTCAGCTGTCCAGCACAATCAAGGGTAAGGCGCGTCAGGCGCTTGGCTACGGTCTGACAAACGGCTTGACCGGCTATCACGATCAGTCTGGTATCGGCATGGCTGTGGTGACAAGCGGCACCAGTGATGGTACGTCCGGCATTCCATTCCGCGCAAAAGTGACGGTGGAGGGTTCGGAGCGCACCGCGCAGTCCAGCGAGATCGACGGCGGCTATTCTATCACGCAGGCGGCCTCCGGGGACAACAAGTATACGCTGCGCTTTGAGGCCTATGGCTATCAGACGCAGACGCAGGCCGTTTCCGGCAAGGGCAAGATCACGGTTCCGACCGTTTACATGCACCCGGCTGAAAAGGCTGCTGTTTCCGGCAAGGTAACGGACGCAGACGGAAACGCTCTGGATGGAGCACTGGTTCGTCTGGTCGATGACGAAAATGTGCCGATGCTGACGACGGACGCTTCCGGTGCCTATACCGCGGAGGTATACGCCGGCACCTATACCGCCCGCTTCTATAAAAACGGCTATATGGCAGTAGAAAAGCAGATCACGATCGGCGCGGGCAGCAACACCATGGAAACCGTAGCACTCACGCCCATTTCCGGCGTGGAGAGCGAAAAGACCGACTACGGCATCAACGCTTCTGCGGATACCGCGCAGACCATTCAGTTCACCAGCGGCCCGAAGGGCGCAGCGGTACGTTTCCAGACGCCGCACAAGGGCGGCATGCTGCAAAGCGCGGATATTTTCTTCGTGCAGAACCAGTATTACAGCGGTGAGCATGTGCAGGTCGGCGTGCTGACCTATAACGATACCGGCCGACTGATCGAGCTGGCGCCGTTCCACGATTATCAGGTGGAAACGCCCAATGCGTGGAACACCGTCGATCTTTCCGAGTACACGGTAAAGACCGACAAGCCGATCTATGTGGCCGTCACCTACGCGAAAGATAAGACCGATTTTGCTGACTGCATGGGCGTTCTTTATGACACCGGAGCAGTGGAAAAGGCGGTAGAGCGCTCTTTCGTTTACGATGGCGCCTTTACAGCCACTTCGACGATCTCTCCTGCCGGCGGCTATGCTATCCGAGCAAACTGGCTGTATCCGACCGATGCGGAACGCAATCCGGAAACAGATGATCCCAACGGTAGCGGCAGCGGTGAGCAGCCGCCTGTGATTGATGACGAAAATGCTTTTATCTTTGACCCGGAAACGCAGACCATCACCGGCTATCAGGGCAGCAAGGCAGAGGTTGTCATTCCGGCAGCGATTGGCGGCGTAGCCGTCAAGCATATCGGCAAGGCTGCATTTGACGGCACCGGCAAGGACAGCGCGCGCAAACTGACGAGCGTTGTTATTCCGGAGGGCGTGGAGACGATTGACGAGGAGGCCTTCAAGGTCAACGCGCTGCGCAACATAACGTTCCCCTCCACACTCACGACCATCGGCAAGGGCGCATTCAAGTATCAGTACAGCGATTCGGATAAGGGCTTGACGCTGACCATTCCGGAAAGCGTACACGAGATTGCTGAGGAAGCCTTCCAGGCAGTGGGCAGTCCGCTGCGCATCACCATGCCGGGCGTGACCAAGATCGGCAAAAATGCCTTTGATAGCATTCGCGATGTGCAGGTTTATGCGGATAAGTTGACCGAAATTGCCGATGAGGCGTTCGGTGTCCGCAGTTCGTATGATTTTCCGTATGCACAGGTGTTCACCGCGGAGAATACCAAGCTGCAATCGGTCGATCAGCAGTATTTGATCAATCCAGCGACGGTAACATTGACCGAGGTCAATATCCGCGATTCCGAGGATATTCTGGGACGAAATACGCTGTACGCGCCGAATCAAACCCGCATGACGCGCAATCTTCCGGCGTCGGCGTTCTATCAGATCGGCAAGACGGTGACCATTACGCCGCCGGATATTCGAATTGAAGGCGTTTCCTATATCAGCACCGATGCATCGGTAAAGCTCAAGCTGGCACGCAGCAATGCGCTGACCTTCCTGTATGATACGGTGGCACCGCATTTGTGTACCCCTGTGTTGGATACAGATGAAACACTGCGCGGCTTCTCGCTGCCGAATGCAGCCGTTGAGGCAACTGTAAACGGCAAAACCTATACAGCAACGGCTAATGCGGATGGCTATTTCGATCTGCCGATTGACCGGCAGACAGAAAATGCCGTTATCACTCTGAAAATCAACGGCAAGGCAGCTGGTTCACAGACGGTTGTAAAAAATCCGGGCAAGGACTATATTATTGAGGGCACGACCATTCTTCGTTATCTGGGAGAAGGCGGTGCGCTGACACTTCCAGCATCGGGCAGTGAAGGTGCTATCACGGAAATTGCACCGTTTGCTTTTGCGGATGCAAAACTGACCAGTGTAATCCTGCCGGACAGCGTGGAAACTGTCGGCATCGGCGCGTTTATGAACACCGGGCTGCAGTCCTTTGGATGGAACCTGAAGAACATTAACAGCGCCAAGCTGCGTAGTATTGATGAATATGCTTTCCGCGGCAATGCTATCGAAAAGGTAGAACTGCCGGAGCTGACACATCGTGTACGTACCGGCGCATTTGAGAACAACCAAATCACCGAGCTGCAGCTCGGTAAGTACACTGCTCATGTCGGCACCCGAGCTTTCAAAAACAACAAGATCGGTCGCGTTGTTCTGGCGGATACCGCGGAAGAGATCGGCGAAGAAGCATTTATGAACAACCAGATTGTTGAGCTTGTGGTCAAGGATCGTCTGCCAGGCTATGAGGATGGCTTGGAGAAAATTCCTGCAAATGCATTTGCAGGTAATCAAATGCACGAGGTATCTCTGCCGAAAACAGTAACAGCGGTCGATGAGACTGCATTTACCAACAATACGGATGGACGGTTTATCATTGCAACCGATGCGCCGGAAATCGTGCCGACTTCAGGTTATGACGTTCGGCGCAGCGATGGTACACTCCTCAAATGGAAGGATTTCGGAAATAGTGGCGGATCTTCCGGTGGCGGTGGTTCTTCCTCTGGCGGCAGCCCAACACCTGTGAAGCCTGCTGATCCGAACAATGGCAGTAATACCGGCGGTACAACAACTGAAAAATTCAGCGATGTGACTGCAAATGATTGGTTTGCATCTGCCATTTCTTATGTGTCCGGCAAGAAGCTGATGAGCGGCACAGGTAGTGGAAAGTTCTCTCCGAATGCATCCACGACCCGCGGTATGCTGATGACGATCCTTGCTCGCTACGCTGGCGAGGACACCACCGGCGGTTCGACCTGGTACGAGAAGGGCATGAACTGGGCCAAGACCAACGGTGTTTCCGACGGCACGAATCCGAACGTCAATATTACCCGTGAGCAGTTGGTTACCATGCTGTACCGCTACGCTGGCTCTCCGGCAGCTTCCGGTTCGCTGAGCGAGTTCTCTGATGCTGCAAGTGTCAGCACTTACGCGGTGAACGCAATGCAGTGGGCAGTTGCCAACGGCATTGTAAACGGCTCGAACGGCAAACTCAACCCGAAGAGCAATGCAACCCGCGCAGAGGTTGCTGCAATTCTCATGCGCTTCTGCGAGATGGGCAAGTAAGTCGATTAAAACACTGTAGCGAATCGATAGAATCACTCAAGATAATGATCCCCTAATGTAGGCTGAAAGAAGAACTGCATTAGGGGATTGCGACCTTCAATCCGCTCGGCTTCCCAGAGCGCGCCATCTCGGACGGTACCCGCACCCGCGAGATCATCGAGAAAAAACTTGTCGGCGTGCCCGATATCACCGAGCCCATGCCTGAAGGCTTTGGTATGTACGCAAGATAATTACTTCATATCAAGTGGAAAGAGTCGGACAGTTTGCGAAGTAGTCAATAGTTAGTAATGCGCAGTATGTGATGAAGCGCTGTATCGGCGAGATGCAGGATATGCTTATGCATGCGGTCACACTGATTGCGGATATGCTCGGCTTCAGCAGTATCTGTCACTTTAATGCAATGTTCAAGAAATACACCGGCACGCCGCCCGGGAAATTCCGTCAATCCTTCTGGCACAGCATGACGCATACGAAGCATGATGAAAAGCTGTAGAAATCCCTGTGTTCCAAGCATATAGCTCGGCAGCGGTCTCACACGCACAAAAAACCAGCGCCTCACAGAATCGGTGAGGCGCTGGTCTGCATAGAGGGAAAGATATAGGAGAGATTGCAGGTTAAGCGTTGTTCGACTTGCTCTTGGACTCGCGTTCGAGCAGTTCCTTGATGATTTGCGGGTATTCCTTATCCAGCTTATAGAACAGCAGGATGAAGATCATGACTGCGCCGAGGATGGCAATGCCGTAAATGTACAGGTTGGAGATAGTTGCTGCTGCCTTGGAGCCTGCCTCAACTGCCGCGCCGGTGTAGCCGGAAGCGGACATGATGAAGCCGATCAGCGCAGAGCCAATGCCCTGTCCGAACTTCTGACCGGAAGTAACGGCAGACTGAATCGCGCCGGCGGTACGCAGGCCGGTGTACCACTGGCCGTACTCGATGGCATCCGCAATCATGGTGAAGATCAGGCCGAGAATCGGTGTCATGCCGATACCGCGGAGCAGACCGCCGACCGTTACCATCGTGACGCTCAGCGGAGCAATCTTCACTACCAGAGAGCCGGCGATGATAAAGAGTGCACCGATAATGCACCAGTTGCGCTTGGTGGTCAGGTGCATGACCTTGCCAAGCAGCAACGTTGCAAAAATCGAAATACCGTAGCAAGCCGCGTTTACGTTGCCGATGATATTGGAATCCTGAATGATCTGCTTGCAGTAGTACGATGCCATCGTGCCGGAGAAGGTCTGGTACATGGCAAAGAATACGAAGAACAGGAACAGCATGATGAAGTATTTGTTCTTGAACAGCGCCGGAATCGCCTTTTTCAGCGGGATCTTCTCCTCGCCGTACTCATCGAGCACCTGCACGCGCTCACGGACGCACGCGAAGCAGAACAGCATCGCAACCGCTGCCAGAGAAGCGTAAATGGCGGTCAGCACAATCCAGTTGCGCTGGGAATCCATGCCGCCCGGCATAGAATTCAGGATACGGGTGAAGAAATAGGTGACCAGAATGTTGCCGATTGGACTCATCGCCATGCGGACAATATTGATCTTGGCGCGCTCGTCCTGATCGCGCGTCATATAGGTCATTGTGGTCGCAAACGGAAGCTGGAACATGGTATAGACCACGGTCAGCATAAGATTATAGGTGATAAACACGTAGATCGCCTGTGCGAACTGTCCCACATGCTGCGGAACGGTCATCAGCAGCACGGCTGCGATCGCATACGGAATGGACATGCGCAGCATCCAGACGCGGGCGCGTCCGTACTTGGAACGGGTGCGGTCCACGATGAAGCCTGCGGAAATATCCGAGATGCCGTTGAAAATCTGCGAAACCGCGATAATCATACCGATAACGGCCGCCGAAACGTGCGCTACATCGGTGTAGAACATCGTCAGCAGGCTGGTTGCGATGGTGAAAACGATATTGGTTGAAATTTCACCCATGCCGAAGGCGAATTTCTCAAATCCGGACACGCGATCTTTTTTGATCAGCTTGCCGTAGCCGTTCAGATTCATACTCTTTACCTCGTTTCTTTCTCTTTTTCTTTTTTTTGCTGCTTTTTTACTGGCTGATGGTCTGACGCAGCGCGTCGATCGAGGTGTTGACACCTGCATCAACGGTCATGGTCAGGTCCTCCATCTCGAGGGAAACGTCTCCGTCGTAGCCCATCATGTGGCAAACGGAGAAGAATTCCTTCCACCACTGCAAATCCTTGCCGCAGCCGACTGCAACGTAGTTCCAAACGCGGTCAGCGGACTCGGTAACGGGGCGAGGCTCGAGCAGACCGTCGGTGTCAGCCAGACCGCGCTCGATGCGGGCATCCTTGCCGTGAACGTGGAAAATGCAGCCCTTGAGAGCACGAGCAGCCGCGATCGGGTCCGCACCCAGAACCATCATGTGGGACGGGTCAAGGTTGATGCCAAGCATCGGGTCGGTAGCCTCACGCAGCTTGAGCAGGGTAGAAGCCGACCATACCATTGTACCCGGAAATTCTTCGATTGCAATATGTTCAATGCCGCATTTCTTGCAGTGCACAATAAACTCGTTCCAGAACTCAATAGTCACCTTCCACTGGTACTCGTAAGCCGGAGCCATGAAATCCGGCCAAGAAACGGTAGAGGTGATCCAGTTCGGGGTCGTGTCGGTCTCGCTGCCTGCCGGCAGACCTGCCATCGCTACGATCTTCTTAACGCCTAGCAGACCGGCCAGCGTTGCGCAGTCGTACATGGACTTCTTGTATTCCTCGCCGGTCTTGGACGGCCAAAGCGGGTTGCACGAGGTGTTCAGTGCAGAAATGCGCATGCCGCGCTTCTCGAGTTCGCCCATGAACTCCTTGCGCTTGCCCTCGTCCGCGAGCAGCTCGGCGGTGTTGCAGTGCTTGCGCGCACCCCAGCCGCCGGCGGTCATCTCGACCGCGTCGATACCGAGGGACTTTACCTTGTCAAGCATGTCCGTGTAGGACAGATCAGCGAATACGTCAGTGCAAATTGCGAGTTTCATCTATAAAACCTCCGTTGTTTTGAATGATTGAGGCAGGTGCTGGGTATCAGGCGCCTGCCTCGGAGAAGAAATGAGGGATATTGGAGAGATTCAGCGTTACTTCTTATAGAAATCCGGCATTTCGTCGTACTCGACCGGAACGATGGTCTGCGTCTCGCGTGCCTTGGAAGCGGCAGCCGCTGCAACCTGACAGCAGTAGCCATCCCAAGCGGTCGGGCCGTCAACATAGCCTGCCTTGGAAGCGTTGATCCAGGTCTGAATCTCCGCGTTGTATGCATCTGCAAAGCGCTGGAAGCAGTCGGTGTACATTGCCTGACCGGTGGTTGCGTTCGCGTTGACCGAGATGTAATTCGGCTTGGGCATATTCAGTACCGCGCCGTCACATACGATTTCGCACTTGATGTCGTAGTCGTTCTTGTTGTTTACGAAGGATTCAACGTCGATGCGTACGCCGGACTTGGTGGTCAGAATCATAATCTGCGGATCGTGCAGATCCTTCGGACCGTTGTTGGTGGACTTGCCGTAACGAACCTCAGCGGTTGCGTAGTCCTCGCCAAGCAGCCAGCGCAGAACGTCAATTTCGTGAACCATGGAGTTCTCAACCGCCATGGAGTTGTCCCAGTCAGCCGGAACGGACGGGTTGCGGTGTGCACAGTGCAGCAGGAGCGCTTCGCCGTACTTGCCGCTGTCAACCGCTGCCTTGAGCTGCTTGTAGCCTTCATCATAACGGCGCATGAAGCCAACCTGAACCAGCTTCTTGCCAGCCTTCATCTCAGCCTCTACGATGCGCTTGCAGGCATCAGCCTTGGGAGCCAGCGGCTTTTCGCAGAACACATACTTGCCGGCTGCGATGGAAGCCAGAACGTATTCTTCGTGATACGGATCAGCGGTGGTACACATGACAGCGTCAATCTCAGGATCGTTGATCATGTCGATCGGGTTCTCGAAGCCCTTAATGCCGTACTTCTCTGCAACCGACAGACCGAATGCGCCTACCGGATCCGCGCAGGCTACAACCTTGCCGCCCTGCAGGGTGTTGTTGATGCGTTCAATGTGGGTGCGGCCGATACCGCCGGTGCCTACAAGACCAATTCTCAGTTCGCTCATTTTTATACCTTCCTTTTGTACTTTTCAAGTTACGATACCGGTATCGTAACTTTCTAAAAAATTTCCCGCCAGAGGCGGTTTTCTTGCGTTAGATGAATATAATGTTTCTACGATACCGGAATCGCTGTTTACGATACCGGTATCTCTTGTTTGCAAAATGATTATATCATTGTAAATCTGAATTTGTAAACAGGAATACCGCACATACTTTTTACAAATTTTTTATGCACCCTTCACAAAACAGGGCAGACGAAAAAAGCGGACACTACGAGAAGTGTCCGCTGGGGCTGCCGAAAAATTTACGCATTTTCCGCAATGATGATTTCGTTTTTGGTGTAGACCGTGCTGCATTCGGGCGTGCGGTCATAGATGATATATTCAAATAGGAAGCGCATGGCAAGCCGTCCCTGCTCCTGCAAATCACCGCTGATGGTGCAGGCGATTTTGCCCTGACGGAGCAGTTCTATAATTTCGGGATAGCGCTCAAAACACACGATGGACGGCTGAACTGGCAGCGCTGCATCTCGCACCGCACGGCATACATCAATCACACAGCCGCAGGTGATGAACAGCGCGTTTAGGTTGGCATGGCGCCTGAGCATGGCCTGTGTCTGCGCATACGCGACATCGGGCGATTCCTGCGTATCAATGGTATCTGCGATTGTCAGTTCCGGATAATTGGAAATATAGTCGGCAAATGCCTGTTCACGCAGTTCGACCGAGTGCAGCCTGTTGCGGCTGGTGACAACGCCGACCTTGCCGCTGTCGGTCAGCAGGTGCAGCATACGCGCCGCGACCTGACCGGCCTGCTGCATATCCTGTCCGACAAAGCACAGGCAGGGTGCGTTTCCCAAATCGGAATGAACCACGACCACCGGAATCTGCGCATCGTGCAGGGAATTCAGTTCGGACAGAACGGCTTCGCTTTCCATCGGGCTGACTACTACGCCGGCGACACCGGCCGCACGGAATTCCCTTAAACACTGCGCTTGCTCATCTGCATTAGGGTAGTCGATTTCGCGGTAGTCAATCTCAATATTGAAGCTGTTGAAGTCCTGCCGCACGATTTCAATACCGCGCCGCAGATCGGGTGTTGCATTGACGCGCGGCAGTGCAACGCCGATTGTCATTTTCTTTTTCTGATAATTGAGCGCTTTCGCCAGCGGATTGGATTCGTAGCCGTATTCCTTGAGCAGCGCGCGAATCTGCTGGCGTTTGGCGTCACTGACGCCCGGACGGTTGTGGATCACCTTATCCACGGTTGATTTATGCACACCCGCCATATCCGCAATCTGTTTAAGCGTAATTCCCATAACGATAATTCCTCGATGTGACAAATTTTATGATACGATACCGGTATCCATTTCTATTATCCATGCTTTTTAATGGTTTTGCAAGAGAAATTTGCGCGATAACGTAAACAGAACGTCGCCCGAAGGCTTGTTCAGCCAATCAAGCGGCGTTTCCGCAGTTTGTTTTCACAACAGGGGAAAGAGAGAAGGAACGAGAGCAAAACATTGGAGCGTATCAGCTATTTGAGGAAAGAGAGGTTCTGAGCGGGCGGCGGACGCGAGAGAACCTGTTTTTTGCTGCTCAAACGCGGTTTTCGCGCAGCAGACGGGCGGTTTTGCCCAGTGCTTCCATCGTATCCATGGTGTAGTCCTCGTGCTCGATGGAGAGTACGCCGTCGTAACCCATCATCTTGAGTGTGACGAGAAATTCGCGCCACCAGCGTTCATCGTGGCCGTAGCCGGGGATTACGAAATTCCACGAGCGCTTGGCAAATTCGAGCACGCCCTTGCCGTCGAGCAGGGTATTGACCGCCGCCGGCTTTTCTACGCGCACATCCTTGACATGAACATGGTAAATCGCGTCACCGAGCGCACGCGCGACCGCGACCGGGTCCGCGCCCATCCAGAACAGGTGAGAGGGATCGAGGTTGAAGCCGATGGTCTTGTCGCCGCCACATGCGTCGCGCAGTTTCTCAAAGTTCTCCACATCGTGCACGAGCTGACAACCGTGCGGCTCAAGCGCCAGCTTGGTCACGCCGTGCGCCTTTGCGACTTCTTTCAGCTCCTTCCAGTACGGAATGGCGACGGTGCTCCACTGATAATCCAGAATTTCCTGCGTTTCCGGCGGCCACGAGGTCACGACCCAGTTCGGGTATCTGTCCTCCGGACCGCCGCCCGGCAGACCGGACATCATGACAACTTTATCGAGGTCGAAATATTCGGACAGCTTGAAGCACTTGTGCGTCACCTCGTCTTCGCGCTTTCCCCAGTCGCCCGGGGCGAGCGGATTGCCCGAGCAGTTGAACGCCGAAATGCTCAGGCCGTGGTCCTTCAGCTTGCCCTTCATTTCATCGCGCTTGGCTTCGCTCTCCAACAGACCGTCCAGATCAACATGCGGCGCACTTGACCAGTTGCCCACGCCGAGCTCGACCTGTTCGATGCCGAGTTTTACGCACGAGTCGAGCAGCTCGTCGAACGACTGACCGCCGAGGCAGTCGGATACCAGACCGATTTTCATGGCAGGGACCTCCTTACTTGACCGTTACCCACTGACGGGTCTCGGCAGACTCCAGAACTGCGTCAATGACCTGCATGACCTTCATGCCGAAGCGGAAGTCGATCTCGTACGGCTTATGCTCCGCAACACACTGGAGGGTATGGTAGACCTCGATGGTTTTCTGGTCTGCGTAGCCGAGACAGATGCCGGCGCCGCCGTAGAACTTGTCATACTCGCCGTGACCCGGTGCGATAAGTACGGTCTTGAAGCCGCGCTCGGTCTTGGGATCATCGTGACGATAGATCTGCACCTGATTCTGATTTTCCTGATTGTATACGATACAGCCGTTCGTCATCTGGATCTCATAGCCGAGCGACATCTTGCGGCCCGCAGCCAGACGGTTGGAGAAGATCGTGCCGCACGCGCCGTTCGCAAAGTTGAACATGAACTGTACAACGTCGTCGTTTTCGACCGGCAGCATGCGGGAGGAGTCCTTCGGGTCGGGGCGCTCGGGCACAATGATCTTTGTCATGCCGCAGACCTCGGCAATATCGCCGATGAGGTACTGCGACAGGGAAAGCGTGTGGCTTGCCAGATCACCCAGCGCACCGGACGCGGACGCGGACTTGAACATGCGCCACTCGTGCTTCTGATCCGGATCGTTGTAGTAGTCCTGATCGTACATGCCGCGGAAGTTGACGACCTCGCCAAGCTCGCCAGACGCGATCAGCTCCTTGACATACTGCTGGATTGGGTTGCGGACGTAATTGAAGCCGACAGAAGTCACAATGCCGGCGTCCTCGACTACCTTGGTCGCATTAACCGCCTCCTGCGCGGTCATGGACAGCGGTTTTTCGCAGTAGACGTTCTTGCCGTGCTTTGCTGCCTCGACCGCAATCGGGCAGTGCGAAGCGTTCGGCGTGGTGATGTCCACCAGTTCAACTTCGGGGTCCGAAACGACCTCGTGCCAGTCGGTCGTCCAGCGCTTGAAGCCGTATTTCTCCGCAAGCGCCTTCGCGTTATCGCTGTTCACATCGGCTACAACGACCAGCTCCGGTACATAATCATCGCCGAAAATGTTGTTTACCGACTTGTATGCGGTGGAATGGGTGCGGCCCATGAAGCCTGCGCCGATCAGTCCGATCTTGATCTTCTTCATAACTATTTCAGCCTTTCTTCTTCATATTGTATCGTTTGTTGTGAAAAGAGGACCAGCATATGGCTGGTCCTCGGTCATTATGAACTCAGCCCTTCCACTCAGCGAGTTTCGCAAGGAAGTCGTCTACATTGGAGCTGTCGATGATGGTCGGGTCGGAGGGATAGAACGAATCAATGGTCTTGCCCTCGATGGCGTCGAGTGCGCGTGCTACACAGTCATAGCCCATCTGGTAAGCGCCGATATCGACCGTTGCGGTGATCGAGCCTTCCTTGACCGGCGTTGCACCCGAGATACCGCCGAAGCCGCAGACAACAACATCATCCTGCTTGCCCATGGACTGCAGCGCCTGCGCTGCGCCCATTGCAACGTCATCGGAGTGGCATACAACGGCGTCGATCTGATCCGGATACTGCTGCATTAAGCCTTCCAGCGTGGTAACTGCCTTGTCTGCTACCGCGTCGGTGTACTGCATATCCAGCACCGTGCAGCCGCCTGCTTCAATGCCTTCGGTCCAGCCCTTTACACGATCCTCAGAGGTGGTGTCACCCTGCACGCCAGCAAGAATGACAACATTGCCTGTGCCGCCCAGCTTTTCGGCAACATACTCGCCGCCGCTCTTGGCTGCGTCCTCGTTGGAGACACCAACGTAGCTGACCAGCTTATCCGAGGTAAAGGTGGTATCAACCGAAAGCACCGGAATGGTTGCATTTGCAACAGCGGTGGTCGCTACATCGGGCTGCAGCGGCGCCAGCACCAGTGCCTCTGCGTCGCTCGAGCCGAGCGTCGTTTCGATCATGTTGAGTTGCTCGTCGTAGGAGGTCTCGCTCGGAGGACCCTGCAGGTCAACGGTCACGCCAAGGTCATCGGCTGCCTGATTGATACCTGCGGAAACCGCCTGCCAGTATTCTGAATTCAGCGTCTTGAGGATGACCGAAATTTTGTGATTGCCGCCGGCTGCGTCCGAACCGGTGTCAGCCGTGCTGTCACTGCCGGATTGGGAAGCGGAGCCGCCGCAGGCGGTCATTGTCAGTGCCATTGCACTTGCCATCAACATTGCTAAGATTTTCTTTTTCATAATGAAATTGCTCCTCTCATTACGTGCCTTTTCGATATGGCAACTTCTTTTTTCTCTTCCGGGGTGTTCCCAGTTTCCATGGTTCAATTATACCTGCCTGCAACCTGCGATTCCATTCGCAAACAAAACGAACCGCAGTTTTCGTGAAATCAGTCCAAAACCGCTGCGGAAGATTGTGGTATTTCACAAGCAAACACGTGCACGCAGCAGAAAAAGCGGAAAGAAAAAAGCGTGCCTAAAAAGGCACGCTTTGAAAACACGGTTTCTATCGGCGTTTTTACCGATAGAATTGTAAAGGCACGTAGAAGGCACGGAAAGGAAAACCTAAACCTCACATGGTTTTCGCCAAGGCTTCGATGTTCTCATCAATGCCGATCAGCTGCGGCAGTTCGATGAACGCGGCAGGCTGCTTGCCCTGTGTCAGGTACGCTGTCATGGCATTCATCGCAGAAAAGCCCTGCTGATACGGCGCAAGACCGATCGCGAAATCCACAATGCCGCGCTTGACCAGCGCTACAATGTCCGGTGTCATGTTGTAACACACCATTTTAATGTGCTGCGCCTGCTGATCAATCAGTGCCTGCCCAATATCGCCGGTGCAGCCTACTGCGTTAAAGATACCGCGCAAATGCGGATATTGTCGCAACAGATATCGTGTTTTCTCATATGCAATAACACTCTGGTCACGAGAATTGATTTTCTCAACGATACATATTTTAGGAAAGCGCTCACGCATGACCTGCTCGAACCCCTGTACACGTGCACGATGTGTCGACATATCAGGCAGGCCGCTGATGATCGCCACTTCGCCCTCCTCACCAATGCTTTTCGCTAGCAGCGAGGCCGCGACACGGCTGGATGCACCGCTGTTTTCTCCGACAAAACACAGCCGTTTGGAGCCGGGAACATCCGAGTCGAACAACACGATCGGAATGCCTTTTTCCGTCAAGTGATTGATGCGGTCACACAGGCGCTGATTGCGCGTACCGCGGAGCAGAATGCCGTCAATGCCGTGCTCCTCCAGGTAATATAAAATAGAAAGCTGTTCGTTGACGTTTTCACTGTCGCAATGAAAATACTCTGCATGGACTGACTGCGCGCTTTCGCTCATCAATGCATCCTGCATGCCGCGAATGACTTTTTCAAAGAATGGATTAGTCAGCCGGGGCGAAAGCACTGCCACACGATAACTCCGTTCTGGCTCAACTTGCTGTATAATCTCTTTCGGTTTACGTGTGGGTAGCTTATAGCCGAATTCATCGATGATCTTCTGCACATGTGTACGCACTTCGTTGCTTACACCTTCACGGTCGTGTACTACTTTGTCTACCGTTCCGCGCGATACGCCTGATAGCTCTGCGATTTTACGTATGGTCATCTTCATGGCTGTGTTCCTCCGCGTTTGCTTTCCTTTCGTTTATCATATCATAAAGAAGAAAAGGAGGAAAGAGGGGACACACCCATGCAGACAGAAGAATGGCTCAGCCGAGAGAGTACAGCCGCGCCAAGATGAGAGAGAGAATAGGTATGTTCAAAAATAGAGAATGTGTAGATGAACTGCACCCCATTTGTTAGACAGTATGATATACTATCTAACAGATGGGGTGCTGTTCAGACGGCTGTGCCTTTTCTTTACTCTAATTGAGTGTTACAGACAATGAAAAAATGAAAAAAGAAACATCATTCTTCATTTTCCATCCTCAATTCTCAATTCAGAATCTTTTCCATTTCAGAGATCATTTCATCAAACAGCTTTGTTGCGTCCTCGATCGGCTTCGGGCTTGCCATATCCACGCCTGCGCCGCGCAGCAGCGTGATCGGGTCGGCAGAGCAGCCGCCGGACAGGAAGCCGAGGTAATCCTTCACCGCCGGTTCACCCTCCCGCAGAATGCGGCGCGACAGTGCGATGGCAGCGGCGTAGCCGGTCGCGTACTGGTAAACGTAGTAATCGTAGTAGAAGTGCGGGATGCGCGCCCATTCGAGCGAAATCTCCTCGTCTACGTTCATTTCCGGTCCGAAATACTGCTCGTTCAGCTTTTTGTACATCGCGCAGAGCGCTTCGGCGGTCGTGCCCTCGCCGCGCTGCGTCATCTCGTTGGCGGTCAGCTCGAACTCAGCGAACATGGTCTGACGGTACAGCGTGCCGCGGAACTGCTCGAGGAAGTGGTTGATGAGGTACGCGCGCTCCTTTTTATCGGTCGTGACGGACAGCAGGTATTCCATCAGCAGGGCCTCGTTGCAGGTGGATGCAACCTCGGCAACAAAGATAACGTAATCCTGATACGCGGTCGGCTGGGTCTTGTTGGACAGGTACGAGTGGATAGAGTGGCCCATCTCATGCACAAGCGTGAACACGTCGTCGAGCGTGCCCTTGAAGTTGAGCAGTACATACGGGTGTACGCGCGCGCCTGCCGAGTATGCGCCCGAGCGCTTGCCCTCGTTCTCGTACACATCGATCCAGCCGTTGGCAAAGCCTTCGCGGAGCAGATTCAGGTAGTCCTCGCCGAGCGGCGCAAGCGCCTTCAGTGCGATCTCCTTGGCCTCCTCGAACGTGAATTTCATCTCCACGCCGTCCACGACCGGCACATACAGGTCGTACATGTGCAGCTCGTCCACGCCGAGCAGCTTCTTTCTCAGCGCAACATAGCGGTACATGGGCGCAAACGAGCGGTGCACCGCGTCGATCAGGTTGCGGTAAATCTCGGTCGGCACCTCGTTGCCGTCGAGCGCGGCATCCAGTGTCGAGGGATATTTTCTCACGTTTGCGAAAAACAGTAGCTGCTTGAGCTGCGCGGACAGCGTTGCCGCCGAGGTGTTGCGGAACTGGCCGTACACCGAGTACAGCGAATCGAACGCGGACTTTCGCAGCACACGGTCGTAGGACTGCATCAGCGGGATGAACGTGCCGTGCGTGACCGGATGCGCGATGCCGTCCTTGTCCACTGCGTCCGGGAATTTGAGGTCAGCGTCGTTGAGCATGGAGTAAATGTCATCCGGGCTGGCGGCCATTTCGCCTGCAGCGGCGAGGATTGCCTCCTCCTTGTCGGACAGCACATGCTCTCGGCGGCGGCGAATGCGGTCGATATTCAGGCGGTACAGCTCCAGCTCGGGTGCTTCGGCGTACAGACGGTTCATGTCCTCATCGCTGATGGCGAGCAGCTCAGGGGTCTCAAACGCGGCGGCAGACTGAATTTCGACCGCGAAGCGCGTCACCTGGCTGACCATCTCCTGATAGGCGGCGACGCGGGTGTCCTCATCGCTGCGGCGCTGGGCGTAGTGTACGAGCGCGTCAAATGCAAGGCTGATTTCATCATCCAGACGGAAAAAAGACAGCAGAACAGCGCCGCTTTCGGCCAGTCTGCCGCGGAATGCAGTGATGCGCGGAATGAACTCCTTGGCCTTCGCTAACGCGGCACGCCAGTCATCGTCGGTCGCAAACAGATCCTGAATCGCCCATTTGTCCTTTGCGGGCACATCTGCGCGGGCGGGAATTTTATTGGTTTCCATGGAAATACTTCCTTTCTGGTAGAGTTTTTCTCTGATTATTATGATACCGCAACAGCAGGTTTCATGCAAGCGGATTTACGGCTAAAAAACAGACATCCCTCTCACATTTCCGTAAGAGGGATGGAGTCTATTCTTCCTCCGGCAGCGAATTGCCGTAGGTTTCGAGTGCGCGCTTGATATCATTCCACGCAAAACCGCGACGCTGGAGTGCCGCAACGGCTTTTTCGACCTCTTTTCGGTCGGAAACGTCACCGCGCAGGCGTTTTTCGAGCAGAGCCAGCATTTGCGCCTCATCCGGAGAGAAGGTCTGCATAGCCGCTTCTGCGGTGTCGCGGTCTATGCCGCGGCGGGTCAGCTCCTGCCGGATGCGTGCCGCGCCGTAGCCCTTGCGCGTGTAGCCGCGCACAACGCTTTCCGCGAAAAGCTCGTCATTGAGCATACTGCGTTCGATCAGCCACGCAAGCGCGTAATCGGCGGCTTCCTCATCGTGTCCTTTGGCAAGCAGCTTGTCGCGCAGCATTTTCGCACTCAGCGCCCGGTAAGACAGCTGTTTTACCGCCATATCGAGGGCTGCGCGGTATTTATCCTCGCTCATTATTCTTCGTCGAGGTCGTCAAAATCGTCCGCGTCGATGGAGACCGCCTTGGAGGACGACGGACGCGGTGCCTTATCCGCAGGCTTTTCGGCCTTCTCGGTCGGCACAGCGGCGGAAGGACGTGCCGCATGGCTCTGCGCCAGCTTGCTGCGCTCCTCGGCTACCTTTTCCATGATCTGCTTCTGTACGTCATCCGCGATGTCCGGATGATCCTTGAAATACTGCTTGGCAGCATCGCGGCCCTGACCCAGACGGGTATCGCCCATGGAGAACCACGCGCCGGATTTGTTGAGGATGCCGAATTCCACGCCGAGATCGACCAGCTCGCTCGTGCGGGAAATGCCTTCGCCGTACATAATATCGAACTCAGCCTGCTTGAACGGGGGAGCGACCTTGTTTTTTACAACCTTTACGCGGGTGTGGCTGCCGATCAGCTCGGTGCCGTTTTTCAGATGCTCCACGCGGCGAACCTCCATGCGGACAGACGCATAGAACTTGAGCGCACGGCCGCCGGTGGTGACCTCCGGATTGCCGTAAATGACGCCGACCTTCTCACGCAGCTGGTTGATAAAGATGGCTACGCACTGGCTCTTGGCGATCGAGCCGGCCAGCTTGCGCATCGCCTGACTCATCATGCGGGCATGCAGACCGACGAAGGAATCGCCCATTTCGCCTTCGATTTCGGCGCGCGGTGTCAGCGCGGCAACCGAGTCGATAACCACGATGTCGATCGCGCCCGAGCGTACGAGCGCCTCCGCAATGTCCAGACCCTGCTCACCGGTGTCCGGCTGGGAGACCAGCAGGCTGTCAATGTCAACGCCGAGTGCCTTGGCGTAAACCGGGTCGAGCGCGTGCTCGGCATCGATAAACGCAGCCGTGCCGCCCAGCTTCTGTGCCTCTGCAACGCTGTGCAGCGCAACCGTGGTCTTACCGGAGGATTCCGGTCCGTAGATCTCAATGATTCGGCCGCGCGGCAGACCGCCGATGCCGAGCGCGAGATCCAGACCGATCGAGCCGGTCGGGATGTGTTCGATATTCATGCCGGTGTTTTCGCCCAGACGCATAACCGAGCCTTTGCCGAACTGCTTTTCGATCTGACCGAGCGCAGCGGCAAGTGCTTTCTTCTTATCAGTCGCAGGAGCGACCGGTTCCAACTGCTTTTTGGTAGCCATGATAGCATTTCCTCCTGAAAAAGTTACAAATATGCAAGCCGCAGAGCGGCGGTGTATTCGGATTCGATACACCCATTATAACAGGGTGCTGATTTGAATGCAATGATTTTATCGAAAATTTGTTCGATAAAATTTGATATAAAAAATCCTGCCTTTTCAGGCAGGATTTTCAACGGGTCTTATTTACCCTGTGCGTCGATATACGCCTTCGCATGCTGCTTGAGCTTGTCGAAGGTTTCCTCGCTCAGCACATGCTCGATGCGGCACGCATCCTCAGCGGCGGTCTCAGCGTCCACGCCGAGAGCGGTGAGGAACGCGGTGAGCACGGTGTGGCGCTCGTAAATGCTGGTGGCGATCTGCATGCCGGATTCGGTCAGTCCCAGCAGACCGTTCTGGTCGATGGAAACGTAACCGTTATCGCGCAGCAGGCCAACGGCACGGCTGATGCTCGGCTTGGAAAAGCCGGTGTAGTGCGCAACGTCGATCGAGCGCACCTGTCCATTTTTCTGCGTCAGAACCAGGATGGCTTCCAGGTAGTTTTCCGCGCTTTCCTGAATTTTCAATGCACGGACCTCCTTTTTCTAAGATACACTTTTCTGTAGGGCAGCACATGGGTTGGTCCTGCCGCGAAATTCTATGATAGTATATCTATTTTATCATGACTTGCGTGTTTTTGCAATCTGCGTTGAACAAATTTCAAGCGGAAACAGCGGCTTGTGTTACGGCTGATCGGGCGGGAGCGGATTTTCCGGTGTATTCTGCGGCTCGGGCTGCGGTGCGGGAGCCGGCTGCTCGAACGGCTGCGGCTCGGGCATTTTGCGGTCAATGCTGCGCAGGGTGCGGTGCATGCTGAACAGCATCATAATAAATTCATAGCCGAGCCGTGCAGCAATATTTCCGACAATAAACAGCAGGATCGCCCAGAAAAAGTGGAAAAACAGCAGAATAACACTGTAAACAGCCAGCGCAGCGACCGTCATGCAGTACAGGATTTTCAGCAGACCCTCGGTGTATGCGTGCCGGAAATTGAGAAAATCATGCAGCTTTGCCGCTGTACCGTGGTAGTGATTCGGTTTGCGGACAAACAGCGTGTACAGCGCGATGCCACCCGCAAGAATCAGTAAAAGTGCCAGAATCGGCAGAATCATTGTGAAAAGCGGTGTGTATGTATAGGTGTAAGCGTAATTCATGGTATGCACCTCTCCTTTGGAAATGGGTTGATACATTTTTAGTGTACCATATTCTGCGGGGTTGATAAAGGGAAAGTTGAATAATTGAGAATGGAAAATGGAGAATGGAGAATGCAGGTGAGGGGAAAATCGGTGTATTTATCAGGTGAGAATGGCGTTATCATTAAGAAACGGCGGCAATCGTGGAATCGCAGGGGCGGCCGGCGACCGCCCGCATACCGTTCAATATTACGTTCATTTTCCATTCTCCATTCTCAATTTTTCATTTCAAACCGCCTACGACCATTGCAAATTCAATCAAAATGTTGTACTCTTGATGTACCACCGAACAGGAGAGATACCATGAAAATTTTGCACACCACACCCGCGCAGGACGGGTTTTATATGCCTGCGGAGTTTGCACCGCATGAGGGCTGCCTGATGATCTGGCCGGAACGCGCCGACAGCTGGCAGTACGGCGCCTATGCGGCCCGGAAAGCCTTTCTGCGTGTGATCGAGACGATTTCCGAAAGCGAAAGCATGACCGTGCTCTGCTCGGAAGGGCAGTATGACAACGCGCGTGCGCAGCTGCCCGACCGCGTTCGTCTGGTCGTGATGGAGACTGACGATGCGTGGGCGCGTGACGTTGGCCCGACCTTTGTTATCAACGGCAGGGGAGAGCGCCGCGGCATCGACTGGGGGTTTAACGCGTGGGGCGGCGATGTGGACGGCCTGTATCCCTCGTGGGAGAAGGACAACCGCGTGGCGCGCAAGTTCTGCGACCTGGTCAGCAACGACGTATACGACAAACGCGATTTCATTTGCGAGGGCGGCTCCATCCACTCGGACGGCGAGGGCACCGCGCTCGTCACCGAAGCCTGCCTGCTGAGCGCGGGACGCAATCCCGATCTCACAAAGACTCAAATTGAGCAGGTTTTGTGCGATTATATGGGCGTTTCCAAGGTGATCTGGCTGCCGCGCGGCATTTATAACGACGAAACCAACGAGCACGTTGACAATGTGTGCGCCTTCACGGCTCCGGGCGAGGTGGTTCTCGCGTGGACGGACGACGAGACCGACCCGCAGTATGCGCTTTCCAAGGCCAGTCTGGATGCACTGGAAGCTGCGACCGATGCCAAGGGCCGCAGGATCAAGGTGCACAAGCTGCCGCTGCCCAAGCCGGTGACCATCACCGCAGAGGAGTGCGACGGCCTTGACCTGTGTGACGGCGAGCCGACCCGTACCCCGGGAGAGCGTCTGGCGGCAAGCTACGTCAACTTCTACATTGCGAACGAGGCTGTTGTCATGCCCGCCTTCGGCGACCCGATGGATGAAAAGGCGCAGGCCATCCTGCAGGAGCTTTTCCCGACCCGTAAGGTGGTTGCGATTGCTGCCCGCGATATTCTGATTGGCGGCGGCAATATCCACTGCGTGACCCAACAAATCCCGAAAGTGTAAAAATAGAGGACGAACCAAGCGGTTCGTCCTTTATTTTGCTATTTTTACTTGAGCAGGGCGTTATCGGTGAAATAGTCGATCTTCATCGCGTGACGGACTCGATCGAGCGTACCCTGAGCGGTCTCAGCGGCGATTTCGCTGCCCTTCTTGAGAATCTCGTAGACTTCAGGCAGGCGACCCTCCCACTGCGCACGGCGCTCACGCATGGGCGACAGCAGAGACTGCATGACGTTGTTCAGGAACTTCTTTACCTTCACATCGCCGAGTCCGCCGCGCTGGTAGTGTGCTTTCAGCTCGTCGAGGCTCTGGTAGTCCGGCAGGAATTCTGCGAAGTGCTCCGGCTGGCAGAACGCATCCAGATAGGTGAATACGGTATTGCCCTCCAGCTTGCCGGGATCCTGCACGCGGATATGGTCCGGATCGGTGTACATGGACATGATCTTGTCACGAACGACCTCCTCCGGATCTGCAAGGTAGATGCAGTTACCGAGCGACTTGCTCATCTTCGCCTTGCCGTCCGTGCCGGGCAGACGCATGCAGGCGTTGTTGGACGGAAGAACAATCTGCGGCATCGTCAGCGTTTCACCGTAAATCGTGTTGAACTTGTGCACGATTTCGCGGCACTGCTCGAGCATCGGCTCCTGGTCCTCGCCGACCGGAACAGCCGTAGCGTTGAATGCGGTGATGTCCGCCGCCTGACTGATCGGATAGCAGAAAAAACCGACCGGAATGCTGGCTTCAAAGTTGCGCATCTGGATCTCTGCCTTAACGGTAGGGTTGCGCTGTACACGGGACACGGTGACAAGGTTCATATAGTAGAACGTCAGCTCGGTCAGCTGCGGCACCATGGACTGGATGAAGATATTCGTCTTTTCCGGGTCAATGCCGACCGCAAGATAGTCCAGCGCGACCTTCATAATGTTCTGGCGCACGCGCTCCGGGTGCTCGGCGTTGTCGGTCAGCGCCTGCGCGTCCGCAATCATGATGTAAATTTCGTCATATTTTCCGGAATTCTGCAGCTTCACGCGCTCGGCCAGTGAGCCGACGTAGTGGCCGACATGCAGGTTGCCGGTCGGGCGGTCGCCCGTGAGAATGATCTGTTTCATATCGTAAACGCTCCTTAAAATTCGTTTTTCAGACAGGTTTTCCAGTTTTCGGGCAGTTCCACGTTGGAGGAAATCCACATGGCGAACATGCCGTTGAGCATCGTCCAGTAGCGCAGAAGCCGCCATCGTGTCTCATCCTGCGGAATGCCTTGCTTTTCCGCGATAGCGACAGCCACACGGCGGAAAACGGAAAACGGCGGGTAGTTGCCCTCGATCGGCTCAAGCGAGAACGTCAGCTTCTGGGATGCGTTGCGGAAATACGCGCTGAAATACGTCGGGTTGCGCATGTAAAAATCCAGATAGGCGGTGCCGAGCTGCTCCATGGTCTGCGGCAGGCTTTCGTCCAGACCGCTGAGCGTCAGCTCGAGTGTGCGCGTCAGCTCCTGCATGACGTAGGCACGGCAGGCGTCGATCAGGCGCTCCTTGCTGTCAAAGTGGCGGTAGATGGCGTTGTGACTCACGCCGCACTGCGTTGCCAGCCGCCGGAGAGAAAGATTTTCGAGGCCGTCCTGCGAGATCAGCGTGACCGCTTCCTCCAACAGCTTGCTTTTGAGATTTCCGTGATGATACTGATCGGCCATTTTCTCACCTCGTTGTTTGTTGTGATGGGTTTATTATAGTCCTTGATGTTGTCGGTGTCAACATTAAAATGTCACAACGATAATCAATCGCATTTGCGAAAAATGCGTATAAAATGACGAATTCATTATCATGGTGAGAATTTATCGTTGCGGTGCAAGACAGGATGTTGATGATGTACACACTGTTTTGCGGCAAAAAAACACCGATACTCTCCGGAAAAACGGAGAATATCGGTGTTTGCAGCTGCGGTTTAGTAGATTACGACAGTCGAACCAATCGGTACGTTGTTGTAAATCCAGTTGATGTCGTTGTGCTTCATGCGTACACAGCCGTGCGAAACCGGATAGCCGCTGCTGAAGTCGTATTCGGTATCGGTGCCGGGATAGCACAGGCGGGAGTGGAACGCGTAGCCGGTGCCCGGGTAGAAGCCTACAACCGGACGAACCGTGTAAGTACCGGTGGTCCAGCCTGCCTTCAGCTTGTAGCTGACGGTGGTCACGCCGACCGGAGTCGGGGTGGAGGCAGCGCCGGTGCCGACGATAAAGCTCTTGGTCAGCTTCCAGTTGCCCTTGGAGCCGGTGAATACGTTTACATGCTGGTATGCGCGGTTGATCCAGACCAGATAATTGGTGTTGCTGGAGTAGCCCTTGGCGTTGATCCAGACCTCCTTGGTGGTGGTGGAGTAGTCGTTGTTAGCCGCGTAGGACGTGGTGTAGTTGCCGCGGTAAACCGAGGATACCTGCTTGAGGATAGCGGCAGCATCGCGCTGTGCATACCACTCGGCAGAGTAATTCTCGATCGGAACGGTCTTCTGGGCGTAAACCTGCTCGGTCTCGCCGGTGGACGGGTTGTCGTAGAGCAGCTTAAAGCCAATCGCCGTGCTGGTCTTCATATTCTTGGTGAAGGTGAAAGTGCTGGTGTGGCTGGAGGTCTTGTCGTTGGTCAGCTCGAAGCTGTTGTTCGTGCAGCCCTTGATCGCGGAGCCGTCCTGATACCAGATTGCAGTGCAGGTAACGCCTTCCTTTACGCCGGAGAAGCTGACCTTGGCAGTCAGCGAGCCGCCGGCCTTAACCTTATCCGGAACGGTCATCGTGATTTGAACGCCATCCAGACCGGGATCGATGTTGTCGATCGTGTGGTCGGCCTTAGCCGTTACCGTGCAGCCGACCATGCGGGTGTCTACGGTGCCGATCTTGCCGGTGCCGTCAACCGTGGTGTTCTTGCCGGCCAGAACCATCGTGCCGACCGTGCCGGACAGCGTGATGCGGTTGCCGGAGCCGCGCAGTACGGAAACGGTATCCGCGTCGCCCTTGAGCAGGATGGTGTTGTTGCTGCCGGTAATGGTGATGGCATCCGAGGTCATGCCTTCGAGCACGATGGTGCGGCCGGAAGCGGTGATCTCGATGTTGGAGACTGCGCCGCTGTAGCCAACGGAGCCGCCCTTGCCCGCGATAACGAGCGTGTTTATGGACGAAGTGTTGTCCATCTTCACATCAGCCGTGCCTGCCGGGTCAACAGCAAGCGTGGAAATGCTGGTCTGCTTGGTGCCGTTCAGTACAGCGCGCTCTTCGCCCTTGAGGACAATGCGGTGCGAGCTGCTGACGGAATCAAGCGAAATTTCATTCGTGGGAGCGGCAAAGATCCAGTCGCCGTCTGCGACTGCGCCGGTCAGAGCGATGCTCGGATTGGTGAGTACGGTGCCGCCGGCCAGCTCGGTCGGTGCGCTGTCTGCGTTGGTGGCAGCGGCAATGCGCACGATCATGGTGACGAACTGTGCACGGGTCAGCTTGTTCGATGGAGACAGCTTGGTAGCAGAGGTACCGTTTACAACGCCCTTGCTGATCAGAGCGGCAGCTGCCTGCTTCTGCTCGGTGGTCATAGAGGAGGTGTCGGTGAAGCTGCTCAGCTCATCGGCAGCGGTCTCTGCGCGGTCGTATGCGAACGCACGAGCCATCAGCACGAAAGCCTCAGCACGGGTAGCTGCAGTGTCAAAGTTGCGGTTGTCGTTTGCGGTAATCAGGCCGAGGTGGATGGCCTTGCCCAGATCCTTGCTGTACCATGCGGACTGCTGGCTGGCAGCCAGACCGGATACACTGTCGGCCTGCGCTGCGCCAAGTGCGCGGTTGAGGATAACGATAGCTTCAGAACGCTTGACCGAGTTATTCGGCATAATTTTGCCGTTGATGCCCTTCAGAAGACCCAGCTCAACACCCTTGCGCAGCGAAGCGGCAGCCCAGTGGCCGTCGATGTCCGGGAAATCCGTGGTTGCCGGATCGGAAGGTGTGGTCGGGTCAGTCGGAGTCGTGGGTTCGGTGGGAGTGGTTGGAGTCGTCGGCTCGGTGGTCGTCGGAACGGCGGTCTGCTCCATTGCAAACGGGAGCGGATCGAGCATCAGATACTGCGGCATGTACTTGGACGCACCGGCACGCAGCGGATCGGAATCGCCGCCGATCACCAGCTTGCTGTCGGAGAAGCTGTTGTCCACCAGCATGCGGAAGGTGGTGGTGCCCCAGTGGAAGGTGAGCCACTGCGCCTTGTCAGCGTCGTTCTTGCTGTCCGCGAGGTATGCCTTTACCTTGTTGTGGGCCTCGGTCAGCTTGGTCTTGCCGGAGTCGGTCAGGGCGATCTCAACGGCTTCTTTGCCGTTTTCGGTGGTCGCCTTGGCAGAGGCAAAATCTGCACGGTCAAACTGCCACTCCTCGTTCAGAAAGTCGGTTACACTGCACAGACGGCGGTCGCCCAGACGAGCGGCCCAGTAAGCGGCAGTGCTGCCGGTAGCTGTTTTCGGAATGGAAACGGTGATCACATCGCCGGAAACGGCGGCAGACGCGCCGGTCAGACCCTCAAGCTGCATGCGCTGCGAGATGGTCTTCTGCGCTGCTGCCAGATCGGTCTGGAGAGCGGTGCTGTCGTACTCGCTGCCGGTGATCGGCTTGAGTGCAAACGTCAGCGCGTTTGCAGCCGTGGTTGTCGCCGAATCATTTACGGCAAAAGCAGTGGTGAACAGCATCATGGCGGCCAGCAGACCGCTGAAAATGCGTTTTGTCAACTTCAAAATACTATCCCCTTTTTGACAGTTGCAGAATGCGGACATTCTGCCTTACCTTATTACCTATATTTTACGTTCCGGATCAGAGCTTGTCAAGACGAGTAAGGTTTCAGTTCCGAAACATTTCGCTGCCCGCTGGGGGCGGCGTACCCACGCCGAGAGGGCAAGAGGGTAGGCAAGCTTCCCTCGCTTCGCAAGCGGCAATCCCAATAACGGGAACAGCCATCCACGCTTTACAATCTGAATATAGCATGTTATACTATAAAATAATCACAAAAATGACCCTTTTTCAAAGGAGGAAATCACCCATGCTTTGCAAAAACTGCGGCAAGGAGCTGCCGATCGCCGGCAAATTCTGCCCCTTCTGCGGCGCAGCTGTCGAGCAGACCGGTGTCAACGACGAAACCGCTGTATTTACCACCCTGCCGGATGATATGAAGGACCCTGTCGAGACCGGTCCGATTGACACCAGCGCGTTTGACGCGGCTATGCGGGATGAAAAGCAGCAGCTTCCGGTGGACGACACGGTTGCCGATCCGCTGGCAGACACCAATCCCAATATCCCGAATTTGAACATTCCCACGCAGGATACCATGCGCCCGATCGACACGCCGCCGGTCCGCCGTACTGCGGGCACGCCCGAGCGCCGCACGACCTACTACAACGGTGAGGCCGATCCGAAGGACAGCGTTTACAAAAAGCCGTCCAAGGGAAAACGCGGCCTGATCATTGCGCTGGTGGTCATCATCGTGGCGGCTTTGATCGGCGGCGGTGTGTGGTATTTTGCAAATTCGCACAAGACCGACGAAAACCTCATCATGGCCGAAAAATACATGGATCACGGTGACTTCGACAAGGCGCTTACGTATTACCAGAAGGCGCAGGAGGAGGCCAAGGATCCGGCTGCTCTGGATGCGACCATTCAGCTGATTAAGGACTATCAGTCCGCTGAGGATTATGTGGGCAACGGCCAGTACACCGAGGCCATTGCGGCGCTCAAGCAGCTGCAGAACCGTGTCACCGACCCGGATTCCGCGATGTACAAGGCCATCGAGGATTTGCTCGATAAGGCGCAGTCTGCTCAGTCGGACGATCAGTTCAACTCCGATTTGGACGAGGCGCAGAGCTATCTGGACGATAAAAAGTACGATGCCGCCAGCGGCAAGCTGGATTCTCTGGCAAATGATGATTCGCTGACCGCTGACCAGAAAAAGCAGGTCAAGGAGCTGCAGAAGCAGCTTTCCGATGCACAGCAGCAGGAAAAGCAGCAGGAAGAGAACAGCCAGAAAAAGGCCGAGCAGCGCGATGCATTCAGCAAAAAGATGGATGAGCTGGAAAGTGACGATCTGAAAATTTCGTCGGCAGCCAACCAGGAGGATGAGCTGGCCATGACCGCAAGCTCGTTTGAGCAATGGGATAACCTGTTGGGGGAGATGTACGACTACCTTGCAACCGTGCTCAACGCCGATCAGTACGCTTCTGAGGAAGCAAGCTACAAGCAGTGGGTGCAGGAGCGGGATTCCGGTGCGGAAAATGCCGCAAAGGAGACCGAGGATGATACCGCAAAGCAGCTTGCATCCTACAGCTTTAAGCAGAGCTACACCAAAACACGCTGCTATAAGCTGCTCGATCTGATGAACTGAACACGGGAATAACGAAAAAAGGACGCATAACGCGTCCTTTTTGTTTGCTGCAAACGAGAAACAAGGGTGCAAAAAAGCGCCGCTTTCTTGCGAAAACGACGCTTTGCGTATCCTTGATTATAAAAAACGAATTGCTTACTCTGCGGTGTAGGGCAGAAGAGCAATGTGACGTGCACGCTTGATAGCCTCGGTCAGCTGACGCTGATGAGCAGCGCAGGTACCGGTCATGCGGCGGGGCAGGATCTTGCCGCGCTCGGACATGTACTTCTTCAGCTTGCCGGCATCTTTATAGTCAACGTGTGCAACCTTATCTACGCAGAATGCGCATACCTTGCGACGGCGACGGCCGCGCTGCGGGCGCTCTGCACGCTCCGGACGGGGAGTAAATTCCTTCTTGGTTTCTTCCATGATCACGTAACCTCCTTCAGTTTAGAATGGGACATCGCCGTCGTCATCAGCAAGCTCCTGAAAATCCGAATCTCCTGCGGGGAGATCGAAAGCCGGAGCAACCTGGGACGCGGCAGGCTCGGGCCGCATCTGCGATCCGTTGTCATAGCCGCCAAAACCGCCCTGATTGCCTGCATTGTAGGCATCGCGGGATTTCTTCGTTTCACCGAAGGAAACCTCGTCGCAATTTACTTCGATTGCAGTGCGGTTGTTGCCGTTCTGATCCTGCCAGCGGCGGGACTGGATACGGCCGACTACGATTGCCATAGAACCCTTCGTGAACCACTGTGCAACGAACTCTGCCTGACGGCCCCATGCGACACAGTCGATGAAGTCGGTCTGGCGTTCGCCGTTCTGATCCTTGCGACCACGGTCGATCGCAAGCGAGAACGAGCACACAGCCATGTTGGACTGGGTATGGCGCAATTCGGGATCGCGGGTCAAACGACCCATCAGAATCGCCTTATTGAGCATTGGTGTTCACCGCCTTAGTCGTCCAGGCAGACGATGATGGAACGCATGATGCCGTCCGTGATCTTGTAGATACGGTCCAGCTCAGCCGGGAAATCGGGCTTGGACTCAAAACGAACCAGCGTGTAAACGCCCTCCGTCTGATCCTCGATCGGGTACGCCAGACGGCGCTTGCCCCAGTCCTCGACCTCTACGTTCGTGCCGTTCGCCTCAACGAGAGACTTGAACTTGTCCACAACAGCGGTAGCCGCTGCCTCTTCCAGCTTGGGGTTAACGATGAAGATAGTCTCGTACTTGCCAGAAATCTTTGCCATATTCTTAGCACCTCCTTTTGGACTTTTGGCCCACATCCTTTGATGTGAGCAAGGATACTATACCATTATAACGGATACACGGAGAATGTCAAGAAAAATTTCAAAAAAATATTGACGAACTTTCAAAAGCATGATATACTGAAAACACTGTGAACGAGGCAGAGATTCGTCGCAGGACGCATAAGTGCTTGTGTGGCTCAGTTGGTAGAGCAGCGCATTCGTAATGCGCAGGTCGCCGGTTCGAGTCCGGCCACAAGCTCCAAAACCCTTCCGATTTTCGGAAGGGTTTTTGCTTTATCCGGATATCGGCGTCTGCTTTCTATATAATGGGATAGCGGTATGCCAAAACTTATTATTGACATATGCCGAAAACGTGATAGACTATAAGTAACGTTATTGGCATATGCCAGAAATGATTCGGAGGAAATGGTTATGAAGATCGCAGTTACCTATGAAAACAGAGAGGTTTTCCAGCATTTTGGCCACACGGAGCAGTTTAAGCTGTACGAGGTATCCGGCGGTAAGCTGCTGCATGCGCAGGTGGTGGATACGAACGGCAGCGGTCACGGTGCGCTGGCCGGCCTGCTGGCACAGCTTGGTGTGGATACGCTGATCTGCGGCGGCATTGGCGGCGGCGCACAGGCAGCGCTTGCGGAGGCCAATATCCGTCTGATCGGCGGCGTGCAGGGCAACGCAGATGAGGCGGTACAGGCTTTTCTGAACGGTACGCTGGCGTTTGATCCCAATGTGCACTGCGCGCACCATGATCACGGCGAAGACCATTCCTGCGGCAGCCACGGCTGCGGCGGTCACTGCCACGAATAATCCATGCCGAGACCGAGAAAGTGCCGCAGAATCTGCGGTATGCCGCCGTTCAGCGAGTTTTCTCCGCAGGAAAGTACGACAGAGTGCGTGCAAATGACGCTGGACGAATATGAAGCTATCCGTCTGCTGGATCTGGAGAATCTGCAGCAGGAGCAGGCTGCCGCGCAGATGGGGGTAGCCCGCACAACGGTGCAGCTGATCTACAACAACGCCCGCCGCAAGCTGGCGGATTGCCTTGTAAACGGCAAACGGCTGGTGATCGAGGGCGGCGATGTTGCGCTGTGCGAACGTCATGCGCAGTGCCCCGGACGCGGACATTGCTGCCGCAGCGGCTGCCCGAAACATCAAAAATAAGTGCAGAAAACGAAAAAACCGTTGCCAAAGCAACGGTTTTTTCGTTATTCTTCGTGATCGAGCACATAGCGGTACAGCGCGTTTTTCTTTACGCCGGTTTCGGCGGAAACTGCCTTGACCGCGTCCTTCTGGGTCTGGCCCTGCTCCATGCGGCGGCGGACCGCCTCGGCGGCAGAGGCAAGACGTTCGGCCTCGTCCTGCTCGGTCTCCGGCTCGTCCGGCGCACCCTCGAGGATGAGCACGAACTCGCCGCGCGGCGCGTTGGCGTCAAAGTAGGCAACCGCCTCGTCGAGCGTCATGCGGAGCGTCTGCTCATGCAGCTTGGTCAGCTCGCGCGAGAGTGACAGCCGGCGGTCGCCGCCGAAGGCGTCGCGCAAGTCGCGCAGCGTTGCACACAGCTTGTGCGGTGCTTCGTAGAAGATCATCGTGCGTTTTTCGCCCTGTAGAGTGTCCAAGTGCTCTCTGCGGGCCTTTTTGTTGACCGACAGGAAGCCTTCAAAGCACCAGCGTCCGGTCGGCAGACCGGATGCCGCCAGCGCGCAGACCGCCGCACAGCAGCCCGGAATCGGGATAACGGGCACATCGTGCTCGGCGCACAGCGCGACCAGATCCTCACCCGGATCGGAAACCGCAGGCGTGCCCGCATCGGTTACGAGCGCACAGGTCTCACCGGCGAGCAGCTTCTCCAAAACCGCTTCACCGCGTGCGCGGCGGTTGTGTTCGTAGTACGAGATCATCGGCTTTTTGGGCAATTCGCAGGCGTTAAGCAGCTTTTGCGTCACGCGGGTGTCCTCTGCCGCGATGAAATCCACTGTGCTGAGAACCTCGCGTGCCCGCGGCGATAAATCACTCAGGTTGCCGATCGGCGTTGCGACTAAGTATAATGTAGACAATTCAATCCCTCCGGAATTTCTTAAATGGAGAATGGATAATGGAAAATGAAGGTGCGGCTAAATCATCGCGCATTGCGCGTCTCAGCGCAGCGCGGACGGGACTCGCGCAAGGATAGCGCTAATTCTCAATTCCGTAAATACGGAAATATTCATCACTCTCAACGATCAGCGGCGGCTCAACAACAAGTCCTTCCGCACTGCCGCCTTTTCGGCACTCGACCATGACGACGCTTGGCGCCGCCTGCACGCTCTGGTGCACGAACCGCATTCTTTTCGGCACGAGCCGCACGCGCGAGAGCGCTTCGAGCAGTACCCACAGCCGTTCCGGCCGGAATACGAACGCGGCTTTGCCGCCGGTATGCAGCACGAACGAGGCCGCAACCGCCAGTTCCTCGACCGAGCAGGTCGCGTCCTGCCTTGCGGTGCGCTTTTCGGCGGTCGGCGCATTCGCGCCTGCGTTGCGGTCGAAATACGGCGGGTTGCAGATGACGTAATCCATACTGCCGTGCGGCAGCAGCGTACGCATCTGCCGGAGGTCGCCCTGCAGAGCGGTTACGTTTTCCAGCTCGTTTGCTGTGATGGACTGCCGGAACAGGTCGAGCGGGCCGTCCTGCAGTTCCAGTCCGGTGATCTTGAGGTCGGGCCGCCATACGAGCAGCGCCAGAGTGCCTGTGCCGCAGCCGAGGTCGAGCAGTTTGGCATTGCGTCTCGGCTTGGCGAACGCGCTGAGCAGCACGCTGTCCTGTCCGAGCTTAAAAAACCGGTCGTCCTGTAATAATTGCAGTCCGTTAGGGAGTATTTCAGTGCTTTGCGCCATGATTTCTCTCTCCTTAATAACCCTTTTCTACCGCAGCCTGCAGCACCTGCGAAGCCACCGTACCGGCAACCGACGAGCCGCCGCCGCCGTTCTCGACGAGAACGATGAAAGCATACGGCGTGGCCTCGTCGCGCAGGAAGCCGGTGAACCATGCGTTCGGTGACTTATCCGCGCCGACCTCGGCGGTGCCCGACTTGGCACAGATATCCATGCCTGGGAAACGATCCTGACCGTAGGTCTCTATGACGTTGTTGTGCATCATATCCGCAATGGTACCCGCGGTCTTTTCGTCGATCAGCTGCGCCGACTTGTGCGGATAGTAAATGCCGGTCGGCAGGCCGTAATCTGTGGTGGATTTTTCGATCAGACGCGGCACGGCAGCCTTGCCGCCGTTGGCGATCGCGCCCATATACTGGAGCATGTTGATCGGACACAGGGTATCCTGACCCTGACCGACACCCGACCATGCCAGCTGATTGTCATTGCCCGAGAAATCAAACTTGCCGACCGAGGACTGGATGCCGTCCACCTTGATGGACTTGGTCAGTCCTGCCGCATCCGCGTATTTCTGCATGGTTTCGCCGCCGAGTTCGACGGCCAGCTGACCGAACACACCGTTGCACGAGTTGGCGAGCGCTTCCTCGATGTCCTGTTCGCCGTGAGCGTGCGGGCAGGTGACTTCCTCGCCGCCGATGTTGACCGAGCCGGTGCACGTCCACTTGCGCTGGAACAGGTCAGGGATGTTCTCGATAGCGGCGTTGATGGTCACAACCTTGAAGATAGAGCCCGGAATCGAGTTCGCGGACAGCAAGCGGTTGACGTAAACGCCGTCCCACGCGGGATCGTCCGCCGCAATGTCCGGCGGATTAGCCGGATCAAACGTCGGTGTGGACACCATGCACAAAATTTCACCGGTTTTATAGTTATAAACGCCAACCGTTCCGTTCATTCCGTTCAAAGCCTGATAGGCGACATTGTTCAAATAGGCATCAATCGTCAGATACAGGCTGTTGCCGGTGCCGAGCGGAGAATATACGCCAGTGAGCAGATTGTAGCCAGACAGCTTATCCGCGAACGAGGTGAGCGCACCCGCGCCGATGTTGCCGTTTTTGTCGCCGACGGCGTGCAGTGTGGCGCGCCGGACGGCTGCGTCATCGTTGTAGATGCGGTTGCCGTCCTCATCGAGCGTGGACAGCATATCGCCGTCCCGGTCGAGGATGGTGCCGCCTTTCAGCTGACCGGAGTTGTTATAGAGATGACGGTTGTACGGGTAGGAGGCCCAGTCGCCGCCGTCTACGACAAACTGGAAGCAGAAGAACGCCAGACCCAGACCGAGCAGTGCAGCAAGGATCAGACAGAAAATACTGCGTTTTTCGATTTTCCGCATGGTTACTCCTCCCCTCTAAGCTCGCGGCGGCTGGGCAGACGAACCGCGAACGATGCATTCTGTCGGGTGTCGGTCGCCTTCAAAAAGGCGAGCATACCCCATGCCGACAGCATGGACGAACCGCCGTTGGATACGAACGGCAGCGTAACGCCGGTGAACGGCAGAATATCGACCGCACCGAATACGTTCAGACAGGTCTGGAACACCAGCAGACTGGTGGCCGCGCATGCGGCGATGGTGTAAAAGCTGGAGCGTCCGGCACGGCAGGCGCGGACAGCGAACACGGCCAGCGTAATGATGCACAGGATGGTCAGCACGGCAATGACGAGACCCCATTCCTCACACAGCATACCGAACACGATATCGGTATCCGCGGCAGGGAGATTCGAGAGCCAGCCCTTGCCGGCACCGACGCCGATCATGCCGCCGGAGGCGGCTGCGGTCAGCGTATGCGTCTGCTGGAAGCCCTTGTCGTACACGTCCTCCCAGATATGTCCCCAGGAGGCAAATCGTGCGGCAACGTGCGGCTTGATGGTCAGCATGACCATGCCCGCGCCGAAGCAGCCGGCGCACACAAGGCCGATGGTGGCGAAATCGCCTGAACGCAGGTACGCGATAACAAGGAACGTCACAAAGAACACAAGTGCGGTGCCGAAGTCGTTCTGCAGCGCGAGACAGCCTCCGCAGATAGCGGTCAGGCCGATGAACATCCACAGGTTGCGCTTGTTGAACAGGCGGTCGAGCGTTGCTGCGCCGGCAAAAATATAGCAGATTTTCGCAATTTCCGAGGTCTGCAGAGACAGAGGACCGAGACGCAGCCATGCCTTCGCGCCGCCCTGCGACGAGCCGATCAGCAGTGTAATAGCCAGCAGTCCGACTGCCGTTGCGCTCATGAACCAGCGCACCTTCTGCGCCCGGGTCAGGTCGCGCAGGAAGAAGCCGAGCACGATAAAGATGGCAAGACCCATCAAAATCGCAATCAGCTGCTTGGGCAGCTCATCCGGCACGGTCGAGCCGGTGACGGCGAGTGACAGCGTACATAGGAAGAACGCTATCGTCTCCATTTCAAAGCCGATGCGGCGGAACAGGCGCATGACGATGAAATACGCCCAGCAGATTACCGTAAAGACAAAAAAGGTGAGCGGAATGGTGGTGGTCGCCTTGTCGCCCTGCGCGATAATGAGCTGCAGACCGGTGAGGATCTGGAACAGCGTCAGCAGTACGAGCGAACCCCACATGCCGGCCGGCTTGCCCTCAATGCGGCGTTCGACCATCTGTGTGCGCTTCTCCTCAGCGGTAATGGGCTCCATGATAGCGGGAATACCCGCAAAGGTGACCGTGTCGCCGTCTTCGACGAGTGCATACTCGTCCACCGGCAGGTCGTTTACCTTGATGCCGCCCTTGGAACCGAGGTCGTATATCGTCCAGCTGCCGTCATCCTCGCGGATGAGCGCGGCGTGCTGACGCGATACCGACGGATATTCCAGCTGCACATCGCAGCTGGGGGCGCGTCCGATGATGTTCTCCCAGTGGGTGATGGGCAGGCGCACGCCGTTGCGCAGCACCAGATAGCCCCAGACCTCATCCGGGTGCTTGACCTTCCACAGCGAGCGGATCGCACCGACAAGGATCATCAGCGCCAGCAGCGGGAACACAAAGCGCACAACGGTCGTGTACCACGCCCCGATGAGCGGTTTTTCCGCCAGCAGAGCCGTCAGCCTGTCGAGAAGCTGCTGCAAAGCATCATTCATGTAAATTTCCTCCTTTCGAGGGATGCTGTTGATTACTTGGATTTACCAATAATACTACCAGTATAGCCTATCTATTATAGCATAGGTTGTCAAGAAATTTGCTGTTTTTCACAAACTTTCACGAATATCTTGATTGACATTGACAGAATGTTGTCACGGTGTTACACTGAATCCATAAACTACATACGCGACAAACGAAGTTTGCAGGAAAAAGCCGCGCGGGCAACTGCCCATGGCTTGCCGAAGGAGCAAAACTCTCAGGTGTCCGGTTTTCCGGATGAGGACTGTAAATGGATGTGGCTCTGGAGAACGTTCCTCAAGGGGACTGCCGAAGGTGCAACGCGCGCAAAGAGGTTTGCGTGCCAATCTCTCAGGCAAAAGGACAGAGATGAACCTGTTTTTATAGACGTTAGGATATAAAAATAAGTTCCGCGGAACCACAGCAAATGTTTTCTCACGGTGCAGGGTGTACCGTCTGTTTGCTGTCTTTCCGTTTCTTTGGAGCCGTAACCCGATGCTGATTGGGTTCGGCTTTTTGTTTGCCGCAAAACAAAGAAGGGGTATGTAAAATGACAATGGAAGTATTGGCAGACTGGGTAAGCAAGGTCAGCAACGTCGTATGGAACGGCCTGCTGCTGTACCTGCTGGTTGGCACCGGCATCGTGTTTACCATCCGCACGCGCTTCGTTCAGGTGCGTAAGTTCGGCGCAGGCTGGAAGCACCTGTTCGGCCATTTCTCGCTCAACGGTGAGAAGGCGGGCAAGGACGGCATGAGTCCGTTCCAGGCGCTTACCACCGCAATCGCGGCGCAGGTCGGCACCGGCAACATTGCAGGCGCGGCTACCGCACTGTATTCCGGCGGCCCGGGTGCGATTTTCTGGATGTGGCTGAGTGCGTTCTTCGGCATGTCCACCATCTACGGCGAGGCGGTTCTCGCGCAGAAGTACAAGACCACGGACGATAAGGGCCACGTTACCGGCGGTCCGATCTACTACATCCGCGCACGCTTTACCGGTAAATTCGGCAAGTTCCTCGCCGGCTTCTTCTCGGTTGCAATTATTTTCGCGCTGGGCTTCACCGGCAACATGGTACAGGCAAACTCGATCAGCGTAGCGTTCAACACCGCGTTCGGCGCACCGATGATCGTTGTCGGCATCATCTGCGCGATTATTGCAGCGTTTATCTTCCTTGGCGGCGTTGGCCGTATTGCGGCTGTTACCGAAAAGGTCGTTCCGATCATGGCGCTGTTCTACATGGCTGGCTGCGTTGTTATCCTGTGCATCAACCACGCGGCAATCATTCCGGCGTTCAAGTCCATCTTTGTTGCAGCATTTGACCCGCAGGCTATCCTCGGCGGCGCTGCAGGCATCACGGTTCGTCAGGCAATGCGCTACGGCGTTGCACGCGGTCTGTTCTCGAACGAGGCCGGCATGGGCTCCACCCCGCACGCACACGCACTGGCTAAGGTAAAGCGTCCGCAGGATCAGGGCGAAATTGCTATCGTTTCCGTATTCATCGATACCTTTGTTGTACTGACGCTGACCGCTATGGTCATCCTGACCTCGGGTATGCTCAATCCGGGCGCACCGGACGGTCTGCAGGGCACCGAGCTGGCACAGGCAGCCTTCAAGGCTTCCCTCGGCTCGGCGGGCATGATCTTTGTTGCGATCTGCATGCTGTTCTTTGCGTTCTCTACCATCATCGGCTGGTATTTCTTCGGTGAGCAGAACGTAAAGGCAATGTTCGGCAGCAAGGCAGTCAAGGTATATGCCGCTATCGTTGTTGTCTGCATCGTGATCGGCTCCGCACTGCATGTTGATCTGGTCTGGAACCTGTCCGACCTGTTCAACGGCCTGATGGTATTCCCGAACCTGATCGCGCTGTTGGCGCTGTCCGGTCTGGTTGCCAAAGCGGCCCACGATAAGGACATTATGAAGTAAGCTGTCGCGGAACGACACGGTTTGTGCAGAAATCGGTTCCGCACTGTATCGTTTGATAGAAAATGCACCGCAGTTTTGCGGTGCATTTTTTTGCAGACACCGAAAAAACACTGGTTTTCGCGTTCGCAGTACCGTATAATAGGGGAGTACCGCGGGAATGTTTGCTATTCCACCTGTTTAGAATATTAAAAAGGAGAATTTCACATGAAAAAACGTACATTTTTGCTTTTTGGCCTGTTGGCGATGCTGGTTCTGACCGCCTGCGGCGGCAAAACGGGCGCGCAGACCTCGACGGATGATGCCACCGACACGAGCGATAACTCGCAGCAGACGACCGCTGAGGAGACCGCACAGCCCATCGGTCAGCACCATGCACAAATCACCATCAAGGACCACGGCACGATTGACATCGAGCTGGACGGCGATGCAGCGCCTATCTCAGTTCAGAATTTTATGGACCTTGCAAACGACGGCTTTTATGACGGACTGACCTTTCACCGCATTATTACCGGCTTTATGATGCAGGGCGGCGACCCGCTGGGCAACGGCACCGGCGGCTCGGAGAACACCATCAAGGGCGAGTTTTCGGATAACGGTGTGGAGAACAAGCTGTCGCACACGCGCGGTGCGGTTTCGATGGCACGCTCAAGCAATCCGGACAGCGCATCCTCGCAGTTCTTCATCGTTCAGCAGGACAGCACCTATCTCGACGGCCAGTACGCCTGCTTCGGCTATGTGACCAAGGGCATGGATGTTGTGGATGAAATCTGCGATAATACGCCGGTCGAGGACGATAACGGCACGGTTAAGACGGAAAATCAGCCGGTTATTGAGAGTATTAAGATTATCGACTGACCGTGCAAAGCGTAAAGAGTTGAGGGTAAGTTTCGGTTTTCCTCTTAACATAATAAAGCACCCCCTCTGTCAGACAGTATGATATACGGTCTGACAGAGGGGGTGCAGTTCAATCCCGGACTGTACACAGGATTCGGGATGTTTTTTTTACTTCGCTGTTAATATTTCAGATGCCGTTCCGAAGGATTTCATCTTTTCGGTAAACTGGAATTTACCGAGATAACACCACTTTTTTCAGTCGGCCAGGATTTTCTGAGAGCCGTATAGGAAATCAGGAAGTTGGCAAGCCAGCCTGCCGGCACGGCAAGCCAGACAAATGCAATACCAAAACGCGGTGCACAGATCAACGCCACGGACAAGCGAATCGCAAGGTTTACCATATTGGCAATGAGGAACGGCCGCATGATTCCGAGTCCGCGAAGAACGCCATCGGTCGCCATTTTGATGCCCATAAAGACAAAGAAGAAACCAAGCCATCTCATATAATCCCCGGACACCTGATAAGCCAGGGCGGTTCCGTCTTTTCCAAGGAACAGCGAGGAAATCTGCGTGTGCAGCGTTTCAATGACAAGGAAGGCAAGAACAGCAAAACATACATCCAGCACCAATGCTGCGCGGTAGCCTTTTTTGATGCGCTGGGTTTTGTTTGCGCCAAGGTTCTGGGAAACATACGGCGAAACCGCATTGCCGATGGACACAAAAATCAGAGAAAAGACGTTCTCCACCCGCATCGTTGCCGCGTATCCTGCGAGTGCCTGTGTGCCGAAGGGATTTACCACCGCCTGTACGATCATCATACCAATAGATACGGTAGATTGCTGAAGAACCGATGGAACAGCAATCTGAAGCATCGAACGCAGCTCCTGCCCGTCAAACCAGACAAAGCTGCTCTTATACCGCCGCATCCGATAAAAGAAAATCAAAAGTGAAAACACAGCCGAAATGCCCTGCGCAATCAGCGTTGCAAGTGCCGCACCGAACACGCCAAGTCTCAGACCGGCTACCATCCAAAGATCCAGCACAATATTCAGGATTGATGAAAAGATCAGCAGTCCCAGCGGAATTTTTGATTCACCAATGGAAGTGAACATGGTAGAAAGAATATTGTACATGAACAAAAACGGAAAACCTACGAAATAGACTCGCAGATACAGTACTGCCTCCTTCAGAATATCAGCAGGGGTCTGTAATCCGCTCATCATCGCATGGGAAAAACAAAAGCCAAAGACGCCAAGGATGATACTCAGAAGTAAAAAGCTGATCAGGGAGGTAGATACAATGGTTTTCATTTTGCCATACTCTCTGGCGCCGAAATAACGGCTTACGAGTACGCCGGCACCGACACCTGCACCCAGCGCCACACAAATGAAAACATTGGTCAGGGCAGCGCAGGCGCCGACCGCCGCCAGTGCGGAGGAGCCGACAAACTGACCGACGATAATGGAGTCAGCCATATTGTATACCTGCTGAAAAAAGCTGCCGAGAATCATCGGCATAGCAAAAACCGTCAGCGCTTTCAGCGGCGCATCGGTAATCAAATACTCATCTTTTGACATGATCATTTTCCTCCACAATTTCTGGCTTTTTATTAGAAAGTACGAGCATAGCAGGTGCGATCAGTACAATGATTAGATCTGTAATCGAAAGCACCGCAGGAATTTCTCTAAACAAGAAAAAGCCAAATACCATTGCTGCAGCCGGTTCACAGGAACACAGAATGGATGCCTTTCCCGCCTCCATATAATCCGGTGTTGCCTTAAGGAATCCGCTTTGTCCGTTTTGATCTTGCGGATAGAACCGCCGTGTACCGGTCGGTTCGCACGGTGGTGTGCGAGGTCGGCTTTCTATGCAGGAGAGCCTCCTGCCCGATTGGCTATATCAAACCGGACAGCACGGCTGTCATCCAATCCGATAATACCTTTTCATAAAATCCAGAAAGTGAATAGCCTGCTCGGACATACGCCGTATGGACGGATACACAATGTACAGCCGGCGCAGGAACGCTGACCGTCCGAGGGGGAACAGCAGCAGTCGTCCCTGCTGTGCATCGGTCTGCACAGTTGCGCGCGACAGAATGGAAATGCCCATGCCAAGTGCGATGCAACGCTTGAGCGCTGCCGCGTCATCCATGACGGCGATGACATTCAGTTCATCAAGCGACAGACCGTGATTTTGAAGGAAATACAGTGTTTCCTGCTTGGTGCCCGAGTTGTCCTCGCGCAGCAGGAACGGTTCGCGCAGGAGCGCTGTCAGCGGGTCCGGCTGGCTTTGATAGGCACGGAAATGCGGTGTGTTCGGTGCGGCGATTACCAGCTCGTCCGAGGTGACCGGCAGAAATTCGCAGTTGGCCTCCGCGGTCTTTGTGCCGACCAGACCGATATCGCAGGTGCTGTCTGCGACCTTGTTTATCACATCCAGACTGTCCGAGCAGCTGGTGCGAAACCGGATCTCCGGGGCCTTCTCGTGGTACGCTGCCAGCAGCTCGGGCAGCAGATACAGCGACGGCACGGACGATACGCCGATATGCAGCATGGTTTCCTGCTCGTTGGACAGCTCCAGAATGGCTTTGTGCCGCAAATCGAGGATTTCTGCGGCATAATTATACAGCGTCTGACCGGCCGGTGTCACCGAGAGCGTTTTTGTCGTGCGCTTGAGCAACTGCGTGTGCAGCTCCTTTTCCAGATTGCAGATGTGTGCGCTGACGGTCGGCTGTGACAGGTACAGCTTCTGTGCAGCAAGTGAAAAACTGCGGTACTTCACGGTATAGACATAGGCTTCCAGCTGACGAATATCCATGGGCGGCATTCCTTTCTTTTTCTCCATTATAGCTGTATTTATAGATTATATCAATAGATTCAATCAGATTATCAATAGAATCGATTTCACATTGAAAACACCGCATGATATACTGAATACAGCATAAAATTCCCTCATTTCACAAAAAGGAGAAAATCATGAAACTGTTTGACAAGACATGGAAGCTGGCAGTGTCCGGTGCGGTAATCGGACTGCTGGTCATGCTTCTGGCAATTTACGGCAACCCTGCCAACATGGCGATCTGCGTTGCCTGCTTCATCCGCGATACAGCGGGTGCGCTCAAGCTGCACACTGCGGCTCCGGTGCAGTATTTCCGCCCGGAGGTCGTCGGCTTTGTCTGCGGCTCGTTCCTGCTGGCGCTGCTGACCAAGGAGTATAAGTCCACCGCCGGTTCCTCGCCGATGGTGCGTTTTATTCTGGGCGCTGCGATGATGATCGGCGCCCTCGTGTTCCTCGGCTGTCCGCTCCGCATGGTACTTCGCATGGCCGCCGGTGACTTGAATGCGTGGGTCGCGCTTATCGGCTTTGCAGGCGGTGTGGCGACCGGCTCGTTCTTCCTTAAGAAGGGTTTCTCGCTCGGCCGTGCGTATGAGGCCAAGCCGGTCGGCGGCGCCGTTCTGCTGGTTCTGCTGGCGGCGCTGCTCGTAATCGGCGTGGCGACCGGCGCTTATGCGGTCAGCACCGAGGGCCCAGGCAGCAAGCATGCGCCGATCATTCTTTCTCTGGTCGTTGCGCTCATCATCGGTGCGCTCGCGCAGAAGAGCCGTATGTGCTTTGCGGGCAGCATCCGCGACATCATTCTGATGAAGAATTTCGACCTGATCAGCATTATCGCGGCTCTGTTTGCCGTGATGGCAGTCTACAATGCGGCAACCGGCAGCTTCCACCTCGGTTTTTCCGGTCAGCCGATCGCGCATTCCCAGCACCTGTGGAACATTCTTGGTATGTATGTTGTAGGATTTGCGGCTGTGCTGGCTGGCGGCTGCCCGCTGCGTCAGCTTATTCTGGCCGGCCAGGGCTCGTCTGACAGTGCGGTTACCTTCCTCGGCATGCTGATCGGCGCGGCATTCGCGCATAACTTCGGTCTGGTCGGTGTGGCTGCCAAGGCGGCAACCGAAACCGAGCCTGCAGTTGCCGGCGGCCCGGCGGCAGCCGGCAAAATCGCCGTGATCGTCTGCATTGTCGTGCTGTTTGTCATTGCGGGCACCAATCTGCGCCGCAAAAAGACGGCAAAGTAAGTCGGAAAAGGAGAATGTGCAATGGCTGAATATGTTGAAGTAGATGTTCGCGGTCTGTCCTGTCCGGAGCCGGTTCTGTTGGCGATGGACGCGATGCAGGATCACCCGGGGAAGCTGATCCGTGTGCTCGGTGACGAGGCGCACACCCGCAAGAATATCGAGAAAATGCTCGAGTATGAGAACAAGTCCGGTCAGACGACCGTGCGTCCGGACGGGTGCTTCGAGATCGTTTTTCAGGCGTAATGCGAGAGAAAAAGCCGTATCAGGTGCTCACCTTCCACACCACCGATGCCGCCATGGAGATGGAGTCATTCTGCAAGCAGAACGGTATTGCCGGCCGGCTGGTGCCGGTGCCGCGCAGATTGTCCGCCGGATGCGGCATCGCGTGGCGCATGGAAGCCGAAGTTTACGCGCAGTATCAGACGGTTATCGCGGACTGCGGGATTGAGATCGAGCAGAGCGAGGCGTTTGTGTTTTAAGTAACCATAAAGCGGCATGACTTTGATGCAAGTCATGCCGCTTTTCTGTTTATTTGTTTTCGGTTTTCACGATTTTCTTTATAAAATGACATTGAGGAAATCCTGTGCAGCCCCAGAATTTTTCGCCGACATGCGCACCGCGTCTGGCCTCCCGCATGACAAGCGGCTTGCCGCACTTCGGACAGCATTTCCCCTCCGACGGCGCAGGTGCAGGCCGCTCGGCGGCAGGCTGGTCTTCCAGCTCCTCCTGCTTGAATTTTTCGATATAGGTGATTGGCTTTTCAATGTGCATTTTGTTCAGATAATACTCACCATCTTCTTTCAAATCCTTCATGGAAGATTTCAGTTCACTTGATTCTCTGTTCATCCGCTTAATCGTTTCCACCAACTGATCCGCACGGATAACCTGTTTTTTTACTTCCTGTGGAGCATCTTGGTCATTGATAATCGTTTTAGGATTAGAAAGCACGACCAATCCCTTGAAAAAGTTACTAAACCAGTGATTTCGAAGTGCTGCCATCACCTTACCATGATTTTCGTTTCGACATTCATTCAGCACCTGCAAATGCCGCTGATTCTGCGTAATCGGCGAATAAATTCCCTCTTTATAGTACCGACCGCCGCAGCGAATTGTGCGGATAAAATCGCCCTTGCTGTTGATCTCGATATTGCCGAACAGATTTTTGCACTCCAACACAAAGTTAATCTTTGGAGTCAGTACCAGAAAGTCAATCTGTGCCGAGGCACCGGACACGCTTTCAATATACAAATCGTGCAGCACAACCATATCCATACCGCTGTTTTTCAGCTCAAACAGAATATTATCCTCACCGATAATACCGGCTTTCACCACGGCAATCTCTTTTGCGATTTTTTTCGCGTTTTCTCCGGCTGCCTTTTCCGCCAGCTCCTCCAGCTGGCGCAGATACTCCTTTGCGTTGCTGGATTCCTTCGCAATCACAACCTCCGGTTTTGAAAACAGTCCCATGTTTATCCCTCGTGTTTCTCTTTTTCCTGAGATTTTCGCTTGTATAATTTTAGTATACCATATAGGAGAAACAAGGAAAAGTTCCGTCCTCAAATTTATCCACAGGTTTGTGCATATCTTCGTGGATATTTCTGCAGGCGCGTAGAAGCCGCAGACTTTCGTCTGCGGCTTCGTTTACGTTTACCTGGCCCTGCTAATCTCCGTTGCCTTTCTCGGCACAATCTGCGCTGTGTATATTTATGATGCAGATTGCAGCGGCAATCACACTCGGGTATTATTTTCCGTCGTTTGCAATCGCGGTGTCAATATTCTCCTGCAGCTGCTTCATGCTGTTTTCGTTCGTGATGCCGCCGAGTACTGGTTCACCGACGATTTTTCCGTTCCGGTCGATAACATAGGTGGTCGGGAATGACATGATGTTCAGTGCAAACTGGCCTGCCTCGCTGCCGGATGCAAAGGTAATGTTGCGGTAGGATGCCCCCTTGGTCTGCAGAATCTGTTTAGCGGTAGCAATGGCATCCGCATTGTCATCGAGCGTTTCCGTATTGATACCAATAACCTCGCCGCCCTGAGCCTTGACGGTCTGGTTCAGCTTGTCCAGATCACCAAGTTCAGCCACGCACGGCTTGCAGCCGCTGAACCAGAAATTCACGACCGTAAACGCGTTGTCAGCGAACAAGCTGCTGTCCACAGCGTTGCCGTCCAGGTCTTTGCCTTCGAAAGCGGGGAACGCGTCGCTAGCGGGTGTGGTGGTGCCTTCCTCGGGCGGAAGTGCCTGCAGCTGGTCCTCCAGCTTGCGGACCTTGGCGGCATCGTCGGTCAGCGTCTTGTAGTCCTCGTCCGAGAGCTGGTCCTTGACGTTTTTAATCGCAAGATCGAGTACATCAGCGTAGTTGGTGCTCTGGGTGCTCTGCGACAGATTGTCCTTGTCGAGCGAATTCAGAGCCGTTGTCCACAGTTCCTGGTGCTGGTCGAGGATGGCGTTTTCCTCCGCTATCAGTTCGGAGACGGTTTTTGCCGGTTTGCCGCAGGCGGATGCGCCGAGCAGCAGGCTTATGGACAGGGCAAATGCGATCAGTCGATTTCGTTTCATTAGATGGTCTCTCCTTTGTCAGTCGTTTGGGTTTTATCGCCCAGACCGTAGCGGTAGCAGATAGCACCGGTCGGGCAGGCTTTCATGCACATACCGCAGCGGATGCACTCGGCATGATCGGGATTTTTCGTAATATCCACATCCATTTTGCAGGCTTTGGCGCATGCGCCGCACGATACACATTTGTGCGTATCCACCTGCATCCGGAACAGCGAAACGCGGTTCAGCAGCGCATAAAACGCGCCGAGCGGGCACAGCCACTTGCAGAACGGACGGTAAAACAGCACGCTGCACACGATAACGGTCAGCAGAACGGCTGCTTTCCAGGTAAACAGTGCGCCGAGCGCGGCGCGGATGCCGGAGTTGACCGCCGCCAGCGGCAGCGCACCCTCGAGCACGCCCTGCGGGCACAGGTACTTGCAGAAGAACGGGTCGCCCATGCCGAGCTCGTTTGTGACAAGTACGGGCAGCAGCACCACCATGATCAGCAGCACCGCATATTTCACATAGCGGAGCGGCTTCAGCCTTTTGGTGGACAGCTTAGGCGAGGGGATTTTGTGCAGCAGCTCCTGAAACCAGCCGAACGGGCACAGAAAGCCGCAGATAAACCGTCCGAGCAGCACGCCGAGCAGGATCAAGATACCGGTGATGTAATACGAAAACCGGAATTTCGACGAGCCGACGACCGCCTGAAATGCGCCGATCGGGCACGCGCCCGCCGCGCCGGGACAGGAATAGCAGTTCAGGCCGGGCACGCAGACCGCCTTGCCGCCGCCCTGATATAATTTGCCCTGCAAAAAATTCGGCAGGTGGATATTGGTCAGCAGAGCCGCTGCTGCCTGTATCCAGCCGCGAAAGCGGGCTAAAACCGGAATATTTCTCTTATCCAATCCCAACACACTCCATACACAGGCGGATCGCCTTTGATAATACCGTATCGGCTTCGCCTCTCCACAGGCCGAACCCGATCATTGCAATGCCGACTGCCAGCAGGAAAAGCTGGGCGGCGGTTCTGTGCTTCAGCATTGTTATGCCCCTTTCGAAGTTGTTGGCACTAGTATACTGCACGGGAGATAAAATCTGTGTTAAGGTGCTAAAAAAACAAAAATTTTTTGCAACAGATTTCGTTAACACAAATTTTATCCCTGTCTGGTATAATAAAGGTATGAAAATGCAAAGGAGGAAAGCTCATGCGTCTTTTGGTGATAGAGGATGAGCGCGATCTGTGTGAGGACATTGCAAAAAAACTGCGTCTGTCCGGCTATGAGGCGGATATCTGCTTTGACGGAGAAGCGGCGCTGGAGCTGCTGGCGGTAGAAAAATACGATCTGGTGCTGCTCGACCTGAATCTGCCTAAGGTGGACGGTATGACGGTGCTGCGAACCCTGCGGGAGCATGATCAGGAGACCGGCGTGCTCATCCTGTCGGCACGCAGTGAAATATCCGACAAGGTTGACGGACTGGATGCCGGCGCGAACGATTATCTGTCCAAACCGTTCCATTTAGAGGAACTGGAAGCGCGTGTGCGCAGTCTGACGCGCCGCCGATTTGTGCAGCAGGATGTATGCCTGCGGTGCGGCGGGCTGACGTTTGATACCCGCAGCCGCACGGCTACGGCAGACGGACAAACGCTTTCGCTCACGCGCAAGGAGAGCGGCATTCTGGAATATCTGCTGCTTAACCGCGGCAGACCCATCAGCCAGGAAGAACTCATCGAGCATGTGTGGGACAGCAGCGTGGACAGCTTCAGCAACTCCATCCGTGTGCATATCTCCATGCTGCGAAAAAAACTGCGTGCAGCACTGGGATACGACCCGATCCGCAACAAGATCGGTCAGGGCTACGAGATAGGAGCGGACGAATGAGCAAACGAATTTCTGTCCAGTGGCGCATTACGATATTGACCGCGCTGCTTATCGCGGCGGCGTGTGTGAGCCTGAATTTACTGCTGTTTTACTCAGGCTCGGGCAGCATGGATGCGCTGAACGGCTTTGTGGTGGAATACAAGACGGAAAACCAGCAGGAAATGACCATTCAGATACCCAAAGAGAATATGCAGGCATTTTTCAGTGACTTTTCGCAGCAGGTCAATGAAGAAAAGGTGCGTTTTGAGCGCATAGGCTGGTACATCACCGCGCTGGTGACACTGCTGAGTGCCATTATCGCGTATTTCTTCAGCGGAAAGGCTTTGAAGCCGCTGAAGGATTTTGCACAGCAGACCGAACAGATCAATGAAGAAAGCCTGACGGACACCCGTCTGCCGGAGGATACGACTGCCGAGTTCCGGCAGCTGAGCGAGTCGGTGAACAGTATGCTGGACCGGCTGGCGCAGGCGTTCGATGCACAGCGGCAGTTTACGGGAAACGCCGCCCATGAGCTGCGGACACCGCTGGCGCTGATGCAGACAAGGCTGGAGCTCTTTGCGGCGGAACATCGGCAGATGAGCGAAGAAACCGCGAAATTGCTGCATTTTCAGCAGGAGCAGGTCGAGCGCCTGAGTGCGCTTGTGCGCACCCTGCTTGAGATGAGCGACCTGCGATCGGTGCCGCGCACCGACCGTATCGACCTTGCACCGATGGTCGAGGAGGTGCTGGTCGATCTGACACCGCTGGCACAGAAAAACGGTATTACACTGACGCAGGCAGGCGAAAACGTGCAGCTTGTCGGCAGTGATGTGCTGCTGTACCGGCTGCTGTTCAATTTGACAGAGAACGCGATCAAGTATAACCGCACGGGCGGCTCGGTGGAAGTGTCTGTCGAGCGGGAAGGAGGTCAGGCGGCAATCCGCGTGCGGGATACCGGTCCGGGCATTGCCGAGGAGTACCGGGACAGCATCTTTCAGCCGTTTTTCCGCGTGGATAAGTCGCGCAGCCGCGCAATGGGCGGCGTGGGACTGGGACTGGCGCTCGTGCAGGAGATTGTCCGCCTGCATGGCGGCACAGTGCGCGTTGAACAGAGCGCGGATACGGGAACGACTATTCTGGTAACACTGCCGGTTGGAAAAGCGGCTTGACGCTCAAATTGAGGGCATATATACGCACGGCTGTTCAGCATGCTCTGCTGGCGGTACGCTGCTGCACCGTATATTTAAGGTATAAAAGCATCAGCTGCAGGGGAGCTGCCGGAAGGCGGCTCCCTTATTTATGCACGCTGCCTTAACAGCATACACGGTTTACACCCGCTCTGAAATCCCGTATAATTTAGACAGTATAACGGACAGGAGAGCACATTACAGTATTCGGAGGTGCGCCATGCCAAAACCGAAATGGAATCTGAACACGATCTACATATCCGAGCGACTGCAGGAGAGCCTGCGGCCAATCTCGCGCTGTGCCATGACGACCGTGGTTGCACCCATGGGCTACGGCAAAACGACGGCGGTGGAGTGGTATCTCGCGGAACGTGCCAGAGCCGAAGCGCCGTACATTGTGCGCATCAGTGTGTACTCGGGCAATCTTGCGATTTTCTGGAAAAGTGTGCAGGACGCCTTTGCGCGTGCAGGCTTTGCCTTTCTGCGGGAGTACGACTGTCCGACCGACGGAGCCAGCGGCGGACTTCTGATCGACGATCTGTGTCATGCGCTGACCGGTGAGAAGTCCTGCTATATTTTTATTGACGATTTTCACCTGCTGACCGACAAGCGCGCACCGGGATTCCTGTGTGCGCTGGCCGGACGGCTGCCGCCCAATGTTCATCTGATTTTAGCCAGCCGCGACCTGTTCCTGCCGGCGGCAGAGCTTGTCCGGCTGGGTGGAAAGGTGTACCAGATCGGCACGGCGCAGCTTCGGCTTAACCATACCGAGCTGGCGGTCTATACCAAGCGGTGCGGAACCGCGCTTTCCGATGAGCAGATAGATACGCTGTTGTATTACAGCGAGGGCTGGTTTTCGGCGGTTTATCTGAATCTGCGGATGTTTTCCGAGCACGGTGTGCTGCCGGACCCGAATTCGGATATTTCATCCATCTTTACGGCTGCGATGATTGATCCGCTGCCCGAAAAGCAGCGGGAATTCCTTGCGGTGATGGGACTTGCCGACGAATTTACGGTCGAAATGGCGCAGTTCGTCATGGCAGACGCGCATGCCGAGGACCTGCTTGCCGCGCTGACCGGGCAGAATGCGTTTGTCAAGCGTCTGCCGGACGGCGTGACCTACCGGTTTCATCACATGATGAAGGAATGCGCGCTGCACACCTTCCTGTCCATGCCGAAGGAGCGGCAGACCGTCTACCGCGGGCGGCTCGGCATCTGGTATGAGGATCATCGGCTGTATCTGCATGCCATGATCGAGTACCGGCAAAACGGCGATTACGATGCGATGCTGCGCACGCTGCAGAAGGATGCAGGCATTCTGCTTTCCTCGCTGCACCCGAAGGCAGTGCTGGCAGCACTGGACGAATGCCCGGCAGCGGTGCTCGCAAGCCATCCGCTGGCGATTCTGGTGCTTATGCGGAGTATGTTCAACTGGCGCAATATCCCGAAAATGCTGGAGCTGAAGGAGCTGCTGCTGACGGCGATTTCCGAAAATACAGCGCTTTCCGCACAGGAAAAAGGCGATTTGCGGGGAGAATGCGACCTGATCATGAGTTTTCTCTGCTACAACGATATCAGCGCCATGAGCCGCCTGCACCGGAGTGCCAGCGCGCAGATGTCGCGGAAGGCGATCAGCATCCAGTCCGGCGGCGGCTGGACCTTCGGCTCGCCGTCTGTGCTGATGATGTTTTACCGCGCACCGGGTGAGCTGCAGAGCGAGCTTGCCGAGATGGATGAGTGCATGCCGCACTATTATAAAATCACCGGCAATCACGGTCAGGGTGCCGAGACCATCATGCGTGCCGAGGCGGCGTTCCTGCAGGGACGCTTGACGGATGCACATATCGAACTCGAAAGCGCGTGCGCCCGGATTCAGGACAACGGGCAGGCCAATATGGCGCTGTGCTGTGATTTTCTGGCGTGGCGGCTGTCGCTGTTTGCGGAGATGAAGTATCACTGCACGCTTGCCGAGCGGCACGCGGAGCTGCTGCGGCATCACAATGCTTCCTGGCTGAACCTGTGGAACGCGATTGCGGCGTATTATTACGCTTTGCTTGGAAAAACCGATAAAATTCCGGAGGTTTTTCGTGCGCACAGGCTTTCAACTGTGCATACACTGGCACCGGGCAAGCCGATGATCGAGATGATCGAAAATCAGGTCGGTCTGGCACAGGGTGACTACGCCCGTGTCGTCGGCCGGAGCGAAAGGATGCTCGCTGTGTGCGAAGGCATGCACTACGCACTGGTCGCGCTGCATATCCGTATCCAGACGGCAGCGGCATATGAAATGCTGGGTAAGCACGCGGAGGCACAGGCGCAGCTCGATCGGGCACTGACCGACGCGGAACCGGACGGCTTTGTCATCCCGTTTGCGGAGAATTATCGCTATCTCAAGCCATTGCTGGCAGAGCGGCTGCAAACCGGAACGGTTGCACAGATCATCGAACTGGGAGAAGCCGCAGAGCGGCGAAAGGCCGGATTTGACCGTCCGGAAGCCCTGTCTGCGCTGACCGAGCGGGAATATGAGATTGTCCGGCTGATGGCACAGCGGCTGAACAACCGTGAGATCGCGGAAAAGCTGTATCTGTCCGAGGGCAGTATCCGGCAGTATGTGAATCAAATTTACACCAAACTGCAAATAGCAGGAGAGCCGCGCGCGAAGCGCAAGCTGCTGCTCGACCTGCTTGCGGATAAAAACTAACAACTTGTGAATGGTTTTTTTGAAAGGTTCACCGTATCCTATAGGTACGGTGAACCTTTCATTTTGTGTAAGCGAGAGGAGGTACGCATTTGGACCGGAAATACATTCAGTCAGTCAAACCGCTGACCGACCACGTTCTGCAGGTCGATTTTATCTCCGGCAGCCGCCTGCTGCTGGATATGAAGCCCTATCTGGATAAATTCCGATTCCGGTCACTTTCTGACCCGCAGGTGTGGAACAGCGCGGTGACAAACGGCATTTTTGTCCGCTTCGGCGATGTGGAGATGAGCCATAACGAGCTGTTTTCCATGGCCGAGCAGGAGCACTGAAACAGAAAAGAAGGAGAATGGCATGAGTAAAAAGCAGATAATACGACGGCGAGGGTTGTGCGGCCTGCTGGCGGTGGTGATGTGTATAGGGGTGCTGCCCCCAACAGCCGGGGCAGCCGTGACGGCAGAAAACGACTGGGAGATCTTTGATGCCTCGGACACCTACAATCTGCCGGGCACACAGGAGCAGATTTTGCAGGAGATGATCAAGAGCCCCGAATTTGCGGAGCAGTGGGCGGGCATTGCAAACAATGTTTTGCCAAAAACGTACTATAATGACAACAATGAACACGGCTATCATGAGCCGTATACCGCTCTGACTGCGGCAGATTACGCAAAGGTACAGTATACATCCAAGGGCCTGCGGGATGCTGTCAGCAGCGTCGTTGACCAGAGTGCGATTTTGAGCGGCTCGGGTGTTTTGAACAGCCTTCCGGAAGGAGAAACCCCGGTTTATTATGTCTCTACCAGAGCGGAGAAGGAACGCGATGACCATCACTCTTATGTAAGTACCGGCTACGGCTACTATGTGCAGGCGTTCTACGACTTTGAAATTCAGGGTATTGCGAATCGGTTTGAAACGCCTTCTATCGAGACGGATGACACAACGGCATCGCTCGAACAGAAGGGCTACCGGTTTAATCTGGGCGGCAGCTCGGACAGCTACAAGGTAACGGCGGAAAACCGCAACGACTTTGAAAATACGGTCGAAAAAAGCTATACCTATGAAAAGAGCACCACTACCTCGACCACGGTCTCCAATACCTATTCGCAGAACTGGACCGAGGAGACCACGGTAGGAGTTGAATTCAGCGTGCCCGTGCTGGCCGCGCTTTCGCCCACTGCCAAGGTAGAGCAGAGCTTTTCCTACTCCTACGGCATGGAAAAGACCTACGAGAGCAGCAAGGAGGAGTCCTACGCGCAGTCCATTACGGATACCATCTCCGTACCGCTGCCGGCACATACGGGCATTGACATCAATGTCGATGTGACCGACCTGCAAACGACCATCCCCTATACCGGCGCGGTGTACATCAAGTATAAGACCATGCTCCTCTCGGTTACCGGTTATCATCGAACCAAGGGGTCAATAGACAGTTGGAAGGGCCGGGAGTTCAGGCAGTATACCTTCGGTCGGAACGGCAGAAGTGCAATCGAGGATCTGGATGCACGCATCCAGAACCGGGATGTCTCCGGCTACGACCCCGATGGTCTGGATATGAACACCCTGTATCAGGGCGCATTCAAGACGGCCGCCGATCAGCTGCGCTCCGGTCAGCCGGTCGCGCCGTACTTCGGTTCGTTCCACTACACCTCCAAGAACACCGTCATCACCCCGCAGAAGGTGTATCCGATCTATGCGCTCGATCGTCTGGCGCCTGATACCGAACAGGTCTCGCTGTACGAGCAGCAAAGCCTGCGTCTGGACAGCATCAAGGTTGCGGCGAAGAATGAATACGATGTGGACTGGTACGGTTTCAATCCACGCCTGAGCGGCGAATGGACGGTTGTGGACGAAGGTTTGAACGACGCTTCGGAGTATGCCGAGGTCACGACAAACCGCAACGGCTACCCTGTTCTCAAGGCGCTCAAGCCGAATGACGGAGCACAGCTGTTCCTGCGCTATCAGCCGAAGGATACGATCGAAACAACGGATGATTTCAACAGCGATCGGATTGAACTGACCATCCTGCCCGTTGTGCTTTCCTCGGTTACGGTAGAGGGCAGCTTTGAGCCGTTCTACTTCAACGACGGCAGCAACACCGCCGACGTTAAGGGTCTGACCGTGGCCGCTAAGGACGAGGACGGCAACGATTTTGATGTAACCGGCAAGGTCAAGTGGTATGCAGAAGCAAACGATGACATTACGGTTGACGAAACCACGGGCAGCATCAGGTTTACCGCACCGGGAACCTATCAGATCTATGCCGTAGTGAACGGCACGGAATCCAACCGTGTACCGCTGCAGGTTCTGCCCGAGCGGCAGCTCGATACGCTGACCGTGAACGGCACGATTCCCGATCTGATCTATAACGACGATACGGCGAACACCTTTGACCTGAGCACGCTCGATGTGGAGGCCAAGGATCAGTACGGCGAGGACATGACGCTCCAAAATGACCGGTTCGAGTGGCGGCTTGCCTCGGATAAGGGCTATGCCGCAATCAGCGGCAGCACAATTACCGGCCTTGTAGTCGGCACGGATACGGTTACCCTGTATTATCCGGTCGGACAGGACGAGCAGGGCGAAAAGGTCTATCGGACGGCACAGCCGCTGCCCGTACAGGTGACGGCAAAGCCGTATCTGAATGAGCTGTATTATAATGACGGCGCTCCCGCCGCAGTAGAGGGCGCAGAGTATGATCTGTCCCGCATTCCGCTGCTGGCGCGCGATCAGCACGGCAATCCCTGTGGAATTCCGTCGGACATCGAGTGGACGCTGGCAGACACCAATCAGACCAATGCCACGATTGAAAACGGAAAACTGCTCGTTGCGGTTGGCAGTGTCCCGGATGCCTCCTATGCGGATGTGATTCTGGAAGCCTCCTCTGCCTCTGCCGGCAAGACTGCAAAGAATGTCGTTGTTAAGGTCGAGCAGCAGCCGATCCTCAAGACAATTCGCGCCGACATGAAGGACGGTTTTGTCCTGCGGCTGGATGAAAATGCGGTTCTTGCAGATCAGTTTACCGCTGCCGGCTACGATCAGTATGGCAGAGAAATGACCGGCGGCAGCTTTGAATGGGTTAGCTCCAAGCCGGATGTGGTTTCACTCGAAAACGGAACACTCAAGGCACTGAAAGAAGATTCTACCGAGATCTATGCCCGTTCCGGCGACATCGAGAGTAACCACATTACGCTGACGGTCAATGCCCCGAGACGGCTGACTGCAATCACCGCAGACGGAATTCCGTCGTCCGTTCGGAAAAACACGACGCTGGATCTGTCTGCAGTTAAGGCAACGACGCTCGATCAGTTCGGCAAGGCCTTTACTCCGGAAGAGCTGGCGGCCTATCCGGCTTCTGTACGATGGACGCTGGAAAAGAATGATACGCATGCCGTTATCAGCGGAAATACACTCAGCTTTGGTGATCAGGATGGCACGATGACCCTGATCTGTGCTGCGGTCAACGCAGACACCAATGTGATCGTGGAAAAGAAGATTATCATTCGCATCACAGACTCTACCTCCGGCGGCGGCTCGTCCGGCGGCGGTGGTGGCGGCGGAGGCGGCGGCTTCTCAGCACCCAGCTATTCGGTATCTGTAGATGATGTAAAGCACGGCACTGTCACCGTATCTCCCAAATCCGCATCCAAGGGCGACACTGTGACCATCACGGCAACCCCCGACAAGGGCTACGTCCTCGAAAGCCTGACCGTGCTGGACAAGGACGGCAAGGCGCTTGCGCTGACCGACAAGGGCAGCGGCAAGTACACCTTCGTCATGCCTGCGGGCAAGGTCACGGTGAAGGCAGTCTTTATGGACGACAACACCATGCTCAACTTCTTCACCGATGTGCACGCGGAGGATTATTACTATGACGCAGTCCTCTGGGCGGCGCAGAAGGGCATTACCGGCGGCATGAGCGACACGCTGTTCGCTCCAAACGCTGCCTGCACCAGAGCGCAGATTGTAACCTTCCTGTGGCGTACGGCGGGCTCGCCTGAACCGAGTGCATTGAGCAGCTTTAACGATGTGCCTTCTGACAAGTATTACGCTAAGGCAGTCGCGTGGGCAGTCGAGAATGGCATCACGGTAGGCACTACAGCTGCTACGTTCAGCCCGGATGACATCTGCACCCGTGCTCACGGCGTTACCTTCCTGTATCGTGCGGCCAAGGCGACGGCTTCGGTCGGTGCATCGGCATTTACCGATGTGACCGACAGCGCCTACTACGCCGATGCGGTCAAGTGGGCAACCGAGCAGGGCATTACCAAGGGCATCAGCAGCACGCTGTTTGGTCCGGATGAGACCTGCACTCGTGCACAGATTGTCACGTTCCTGTACAGACTGTACGGCAGAAAATAAGCAAATCAACCGATAGAAAGCGGCGGCAGAAAAAACTTTAGGGAAAATAAAAG